>Ga0326727_10012522_pt1 | contig 19271 bp, 22 predicted proteins | sample MB2enrmetagenome_FD_207643 | JGI IMG/M metagenome (GOLD analysis project Ga0326727, IMG submission 207643) | Lab enriched peat soil microbial communities from McLean, Ithaca, NY, United States - MB29MY | ecosystem: Environmental > Terrestrial > Soil > Wetlands > Peat | place: USA: New York...
TAGTCGATGCGGTCGGTCATGGGAATGACCTGCTGATAGAACTTGGCCTCGCAGGTCTTTTCGATTCCGGTGTGCAGGAAGCCGATATCGGGACGGATGCGCACCACGGTCTCGCCGTCGATCTCCAGCAGCAATCGCAGCACGCCGTGAGTCGAAGGGTGCTGCGGCCCCATGTTCAGGACCATCGTGCGATCGCCGCCCAGGGTTGTTTCCACGACCGGCTGCGCGCGAGAAGCGTCTCTTGTCGACATTATCTGTATCCCTCGACCGGATAGTCCTTACGCAATGGATGCCCGTCCCAGTCCTCAGGAAGCAGAATGCGGCGAAGATCGGGATGGCCCTGGAAGCGAATGCCGAAAAGGTCAAAGATCTCGCGCTCGAAGGGATCTGCGCCCGGCCAAATGGAGGTGACGGACTCGATATACGGGTCCGCTCCGTTCACCTTCACCTTGATCCGGATGCGCTCGCGCCGCTCGTACGAGAGCAGCGAGTAAACGACCTCGAAGCGGGGCTCGTTGGGATACCAGTCCAGCGCCGTCAGATCGGCGAGAACCAGAAAGCCTGCCTTGCGCAGCTCCTGCAGCGCCGGCAGCAGGTGAATCGATTCGACCCAGAGTGTCAGCTCGCCGCGGTCGAACTTCGCCGCCTGTAAGGCCTCAGGCAGCGTGGAGAGTAGCGCCGCAACCGCGGGACGCTCCTTCAGCAACTCAAGATCGGTAACCGCTGGCTCCATGGACATGGGTCCTCAGATTGCCTCATCCCGTGTAGGTTTGCTCCAGTCGATCACGCCCTTCTTCCATACATAGACGAAGCCGACCAGGATGATCAGAACGTAGGTCATCATCTCCCAGAAGCCGAACATCTTCAGAGCGCGCAGCAGAATCGCCCAGGGATAAAGGAAGACAGCCTCGACGTCGAAGAGAATGAAGAGCATGGCCACCAGGTAGAACTTCACACTGAAGCGCTGGCGCACGTCACCCACCGGCTGCATGCCACACTCGTAGGGCGACATCTTGCTCAGATTTGCCTTGTGCTGGCCCAGCAAATAGGAGAGCGTCACGATAGCGGCGGCCAACAGGCATGCCAGCGTGAAGTGGATCAGCAGAGGCAGATACCGCAGGAAGTAATTGTTTGTCATTCTGTTAGCGCGCGCTGTCAGCGCGCGGGGTTCACCACCACATTGGGAACTCCTGAGTATAAGTTTGGATTTTTCGAGGTGTCAAGCAGGGGTTTCGAAGGGAGATGACCCGTTATCAGGCGGTGTCGAAAGAGGAGCCGGAAACCAAAGTAATGTTGTAGATTGGACAGGCGGTACTAGAGAATTTCCTGCAAGCGATCGACCGACTTGGGACGCCGGGCGTGTTGGCATGTCAGGCGGATGTGTGACAGGAAAAGAAATCCGGCGAGCATGATTTTTGGCTTCAACACGGACATAAAGGCCCAGCAGACCGTATACCACGTGCAGACAGAGGTGCGCGAGCAGGAGCGCCGTCTTGAGTCTCAGGTATTCGTCAGTGGACGCTGCATCGGCAAGCGCTCCAAACAGCTGTCTCCGGAGGCCGATGAAGCCAGCATTCAGGAACTCGCGCGCGGACAGCACCGCCTGGTGGTGGATGCGGTGCGGGAAGGCTACATCGAAGAGGCCATCAGCCAGGAGGTGGTCGAGGAGCTGACCATCCACTTTCTCGGCTCGCAGCGCTCCTTCGGCGGAAATGTACTTCTGCGTTTTCGAGTTCTTTCGGGCGGGTTTATCGCCCCTTGTGTCGAGGTCACTGCAAATTGGAAGAGCGAGGGCGTATCCGGCGAAGCGGTGGTGACAACAACCAACGATGCCGGTGTGGCCGAGATGCGCATGGAGCTGGCCGATGGCGCGGCGGAGCTGGAGGTAAGGGCTTCGCTGGAGGGCCGCGAAGCCATGCGCCGCTTTCTGATCAAAACCGCCAAAGCGTGATCTTTGGTCGCAGGTAAAATGAGCGTATGACCGCGCGTTTGAAAGTGGTGCTGATCTCTCTTGTTGCCATTCTTTGCCTGACGCCTGCATGGGCGCAGAGCACCTATCCCGACGGAAGCGTCGAAGGGCCACTTACTGAAGCTTCTCAGCCGAAGAAGACATCCAATAAAAGCGTTCCCGCACAGACCGCTCCCGAAGCCGCAGGCGGCGAGAGCAGCAGCAACCAGACGAAGGTTGATCTGCGTCCTCCTTATGCCGATGAGATGGCCCATCCGGGGAGCGGAAACGTAAGCGCAACGGGGCAAGAGAAGTGGAATCCGATGCGGGCGATGAAAGATGTCGAGGTCGGAAACTACTACTACAACGCCGGAAACTACAAGGCGGCTATTGCCCGCTATCGCGATGCCCTCGAATACAAGCCGCGCGACGCTCCGGCAACTCTGGGGCTGGGGCGTGCGCTGGAAAAGACGAAGGCGTTCGACGAGGCGCGGCAGCGCTATCAGGAGTATCTCGCAATCCTCGACTCCGGTTCCGGAGCCGACGAGGCGAAGAAGGGGCTGGAAAGGTTGAAGAAGGAGAGTACCGGTTCCCGGAAGTGAGGGCGTTAAGGAATCAGCGATGAATCGTTGGTTGGAGCAACTTCGAAGCGAAATTGAAAGGTCCACAGCCGGCCTGAGCGATGCTGACTGGAAGCGCGCGCCGCGCGGCGCCTGGTGCTCGGCCGAGATCATGGAACACTTAGGCCGCAGTTACGGAAGCACGGCCAAGTTGCTGGAACTCGGTCTTGGCTCTGGCAATCATCCGCAGGTGCGCCCGGCGAGCTTGCAGCAGACGATGAAGAGACTCGTCTCGGTCGATCTTGGATTCTTTCCCGGCGGCCTGCAGGCGCCGCTGGCGGTGCTGCCACAGGGAGACGAGGGGCCGGTTGCGCTTGAGCGTGCTCTCAACAACCTGACACGGATGGAGAAGGCCATCGCCGCAGCGGAAGAGCGCTGGGGCGACAGTCAACCGGTCGCGATGCACATGATTCTGGGTCCGATGAGTTCGCCGCAGTGGAGAAAATTTCACTACCTGCACGGACACCATCACCTGCGGCAGTTGCGCAAGCGAGTTCGCTCGAAAGTTTAATCCTGCAGCCGAACGCCAGCGTGCCGCGCCTCTTCCAGGGTGTCCTCTAATTGCGCGTTCAGTGTCTCGACCAGCTTCTTCTGAGCGTCGATCTGGTCGTTCATCGCCTCCTGCTCCTGCAGGTATACGGTCGCAATCGGACCGGTTCCGAGCGAGCGCCGGTAAGCCGCGGTGCTATCGAACTGATCTCTCTGTATCCGGAGAATCTCATCCTGCGCCTTGGCGATCTTCTCGCGGATCGAGGCGATCTTCTCTGCGTAGTGCTGATCGATCTCGCGAGCGCGTCGATCTGGGTCGTTCTCTTCCGCCTTGTCCTTCGCCTTGGCCTTAGCTTCTCCCTCTGCCTTTGGCGACTCAGCCTTTGCGCGCTTCTCGTCGGTTGCGGCCTCGGCGTCTCCCGCTTCTTTGGCGCTCTTCGCGCTCTCCTCCTCGACTATCGGTACCGGCGGCTTGCGAGTGGAGACATCCTCGTTGGTGTAGACCTTCAGTTTGGGCTTGCCGGCGCGTTCGGCACGAAGGTCCCGGGCAACGTCGCCAAGGGGCTCTGTCTGCATCTGCGCCGTGGCGGTCGTGACTGCAACCGTCAGCAGGAAGAAAACTCGTAGCCAACCGTGCTTCATCTCGCGCTCACCTCTCAGTGGCCCGTTCGGTCGTATTGTAGCGCGGCTTTGCCGCGGCTACCGATCTAATCCCCGATCGAAAACAGGCGCAGATAGGCGCGTACGATCTGTGCGCCATAAAACCAGCTAATCATCGACATCGCACTAAGAAAGACGCCGAAGGGAACCTCAAGGCCGCGCAGCGCCAACTGCGCCGTCCCCCAGGCGCGCGCCGCTGCTCGCTCGCCCAGGCGTGGGCCGTAACGCCGCAACCGCCTCCGGTAGACCGTCGCCAGCACCACGATGCCGTAAGCTCCACCCGCCAGGGAGGCCGTGCAGAGCGCAAGCAGCGTCAGCACCGGCCCAACGAAGGCTCCCACCATTGCCATCAGCTTGACGTCGCCCAGCCCCATCCCCTCCGTCTTGCGAATCTTCAGGTAAACCCAGCCGATCAGGTAAAGCACCCCCGCGCCGATCACGGCTCCCGTAAGCGCATTCAACAGCGAGCGCCAACCCAGGGCAACAGTCAACTGCATAGGAGTGAGCGGCGCGTTACCGGCATAGCTGAAGGGAAAGAGCGAAAACGCGAAGCCCGGCACGACTGAGACTGTGCTCAGCAGCAGCGCAGCGCCCAGCCCGGAGAGAGTCATGGCGTCGGGAAGCAGATGGGTTTCGGCGTCGGTAAAGGCAAGTCCCAGCAGGAGAAACGAGAGAATGCAGCTCTTTACCGCATCGGCCCACGAGTCCGAGCGCAGAAACGAGAGCAGGAAGAGTGCTCCGCAGGCCAGTTCAACGACGGCATAGCGAGGCGTGATCGGCGTCTTGCAGTGGCGGCAGCGTCCGCCGAGCAGCAGCCAGCTCAGCACCGGGATGTTGTCATACCAGGCGATCATGGCATGACAGCCGGGACAGGCCGAGCGCGGCCGCACCACCGACAATCCACGCGGTAGCCGGTAGATGCAGACATTCAGAAAGCTGCCGAAGATTACGCCGAAGCCCAGAAATCCGGCTCCCAGTAGCCAATTCAGTGGCACACGCAACTCTCGCCAAAAGAGATAGACCGATCCACCGATTATAGGAGGCACAGTACAAACCGGGGAGTTACGAAAGAGGTAATCGCAGAGAGCGAACCGGCGGAGGTACCTCCCACCGGTTCACCACTGTGTGCTTATCAGGTACAGGTGCCCCATCCTTATCCGCCGCAGTTACGGATAGGGTGGGGCTGTTGGCAGAGCTACTCCAGCTTTCTGCGTCCTGAGTTGCGGTCGCTCTGGCTGGCCGCTTCCACCGTCACCGATTGGTTGAGGTGGAAGCTGAGCAGCGACTCCGGCCCGAGCTTGATCTGATTTGGCTTCGTCACGCCCTGGGCGGTGCCACCTGCTCCGGCTCCCACCGCCGTTCCGATGGCCGCTCCCTTGCCGCCGCCGGCGAGTGCGCCGATGATCGCTCCCAGCGCCGCGCCGCCGCCGACCTTCTCGGCGGTGCCTTTGCCGCGCCCCTGGGTCTGCTTGGACCACTGATCGGTGACGATCGAATAGGTGTGACCGTTGTAGCTCACCTTGCTCAGCTCAAGCGTCAGCAGGCCGGCTCCCTTGAAGCGCCCAGCCGATTGGACCGCCACCACTCGCCCGTAAACATCGGCGTCGATCGGAATCACGGTTTGCCCATTCACCGTTACGGGCGAATTCAGAGTAGCTCGGAAGGTGTCGCCCGAGTTGTTGCTCTCAGAGTCGAGCGTATCCAGCATGCGGACAGAGAGGGTTGTGCCAGCCGGAACCGTGACCGGAGGCGGCGGAGGCGGCGGTGCTGGTGGCGTGTTCTGCACCGGCGCAGCTGGAGCCGGCGGCATCTCCGCCTGTGTCATCGGTTGACTCTGCGCAGGCTGCATCTGCTGGCTGGCCTGAGGCTTGTGCGATCTCTTCTCTTTGGCCGGCGGCTCCGCCGGAGGAGTTTCCGCCGGGGGTTGCTGTGGCTGCGCCTGCGCGCTGGTCTCCGGAGGTTGCACGGCGAGGTTGTTTACCACGGTGTGCACTCCCGCCACCGCGGCGGCATCGCCGGCGGCGGCGTTGCGCTCGTTGTCGCTTGCCACCTGGCCGGAGAGTGTGACCACGCCGCTGGCCGCCTGCACCGCAATCTGCTTGTTCTGAATGTTCTGATCAGCGTTGATCTTGCTCTGGACATCGCTGGCCATCTGCGCGTCGGTGGGTGCCGCCTGCTTGTTGCATGCTGCGCCGAAGATCAGCGCAATGGCGACCAACGCCACGATGGAGTGACGAATTCTATCAACGTTCATAATTCCTCTCCTCACACGCGTTTGATGCGAGATAGGCGACTTGCATGTACATGGCCTGCTCGCATTGGAGACGAGTGACGAGTTTTTTATACGCCAAAAAGCCCCGCAATCGCCAACGGACGCGCGGGCGCTGTGCAATTCGGCAACCCGGAACAAGGGAGAACTCCACGTTGATTTCTTTGGCACAAAGCCGCTGCGTATGGTACAACACCCATTTGCTTTGGGAGTTGGGGACAGAGATGAGCCTGCGGGTGGAGCGCGCGGAGTTCGATCCAGAGAACGGTTTTCTGTACTACGTCGCCTTCAAGCCGAACCTCCAGGTCGGCCTCGATGAGGTGCGTGTGAGCTCGGAGGTCCAGGCCACTCTCTCGCTGACCGAGAATGGCGACCTCGCCGACTTGACCTTCATCGTGCCCAAGCAGTACCGCAATTCCACCTCGCTGTCCTTCGTCTGCGCCGAAGGACAGGGCAGCTATTTCGAGCCGCATTGCTTCGTCGCCGTCCGTGGAGCGAGCGGCGACGCCGTGGTCAGCGCGCCCGGACGGCTCGACGTGGATTTAGCCGGACGCATCGTCGGCATGGCCATCCAATGGCAGCCGACCTTGTCGGCCGCGCGCGCGTAGAAAAACCAGATCGGCGTAGACCGAACTCTCAAAGGCGCCCTGACCACGGCAACCCGGGCAATGCCGGCTTCCGCGATTCTCTCTCTGCGTTTACACTCGATAGCAGGGGCATGAATCACATCGAGCACACTTACGAAAATCAGGAGCGCCCGTATATCGAGTTCACCGAAGTGAACAAGGCCTTCGGCGAAAACGTTGTCCTGCGCGATGTGAGCTTTCGTGTAAATACCGCCGAGACGCTCTGCATCCTCGGCCGCAGCGGCGTCGGCAAATCGGTTTCGCTGCATCACATCATGGGATTTCTCAAGCCCGACAGCGGCCGCATCACCGTGGCGCACGAGGACATCACCAACTATCCCGAGCATGAGCTCGAGCGCATCCGGAAGAAGGTCACCATGGTCTTCCAGAACGGCGCGCTCTTCGATTCGCTGAGCGTCGGCGAAAATGTGGCCTTCCCGCTGCGCGAGCGCGGCGACCTGAACGAGGAGCAGATCTATCAGATCGTCGACGGCCTGCTGGATATGGTCAACGTCGGCGAGTATCGCGACCAGCTCCCCTCAGACCTTTCGACCGGTATGAAGCGCTCGGTTGCCATCGCCCGCGCCCTGGCGGCACAGCCCGAGGCGATCCTATACGACGAGCCGACGACCATGGTCGATCCGCTGACCGCCCATCTGCTCGGCAACCTGATCCAGAAGCTCAAGTTCCAACTCAAGCTCACCAGCATCGTGGTGACCCACGATATGGCGCTGGCGAAGAAGATCGCCGACCGCATCGTCTTCCTGCATGAGGCGCAGGTGATCTTCTTCGGCAGCCCGGCGGAGATGGAGCACTCCGAGATCGAGATCGTGCGCGACTTTCTCGAACTGGACTCGCTCGACCTGGGACGCTGGCGCCACCATCAGCCGCGAGCGTAGCAGCGAGAGCTAGAACCCTTTCGCCACCAGTTCGCTCGCGTTCAATCCAGCCGGACGGTCGCGCATCACCCACTTCTCAAGATACTTGGCCACGATGTCGGTCTCGATGTTGATGGGATCTCCCGGCTTCAGCGTGCCCAGGTTCGTCATCTCGATGGTGTGAGGAATGATGGCGACCGAGCAGCGCAGTCCATCCAGCCGCGCCACCGTCAGGCTGATGCCCTCGATCGCGATCGAGCCCTTGAAGACAAGATACTTCTCCAACTCGGCCGGAACCTGTATGTGCAGCCAGTAGCCATCGGAGTTTTCGATCGGCTCAAGCGCTTCCATCCTGCCGACGCCATCGACGTGACCCTGTACGATATGGCCGCCGAGGCGTCCGTGCGCGGCCAGCGGCAGTTCCAGGTTCACCTTCGCTCCGGGATGAATGCGCGAGAGCGAGGTGCGCACCCACGTCTCCGGAGCAAGGTCGGCGGCAAACGATGTCGGCGTGATGTCCAAAGCCGTCAGGCAGACTCCGCTGACGGCGCAGCTATCGCCGGTATGCAATTCACGGGTGACCTTCGCCGCCTCCACCACGATGCGGCGGCTTTCGCCCTTCTGATCGATCTTACGAATTGTGCCGACTTCCTCGATAATTCCAGTAAACATTTCGAACCTTCTTTCAGCCCCGCGGACGGAGCGGTTGATACGGGTCGCGCAGGTAGGCCTCGACCGCGAAGTCCTCGCCATAACGCTCAATGCTGAGGTTGGCCGCCCGGAGAACATCCTCCTGAGGAAGCGCAGCGACGCCGTCGAGCCAGGGAACCGATCCCACCGGCCCGAAGATCTGCGGCGTATAGAACAGAACCAGCTTATCGACCAACCGCGCGCGCAGGCATCCCCAGTTGACCGCGGCGCCGCCCTCGACCAGCAGACTGGTGATCTGTTGAGCGCCCAGCATGCAGAAGACGCGATAGAGATCCGGACGGCCGTCGTGCGGCAGCGCAGAATTTCCCGGTGCAATGGTCTCGATCCCCACCTGATGGACGCGCACGCCGCGCTCTTCCAGCGCCCGGCGCTTGTTCTCCTCGGCAAAGGAGCAGAAGACGGCAACGTCGTTGTCGGCGGTCTCCACCACGCGCGAGTTGAGCGGCAGGCGCAGGCGCGAATCCAGAATCACGCGCAGCAACGGGCGCCGCCGGGGAAGCCCGCTGCGGTCGGTGAGCAGCGGATCGTCGGCGATCACCGTGCCCACGCCGACCATGATCGCGTCCGAGGCATGTCGCATCAGGTGAACACGCCGGCGCGACTCCTCGCCGGTGATGTAGCTCGGATTCGATCCCTGCGGCCTCTCCGATTGCGGCTGTAACGTTTGCGGGCCGGCGATCTTGCCGTCCAGCGACATCGCCGCCTTCAGCGTCACAAAGGGAAGTCCCGTGCGGATGTACTGCGCAAAGCTCTCGTTCAGCCGCCGCGCCTCGTCCTGCAGGATACCGGCGGAGACCTCGATGCCCGCCGCGCGCAGCTTATCAAAGCCGCGCCCGGCCACCAGCGGATTCGGATCCTCCATGCAGCAGACGACGCGTGCGATTCCGGCGGCAATCACCGCATCGGCGCAGGGAGCGGTGCGTCCGAAGTGCGAGCAGGGCTCCAGATTCAGATAGAGGGTGTTGCCGCGTGCCAGCTCAGCGGCCTCTTCCAGGGCGAGCACCTCGGCGTGCTTCATTCCGGAATAGAGATGCGTTCCGCTGCCGACGATGCGGCCGCGCTCATCGACCACCAGTGCTCCGACCATCGGATTCGGCGAGGTCAGCCCTTCGCCGCGCGCCGCCAGCTCCAGCGCCTGTCGCAAGAAAAGTTCGTCCGTGGAAATGGCCATGTCTACGCGAAGAGCGAATCGACAAAGTCGACCGCATTGAAGGGAATCAAGTCTGTTGCTTTCTCGCCCACGCCCACGTAGCGGACGGGCAGATTCATCTCGCGCGAGATGGCCACCACCACGCCGCCCTTGGCCGTTCCATCCAGCTTGGTGAGCGCGATGCCGGTGACTCCGGCGGACTCGGTAAAGACCTTGGCCTGCTGCAGACCGTTCTGCCCGGTGGTGGCGTCCATCACCAGCAGAGTCTCATGCGGAGCTCCCGGAACCACGCGTTGCGCGGTGCGGCACATTTTTTCGAGCTCGGCCATCAGGTGCTGTTTGTTGTGCAGCCGGCCGGCGGTATCGACGATGACGTAGTCGATCCTGCGTGCCTTGGCCGCCTGCAGCGCGTCGAAGAGCACGGCCGAAGGATCTCCGCCGGGCTTGGTCTTGATCACCTCTGTGCCGGTGCGCTCGCCCCAAACCTCGAGCTGCTCGATGGCGGCGGCCCGGAAGGTATCGGCCGCCGCCAGAAGAACCGTCTTTCCCTGTGCGCGCAGATGCTGCGCCAGCTTGCCGATGGTCGTCGTCTTGCCCACGCCGTTGACGCCCACCACCAGCAGCACTTCGGGAGGATCGGCGACCACGCTGGGTTTCACCTCCGCCGCGTGATTCAGGATCGCCAGCAGCTCGCTTTTCAGCACGCGCTTCAGCTCCGCGGTGTCGCCGATCTGCTTGCGATCCACCTTCTCCCGCATCGCCGCCAGTACCTCGCGCGTCGTCGTCGAGCCCAGGTCGGAGGAGAGTAAAGTCGCCTCCAACTCCTCGAGCGTCGCCGCGTCGATCTCCCTGCGGAAGCTGACGACCTCGTCGATGCGCTCGGAGAGGTTCTCGCGCGTGCGCGTCACCGCCTGCTTCATGCGCTCAAAGAGCGACTTTTTCTTTTCCTCGGGCTGGTCGTCCTCGGGCCGGCCGAGGCTGCCGAACAGTGTCTGGATCATCTCACCTTCAATTATAGCGGCGGGAACCTCAGGCCGCCCGAGAGTCCGCAGGGCGCCCCGGGTTCGCGAAGCGAAGCGGAGCTAACCTGGGGTATTGTGGTGCCCATTTCCGCCGCTAGTGGGAATCTATCGCTCCACCAGTACGCTCTCCTGCGTCAGTGGCCGGTTCATCAGCTCGCGGATCGCATCGGCCGGGTTCTTGCCGCGATGCAGGATCTCATTCATCTGCTCGGTGATCGGCATTTCGACGCCGACCTTGCGCGCCAGTCCCTGCGCCGCATTGGTGGTCAGCACGCCCTCGGCGACCATGCCGTGCATGCCGGCGATGATCTCGTCGAGCTTGCGCCCGCGCCCCAGCTCTACGCCGACGCTGCGATTGCGCGAGAGTCCTCCAGTGCAGGTGAGTACAAGGTCGCCGAGGCCGGCCAGTCCGGCCATCGTCTCGCGCTTGCCTCCGCAGGCGAGGGTCAGGCGCGTCATCTCCGCCAGGCCGCGAGTGATCAGCGCCGCGACGGTGTTGTGGCCAAAGCCCAGGCCGTTGATGATTCCAGCGGCGATGGCGATCACGTTCTTCACCGCCCCGCCCAGCTCCAATCCGATGACATCATCGCAGCGATAGGCGCGGAAGGCCGTGTCGCTGAGCACCTCCTGCACCTGTGCGGAGAGCTTCGGATCGGCCGAGGCCACGCTGATCGCCGTGGGAAAACCCTTGGAGACCTCGCGCGCAAAGGTCGGACCGCTGATGGAGCAAAGGCGCGGCGCAAAGCCCGCTCCGCCATCGAAAAGCACTTCGGAGATCACCTCGGACATGCGTAGCAGGCTATCGTTCTCCAGCCCCTTGGTCGCAGAGACCAGCAGCGTCTCCGGACGCAGCAGCGGCTTCATCTGCGTCCACACGCGGCGGGCGTGATGCGAAGGCATGACGCCCAGCACCATCTCCGCGCCCTCCAGCGCCTCGGCCAGATCGTTGGTCGCCTCGATCGAATCCGGCAGCGGGCAGCCATCGAGATAAGGCTCATTCACCCGGCGGCTGCGGATCGACTCCGCTGCCTCGCGCCCGTGGGACCAGAGCTGAACCCGGTGCGACCCAGAGCGCCCCAGGGCAATCGCCAATGCCGTGCCCCAGGCTCCGGCCCCAATGACTGCAATTCTTGCCATGAATTATGCCTTTCTTGCGCCGAGACGGTTTTCCGTGCCCTTCAGAAGACGCCCGATATTTGCGTGATGACGGATGATGACCAGCAGCGCCGCCATCACGGCCATCAATAGCGCCGCGGCAGGGAAGCGCTGGCCCTGCCGCCACCAGAGAAGAATGGGAAAGACAGCCGATGCCAGGATCGAGCCCAGCGAAACATAGCGCGTAAGTGCCACCACGGCTGCAAAGAGTGCGAGCGCCAGCAACGCGGCCTCCGGCGCCAGCGCGAGAAAAACTCCCAGCCCGGTCGCCACGCCTTTGCCGCCGCGAAAGCCGAGCCATACGGGAAACATGTGTCCAAGGACGGCCATCAGCGCGGCGAAGGTGGCCAGCAGATTGCGCTGCATCTCATCGCCTGCCGGGATCGCAGGAAGATGCAGGACGAGAAAGACCGGCAGCCATCCCTTGAGCGCATCGAGCAAAAATGTACTGATCGCCAGTCCCTTGCCGCCGGTGCGTGCTACGTTGGTCGCACCGATGTTGCCGCTGCCGATCGAGCGCACGTCGACGCCCTTGAAGTACCGCACGATCAAAAAACCAAAAGGAATGGAGCCGAGCAGATAGCTGCAAAGACCAACCACAACTGCGGCAGCAAAATTCATCTCTCCTCAATCCTCCATCGCAGGTCTAACCTGCCAGCGCGTAGCGTTCCAGTTTGTGATACTCCGCCCCGCCGGCGAGCAGCCTGCTTTCGTACAGAAAGAACTCGCAAGCCGTCATTGTACCGAACTCGGGCTGCGGAGCGGATGCTACGTACTTTGCAAGCTGTGCAAATGCCTCCGGCGAGCGCTCTCCGCGCACTGGGCGCGGCCTGCCGGAGCCGTTGCGCGCCAGCGTCAGATGCGGATGAAAGTCGCGCTCGCGGGCAAATCCCACGGCCGCCATGCGCTCCTCGATCTGGTGAGCCAGCACAAGCAGCGCGGGCGCATCGATTCCCGCCCAGAAGACGCGCGGCGCGCGTGTATTGGGAAAGAATCCGACGCCACCGGCTCTCAGCTCAAAGCTCGCTGCGGCGATCTCGCGCAGCGCACTGCGCACCGCGCCGGCATCTCGCACCTCGCCGAGAAATTTCAATGTCACATGATAGTTGCTGCTGCGCACAAAACGCACGCCGGGAAAGCGCGGCGAAAGCGTGCGCACGTAGTCATCGAGCCTCTGCGCGATAGCTTCGTCGATATCGAGAGCGATGAAGAGGCGCATGATTTATCGCTGCGGCTGCTCGGCGAGCCGATCCGCGGTGTGAGCGACGGTGAAGTGCCGCATCGTCACCGAGCCGGGGGCGATCATGGAGTTGAAAACCGAGGCCCGCGGATCGGAGTTGAAACGGCGCGCGGCCTCCAGCGCCAGCTCCATCGACTCCCATTCGACGTAGTCGATCCAGAGTCCATCGGCCGCTTTGGCCAGCCGGCGCGCACAAAAGCCGCGCAGTTCGCGAAGCAGCGAGCTGGCAACCTCGGCGGCTTCGAGGAAGCTCTCATCGGTGAGCTCGGGGCGGATGCGAAGTTCGACCAGTTCAATCACCATCGCGGGTATTCTCTCATGCGCGTTAGCGCAGCTTGCGGCGCAGAAGATCGAGCGCCAGTTGCGAGGCAAACCAGCGGATGCGCTCTCGATCGCCGGGAAATCTCCGCTCCACGACCTCGGTCTGCACGCCGTCGGCAAGCGCGATGAAGACCAGTCCCACGGGCTTCTCCGGAGATCCACCGGTCGGACCGGCGACGCCGGTGATGCCGATGCCCAGGGTGCTCTTGCAGCGACGACGAATGCCCTCGGCCAGCGCCGCGGCTACCGTCCGGCTGACGGCGCCATCGCTCTTCAGCAGCAGCGGAGGAACGTCGCAGAGCTCGCGCTTCAGTTGATCGGAGTAAACCAGCGCGCCGCCGAGAAAGTATCTCGATGCGCCGCTGACGCTGGTGATGCGCTCGGCCAGTAGCCCGCCGGTGCAGCTTTCGGCCACGGCCAGGGTCGCCCCGCGCATCTGCAGAAAGTAGCCGGCGATCTGCTCCAGGCTCTCGCCGCCGCTGGAGAAAACCTCGTCGGCAAACTCCTCCTCGAGCAGACTTGCGACCTTTTCTACCCGGGCCTCGGCCTCGGCCAGCGTCTCCGCCTGCGCCTTCAGATGAAGCTGCACCTCGCCGGGACGGGCCAGAATCGTAGTCTCAACCTCCGGAAACTGCTGGTAGATTTTAGCGGCTCGCTGATCGGCAGCCGACTCCGGCACCATGGCAATCTTCAGTTCGCAGGTGGCGATCTGCGCTGGAGGCAGATGCAGCTTCAGCCGCTCGTAGCACTGCTCGTTGAAGACGCCCTCCATCTCGTGCGGAGGGCCGGGAAGCAGGATGACGATTCGCGGCTTGCCCTCGTAGCTGGTCTCAAGCCACTGGCCGGGAGCGGTGCCGCGCGGATTCTTCAGCATCTCGGCGCCGGCAATGTAGTCGGCCTGCTTCACGTTGTTCTCCGCCATGCGAACGCGCATCGAGGCGGCGCGGGTGTAGAGCGCGGCGACCATATCGTGATCGCGGCGCAACTCCACTCCCAGGGCCTCGGCAACGCACTCGCGCGTCAGGTCATCCTCGGTGGGGCCAAGACCGCCGGAGAAGATGACGATCTCTGCCCGCGAGAGGGCGTTGCGGCTGGCCTCAAGCAGATGCGCGGGCCGGTCGCCGACAATCGTCTTGAAGATCACGTCAACCCCAAGCTCGTTCAGACGCCGGGTGAGAAAAAGGGAATTGGTGTCCTGACGAAAAGGCGTCAGGAGCTCGGAGCCGACAGCAACAATCTCAGCATTCACGGATAACAGTGTAACGCGGGGCAGTGGAGGGCCCAATGCGGCAACCACTCCCGGCCGCCGGCCGCAGGGCGAGCGGCATTCGCCCCCACCCTACCGGCGAAAAGCGGCGGGCACGGATGGGGCAGCAACGGGGATGGTAGAACTCGTACGTCACGGTGTGACAAAACTCACATGCGAATACAGCACAGATCACTGCAATGCAGGCGGGACGAAAGTATGTTCATGCGGGACTAACAAGGTCCCGATTATCTCTCATACATATGCAACTCACCCGCGCCGCCGACTACGCCGTTCGTGTCATGATTCACCTGGCCAGCCAGCCCCGGGATACCGTTGTGCCCAAGGCCCAGCTTGCCAGAGCAGCCGAGGCGCCCGAGAGTTTCCTTGCCAAGATTCTGCAATCCCTCACCCGGGCGGGACTGATCCAGACACGCCGCGGTGTCGAGGGCGGCTTTGCCTTGCTTCCGCGCGGCGCACAGGCGTCGCTGCTGGATGTCATTGAAGCCATCGACGGGCCGGTGGCGCTGAATCTCTGCCTTGTTCCCGGCCATGGCTGCCAGCGCCAGTCGCACTGCGCCGCCCACCTCGTATGGGCCAGAGCACAGTCGGCGATGGTCCAGGTGCTACACCAGGCTCTTATCGCCGATCTCGTTCCCGGCTCCGGCGGTTGCGAAAACCTGCAGAGGATCGCCATCGGTCCGGCCGCAGTTTCGAAAACCCGCAAGGGGCCGCAACCGCAAACATCAACCAAAAGACGCCAGCGCCCGGTCATCGGCAGAGCGCTGCGGGCCAAGGGAAAAAATCCTATTTCAAGTGGGGTGTGATGATGGACTCCGCTGTCCTGATACATCGACTGCATTTCGCATTCACTGCAACCTTTCACTACCTTTTTCCGCAACTCACGATGGGTCTTGCGCCGCTGGTCGTGGCGCTGAAGAGCGTCGGGCTGTGGAAGAACGATGAACGGTATAACCGGGCCGCGCGCTTCTGGGCGAAGATCTTCGGCATCAGCTTCGTCTTCGGCGTAGTCAGCGGCATTCCGATGGAATTTCAGTTCGGCACCAACTGGGCTTTGTTTTCGAGGTTCGCCGGCGGCGTCATCGGACAGACGCTGGCGATGGAAGGCACCTTTGCCTTCTTCCTAGAATCGGCGTTTCTCGGACTCTTCCTCTTCGGCGAGCATCGTCTGAGCAAGCTTGCTCACTGGTGGACCGGCTTTGCCGTCTTCTTCGGCTCCTGGCTCTCCGGATACTTCATCGTCGCTACCGATGCATGGATGCAGCATCCGGTCGCCTATGAGCGCACCGCCGACGGATCGGTCACTCTGAGCAGCTTCTGGGGATTGCTGCTGAATCCCTGGGCGATTTGGCAGTACGCGCACAACATGGCCGGAGCCACGGTCACCGGCGCCTTCGTCATGGCGGCCATCGGAGCCTACTACCTGCTCAGCGAGCGTCATCCCGAGCAGGGAAAGATATTCGTCAAGGTCGGCGTTATCGGAGGAATCATCGCCTCGCTGCTGGTGATTGGTCCGACCGGCGACGGACAGGGACGCAACCTGGCTGCCTACCAGCCCGCCTCGCTGGCGGCGATGGAAGCTCACTTCGATACTCGCACCGCCGACCTGGTCATCATCGGCCAGCCCAACGTGGAGACCAAGTCGATCGACAATCCGCTGGTTGTTCCCAACGCGCTCAGCTTCCTGGTCAGCCGCGACTGGAACTCGCCGGTGCAGGGGCTCAGCGCATTTCCTGAGAACGAGTGGCCCACCAACATTTCGCTGCTTTATTTCGCCTATCACATCATGGTCGGCCTGGGGACGATCTTCATGGCGATCATGCTTGTCTCCGGCATTCAGCTCTGGCGGAAGAAGATTTACGAATGTAAATGGCTGCTGTGGGTGCTCATGCTGGCCTGTCCGTTGCCCTACGTCGCCAACACCGCCGGCTGGATGACCGCGGAGATCGGCCGCCAGCCGTATCTCATCTATGGAGTCCTGCGCACAGCGGAGGGGTATTCTAAGTCGGTCTCAGCGGCGAATGCGTGGTTTACGCTGCTCGGCTTCCTTGGAATGTACACCATGCTTTCCATCCTCTTCCTGTTCCTGGTTCAGCGCGAGATCGCGCATGGGCCGGAAGAAGCTAATGCTCTGCCCAGTCACACCGTCGCGGGGAGGAACTGACAATGGAATTTACCGGATTTCTCTGGTTCTCGATTATCTCCGTCATGCTGACGATCTACGTCATTCTTGACGGCTTCGATCTCGGCGCCGGCGCGCTGCATCTCTTCCTCGGCCGCAGCGATACGGAGCGCAGAAAGATCATGAAGTCGATCGGCCCGGTGTGGGACGGCAACGAGGTCTGGCTGCTGGCCACCGGCGGCGTTCTCTACTTTGTCTTTCCGCAGCTCTATGCTTCCAGCTTCAGCGGCTTCTACCTGCCGCTGATGATGGTGCTCTGGCTGCTGATGCTGCGTGCCATCGGCCTCGAATTCCGTACCCACATCGACGAAGGTGTCTGGGCGAGCTTCTTCGACGGAATCTTCTCCCTCGGCAGCCTGCTGCTCTGCATCTTCTATGGAGCCGCGCTCGGCAACGTGGTTCGCGGTCTGCCGCTCGGCCCCGATCATTACTTCTTCCTGCCGCTGTGGACGAACTGGAACGTAGCTCCGCGGCAGGGCGTTCTCGACTGGTACACCGTGCTCTCCGGCGTGGTAACGCTGGTCGCTCTGTGCATGCACGGCGCAAACTACCTGGTCGTCAAGACCGATGGAGAGCTTAACCAACGCGCCCGCACAACCTCGCTGGTGTTGACGCCGGTTTTGCTTGTGCTGACGATCCTCAGCCTGGTGGCGACGATTGCCATTCATCCGAACATCACTACCAACTACAATGCTCTGCCGATTGGTTATGTCATTCCCGTCGGTGTCTTTGCTTCGCTGGTCGCCGTCTTCATCTTCCAGAAGGGCAGGAAGGAGATGGCCGCTTTCATCTCCGGAGCGCTCTATCTGCTTTTCATGATGGTGGGCGCGGTCTATGCGCTCTATCCGGTGATTCTCCCGGCGATGGATCCGCAGTACAGCCTGACCATCAAGAATTCGATCACCTCGGCCTACGCGCTTGAAGTAGGCTTCCGCTGGTGGATTGTCGGAATCTTGATTGCGATCGCCTATTTTGTCTTCCTATACCGCATGTTCCGCGGCAAGGTGAAGTTAGAAGAGGGTAGCGGTTACGGCGACTGAGTAGTAAAGTAAGCAGAGCGTAAGGGTTTAAACGCAGAAAAAACTAAGGCTCCCGGAGATACGAGGGTGGCTGCAGATTGTTAAGCTGCCATTCCATCTTTCTCCGGACGCTTGTCCCGGTGCTGCACATCTCGCGATGCGCGCACAAGGCCAAGCCATTCTCAACTTGTACCATGGAGATGCACAGAATGAAGAAGTTGCTGGTTGTACTTACCCTCTTTGCAATTACACTTCTGGCCCAGACATCCTTTGCTCAAGGACTGAACTGGGATGGTCAGACTGGCGCCCTGTTGACTCCGTTCGCCTATACGGCTGCTTCGGGAAAGGGAATGCTCGGCAAGCCGGAAGTCTCCTACCACTTCCTGGACACCGGCGACGTGATCGGCTATGACAGCCAGTTCTCGGTGACCGAGGGCTTCGCGAAGCGTTTTGAAATCGGCTTCACGCAGTCGGCCAGCGCACTTGGCAGCGTTGCGTCCAACGGCGTCGTCGCCGGACAGCCGCTGAAGGTGACCCAGAACAGCGCCGGTGGTCTCTATATTGAGCCCTCCAGCCGGCTGTTCTCCAACGGCTACACCTCGATCCACGGCAAACTGACCCTGATTCCCGAGAACTTCCAGAAGTCGAAGTGGGTTCCGGCGATTGCGGTTGGTGCCATCGGCCGCTTCGGCGAACAGCGTCTGAGCAATGTGGTGACCGGCAATTCCGCCATCATGGGCAAGACGCAGAAGAACGGCGACGTTTACATGGTTGCCACCAAGACCATCACCCAGTTCAAGAAGCTTCCCTTCGTCCTGAACCTCGGCGAGAAGGTGACCGACGCTTCGGTGCTGGGCATCGCGGGCAACGCCGGCAACCGTTTCGGTACCGGCGAGCGCTGGCAGGGCTGCCTGTTCGGCGCGGCTGCTTTTGTCGTCAAGGGACCGGCGAAGTCCGTCCTGGTTGTCGGCTCTGAAGTTGTGCAGCAGCCGAAGTACATTCAGGGTCTCAACAACTACGTCAACGGCACGCTCGGCACCACCGGCGTCACCGCTAACATCCCGACCTCGCTCAGCTACTTCGTCCGTGTGGTTCCGCACCTCGAAGGAAGCCCGCTGCAGGTCGATCTGGGCGTAGTTCAGGCTGCCGGCAAGATCGTCGACAACCCGAGCGTTGCTCAGCTCGATATCAAGGCCCGCGCGCAGGTCGGCATGGGCGTCTCCTATCACTTCTAAACCAGCAACAGTGCAGAACAGGAAGGCCGCTCTCTGGGCGGCCTTTTTTGATCGTGTCGACGCTTTGAGCGCCCGACAATTCAGCTCCGCAAGGTGAGTTGTTCGCGCTGTGAATTCGGAAAAAGGAGTGCTTGCATCCCGTCGTGGATATTCTTATATTCCTATGCATTAGGATGCTTGCCTTAATAGCGGGTGCATCCCTATAATCGCGTTCTCAGCGCAAAGTGCCGAGTTGCGTGATGCTAGCGATGCCTTTGAGGTATGCGGCAGAGATCATGGGCAGAGCCCGTGAGACTGCCGCGTCAGTGAGTCGCAGATTCCTTTGGTAGTGAAGGAGCAAACGAATGAAGAAGTCCCTGATTGTGTTGTTGCTCGCCGCCGTCAGCATGGCGGCGGCTCAGGCCGCGCCTGCCGGGCAGCAGCAACCCGCTGCAGGAGCCACCCCCGCCCCCCAGAAGAAGGTGATTCAGGATCCGGCC
>Ga0326727_10012524_pt1 | contig 19268 bp, 21 predicted proteins | sample MB2enrmetagenome_FD_207643 | JGI IMG/M metagenome (GOLD analysis project Ga0326727, IMG submission 207643) | Lab enriched peat soil microbial communities from McLean, Ithaca, NY, United States - MB29MY | ecosystem: Environmental > Terrestrial > Soil > Wetlands > Peat | place: USA: New York...
GGCGGGTTGAGTTGGGCGGCCTGCGGAGCCGCGGGAGTCCCGGCCAGCGCCGCGGCGGGCGCCAGGACGGTTGCGAAGTCGCGCCGCGTGAGTTTCATAAGGACGCCCTCACCTGTTGGTTTGCATGACCTGGTGATTCTGAGTGTGATTCTGGTTCTGGCCCTGTTCCAGCGCTTCCACAGCGGCTTTCAGCATGGCCGGCCGGGGCGCCGCCTGGCCCGTCCAGATTTCAAACTGCTTGACCGCCTGCTCGATGAACATCTCCAGCCCCGGCACGGCGGTCTTGCCCTGCTCCCGGGCCTTGCGGATCAGCATGGTCTCGAAGGGATTGTAGACCATGTCGAAAACCACGTCGGCCGGAATGCTGCCGTTGAAAAAGCATTCGTCGACGTGCGGAAACATGCCCAGCGGGGTGGCATGCACCACCGCGTCGAAATGGCGGCCGGCCAGTTGTTCCCGCGCCAGGGCTTCGGCGTCGCACACCTTGGCCAGTGAACGCACGCGGTCGATGTTGCGGCCCACCAGCGAGATCTTGGCTCCCGCGTCGGCCAGGGCAAACGCCGCCCCGCGCGCCGCGCCGCCGTTGCCCACGATCAGCACCGACGCCTTGGGCAGCCGCAGCAGGCGCGCCAGCGGCGCCGTGACGCCGGCCGCGTCGGTATTCGTGCCGCGCCACTTGCCGGCCTTCCGCCACACCGTGTTGACCGCGCCAATCCGCCGGGCCAGCGGGTCCACCGCGTCCAGGTATCGAATGATTTTCTGCTTGTGCGGAATGGTGACGCTGAAGCCCGCCAGCGGCAGCCGGTCGGCCAGCGAGAAGAAATCCCGCAGGTGCACCGGCGCCACCAGGAACGGCAGGTAGACGGCGTCCACGCGCCGCGATTGAAATGCGCGGTTGTGCACGGCGGGCGAAATGGAATGCCGGATCGGGTCGGCGATCACGCCGTAAATCCGCGCCGATCTGGCCAGCTTCTCCACCCGGTACAGGTGCCGCAGCGAGCGCGCCGAAACCTGTCCGGCGGCCGTGCCTTCGGCCTGCATGGGCGCGGCGTAAGTGTACACGCCCCCGAACACTGGCGAGAGCACCCGCGTGGGAAATCCCAGCTCGCCCATGGCCAGCACGATGAGGCGCTGCTTGGGCAGCGCCCGCGCGGCCGACAGCACCCGCAGGTTGTCGGATGGCTTGCGCGCGGTTGTCACGATTTTGTAAGAATCCGCGGGCACGTGCAGCATGCGGGCCATGATCGTATCCAGCGGCGGAGTGGCCTCGAAATTGTGGTAGGAGACGATCACGTAGGCCCGGCCGCGAAACTCGTGCAGGCGGTCCTGCGCGGCTTCCGCGGTTTCGATCTCCACATCGATGGCCGAAGCGCCGTTGCGCACCGCCAGGTCGAGAATGGCCAACTGCTCCTCGATGCTGCCGTTGAACCGCCCGTGGTTCTGGTGGCGGCGGCAGGTGGCCAGCACGATGCTGTCGGGGAACTGCTCGATGAAGCCGCGGATAGCTTCCGCGCCCTCGCGGGGGTGGCTCAGGAAGTCCAGGCGGAACTCCAGGAAGACCTCACCCGACTCGGCTTCCCGGCGGGCGTGTTCGAGCAAAGCTGGAACGTCCGGTAGGCCCAGCGCAATGCAGATGCGCGGGAGAGAGCGGTTTTGCGCCATCTTGAGCTAAGACAACCCAGAATACCACAGGCGGGGCGGGGTCTTGCGGCCGATTACTCGAAGTTGAAGCGGCAGGCGCCGGGACACCGCAGGGAACCGCGACTGTTCCGCCTGCATCACGCCGCCATTCGGGCCCCCGACGCCGGGCCCGATCCTCCGGCCGGGTCCGATCCCATGGACGGATCGCCATATAGCCCCATTGCGCGCAGCAGCGCGTTGACAGCGATCCAGGACGAATTCACCAGGTCCGGAACCGCCGTCCGGTCGCCGTTCTGGTCCCATGTCCAACCCCGCAGGCCGTATTCCACGGGCACATTCATCTCGTGCCGGTGCGGCGTGCTCGGCTGAAGGCCCTCCACCGCCCCTGTACGGATTCCCGGAAGCAGCGAAGCCGGTCGACTTCGGCCCTTGGCGTTCCACTGCCGAATAGGGGAGCCCGGTATCAAGCTATAGAGCACCCGAAGGAGGACCGATTCCCGCATAATCGAAGGGTGCGCGAATCGGTTTACTGGCGGGTTATCCAGGGCGCAGCGGACGCCGGTATCCGTTTCAGCGATCTGCGATCCCTTCTTGCGGCCCTCGGTTTCACTGAGCGGATAAAGGGGAGCCACCACATCTTCGCGCGGCCCGGTGTCGCCGAGATCCTGGACCTTTAACCGCGGGGCTTACTGGCCAAACTGTTCCAGGTCAAGCAGGTACGGAACGTTATTCTTCGGTATAGACTGGGAGAGGAGACGGAATGACTAAGTACGAGATCATCCTCTACTGGAGTGACGAGGACCAGTCGTTCATTGCCGAAGTGCCCGAGTTGCCAGGTTGCGCTGCCGACGGCGCTACGCGGCAAGAGGCGCTGGCGAACGCCGAAGTGGTCATCGCCGAGTGGATCGAGACAGCGCGCGAACTGGGCCGCCCGATCCCTGAGCCCAGGGGCCGGCTTCTGTTCGCGTAGTGTCCGTCGCCCCAACCTCTACCCCTTGCACGTTCGCCGGCGCGATTCCCGGCGCCTGAGTGCGGATCCCGCGGAATCCCACAGTGTACCGGTGCTACGCGCTATTGCCGGCCGGATCGTAATTGCTTCCCGCGGGCGGGCTCGACGCCGGCTTTTCCGGGTTGTAAAACACGAACGGCGTCCGCCCACCGTTCCGAGCCACCCAGAAGTTGTAGAGCGTGGCCGGCGCCGACGCCGAAGGCCTCTTCGCCAACTGTTGTAGGCGTTTTGGACTTGCGCATACTCGCTCGACCCCGCCAACGCCTTGCAGAGCAACGCTGGGATCTCGCCGCTCGGAACTGCCTGCTGAAGATCGCCGGACATGAACCTGCAGACGCCCGCGAAATCCAGGGTCCGGCCACGACCAATTCGGGAACCCGCATGTTGGCCGGCTGCCGCGTCCGCCCCGCCCGCGCGTCGCGGTCCAGCAGTCTCACCGCGCCCACTCACTCGTTGACGTGCACCACCTGCGCCGGCGCGAACCCGTTGAACCAGGTCGCCGACGCGTTGCTGTAAGCCCCGATGTCCCCGGAGTAAACCAGGTCGTCGATTTCCAGCCTGGGCAGTTCCGCCGACTGGGCGATGCAGTCCATGCCGTCGCACGTCTGCCCGAACACCGTGGACATCTCCGTCTCGCCGGTTTTGAAGGCTTTGACCCGGTACTGGCAGTGGTCGAAGACGATGCCGGAATAGGTGTGGTACACGCTGTCGTCGATGTAGTAACAGGTCTTCCCGTCGCGAAACGCCTTGCCGATGACGCGCGCCACGGCGGTGGCGGCGGTGGCCACCAGGTAACGCCCCGGCTCCGCCAGGATCTCCACGTCTTTTGGAAACAGCCGGGCGATCTCGGCATTGATCTTGCGCGCCAGTTCCCCGAGCGGCTTCACGCGAGCGTCGTAGGCCACCGGGAACCCGCCGCCGATGTCCAGGATCTTGATCTCGTGGCCGTGCGCCGAAGCCTCGCGCCGCACCGCCGCGGCGATGTTCAGGGCCTGCACGAAATTGTCGAAATTGGAGCACTGGCTGCCCACGTGGAAGCTCAGACCCTCCACCACCAGGCCGATGCGGAAGGCTTCCAGGATCAGGCCGGCGGCCTCGCCCGGGTCGCAGCCGAACTTCGAGCTCAGCTCCACCATCGAGCCGGTGTTGGGCACGCGCAGCCGCAACACCAGCCCGGCGTGCGGAGCGTGGCGCTTGATCTTGCGCAACTCCTCCAGGTTGTCGTAAGTGAGCAGCGGCTTGTACTCGTCCAGCGCCTGCAGCGTTTCTTTCGGCTTGATGGGGTTGGCGTAGATGATCTTGTCCCAGATGAAGTCCTGCCGCTCTTTCGCCGGCAGGCCCTCGATGTTGCGGTGCACCAGCAGGAACTCGGGCAGCGACGCCACGTCGAAACTGGCGCCGGCCTTGTACAGCGTGCGCACGATTTCCGGCGCGGGGTTGGCCTTCACCGCGTAGTAGGCCTGCACCCTGGGCAGGCGCCGCCGGAAGTTGGCGTAGTTGCGGCGGATGGCCTCGTGGTCGATCACGACCACCGGCGTGCCGTGCTTGCGCGCGACGGCCAGCAGTTCCCTCTTGGTCATGGATCAGTCCAGCACCGGGTCGCTGCCGTCGATCATTTTCACCGGGTTGTGCGCGAAGTACTCGCGCGTCAGCGCCTTCATCATCCTGCCGCGCTGGTCGTACAGGCGGCGCGATTTGCGCGGTTTGTGGCGCGCCAGCGCGTAGTGGGTGAGGAGCGGCATGGCGATGGTGGTGTCGGTGTAGCAGACCACCGCGTCGGGCAGGCGGTCGGGGTCCACCTTTCCCCAGCTCACGGCCTCGCTGGGCGTGGCGCCGCTCAGGCCGCCGGTATCGGGGCGCGCGTCGGTGACCTGCAGGAAAAAGTCCTGCCCGAACTCCTTGATGCGCAGCACTTCCTGGATCTGCGGCTCGGTTTGCAGCGTAAAGTTCTTGGGACTGCCCCCGCCCCACAGCACCACCGCGCTGCGGCCGCCGCTCCGCTTGGCGGCCAGCACGAAGGCGGTGGTTTCGTTCACGTCGATGGAGGGGTTCAGGCGCAGCTTGTTGCCGCGCAGTTCCACGCCGGCGACGTTCATGCCGATGGTGGAATCGCCCGGCGAGGAAGTGTAGCACGGCACGCCCGCGCGATAGGCCGCGGCCAGCACCGAGACGTCCTTCAGCCCGGCCTGGCGCTCCCACTCGGCGGCGTACTTTCCCAACAGGTAATGCAATTCCGCGGTGCCCATCTCCTTCTGAAACTCCGGCTGCACCAGGATGCCGCGCAGGATCTCGTCGGTGGCCATCAGGCAGTCGCTGTAACCCAGCAGCACGTCGTAGACCCGCACGATGTCGTTGTCGCGCAGGGCCGTGTCGTCCATGCGGAAATCGCCCATGCGCACCGGGTAGTTCAGCGCGAAGTGCAGGTCGTGGTACAGGTTGGCGCCGGTCGCGACGATCCAATCCACGAATCCCGCTTTGATAAGCGGCACGATGGAGGAGGCTCCCAGTCCGGCCGGCGTCAAGGCGCCCGCGAAACTCATGCCGATGGTCACGTCGCGCGCCAGCATCTTCCGGGTGAAAAGCTGGCAGGCTTCGCGGAGGCGCGCGCCATTGTACGCCAGAAAGGCGTTATCGATGAGGTCCGCGAGTTTCTCCTCGCCGGTCAAGTTCTTCGGCTGAATGCGTTTACCGGACAGGAACTTGTCCCGGTCGGGGCAGGTCTTCTTCTTCAGCCATTCCGGCATCTCCGACAGGTCTTTGCGGTAGCGGTCGTGCGAGGGGTGCGAGGTTTGCTTTTTGGCCATGTAGGTTCCTCACGATTTTATCAGGCTTACGCCGCGCGCCCGCAATGCTCCCCTGGCGATTCCGGCCATAAGCCGGCTCCCGGCGTCGCCCGCAAGCGCCCGTGCAGGCCGCCGGCAGCGCGCCAGGCCGAGCGGGCCGCGGCGGCCGCGCTGGCGGTCTCTCTCGCAGGCAGCACCACTGCACGGGCGGTGCTGAATTTTGCGAGATTGACCTGCGATCCGCAGTGCGGTACGATGTGACTGCGGGGTGGAGCAGTCTGGTAGCTCGTTGGGCTCATAACCCAAAGGTCGAAGGTTCAAATCCTTCCCCCGCAACCAAAACTCTCCTAGCGTTTTCTACACTTTCCCTACAAAATCAAACGGTTACGGGCGTCCGGTCTATCGGCGCGCCAAACTGCCCTTTCCTCAGGTTTCGCCTATTTTCGGCACCTTTCCGAAGTCGAGTCCCACCAATTCCCCACCAGTCCTTTGCGCCGTAAAGCGCGCTCGGGTTTCAGGGTGGAATCCGGGGTTTCACACAAGCCCCGCATTGATGGGCAGGCTGGGCAAGTACAGGGGTTATTTGAGATTTGTGCGTAAACCGGGTTAAGTTTAGGTCAGCGGAATCGTCCGGAACCCCGGTTTACGCTCGCTCCCCCAGCCCTCTGGAACGCGAGGCAGCCATGGGACCGAACGGCAAGGTCCAATACCGATAGCGCGCGGGACGCCCGTGGCGCGGGTGAAACGTCAGGCCGCGATTCTCGCCTCGAAAAACAAGACGCGAGGAAAACATCCCGATGGAAACGAGCGCGACCATTCCAACCGGCGCCAGTACCCCAGCACGACCGGCGATCCCAAAATCAACCAGCACCGTCGACCTGACCCAGATACCGACAGTGCCGTTCGCCTGGGTTGACGAGCACGTCTATGCCGCTATCCGTGGCTGCAGTGTGAAGACCGTACAACGCGAGCGGCAGGAGGGGATAGGCTGCCCCTTCCGCAAGATCAACGGCTGTTCGGTAAGGTACCGGATCGCCGACATCCACCAGTTCCTGGATTCACAACCTGGCGGGGGCCCGGTCCCGGAGAGCCAAAAACGCGGGCCGGGGCGACCGCGGAGGACGGCGTGATTCAGACGATCAGCAGCGAGCAGACTGCTGCCCCTGCCGTTTGCCCCCGTTGTGGACTCCGTGGCGGTCGGCACGAAACGGCATCGGAATGCATCGATCAACTCCGCGATTGGATCGCGCGCCTGCAATTCCGCAAGGAGGCGCGGGCCACCAAATCGGCCCAGCCATCGAGCCGCGGCGGCCGGCGCGACCGCCACGACGCGAGGATGGTGATTTTAGACGACGAGCGACTCTGCATTACCGAGGCCGCGCGCCGGCTCGGTATATCGACCTCGGCGTTACATTTCAGGCTTGTCAATCGTTGCGGCCCGGACTACCAGGAGCCAGATGTCCGCGGCGTGGGCGCGGACCACGCGCGACAGCACTCCAGCCCTGCCAGGAAGCCGAACACCGCACCGCACTCGGGCGCAGCAGACGGGTGCAAATAAGTCTTTGACATTTGTGCGTACGTCACCCGAACATCAAGGAGGATTGGTAACCACCAATCATGGCCGCAACAACGGCCGATAGGCCGCCAATACAAGAGGCCCGCGAGGGTAAACCTCGGGGCAACCCACGATGGGCGAGGATTGTGAATCAGGTTCTGAATCAATCGCCCATAATCCGCCGCAAAGATGCCGAGCGTCTCGTGCTGATCGGACGCGCCGAATGGGTCGGCAGTGACCAACTACGACTCGTCCTCTCGCATCCTTCGAACTGCATCGGGGCCGCTATCGCGGCGCGCGGTTACGAGTGGCCGGCTGGCAAGATCCCGGATGCTCGCGAGTTGCGGCATATTCCGATTGTGTGCGCGGAAAAGGCGTTGAGACGAAAATGAAAACCACTAAAGACAATTCGATTAAATCTGCTCCTTTGGAGGCGCAGCAATTCGGCCCCACGGAGGCGGCGTACGCCGCTGGTATCTCCGTGCAGCGGTTGGTTTCATGGCATGACGATTCTCTGATACCCGAACCGCGGGACCTGAGCGGCCGTGGGCACAGGCGGGTCTATACGATCGAGCTATTGGCCCACTTGGTAGCGTTGCGCGTTCTGACCGAGCGCGGCATGTCATTGCGAGAGGCGGCAAAACTCGCGCCCACGGTAGCGCGGTCAATTGCCGAAATGGTCATTTGGACGCACTCCGTCCTCACTGATCCGGCGACCGCTCCCGAAGACGATCCGGAGATCATCCTCGCTGTGATCAACCAGGGATACTACTTCGGCAACACCGATTATCAACTCGCCACTTTCAGTAAGGGTGTTCTGGATGCTCCGACAGGCCGCCCATCCTGGGAGGGCCTCTTGGCGGGGAAGAGCGCCTGCGACACGGAAGACCTGTTTGCGTTCTTGCGGACGCAGGGGGATGGATCCCCCTTCGTAATTCTCCCCGAGAGCCTAGCAAACGTCCTGTGGGAGCGAGCCATAGAGATCCTCGATGGACGTGGAACGCCGAAGTTCCGCGCGAAATTGCAGACCTATCTCGCCAGTTTTCGGCGGGAAAAAGGCAAACCAAGACCCCGGACTAAGAGGGCCGGCTGCAAATAGCCAATTCAATGGCACAACCGATACAGATCGACGCGACCAGCGGCGCGAAATTACGAAACGCGATTCGGCGGTGTGGTGAACTCCGCAAGTTTGCACGAACTTTCGTTCACTGGATAGGCGAGATTGAAGAGGACCTTCAACAATTATTGGCGGCCCCGCAGTCTACGGGTGAATTGTTCGCTGAAGAAACGCCGCCCTCGATGGAGCCCGAATTGGAGGCGCCGACTGGTTTAGCTCTCGTGTCGCAGGCGCTGGGTATGGTCGGCGAGCATCAGATCGTTCGGATCACGCGGACGCGCACCGAACCGCGGAAATATTCGATCGAGACGGTGAGCGGCTGCATCCAACTGGGAACCGCAAAGACAATCACAGACGAACGGTTGTTCCGGATGAAAATTGCCGATCAGGTCGGCAGGACGATTCCGACCTTCAAGCGCAATGCCGACTGGATCAAGATCCAGCAGGCGCTCCTGGACGCGTGCGTCGACGTCCCTGATGAGCTTGATGCCAGCCTGATGAAGACGTGGATTATGGAATACCTGGCGGCGCGCCCGGCATCTGGATTTATCGATCAAGCCGGCGATGAACGAACTGCATTCCTACGAGCCGGGCGCGTTTGTGTCCACTTGACGGATCTCCGAGAGTGGATTTATTCAGCAAAGGGACGCTCAATCCCGCCCAAGGAGATGGGTATTCTTATGCGCCGTGCCGGCGCCGAGCCGACGAAGATCGCCTTCGGCAAGTCGTCGCGGTTGGTGTGGACATTACCCAGTGATCCAGCGGGAGACGACCACAGCCAAGCGCCGTGCAAAGCGCGCGTCCACAGGCGAGCGTAGTTCGACCCGCCCCCTATATAAGGACGGAAAGAAGAGAGAGGTTTGGAAAACAGAAATGGCGTCTGGCCATGGGAAGGCATTGCAAAGGTTGGTAGTTACGGTATCTTCAAGTAGTTAGTATTTACCATACGTAACCTATAGAAACAGCGTACTTTAGACTGGGTTATTTCGTCAGGTAAATACTCGGAGTATTTTCGTTTGAAGTCTGTTTTGGTTGCCCTTATAGGAGGGGCAATTTCTACCTTAAAGGCCGTGTGGACGCCCGGATTGCCTACCCGTTGCAAAGTGTCTCGTGGGACTTTGGCTCCAAGCGCTGCGGCGGGCGCGAGAGGCCGCGACGCTGAAGGATGCGGCAGAGGTTCAGGCGGTGCCCGGCGCTGCAAACGTGGGCTGCCACGGCGTGAACGTGCGGCAAATGTTGGGGGCTTCCTACCCGGCAAGGGCATATAGGCGGTCCCGTTTGGTGCCTGCGATATGACGACCGACCAACAACGGGAGTTTGATGCACTTGCGGTTGAGGTGGCGAACGCCCGCCGCGCTGCCCTACATGCTTGGAAAGGCTACAAATGGGTTGCGAACAAACTGCGCAGCGGGACGCACGGGCAAACGCCGGCAGACCTTCGCGAAGCCGAACGTGATTGGCAAGGCGCGCGGTGCATGCTGGCAGAGGTCCGCAAGCGGATGTATCGTCTGCACGCCGAATTAGGGCTCAAGCACAGTGCAGCGTGGGTGCCGAAGAGCACGCGCAGTGGCGTATAGACGCGCTCCCTGTTGCGGAGGGTAGCGATGGGGCGGCGTAGCCCTGCGGGCGAACGTGGCGGCGCTGTGCGCGAACGTGCGGTAAACGTTGGGGCTTCTTACCCGGTGAGGGCACAGGTACTCCTGTGCGAATTTTCGGCGCGCGGGTAGTAATGTAGCTCGAATTCGCTAGTGTCAGGCAAAAATCCGGGGTTTCAGCAGCAGTTTCAACGGTTTCACCGCACCTCGCTAACCGACTCATTCGAGTGGGGGCGCTGGAGTTTCCAGGGGGCAGTTTCAGACAGACCGCCAGGGTTTCACTGCGGCCGAAAGCCGCACACGAAAGGAGAAAGCAAATTGAACGAAAATACTGCACTGCCGGAAGCGCCGGCGACTGCCGGGGCGCCCGCATTATCGGGCGAGGTTCAGGCCGGCATTCAAATCGTGAACGCGCGCATCGCGGAAGTCGGGCGCATTCGCGGGTTGATCAGCCAGGCACAACAGGACCGCAACCGGGCCGAACAGGAGCACGCCGAGGTTTTCCGTCGTCTGGCGGAAGACGAGGCCGCCGTCGTGTTGGACGGTGCCGTCGCAAATCTGGCCTTTCGGAAAGCTGCTTTGAAGTCCCAGGAGACCATGACCATGCACGACGCCAAGATCGCCGGCATGCGCGCCCGAGAGGGTGTGGCTATCGCAGCCCTGGACCGTGCTGCAGCCGACTTGGATGCCGCGATTGACCGCTGGATCAAGGCCGAAACCGGTCAAGCCCGACAGTGCTTTGATGCCGCACTGCAGCCCTTTATTGGCGCGATTACGGCCCCCCTGGCTGTGGGTATTGCACTCGCCGATAGCCGGATGATTATGATTTCGCAACGCTCTCTTATGCCGACTGCAACATCGGTCGAGGCATCCAACGCGATTGAACCGCTACGTTTTTACAGGCAGAATCCCGAGATGTTGGCAATCGTGAATCAGTACCTGGGCATGCACCAGGCGGCGGCCAACGCGGTCCGGGCCGCGGTCGAGATCGTCAAAGGATAAAACTATGCCGACCATACGCACGGAGCAGACACACGAATACTACCGAGCGCATCCCGAAGAGGATGTTTGCAACCAATATCAAGGCCCGAGTTTGATGGAAACAGTCCAGGCAGATATTGAGGCCCGATTTACTGAAAAGGAAAAGAACATGCAACCGAGAACGCACACCCCAACACCCACCATCGAATCCGAGGCCGCCGCGCTTATGGCAAAGTTCCGCGGCCAAACCACTCCGGGCCTGTACGCCGACAACCCCGCAGTCAAGATGACCAAGGAGCGCGCGTACGCGCAGGCCCTCGAAAACGATCCCGAAGCCTACGCCGCGTATCGCGCCGCGCACAACGCCCGCCCGACGATTGCCGCACTGGAAGCGGCCGGCATCCGGCTCGCGAAAGGGTGACCCATGAGCGTCGAATACCACAAAACGGCCATCCTCAGCACCCTCGGTTTCGTTGGCGACGGGAGCGGGCTGAAGAACATCGGGAGTTCCGCACTGAACCCGCTTGTACTGCAGTGCGCCACCGTCACTCTCACGGCCGCCCAACTGACCGCGATGGAGGCCACGCCGCAAAGCATCCTTCCGGCTCCAGGCGCTGGCAAGGTGCTCATCGTCGACGCGATCCTCTTTCAGTTCAAGAACGGTGCGGCACAGTTTACCGGCGGTGGTGCCGTTTCCTTCCAATACCACGGCACTGCGGTCTCGCCGCACACTGGTTCGGTGCCTGCTGCCGTGGTGCAGGCCGCCGCGCCCGATGTGCAATACCTGGGTCCGAACGTCACTGGTGCGATCGATTTGGAAAGTGCAATCAACTTGGGGCTCGATATCACCAACCCCACGGCGGCGTTCGCCGCCGGCAACGGTACCGCCATCGTGACCGTGTGGTATCAGGTCGTCACACTGAGCCAATCACTTTGAGCTTGCTGCGGTTTCATTGCCCGCAGCATTTGGGGCCCGGCCCACGTTGCGGCGTGTGGCAGCGAACGCAAAAGTGGTCGGGGAGGGCGGTCCTGCGGCTACCTTTCTCCGCGCACCCGCCCCCAGGAAAAAACTCACGCTTTTAATCTCGCTGCGAACATAGTGGTTCGACCTCTTCCGCTATGCGACCTCGCAGCCAAATGGGGCGGCGGTGCGCGGTTTGACTCCTTGGCCGCACACCCGCCCCAAGGAAAGAAAATCATGCTGAATTTCTTGAAAGATCTTTTCAGGCCAGCGGTACAGCCGGCAAAGCGCCCACCGCGCGAGGATCCGTTCGATTACTTCAACGATGGCTGGACGCGGTCTGATACCGGGGACATTGGGACGTTCCCTGTCAGGTTCCATATGGGCACGACGGAGGCACCGAGCGCCGCCCGGCGGCGCCACGGGGGGCAACCGTGAGCAATCCGCGCGCCTTCAGGCCGGGCCGGATGACAGGTTCCGAGTCGGGGGTGGTCACTCCTGTGGCGCGGGTGCCGAGCGTGGTTTCGACTGGTCGGTTCGCCGGCACTCCGCTGGTCTCCATGGCCGAGGCCGATCTGGTCGCGGAATCGCGGTTCTTCTTTCGCCGCGACCCAGTAATGCAGGCGGCTATTTTGAGCGAATTGCGGCGACGGCGTGGTGCGGGCCATCCGCGGTCGGTCAATCGAAGGCAGTACCGTCGCCAGGGGAATTAAAGAGAGGGGATCTTTTTTATGGACCAAGAGAGCGCTGTCCTTGAGCTCGATCCGCGAAGTGTACTCGCGGCCATCAAGCAGGCGAACCAAGCCGTCGATTCCTGGGAGAAGGGCACGGTCGGCGCCGGCGACCGCATGCAGAAGGCCCTTGAGCGGCAGGCCGAGATGCTGCTCAAGATGAATGACAAATCGCGTAGCTCGATGGAGAGACTAACTCAGTCCATCGAGAAGCAGGCGGCGGCGTATGGCAAGACCGGTGTGGAGCGTCTGGTCGCGGAGCGCGACCGGATGATCAAAAAGCTCGGCGACGAGAAGGCCATGGTCGACCGTGTGACGGCCGCCTACGACAAAATGATCTCGGCCGAGCGCGGGGGCAGCGGTGGGGGCCTGAAGCAACTTGGGGCCGAGGCGCGCGAGTCGAAGGCTTCTCTGGCGTTGATGGGCGAGGAGATGGGCGTACACATCCCGCGCCACATCCGCGGGTTCATCGCGGCGATGCCCGGCGTGGGGTCTGCCCTTAACGCGGCCTTCAGTGCGGTGGCTGTCATTGCGCTGATTGGCGTAATCTACGAGGCCATCAAGAAAGTAATCGAGTTCCGCGAGCAGATGGAGCAACTCCGCGACGCGCCTCAGAAAATCGCCGCCGAGTTTTTGCGTTTGAACGATGCGACCAGGCTCCACAACGAGGAGTTGCAACTCACCAACACGCGCCTCGAAAACTCGATCGCGAAGCTTCAGCACAAGCCCGAGAATCTCCTCAAGGAGGCCATCCATGAGGCCGCCATTGAGGCGGAACAACTCGCTGAGAAGATGGACAAGGCCCTCCGCTCCTTCGCGGATGTGGCCATCAAAAACGCGCCAGGGACGTTCGCCAATATCGTCGGCGGCCAGGTGGGCATCGACGATATCGTGAAACTGATTCAGGGCAAATCGGGATACGGCGGTCTCGTCGGCGACCTCTACAAAGTGACGTCGAGCGGTGGTGATCCGAGGGAAGTGCTGGGGCAGTATCGCGCATCTGTGGCCGCGATGACGCGCCAGTCCGAATTTGCCCAGGCATATCAGCAGGGCAAGGGATTCGAGGGCGCCAGCTACGAGGATATCCGGGGTGCCATGAGTGGTGGTGGCAAGCTCCCGGCTGGCCTTCACTTCCAGGACATGCTGGCCGATCAGGGGCCGCGCCTGGAAACCCTGCGCGCACTTCAGCAGCAGATTGACCTTCTCACTACCAGCTATGAGCTGGAAAAGAAGCACGCCGTACTGACGGAGCACGAGAAGCAACTCAGAGATGTGGCAAAGGCGACAGACACGACAGAAGAGATGCGCCAGCAGGTCGCCCACGCGCAGGAAGGCGAATTGAACGGGCTCGACAAGATCAATGCGGCCTATAAGGAGCGCCTGCGGCACCTTCAGCAGGAAGGGCAACTCAACACCATGAATGCGGCCCTCGCGAAGCAGATCCGCGACGCGGAGATTGATCGGTTTCAGAAGGAAGAACAGCGAAAGACGTCCAGCACGCTGTTTGGCGCGAACACATCTATTTCGGAAGCGCAGATCCGCGGCAACCAGACTGTTTTTCAGGCTGGGCGCAAGGCCGCCGGTGCCGATTTCGGCATGGCGGACATTGATAACGAGTACTCTACGTCCCTGCGCCTCGCCCAGGTGCAATTCGACGTAGCGGCCCAGCACGTGAAAGAACTCCGCGCCGCAAATGCGAGCCAGGGTGATATTGAGCGCGCCCAAATCGAAGCCACCAAGAATTTTGCGTTAGCCGCCCTCGATGCCGAGACGAAGCGTCGGGTGCAACTAATCGATCTCGCCAAACAGCAACGGGACGAGGAATCGAAGACCGCGAAATCGAATTACGACAACGCCCGGAGACTCACTGACGCCAACGCGAGCGAGCAGGAGCGCCACGACCGCGACGGGCTGCAGCGCCAAATCAAAATGGCCGAGGCGATGGGCCTGAAGACGTCGGGCGGACAGGCGACGACGGCCGCTACAGTAGAGCAACTGCGCATCGCGGCGGCCCAGATGCAACACGACCAAGCCGTTCGCCGGCTCAATCAACAGACGAGCGAGGCAGAAAAGTTGCCCGGTAATACGCCGGAGGAACGCCGCCAGCGCGCAACCGAACTCAATAACCTGAAGATCGAAGGTATCAAGGTCGAGGGGGAACTTCAGCGGCAGATCGATGACGCCCACGAGGATCGCGTCATAAAGACCATGGAGATTCAGGAGCGGGAGATGGACGATCTCAAGGCGAAATCTGAAGGTCTCCTGCACACACTGTTCACCAAACCGGGCAATTTCGGGAAGCAACTACGCGATACGACGCGCGAAGCGGTCCTGAAGCCAGTTACCGAGGGCTTGGGTGGGATGTTTGCGACCGCCATCCACCCGCTGATTTACGGCTCGGACGGACAAGGCGGCATTGCTGGCGTTTTCCGGGGCGTGTTTGGCGGCAACAAGCAGGACCCTATGAAGGTATCGACCGACCTCAACAGCGCCGTCACGGCCCAGAATTCGGCTGCGGTGGCCGCTTTAACGGCAGTTCTGGCGGGCGCTATGGGGATGGGGATGCCTGCGGTCGCGGCGCCGGCAGGGGTGGGCGGAATATCCGTTCCTGGTATCTCGGCACCGTCCATAGCAGGGGCGGCCAGCACGATAATCTCCGGTGGGGCCGGCTCGGGCGGTTCTTCGATGAGCCCGTCCGTAAACCGCCCCATGGATCCGCTCGCGATGATTTTCGGGGGCGGTGCGGACAGAAACGCCGGCAGCGGCGGGTTCCCCCTTGGGGGCACGCCGCCGTTCGTGGGTGGTGGGACGTCGTCCAGTGGGGGTGCCAGCGGCGGTAACAGTGGCTTTGGGATCGCCGGCCTTCTTAAGAATTTCAAGAGCATCAAGTTGGGAGGACTGACCCGCTCGGCGCCGGTGTATGGGACCGACGAGGACGGCAACGATTCTCAGGTGGGCGGGGGTAAGGTCAACGGCGTTAACGGCCTGGCGGGGGCGGCTCTATTCACTGGCGGCATGATGGCCGCGCAGCAGGGCCTGATGGGCTCCTGGCGGGGCACGTGGGGCGGTGTGGCCGCCGGCACGCTCGGTGGTGCGGCTATGGGTTTCCAGATGGGCGGTCCTCTGGGCGCGGCCATCGGCGCCGCGGCCGGATTCGGCATTGGTATCGGCGAGAAAATCGCCGGGGTGGAGTCGCCAGAAAACGAAGCCAAGCGGCTCATTAAGCAACTCTACGGCGTGAATATCGATACGGCGATGGCCAAGCAGATCGTATCCATCGCGCAGCAGAAGTATGCAGGGCACGTGAGCATTGCGGTGCGCGACCCGGACGTTCGCAAGATGCTCGAACTGTACGCGCAGGGGACTGGGCAGAAGATGCCACTCTCGGCCGCGACTCCGCGGGCGGGAAGTATTGCCGAGGTTAATGGAAGCCTCTACCAGCAGTTGAGCTACGTCAACGGCCAAGCGTATAGCTTCCAAAGCCCGCTTCCTGTGATGGGAGGACTGAGCAGCGGAACTTATCCGACGCCAACCGGCCCGAACTCAGGCGGCGGTATGGGTATGAACTTCTCGCTGAACATCAACGGTCAACAGATCACGCCTGAATTCGTAGCCGACCAGTCGATGGCGGCGCAGGGTTCTAGCTACGGTCGGACCCAGCAAGCAGCGAATATGCAGGTTCCTGGGTTGATGGTGGCGTGACGGTCGAGCAAAACACCGAGCGCCGGGCCCGGCAATCAGACCGGGCCCGGCGATTCGAAAGGACGAAACGATTATGGAAAAAGTTGTGTGCATCTCGCCGACGACTTCGCAGGTTCAGGAGTCGGAAGGTACATCCGCGCTTACGGTGATACCAGGCAAAATCACGGACGACATCCTTGGCGTCGCGGTGATTCTGGATCATGGCTTCACTGTTCATCTTCCGGGTGATGAGAAACCGGGCATCATACTGCCGACGTGGCAAGCGCGCTTGGTGGCCTATTCCCTCCTGTACCATGCTGAGCGGATTGAGCATGGGTTGGTTAATGTTGTGGATGCTTAAGTGCGCCGCTAAAGGGGGCTTCCAAAAAAGGGAAAAAGCCCGCCGGCGGCAAGGCGCTGGGCGGGCGCGGTAGAAGCGGTTGTTTCTTCTATATCGGCCACGGGTGCCGCGTGCGGGAGGTCTTTCGCACATCGGCACCCACCGCGCGTACGTCGGCGTTTTGATAATCGCCACTTGGTATTCGATTGATGAGCCGCTGTCGCAGAGTGGGGGATGGGATTTCCAGCCGACGCGCAGCCTCGGCAAGGCTTACACGTTCGGCATCGAGGACGACAAAGCGCGTGGGCTGTTTCCCAACCGCCATCGCGACGTCGGCCCGAATGGCGCGAATATCGACCTCGCCATAGTCGGTTGTGCCGGTGCGGTTGACGATCCGGAAGTGCAGCGTGCTGCCCGTGAGTCCCAGCCGGCGTGCGCCCTCGGTGAGCGTCAAACGCTCGCCGTCGAGGATCACCATCCGCGCGTCGGGGCGCTGGCGAAACCCGCCACGGCGCTCCGTCCCCTGTGGTGTGGCGTCCGACTTGGATGGGCGCCGTTCGCGCCGCAGTTCCATTTCGGCGATTCGGTCCCGTAGTGCATCGATGCACTCGAGTGGCGAGGCGTGCCGGCCGGACATCCCGCAGCGCAGGCAGGTCGAGGGCGGCAACGCGTCCGTTTCTATGGCGCTATGGCCCTTAGTAGAGGACCAAGCGATAGCGGACGAAGCCATTGCGCCTCTCGATGCTCGCGATCAGTTCAGTCTCCACACCGGGCACGCTCAATAATTCCAGGAATCTGGCTCGGTTCCTGGCAGCAAGGCGTTGCCGTTCGGGTAAATCGAGGAGGGCTGCTGCTTCCCGCACGCGGCGGCGCAGTGCACGGGGCGCATATGTGGAATGCACTTTCCTTACTCGGGTCGACATCTACTAATCCTTCTGCGAGAGGTGCGGGGCGCATCCACAGCGGGTGCACGAAGGTAAACTGAGCAGTAGGCCACGTCGCGCCATCATCGCGATCTTGGTTTAGGGTCAACCCGAAGCGCCAACTTCGGGTTGACCCGCTTGCAACAGCATTCGTACCACGGCACAAATGGGAATGCAATACCCGAAATCGAAAGACTCAGGCGCTCGATTCTCCGTCCGCGAAGTTAGGGCCACGCAGTACGTCGCCATTTACGCAAAGACGGGCACAGGCTACAGCGCCCACGTGCCGGACCTTCCCGGCTGTATCGCGACGGGCCGAACGCTGGCGGTCACCCGCCGGCGGATGCGCGAGGCGGTCGCCCTGCACCTGAAGGGCATGCGCGAGGACGGCATCCGCATCCCGCGCCCCACCACACTCGCCGAGCAAGTCGACGTTGGGGATTTTCAGACTTCGCGATAAGAAATACAATCGAGTGGAATGCTCCAGAATTTGGACTGCCCACTCTGCAACTCCCCCAGCGTGCCACGCCACCTATTCGATATGCCGGAGCCGACTCCTCGGTCCGGATCGATTGCTTATCGCTACGACTGCCCCGTTTGCGGCACCTACCGAATATCAGATCTGTTGATCGACTGGCTCGGCCACTCGCAGTTGACCAGCGCGGACCGCCTGCACCTCTCCACAGCGGCATGTTGGCACGCCACCAAAGGAACCCCACTCTTCCTCCGTGAGCCCGAGGACATGAATATTTTCGTTCAAACCTACGAGGCGAAGGCGGTCGCGGCGCTCATTTCGGCAGGCGAGGTGCAGGACCCCTGGAGGTTGCCGATCCATGCAGTTGATCGGGCAACCGAACTGAAGACTGCCGAAGCTAAGATCCTTGCCCACGCGCTCCTCGAACGAAGGGTCGTCCACATCCGCACCCGCGTTCGCGACATGGTGAATCCCGACGAGCGGGCGCCGCTTTCGTGGTGGGAGCGAGGCGAGTGATGCTGGATCCAATTTTGCGCCTCGCGGTATCGATGCAGAGCGGCAAGGGGATCTATGCCCTGCTGCTTGGCTCTGGCGTGTCCCGTTCGGCGGCCGTTCCTACAGGTTGGGAGGTCGTGGTCGACCTCATACAAAAGCTCGCGCACCTCAAAGGCGAGCCGTGCGACCCGACCCCAGAGGCGTGGTACAAGGCGCTGACCGGCACCGAGCCGGACTACTCCGACATTCTCGATCAACTGTCGCCCTCGCCTGCGGACCGCGCCCAACTCCTGAGGGCATACTTCGAGCCAACCGAGGAAGACCGCGAGCAGGGCCGGAAGATGCCCACGGGAGCCCACCGCGCGATCGCTAACCTGGTCGCCAAGGGCTACGTCAGGGTGATCGTCACTACAAACTTCGATCGGTTGATGGAGCAGGCGCTCAGCGAGGCTGGCGTGCAGCCTACCGTCATCAGCACGGCCGATGCGGTCCACGGCGCGCTCCCGCTGACGCATTCGCCCTGCACGGTTGTGAAGATCCATGGCGACTACCTGGACAGCCGTTTGCGGAACACGCGTCCGGAGCTCTCCGCTTACGAGAGGCCACTGGATGATCTTTTGGATCGCATTTTCGATGAATTCGGCCTGCTCGTGTGCGGGTGGTCGGCTGAATGGGACGTGGCGCTCCGGGCCACCGTAGAGCGCTGCGCCTCGCATCGCTTCGGGACGTATTGGGCGGCGTACAAGGGCAACGTGTCAGGCGAGGCAGAAAAGCTTATCGGGTTGCGGCGCGCGACCGTGGTGCAGATATCGGATGCCGACTCATTCTTTCAGGACCTCGCGGAGAAGATCCGCGCCCTGGAGGACTAAAGTGGACCCCATTGTCAAGACCATTTTTTGCCCGCAATAAGCTAATGCCGACGGGGCCGGGATTTGAGTTTGGGCAGCGGTGAAGCCGCCGTCTCGGGGTTTCGGTTCGCTA
>Ga0326727_10012527_pt1 | contig 19264 bp, 18 predicted proteins | sample MB2enrmetagenome_FD_207643 | JGI IMG/M metagenome (GOLD analysis project Ga0326727, IMG submission 207643) | Lab enriched peat soil microbial communities from McLean, Ithaca, NY, United States - MB29MY | ecosystem: Environmental > Terrestrial > Soil > Wetlands > Peat | place: USA: New York...
GAGAAATCCCAACCAGCGTAACCCTCGTCGATCAATCGCCAGAGACATAGAGGCTTAAAGTGTAACGGATGTCGCAGAGAACAGGTCTTTGAATCCTTGGATAGCGGCGCAGACTTGGGTACGAAAGAAATTGGTCTATCCGTTCGCGCTCGTGCGGAACTGCGGCGGGACGAACTCAAGGTCGCTGGCCTCGCTGAATCGACGAGGCCGACCAGGCCATCGGACGGCGCTTAGGTCAAAGGCTAAAACAGGAAGTAACGCTGGGCGAGTGGCAGCTCTCGTGCTGGCTCGCAGGTAATCAGTTGACCATCCACGCGCACCTCATATGTTTCCGGGTCCACCGTAATCTCCGGGGTGGAGTGATTGTGAATCATGTCCTTCTTTCCCAGTTTCCGGCAATTACTTACCGCCGCGACCAGTCGCTTCAATCCGAGTTTCTGCGGTATCCCTGCTGTTAGCGATGCCTGTGAGATGAAGGTAATACTGGTTGCCGCCGTAGCCGTGGCGAAGCTGCCGAACATCGGCCGGTAGACCACAGGCTGGGGCGTTGGAATCGAGGCGTTGGGGTCACCCATGGCACTCCATGCGATGAATCCTCCTTTGATTACCATTTCGGGCTTTACTCCAAAGAATGCCGGTTTCCACAGAACCAGATCAGCGAGTTTGCCGGGTTCGACGGAACCGACCTCTGCAGCCATTCCGTGGGTGATCGCCGGATTAATGGTGTATTTTGCGACATACCGTTTTACACGATGATTGTCGTTACGAGGAGAATCCTCCGAAAGCGGTCCGCGCTGCACTTTCATTTTGTGTGCGGTCTGCCACGTGCGCGTCACCACCTCGCCGACACGGCCCATTGCCTGGGAGTCGCTCGATATCATGCTCAGCACGCCCATGTCATGCAGGATATCTTCGGCTGCGATCGTTTCCGGCCGGATTCGGCTCTCGGCAAACGCCACGTCTTCCGGCACCTGGGGATTCAGGTGATGGCACACCATCAACATGTCAAGATGCTCGGCGCTGGTGTTCACCGTATAGGGGCGCGTGGGATTGGTGGACGATGGAAGGATGTTGGGAAACGATGCAATGCGCATGATGTCCGGTGCGTGCCCTCCGCCCGCACCTTCCGTGTGATAAGTGTGAATCGTGCGTCCCTTGATTGCGGCAACGGTCGCTTCCAGGAATCCCGCCTCGTTGATGGTGTCTGTATGGATCGCAACCTGCACGTCATATTCGTCAGCGACTCTCAAACAGGTATCGATAGCTGCCGGAGTTGTTCCCCAGTCCTCGTGTAATTTGAGACCGGCCGCGCCCGCCTCGATTTGCTCGGCCAGTGGCGGCATGGTCGCAGCGTTTCCTTTACCAAGGAACGCAAAATTCATCGGCCAAGCTTCCGAAGCCTGAAGCATCCGCGCCAGGTTCCAGGCGCCTGGAGTACAGGTAGTTGCAGCCGTCCCTGTCGCCGGTCCGGTTCCGCCGCCAACCATGGTCGTGATTCCATTCGACATTGCTTCGTATACCTGCTGTGGCGAAATGAAATGAATGTGGCTGTCGACGCCGCCGGCGGTCACGATGAGGTTCTCGCCCGCTACGACTTCGGTCGCGGCTCCTACGATCAGCTCCGGATCTACCCCTTCCATCGTGTCGGGATTGCCGGCCTTTCCGACTTTCACGATTCTGCCGTCTCTTATTCCGATATCGCCTTTGACGATGCCCCAGTGATCGATCAGCACAGCATTGGTAATCACTAAATCGAGGGCTCCCGGTCTCTGCTCACGCACGGCACGGCTGCTTTGCCCCATGCCGTCGCGGACGACCTTGCCACCGCCAAAAGTGATCTCATCGCCGTAGCGGGCGTAATCCTTTTCGATCTCGATGATCAAGTCCGTGTCCGCTAACCGGATGCGATCGCCCTGGGTGGGTCCATATAGGTCAGCGTAGATTCGACGTGGAATGTTGAGGCTCATCGCGTCTCCCGCTCATGGGAAGAAAATCCAGACTCTTGCAAGCGTGCCAATGAGCGCTCGCGCGCGCCTGGGGCATCGAGTTCGCCCTCGACCATACCATTGGCTCCGTGCATTACGCGGGCGCCCGCAAAGGGTGTGAGTTCCACTTCTTTCTCTTCGCCGGGCTCAAAGCGGACCGCGGAGCCTGCGGGAATGTTCAATCGCATTCCAAAGGCAGTTGCCCGGTTGAAAGCGAGCGCACGGTTCGTCTCAAAAAAATGATAGTGGCTGCCGACCTGAATGGGCCTATCGCCCGTGTTGCCAACCAGTACTCGGATGGCAGGACGGTCAACGTTGGCTACAATGGGCTCTGTCTCGAGTAAGTACTCTCCTGGAATCATGCAAGCTCCTTACGGCTAAACAATTGGATCGTGAATCGTCACCAATTTAGTTCCGTCGGGAAATGTGGCTTCCACCTGCACTTCATGAATCATTTCGGCAACTCCTTCCATCACCTGTTGCCGGCTAACAATCTTGGTGCCTAACTCCATGATCTCCGCAACGCTCTTCCCGTCGCGCGCGGCTTCCATTATCTCCGCGGTCACGATGGCAATGGCTTCCGGATAGTTAAGCTTCAGCCCGCGCGCCATACGACGGCGAGCCAGGTCGGCGGCAACCACAATCATCAGCTTTTCCTGTTCGCGCGGAGTCAGATGCAATGTTTAGCCTCCATCAGCCCGGTTCGCCGGGCGGTTAGTAAACTTTTCTCGGCAGGATTACTTCGCTCCCAAACAACAGGCGCTTGGCCGCCTGCCAGATCGCCCGCACGCCGTCTATCGCATCGCGGCCGTGCACGGTAAGCCCGCGAACTACCAGTCCATGCGCCGGCAAGGTACTTACTCCCCACAGTGCCGTTCCTGGCTGGCCTACAGCTGACGCAACACTGCGCAAGTGATGTTCAGCCTCGAGCCAAACCTTAACATCGACGCCGACACGGCAGATGTAGAATGTTGCCCAATAGCGGTAGGGTCCCATTCGTTCTGGTGTTGCCAGTCCACGTTTCCCGGGTTCGAGTTGTGCCTGCTCGGCCGCTATCCATCGTCCGAATACCTGTAACTTCGTTCTTAGTTCGATGCGTTCGTAGGCAAAGAGCTCGCCATGCGCCTCCCGTCCAGGCGCAAAAATATCCCACCAGAACAACCCGGCGCCGGCCGCAAGGTCAATCGAGGTACACTGTCGCAAGCGCGCTCCGGAATACGGGATGATTGGGTCAGGTACATATTCGAGCAGACCATTCTCCGCAACACTGATCCTGTTTGTCTGCACCGTATCGCCGTATTGATCGAGAGCACGGTAGACGCGAGTAGCTCCTGTAGTTGTCACCTGCGCGGCTGCACCTGGCGCAACATTTACAACGAGTTCCAGGTGGTCGCCGCCGAGTAACCCGCCGGACACATTGTGCAGGTGGACCATAGCCGCTCCGTCTTCGAGTGCAAACGCCCGTACCACCTGTAGCGGCGCCTGCTGGCGGCAGTTCCTCATCACTGTGTGTCCCGCCGCTGGGTCGAACTCGAAACGGAGCTGCAACGACGCCTTGACCCTGCTGGTTGTGCCGGGCCGCGTCAGGTGCTCGCATTTGCTGCTGACTAACATAGGCTCATAACATGGGCTCAACTGATGAACAGGCGGGTAGAGAGCGCCGGATGCTCCATTGCTCCCACGTCGAGCAGTGGCGTGAAGCACCCCACTTGCTCCAGCGCACACGTGCGGCTGCACTCCGTCGTTTCGATTATCGCCGGCTTAATATCCCACAAGAGCCGCATGGCCTGATTCTGACCTACTGGTAACAGCCGCTGAAACGCTGATACGAGATTGGCTGCCAGTTGATGCAGATACGCAAGGACCACGCGCTCCTCCTCGAACGCCAACACCGCACAGGCCAAGCCAAAGGCAGGACTATGATGAATGCAACTCCCGGCCCGATTCGTTGCCTCCAGCGCGTCCCGCACAAGTGAGAATGGACCGAGCGTCATCACATTCATCAAGAATCGCTGTCCCAGTGCCGCCTCTCCAGCCCGGCTTTCCCGCGCGGGATTCAACGCGCTCAATCGATCGTTGATCTCCACCCATCGATCGCCGGAAAATTCGGTTGCCGCCCGAAATCCGGCACGGCAAAAGACCGCCCTCATAACTCCTGCTTCTTCGAAATAGCCTTGCAGAAGTGCCGGCAAATCCTTTGGCGTGACGAATTGCTTTGACACAAGGGTTTCCAGGCCAAACGAATGGGCCAGAGCGCCGATGGGAAGAGCGCTATCGGCAAGCTGCAGCAGTCTGAGGTACGCGATCTCCTCTTCAAAGCCTGAAGCCGAATCGTGGTCCATCGAGGCAGCCTTCAGTGGTGGTGGTGCCCGTGATCATGCCCATGACGTTGCGCCGAGCCGTGCAAGTCAAGCAATGTGCGGCGGTCGTTGGCCGGAGCGATCAATTTCTCTTCCACCCAGGCCACCACGGCGTCGAGTCCGATTTCATCGCGAAGGTTGGTCATTAAGAAAGGCCGCTCGCCGCGCATCTTGCGAGAGTCCCGTTCCATGACTTCCAGGGAAGCGCCGACGTATGGCGCGAGATCGATCTTGTTAATGACCAGCAGGTCGGATCGCTGGATGCCCGGGCCGCCTTTACGCGGAATCTTATCGCCTTCCGCCACATCGATCACATAGATCCAAATGTCCACCAATTCAGGGCTGAACGCCGAACCCAGATTGTCGCCGCCACTCTCTACGAAGATCAGTTGCACACCCGGCAGCGACTCTTCGAGTTCGGCAATCGCCTGCAAGTTCATAGACGCATCTTCACGAATCGCAGAATGCGGACATGCCCCTGTTTCTACGCCACGGATACGTTCCATGGGAAGAGTTCCCTGACGCATAAGAAACTCAGCATCTTCTTTTGTGTAAATGTCGTTGGTGACAACTGCAAGGCTGTACTTAGGCCAGAGCCGCCGGCACAGGCGATCAACCAGAGCGGTCTTCCCCGAGCCTACGGGGCCAGCGATTCCAATACGAAACGCACGCTGCGTCTTCTGACTTTGCACGCACGTATCTTACCAGATTGCTTTGTAAAGGCGTTGGGACTAAACCCGGTGGATCGAACGAAAACTACCAGATTTTCTTCCAGAAAGATTTGGGACGAGTAGCATCGCCGTCGGTATTCGATTGCTTGTTGCTGTTCGCATCCGTGGCCGGGGGATTCTTCTCGGCGGCTTTGGTGTCGCGGGGCTCTGCTGTCTTGCTGGAGTTCTCTTTCTCCTTAGCGCTTTCCAGTTTCGCCCCCTGCTTTGCGTCACTCATCGGCTGAATTTGATCGAGCTTATCCTTCTTATCAGCGGCGGTCCCGCGGACATCAGATTCCTTGGCTGCCTCGCGCGCAAGCGCGGCCTTTTCCTTGGCGCCGGCTTCAGACTTGACGTAATCCGCATTGCTGACAGGCTCCTCGGGCTTGCGTGCTTCGCCTTTTTGGGGAGGAGAGATCTTCCTGATCCAAAATTCCTTTTCGGCAGCGAATCCGGCGGCAGCCTTCTCCTTGGAAACGCGCTCGAATTCCTGAGAGTGGAAGCGGCCCGGATAGAAGTGTCCTGCCATTTGGAGCACCCCTGCGTGATTGGCTAAATACGTCGCGGTGGTGTCGCCATTTTTCACCATGAACAGCAGCTCGCCAGTGTCGTCGATGGCGTAGAGCTTCCGAGGGGTAGTACTATCCCCCAGGGCATGAGCCAGCACCAACGTCCCAACCGAATCAAGCGAAGCGCCCTTAATGCCGAGAGCTTCCGCAACGTAGCCGCTGACCGATGTGCCCTGGCCTTCTTCCTGTACTTTTCGGACAACGTCTGCAAACTTGATGACCGGTTTCGGCGGAGTGTCAGGCTTAGCAGAAGCATCGCCGGTTGCCTGAGCTGGCGGCGGTTGTGGCGGCGTCGTGCCGACGGATTGCGCGCTCATGGCATGGCCTGCCGCAAGCAACAGCCCAAAGAGCGGAAAAACCCGGCATATAGGAAGAAGCCGCATCCGAATCAGCATAAATCTCGTACCAGCCCCGGTGATCGAACTCATCACAGTGCGATTCTATGTTCGACCTTCGCACCAAAGCAACCACCGGCTGATTCCGTTTTCGAGCCTTCATTCCCGAAAACTAATTACATCACCTATTACCCGCGGATTACGCCGGTAACAGTTGGTAGTGGCATCTCCGGATCGCGCACTGCGAAACCAGCATCATAATAGCAAGGCGGTTTCCTATGAATCCATGGAATACGCAGATGAACGACACAACGCCATCGCCGACTGTTTCCGCAGCTATGCGCCGATCCGCCCGCCTATCGCTCAATATCGCAGTGCGTGTCTTCATTGAGGGGCGTTTCACAAACGGACGCGGTCACGATGTTGGCTCTGGAGGAATGGCCATCTACGTTCCGGTGGAGCTTGCCGTTGGAGCTGTGGTCAACATCTCCTTCCAGTTGCCATACTCCCGGATGGCGTTTGGTGTCCGAGCAATCGTCCGGAACAACAACGGCTTCCGGTATGGAGTTGAGTTCGTCAATCTGACGCCGTCCGAGGCAGAGGAGATAGAGCGCATCACCTCTATCTTGAAGCTCACAAGCTAGGCTGCCCAAAAACGTACCATAAGGCTGCTGTCAGCACTGCATCTCCGGATCAAAAAGATCGCAAAGCCGGCGCCAGCAACCGCTGGGCAGAATAAAAGCGACCCATGCCGTGTAAGGTGTTGAAACTAATGGTTGGTCCGTCATTGACACGGCAGCGGTCAGTGGTTCGAGTCTCCATCCAAAATTACCTGCTTTCCTTCGAACAATCTTCTTTATCGATGTCGTGTGTTGAACACGCGTGTTCAATTTCGGCCGACGTTCCCCATAACTGTAAAAAAATGCTACCAGCGCGAGACGATTGGCATCTCATTGAACACTGCCGTTCAAATGTCGCACCTTTGAACGCGTAACGTCATGACCGCTGACATTAAGGTTGGAAGCCAGTTCAGTCCGGTACAGAAGCGAATACAACAGGCGGCCTTGCGGTTGTTTGCCGAAAAAGGCGTGTATGGCGTCAACGTGAAAGACCTGGCACGGAGCGCGAAGGTGGCGCGAGGCACGATCTACAACAACCAGCATGCCTCGATGGAAAAGATGTTCCAGGAAATTGCAAGTCAGCTCAGCGTGGAGATGCACCAGCGAGTGGTCGCGACCATGGTGGATGTCGATGATCCGGTAGAGCGGCTGGCGATCGGCATCCGGCTGTTTGTAATCAGAGCGCATCAGGAGCCCGACTGGGGAGCATTTATCCTGCGCTTTGCCCTGAACGACTCTGCGATGCGGGAGATGTGGTCTGGTCCGCCACGCAAAGATGTCGCGGCCGGAATCGCAAGGGGTCGCTACAAGCTGCGTCCTGGGCAATTGCCGGTGGCGATCGTGATGATCGCCAGCGCCGCGTTGGGCGGGATATTTCTTGTGCTTCGAGCGCACCAGGGCTGGCGAAAAGCCGGTTCAGATGCCGCGGAGCTGACGCTGCGAGCGTTGGGGGTGCCCGCCCGGGAAGCTCAGAGAATCGCAACCGCGGAGCTTCCGGAGCTGGCTCCGGCACCCAGATGAGGCGCGAGCGTTGGGCCCTGTGTCACTCGTGAAAAGAATGGAGAGATAACAACTGCCCATGCAGCCAGTGTTGAGAACGCCGCAACCTTCCCGTCACCCGCATCCGAGCGTGAAAGCCTGCAGTCTGTCGCACCTGATTTTCGAGCGACCCGATCTCAAACTGGCGGAGCGTTTCCTCACAGACTTTGGCTTGGTTGTCGCGCACAAAAGCGCCGACACGCTCTACATGCGCGGCACGGGGCCTGCTCCGTACTGCTACAGAGTGCATCGCGCTCCAAGAGCGCGATTCGTCGGCTTCGGCCTATGCGTTGCGACAGAAGCTGACTTGATCAAGGTTGGAGGAGTGCCGGGAGCTTCGCCCATAGAGGACTGTGAGCATCCGGGCCGAGGGCGGAGTACCCGGCTCATCGATCCCTCCGGCTTCGTGGTCGAGGTTGTGTACGGGCGCGCAGAAGCAGCGGCGCTGGAGCGGCGTCCACCGCTGACCTTGAATGACGGAGACGGAGCGAAGCGCGTCAATGCGACGCAGCGCCCTCCGGCGAAGCCTTCGGAGATCATCAAGCTCGGCCACATCGTGCTTGAGGTCGCCGAGTACCAGAAGACCTGCGAATGGTACACGAAGACATTCGGGATCATTCCGAGCGACGTGCAGGTTCTGCCGGATGGCTCTCCTCTGGTCACGTTCATGCGCCTTGACCTTGGCGACCAACCGGCGGATCACCATACGTTGGCAATCGCGCAGGGCTTCACTCCGGGTTACAGCCACAGCGCATACGAAGTTGTCGATCCTGACTCGGTGGGCATGGGGCAACGAATTTTACGCGAACATGGATGGAAGCATGCTTGGGGGATAGGGCGGCACATTCTCGGCAGCCAGATCTTCGATTACTGGCAGGATCCGTGGGGCGACAAACACGAACATTACTGCGATGGCGACCTGTTCACTGCCGAGAAGAAGATGGGCGTCGAATGGGCCAGTCCCGATGCCATGGCGCAATGGGGGCAGCGTATGCCCGCGAGTTTCACCCGGCCCAGGTTGTCCATCGAGACTTTTGCGGGCTTGTTCCGCAGTTTGAACCGGAGTCCTGACGTGACGCTGAAGAAGCTGATCACGATTGCCAAACTGTTTGGCTGAGTGCTCGGACTCTGGTTTACCGCAATTCAGGTTGAACGAGAGAGGTTCGTGACTGATGCCGGTTCCTGTAATTCGTTATGAACACCGGGGACGAGTTTCCTGGGGAGTAGTTCGAGAGGACAAGGTGCTTGCCATTCCCGGCGAATACGCAACCACCGAGGAGTTCATCGATGCTGTGCGCATCGAAGCGCTGGCAGCTCTGAAGGCGGCCGCCATACCGCGTTCGGATGTAAGGACGCTCTCTCCGGTCACGAGAAATCAGCAGTTCATCTGCCTGGGGGCAAACTATCGCCAGCACATGATCGAATCCGGCATCGATCCCGACGTGAAGCGCTTCAACATGATGTTCACGAAAGCGCCAGGCAGCATCGTGCCTGCAGATAGCGAGCTGATCAAGCCGCGCTGTGTGCGGTTCCTCGATTACGAGATCGAACTCGGGCTGATCATCAAGAAAGCCGTGACGGGGAGGGTGAGTGTTTCCCCGGAGAATCTCCCGGACTACATCGCCGGCGTCGTGATCGTTAACGACTACTCTGCGCGCGATATCCAGATACCGGAAGGGCAGTTTTACAAGGGCAAGAGTTTTCGGAGCTTTGCGCCCGTCGGACCGATTCTCTGCCTGCTGAACGCCGAGGAGATGCGCTACCTGAACGAGCTTCAGTTGACGCTGACGGTCAACGGCGAGGTGCGGCAGAAGGATACAACCGCTAACCTCGTGAACGGTCCGGCGGAAACTTTGACGGAGCTCTCCGGCGTGCATGACCTTGCTCCCGGGGATCTGATCGCGACCGGCACGCCTTCCGGCTGTGCGCTCACGGTTCCATCTCCAATGAAGCAGAGAATCTTCGCGCTGCTTCCGGAGCGGACAAAGTGGCAGTTGTTCCTGAAGGTGCAGGAGCGCCGCACGCAGTATCTCAAGGTTGGAGATGTTGTCGAGTCGAGGATTCGCAGCTCGGACGGCGTAATTGATCTGGGCGTGCAACGAAACGTGGTTGTCGAAGAGGCCTGATGCCAGTTCGCACTTTGTCAGACATTGCAGAATTCGAGAAGGTTCCGCTCTCGTCTCGGGGACTTCCCGCGAGCTCCTATGCCGTACTGAAGGAGCAGGCAGAGAAGATTCCCGAGTGCACAGCGCTGAGCTTCTTCCTGGACGCCGCTCACTTTGAGCGCGTTCATGTGTGGAATTATCAACAGCTATTCGCCGACATTACGCGCGCGGCAAATGCTTTCACGCATCTCGGACTGAAGCACAACGAAGTCGTCGCTTTCGTACTGCCAAATCTTCCCGAGACTCACTTCACGATCTGGGGAGGCGAAGCTGCCGGCATCGTCATGCCGATCAATCCTCTGCTGGACGCCGCGCAGATTGGCGAATACCTGCGCGCGGCCCGAGCCAGGATTGTTGTTACTCTCGCGCCAACGCCGGGCACTGACTTGTGGCCGAAGGTCGCCAGTCAACTGGAGAAGCTTCCGGAGCTCAGGAGCGTGGTATGGGTAAACCTCGCGCCATACTTGCACACGGCAGACGGAGTTGCTCTCGGCTTGATGGCCAAGGGCGAGAGTCAGCGCTACGCGAAACACGAAATTGTCGATCTCAGGACTGCAATGGATCGTCAGCCGGCGGATAAGCTTATCAGCGGCCGTGTCATTCAACCGCAGGAGCACTCGTCTTACTTCTGCACCGGCGGAACGACGGGGCTGCCGAAGATCGCTTGTCGCACCCATGGCTCGGAGGTCTTCGATGCATGGATTGCAGGAGCAACAATCGAGCGGAGCGGGAAGAGGGTGTTCTTCTGCGGGCTTCCGTTGTTTCATGTCAACGGGCAGTTGGTTACAGGACTGTTGCCATGGTCGTACGGAGAGAGCGTCATCCTTGGCACGCCACAGGGCTATCGTGGCGAAGGTGTGATCAAGCACTTCTGGCGAATGGTGGAACACTTCCGGATCAACTTTTTCTCCGGCGTACCGACGGTCTTTGCGTCCCTGTTGCAGCAACCGGTGGACACCGCCGATATATCGAGCCTTCAGTACGCCCTGTGCGGCGCCGCACCCATGCCTACTGAGTTGTTCCGCAACTTCGAGAAGAAGACAGGCGTGCGGATTCTTGAGGGATACGGATTGACCGAGGGCGCTTGTGTTTCGTCGATCAACCCTTCAGACGGCGAGCGTCGCATCGGTTCGATCGGCCTGCGCCTGCCGTATCAATCGATGAAGGCTGTGATCCTGGACAAAGATGGCAAGTACGAGCGTGAGGCGAAGGTCGGCGAGATCGGAAACATAGTCATCCGAGGCCCAAACGTCTTCGATGGGTACTTGAACAGCGAACACGGAAAGTCCATTTGGGTTGAGATTGACGGGCAGAGGTGGCTGAATACCGGCGATCTCGGACGGCAAGACGCGGAAGGCTATTTCTGGCTGACCGGCCGCAGTAAGGAACTGATCATCCGCGGCGGGCACAACATCGATCCGATGTCGATCGAAGAACCGCTCCTGCGGCATCCCGACGTGCAGATGGCGGCCGCCGTCGCCCGGCCCGATGCACATTACGGTGAGCTTCCTGTCGCCTATGTGCAGTTGCGATCCGGCGCAACCGTTTCAGAGGAGGCGTTGCTCGAACATGCGAAAAGTTGCATCGGCGAGCGCGCGGCCTGGCCGAAAGCTATCCGAGTGATCGATCAGATGCCGCAGACCGCGGTCGGCAAGCTCTTCAAACCAGCGCTGAGAAAGCTGGAAATTCGAGACGTACTGCTACGCGCACTGGTCGACGCAGGCCTGGGAGACAGCCGATTGGAACTCATCGACGATCCGCAGTCGGGTTTGCGAGTCAACGTCATCGTTGACTCAGAGCAGAGCAAGCCGGCAGCCGAGGCGGTATTGTCGAAATTCACTCTTGCATTCACGGTCACGCTGGAGGGTGAGGGTGTGCACCCCAGGAATGTAAAGGCCTCTTCCTGAAGGCCCGCTTCCCAGCTATACAGCTTGCATCGCTCTATCTCGCCGAGCGTGGCGTTGGTCCGGTCGAACCTGCAAATTCCCAGCGAGCTACCGGAAAGTGGCTCAGTGAGTTTCCTTGCGAGTTTCTTGGTGAACACGACTGTTCAAAGAACCGATTGAACACAGCTGTTCAAATATTTTCTAAAAGATCAGAAACTTGATGGAAGGTATTTGCATCTCATAAGACCGTTCCAGGTACTCCGCACGGCCAGAATGTGGGCTGGCTGGAAAGAGCTCAAGCATAGCGATCCACGGGGGACAGCAGCACGTCTGCTGGCGGGGTGCCTGGGATTACCTCATTTGAAACGGAGCTAGCGATGCGCCAAATGCTGTTTGCCTTTGCCCTGTTGTTTGCGGCACTGACCGCGTATGCCCAGCCGGATTACATCGGAAAATTCGATGCCTACACCGGTTTCACTTACGCCTCTTCCCCGGGCCTCAACCTGGACCAGCGGGGCTTTCACACTCAAGGCGGCCTGAATCGTAATCGCTGGCTCTCGATGGGTATCGATTACAGCATTTTCATGGGCGAGTCGTCGCTCGCGCCGTCAAATCTCACAACCAAAGAGCAGAATCAGCTCGGAGCCTTCGCGGCCAGTCAGAACATTCCGCCTTCGGTTGTCGCATCGCTTCTGCTTCCTTACGACATTACGACGCAAACCTTCGCGGGAGGACCCCAGCTTGCGTATCGCCATTTCAAACGAGTTGCGTTCCTTTTCCACCCAGGACTGGGGTTGATCCACGAAAGTGTAAAGGCGAAGCCGGGCAGTGCCCTCCAGACGGGTGTCGTCGATTATCTCGAAAGCGTCGGCCAACTCAGCTCCAGCAACCGGAAGAGCGATACCACATATTTTTGGGGCGTGGGCGGCGGTGTCGAGTGGACCGCCAGCAGGAACGTTCACCTGCGCTTCACCACTGACTATGTACACACCCCGATATTCGACGGGTTCCTGAAAAACCCCGTCAACGTCGTTCGGTTCTCGGTGGGCCCGACCTTCAATTTTGGAAAGAACGTCGCTCAGCCAAAGAACGTCGCTCAGTCAAAGGACGCCGCTCAGCCAAAGAGCATCGCTCAGTCTAAGTAGCACGCTCAACCCAAAGAGAGGCGAGCATTGAAGCCATTTGTCCAGATTCGCAAAGGAGTAAGCCTATGAAGCATGCCCTGCCGGGCTGCGATGTTGTCATTGTCGGCCTGGGGCCGACCGGGTTGGTTCTTGCCAATCTGCTTGGCAAACGCGGGTGGAAGGTCGTCGGTCTTGAAGCGGACACCGATGTCTACTATGCGCCGCGCGCCGTGCACTTCGACGATGAGACGATGCGTATTTTTCAGGAAGCCGGTTTGCACGAGGAGATGATCCGACGTTGCGAGCCCTTCGAAGAGATGGAGATCAGGCTCAAGCCTGGTGGTGAGCCAATTTTCCACGGGAAAGTCGGGGTGCAGGATCGCAGGTATGGCTTCCAGGGTGCGTGGTGGTTTCACCAGCCCACCCTCGAGCGGATTCTGCGCAAGGGAGTTGAGCGTTACCCGAATGTGCTTGCTCATTACGGCGCAACAGTCACAGCAATTACGCAGGATGGCGAGGGTGTCACGGTTACAGCTTCGATGCCGGACGGCGGGCAGCGCTCTTTCAGGGGATGCTTCGCAGTAGGCTGCGATGGTGGCCGCAGCTTAACACGCAAGGCCGCAGGACTTGTGCTCGACAGCGCAGAGTTCGACGAACCCTGGGTGGTTGTCGATACCAGAACCCGCTCAGGCAAGAAGGACCCGGCGCTGCCTCCAAATCACTTTCAATGCTGCGACCCTTCGCAGCCAGTGACCTACGTTCCGCTCTCGGCTCCCTATTATGAATGGCAGTTCATGGTGACGGATGACAAGCCGGAGAAGGAAGCCACCGATCCGGCGTATGTCCGCCGAAAGCTTCGGGCTCATGCAGATCTTTCGAGGGTCGAGATCATCAGGATTGCGTACTACCGATTCCATGCGCTCTGGGCTCGCAAATGGCGCAACGATCGCATTGTGCTTGCAGGCGACGCCGCACACCAGACGCCTCCGTTCCTGGGGCAGGGCATGTGCTCGGGAATTCGTGATGCCGAGAGCTTGAGTTGGAGGCTCGACCTGGCGCTCAAAGGCTACGAGTACACCACGCTGCTCGACGAATACCAACTGGAGAGAAGCGCGCATGTGCAGCACCTCATCAAGGGTGCAATGTTTCTCGGCCACTTCATCCAGACGCGCAGCAGGTGGATGGCCTTCCTGCGCAATAACCTGGTGTTTCGGCCGGCAAATTGGATTCCCATGTTCAACAGACTGTTCATGACGGCCGCCAACCGAAAGCGCCCCCTTCAGGATGGCTTCTTCGGGAATAATCGGAGGCAGCTTGCAGGGCACCTGTTTCCGCAGCCATTAGTTGGCCGCTCTGACGGTTCCTCGGTCTTGATGGACGAAGTGATAGGGCAGGGATTCGCGCTGGTCGTTCGAAAAGCTGCGATCACTCTGCCGGATCTTCGCAAGGTTGCAGCGCGTGTGCCGTTCACGATTGTCACCTTCGGGAGCACACCGGAACCCGGTGTCGTTGGCGACGGCAGTGGCGTGCTTCACAAGTGGTTCAAGCGCGAAGCGGTCGATTTCGTGCTGATTCGGCCGGACCGTTACGTCTACGACGCCGGACGAAGCGACCAACTCGACGCAGTTCTTCAGTCGTTTGTCGCCTCGCTTCCGGCCCTCAAACGCACGGAGGTGGCGGCATGATCAAAACGCCTGTTCTCATCAGCGGTGGCGGTCCGGTCGGCCTGACGCTCGCCCTCGCGCTCAGCCGCCATGGCATTGCTTCGATCGTGGTCAATGATCGCACCGAGACCACGAGTCACCCGAAACTTGACGTGGTGAATTGCCGCTCGATGGAGATCTACCGCCAGCTTGGCCTGGCGGAGAAGATCCGTGATGCGGGAAATCCCCGCACTGCAAACCAGTATGTCGGCTTGGCGGCGAGCGCCTCCGGCCCTTGGTATACGGTGCTGAAGGACCGCCATTTGATCTACCGTCCGGTTGCGGAGGCGGAAAAGATCATTCGCGAAAATACCGACGGAAGCCTTCCGCTCGAGTCCATGCAACGAATTGCCCAGATGCACCTCGAACCGGTGCTGCTCGCAGAGGCCCAAGCCGATCCAAACATCGAGGTGCGCTTCGGCTGGTTTCTCTATGGTTTCGAGCAGGACGAGATGGGAGTTACGGCGCAGATCGATGATCTTGCGACTGGCCGCCATGTGCAGGTTCGGGCCGAATATCTGATTGGTTGCGACGGCCCCGCCAGCCGCGTTCGAAACTTCCTGAATATCGATTACGACGGTACCCGTGACATCCTGGGTGAGCTGTTCATCATCCATTTCCGCTCCGACGAGATTGCGAGCCTGTATCCGAATCGGGAGCCCTACTGGCACACGTGGATCTCGCGTCCCGGCTTTCAGGCGCTATTGGTTTCACCGGATGCCGGACGAAACGACTTCGTGCTGCACCGCCCATTTCCTCCGCGGGAAGGCGAAAAGATTGATTCGATCATCGATACAGCATTAGGACGAAAACTCTCCTACGAGATCATCCGGAGCGGTCCCTGGCGTCCGCAATTTCTCGTAGCCGAGAGCTTCGGGCGCAAGCGTGTCTATCTTGCCGGAGATGCAACCCATCAATACATGCCGACCGGCGGACTGGGCATGAACACCGGAATCTGCGAGGCGCAGAATCTGGCGTGGAAGCTGGCTGCTGTCATCAAAGGCTGGGGTGGTCCGACCCTGCTCGACAGCTACGAGGCCGAGCGCATGCCAATTGCCCGCCGAAATCGCGAGCACGTAAAGAAGTGCGCTGCGGCAGCGTTCGAGATCCAGTTCCCGATCGCCAATGCCCCCGCGGATACGCTGGCGGGAACTGCCAAACGAACGGAAGTCGGGGCAATATTTGAGCAGAAGATCTCGCGCCTGTATGAATCCCTGGGGATCGAGATGGGATACGTGTACGAGCATTCGCCGGTCATAGTCTCGGAAGGCGAGCGTGGGCTACAAGCGGAGGAAAGGCGGTACTTGCCTACGGCGTCCCCCGGTGCCCGGCTGCCAAGCACCTTCCTGGCAGATGGCTCTGCCCTTTTCGACCATCTCTCGCCGGTGGGCTTCACTCTGCTTGTGTGCGGCGAAGCCGATAACACAGCCCGATTTGCCGCGGCCGCAGCGGAGCGACGGGTTCCGCTGAAAGTGTTGCCACTTGCCGAAGCGAGGTTGCGCACACTCTATGGATGCCGTTACCTGCTCGTTCGGCCAGATCAACACGTCTGCTGGCGTGGCGACACGCTGCCCTCAGAACCGGGGCAAATCCTCGATTGTGTTCGCGGTGTGGAGGCACTTGTATGCGCGTGAGAATGAGCGATCTCAAACTGTTGCCGCTGCTGGCACTGACTCCAAGGATGATACGGAGCGCTGAAAAGCGTTCGCCGCGCCTCCGCGCGTTGCTGCAGGAGGAGGAATTCACCATGGAGATCGCCACCCGCAGCGGCGTCGGGGGACATTTTGTCCTGCACAACGGACAGTTCGATTTTCATTGGGGCCGGCATGCAAAGCCGGATTTCGCGCAGCTCTGGCGGAGCGGCGGCGACGCCGTGAGCACACTTACAAAGCGGGACGAGACCGCAATGCTGCGCGGCTACGAGAACGGACTGTACACGATGGAGGGCCGATTCACGATCGGGCTTTGGTTCAACGAGGTCATGAAGCTCGCCAGAGAGGGAAGAGATAACTGAGCGGGGAATTATGACCGCCTTCCAGCTCGGCCTCGCGCCGAAGCAACGATAGCAGCCTGAATCAGCGAGAATCCCCCGGCAGAACCGGGGGACTTTTTCGATGCACGGTTCACGCTGCGAGTTCTGAAACCTCTGAAACTTTGAAACCTTGTCTTACCTCACCACCACGCCCGCGTAGCCGACGACGTGTTCGTGGTCGCCGGAGACATCGCCCGAAGTTGCATACTTGATCAGCTCGGCTTTGGTTGCGCCGAGGCGCAGGGCTGCGGTCAGCATCGCTACAGCGGGTCCGACGCCGCACATCGAGATGTTCTGCGAGCACACGGTTTCGAAGAGTCCCTTCGGCTGCAGCGAGAGCACTTGCTCGATGGCCATTGCGTCCTTGATGCGCGTCTGCTCGTCGCTCTCATAGTGGTTCATGTCGCTGGAGGCGACGATGAGGACGGGTTCGCCGAGTTCGGAGATGACCTTGGCCATGACGACGCCGAGGGCGCTGAGGGGCTCGATCTGTCCGATGCCGACGGTGATGGGGACGAAGCGAAGATCGGCGCGCAGCGATTGCAGGAAGGGAAGCTGCACCTCGATGGCGTGCTCGCGTAGCTGGGCCGTGGAGTCTTCGCGAAGCAGCGGGAAGCCGGCCTTGAGCTTTTCGGCGAGTTCGTGATCGATGGCGATCTCTCCTAGCGGGGTGCGGAAGCTGCCCTCGCTCATGATCGCCAGCGGCGCTCCGTAGCCGGTGTGGTTGGGGCAGAGGACGATGGCGCGGGCGGGAATCTGAATGTGCGAGTAGACAGCTCCGGCGACCGCGCCCGAGTAGACGTATCCGGCGTGCGGCGCGATGATGCCGATGGCGCGCGTGGGCTCGGTCGGCGGTGCGGCAAGAAAGTGCTGCACAACCTGGCGCAACTGGCGCTCGCTTCCGGGATAGAACTGTCCGGCGACGGCAGGCTCGCGGACTTCGGGCATGGTGTCCTCCTTTTCCACATCCTCCAACGAACTGAAGGTGGCCCGTTCAGGCCCTCTTTTGGCTTGAGCGGGGTTGTTGCAGTTGCTCGTTGAACAGGCCACCTTCAGCAGTGGAACTGCTCTCCCACATCTGCCAAAGGAAGGCAGATATGGGGCACCTCCGCACTTTCAGCTCCGGGCTTTCAGCTCGCGATAGAGCTGCGCCATCTCTTCCAGTGAGATGGCTTCGGCGCGGCGCGTGGGAGCAATTCCGGAGCGCTCCAGAGCGCGGCCGGCGATTGCTTTATCGTAGACCGCTTTCAGGTTGTTGCTCACGGTTTTTCGCTTCTGCGCGAAGATGGCCCTGAGGAAGGCGATGAATCCTGCGCGATCGACCCGAAGTTCGTCGAAGCGCGGCTGGATGCGCATGCGGAAGACGGCCGAACGGACGTTGGGCGGCGGGTCGAAGGACTCCGGGCCGAGCTCGAAGAGCATCTCTGCCGTGCCGTGCATCTGAGCGGTGGCCGAGAGCAGTCCGTAATCGCGCGAGCCGGGCTGGGCGACGACGCGCTCGGCGACCTCCTTCTGCACCATCAGCACCATGCTCTCGATGCGCTCGGCGGAGGCGAAGAGCTTGAGCAGGATGTCGCTGGTGATGTAGTAGGGAAGGTTGCCGACAATGTGCGCCTTCCTCATGCCGGTGGGACGCAGGTCGCGCAAGGGGCCGGGCGTCGATCCGAGGACGGTGCCGAGATCGAGCTGGAGGATGTCGGCCTCGAGGATCTCGACGTTGGGGTGCGGTGTAAAGCGCATGCGTAGCTGCGCGGCCAGAACGCGGTCGAGTTCGATGGCGATGAGGCGGCCGGCGCGGCGGGCGAGCAGCTCGGTGAGGGCGGCCTCGCCGGGGCCGATTTCCACAACGGTGGTCTCATCGAGTGGGCCAAGTGCGGCGACGATCCGCTCCATGGCTTCGGGATCGACGAGGAAGTTCTGGCCCAGCTTGGGCTTATGTTGCGTTGCAATTCGGTTTGCCACGGGTTTGACCGCCTTTCACTTCGACGGATAGACTGCGGGTTGCATTCAAGTGGAGAGCGCGTACTGCAGGCGCGCGCAGCTCCTGTCTGGTTCGGAGGCCCCTTTGCACGTACTTTTTGCCTCATCCGAATGTGTGCCGTTCTCCAAGACCGGGGGCCTGGCCGATGTCGCCGGAGCCCTGCCCCGCGCTATCGCCTCGCTCGGCCATCAGGCTACAGTGTACTTGCCTCTCTACCGGCAGACGAAGCTGAAGGAGGCGCGGACGGTGATCTCCAGCATCACCGTGCCGTTCGACGACCATTATCGCTTCTGCTCGGTGGTCGATGGCGGCAAACAGCACGGCGTCCAGTTCTATTTTGTCGATTATCCGCCTTTCTACGATCGCGATGCGCTGTACGGCACTCCGCTGGGAGACTACCACGACAATCCCGAGCGCTTTGCGCTCTTCTGCCGCGCGGTGCTGGAGGCGAGCAAGATCCTGGGCGCTCCCGACCTCTTTCACTGCCACGACTGGCAGACGGCGTTGATCCCGGTGCTGCTGCGCACTCTCTATGCGGAAGATCCAGCGCTGGGAACAATACCGACGATTTTCACCATCCACAACCTTGGCTACCAGGGAATCTTTCCTGCCGATATCCTGCCGCTGCTGATGTTGCCATGGGATCTGTTCGCCATCACCAAGCTGGAGTTCTTCGGTAAGGTCAACTTCATGAAGGGCGCGCTGACCTACGCCGACTACATCACCACCGTCAGCCGCAAGTACGCGCAGGAGATT
>Ga0326727_10012532_pt1 | contig 19255 bp, 15 predicted proteins | sample MB2enrmetagenome_FD_207643 | JGI IMG/M metagenome (GOLD analysis project Ga0326727, IMG submission 207643) | Lab enriched peat soil microbial communities from McLean, Ithaca, NY, United States - MB29MY | ecosystem: Environmental > Terrestrial > Soil > Wetlands > Peat | place: USA: New York...
CACTCGAAGGAGAAACGCGTTGCAAAAGTATCTGTTGATTGCTGCCGGGGGCGCGCTCGGCTCCGCTCTGCGCTACTGGGTCGGGTCCACGGTGTCAGGCCGTATGGGCGTCAGGTTCCCCTACGGTACGCTTCTGGTCAACATCACGGCCTGCGTCATCCTCGGCTTCACGCTAACCTACCTGGGCAAGCGCGCCGACATCAGTCCAGCGTGGCGCTACCTGATTCCAGTAGGATTCATCGGCGCGTACTCAACTTTCTCCACTTACGAATGGGAGACGCTCTCGACCATGCGTTCGGGCGCGTTTGTGCTTGGCGGGCTTTACGCGGTGGGCAGCCTGGTGCTGGGGCTGGCCGCGACGTGGTGCGGAACGGCGGTTGCCGATCTGCTGTAGGCTCTGCCTCCCCGGGTCCGCACCATGAATTACGATCACGACAATCCGCGCACATATCACCCCGGAGGGGCGAATCGGCAGTAGCCCAGGGCGAAGCGCACCGCAAGGTGCAGCGCAGCCCTGGGATTGCGAATCTTTGAATCGACGCGCCCTGTAGGGTCGCGGCGAATCCGCACGACCCCTCCTCAAGCCAGAGCATCGAGGGCGGACTTCGCCTGCCCACCGTGACCCGTACCACTTGCATCTTATAGTCAGGAGTGCTTCAATCCTACGGTGTCCCGCGGCTCGATCTGGAAGCGCGGGATAAGCGCGAGGCGCGCCATGCTGACCTCAGGAAAAGCCGTTAAAGTCACGCTCTACTTGAGCGACGGAGCCAAGCATCACGGGGTTCCGGTGTATACCAGCATTCTAGATTTTCTCTTTCACTCCGGCATCGCGGGCGCAATGGTAACAAAAGGAGTGGCCGGATTCGGCGCCAGGCACCGGATGCACTCGGCGCACATCCTCGAGATCAGCGACCATCTGCCCATCAAGGTTGAGTTCATTGAGACGCGAGAGAAGGTCGACGCCGTTCTGCCCGAGCTCGAAAAGCGCTGCGGCTGCGGGTTGATCGAGGTGGACGAGACGACGATTATTGTGCCGGCGAGAACCTAGGCCCTCCCACCTGGCTGTTCAACCGAATCCGAGATTGCATTTAATTTCCGGCCTGAGGAGCACAATCATGAAAAGGCAGGCGGGACCCAAACCGTACCGGCCCTGATTTCCGCGCTTGCGCATCAGGCAAAATCGCCCATAAGCCCTTTATTTCCTAATTTTTGCAGGCAACTCGCCTTTTTTCTTATATTTAGCGATGTATTCCTTCGATAAGTCCATGATTCCACTAGAGTTATTTACAGGGAATATCGGGGGGGGTGTACCCCATCGAGGGTACGGACCGGTGAGCCGGGTGCCCCATGTCCCTCGCGTTCGGGGACATGGGATGGAGGATGGTTCGACGCGTAACTTGTTCCCCGGAATAAGAACCTACCGAGTCCGGCCCGGGATGCTCCAACTACTGCGCCGACGTAAACGGGCTCGCCGGCAGTTGATCGCTGTTGTACAGATTGCACTGCGGGTTCGAGGCCCAGCCATAGCGCACCGCCGCGGGTTTAGCCACCTCAGGACTCGAGGCCACAATCGTCTCGCCGTCGATGGTCGCCGTCGCCGGAACAAACTTGCCGTCAGCTCCGGCAACTTCAAATGAGGTTAGCGCGCCGCCCCTGGCCGCGAGCCCCTTGGCGTGGTCAAAGTATGCGCGGATCGCCGGGCCTTCAGGCACAGCCTGGCGGAAGAGAGGTCCCGAGTCCTCGATCTTCTCGCCGTAGGTGAGCACGCGCGCCCAGCGCGCCAGGCGCAGGCCAACATCGATCTTGTCGGTGGGGTGAACGTCGTTGGGGTTGCCGATGTCGATGGTTACGGCCATGCCGGTGTTATTGAGAGCAAGCGTTTTCAACTGCTGGTCACGCAGTTCCGGCCATCCGACATTGGAGCCGGGCTTGAAGTTGGCAAGCTGCACAAACAGGAACGGAAAACTGCCCACGCCCCACTGGCTGCGCCAATCCTCGATCATGGTGGTGAAGATGCTCCGGTAAAGCGGCGCGCGATCGTCAGAAGCGTTGGTCTCGCCCTGGTACCAGATGACTCCGCGAATCGGGAACGGAGTGAGCGGGGCAATCATGCCGTTCCACAACAAGCTGGGGCCCGAGCTTTCAGCCCGCCACCTCCAACCGAAATCCGGCACCGGCTTGCCCTGTGCCTTGGCTTCCGCAATCTGGCGGTCCTGGTCCTTGTTGCGCAAGATGTGGTCGGGCTCTCCTTCGATCGTCTTGCCCCAATTGGCGAAGACCGGCATCAGCCCGGCATTCTGGCCGAGAGCGGTCATGCGCGTCCACGCCTCCACCGGCGTACCGCCCCAAGTTGTATCGATGACGCCCACCGGCACATGCTCGCGCTGCCCGATCTCGCGGGCGAAGTACCAGGCCACGGCTGAAAAGTCCGTCGCGGTCTCCGGCGACGATGCGGCCCAGCCGTCGCTATCGATATCGTCCTGCGGCGCCATAGTGGACGTCTCTCTCACCACCAGCAGGCGAAGATCGGGAATGCCGGCCTTGGGCAGATCAGTGTCGGCGGTCGCCGCCTGGTGCATCTGGAACTCCATGTTCGACTGCCCCGATGCGACCCACACGTCGCCCACCAGCACGTCGTCGAGGGTGATGGTCTGCGGCTGTCCTCCCGGCGCAGTTCCCTGCACTGTCATCACAAACGGACCACCCGCGGCGCCCGGCTTAAGGTAAACGCTCCACCGGCCGAGCTCGCCGGCGGTGGTGGTGCGAGTCTCGCCGCGAAAGGTTACGCTCACCTGCTCGCTGGGCAGGGCCAAGCCCCAAACGTGGACGGGAACGTCGCGCTCGACCACCATGTGGCTGGAGAGAACTTTGGGCAGCGTCAGCTGTGCGCCGGCGGCCGTAGTGAGCACTAAAGCAAGGGCGGCGGAAAGAGAAAGACGCGAGAACAGTTTCATCGTGTACCTCATGGATTCAATTGTCATTCGGCTTCGGGTGCGGCAAATGCAGTAGGGCCGTTGCAGAATTGGCAATGGATTGACACGTAAACGTTATCAAATGCGGCGTGCCTGCGTCTGCATCATGACTACCTGGCGTACGGACGATGCCACATTGTCCCAGGCAACACGCGATTTTAGGACACGAAAAGCTGGCTCCATTGACAGGGAAGCGTGAAGAGCCTGAGAATCCCGCCAACAGCGAAAAGCACGCGGCAGCGGCGCGGGATCACGTCCCGGCCGAGGGCGAAGCAGTCCGTGGAGCCCAGCCGTCCGCTTACGAAGGGGTAAAGGACATTCCATGAGCAAGAACGCACCGCAGCACCTGAAAAACCACGCGCGCCTCGATCCTATCTTTCATTTCTTTCTTCTTCCCATCGTCGCTGCCAACTTCATCGTTGCCATCGTGCATATCGTGCGCCACCCGGGCCTTGGGACCGTTTGGTACCTTGTCATGTCAGCTTGCGCAGTTCTGGCCGTGCTCACGATCCGCCAATATGCGCTCAAGGTGCAGGACCGCGTGATTCGCCTCGAGGAGCGGCTGCGTTTGCAGGCGCTGGCCCCGGCTGAGTGGCATACGCAGATCTACCGGCTCACCGAGGGCCAACTGATCGGTCTGCGTTTTGCCGCCGACGATGAGGTCGTGGAGCTGGCCAAGCATGCCCTTGAACATAACCTCAGCCGCAAGCAGATCAAAGAGCGCATCAAGCGCTGGCGCGCGGACTACTGGCGAGTGTGAGAAGGCAGGGACTAGGCAATAGGGAATAGGGACTGAAGCCCGCTCTTATTGAACGGGCTTCTTCGCAAGCTGCAGGTTACAAGCTAAAAGCTAGCAGCTAGAAGCTGATCCCTAGTGCCTAGTGCCTAGTCCCTATTCCCTGTTTCCTCGTCTTCATCCAGCTCGTGCTCGTGCTTGTAGTGCTCGACCGGCATCTTGCCGTCCCACCACGCCCAGTTCATGGGGTACACATCGGGATCGAAGAAGACCTGGTAGAAGTGCCAGACGAGGATGGCGAGCGTGGCCAGGATCGCTTCGTAGTAGTGGATGGCCGTGGCCACATCGACCCACCAGCGCGCCAGCAGATCGCCCACCAGCACCTTGGCCCACATCATCACGCCGGTAAGGCCCATGAGTGCGGTGCCCCACACCAGCGCCCAGTATTCGGCCTTCTCGGCGTAGTTGAAGCGGCCAAACTTTGGCTTCTGACTGCTCAGGCCGAGGTAGTGGCGCATGGTGGCGAGCGCGTCGAACGCGTCTTGCGGGCGCGGCGCAATGTCGCGCAGCAGCTTGCGGCCTTCGTGCGCGGCGGCCAGGTAGAAGATGTGATAGATCCCGGCCAGAATGAGCACCACGCCGGCGACGCGGTGAATAATGCTGCGCCAGTGCTCGCCCATTCCCAGCGTATGCGCAAACCACGACTCGGGGAACTTGAGCGCGAAGCCAGTGATGACGAGGATGATGAAGCTGGTGAGCAGCGTCAAATGCTGCCAGCGCTGATTCACGCTCATGCGCGTCATCATGGGGTTCTGCAGGCGACGGCGGGCCACGGCCTTGCTGCGCCAGATGATGAAGTTGTGCACGAACATTGAACCGATGACCAGCAGGATGACAACCGTATAGATGTATCGCACCCAACGCACCGCGAGGGAGTCGATGTCGCTGGCGCGGGATCCTACGCCATCCTGCAGGTGAACCTTGGTGAGCGTGAACTTTTGCGTCACACCCTTGTGGCATTTGCCGCAGGTGGCGTCAAGGTGCGCGAGATTGATGCTCGAACGCGGATCGGACGAAGGCAGAATGTCGTGCACGCCGTGGCAGCTTGAACAATTGGCGGCTACAAGCGAACCACCCTCGGCAGCGAGGCCGTGGTAACTGTCAAAGTAGCTGGTGACGCGGTTGCCGGGCACGCCGAACTCCTGCGACAGACGCACGCCCTCGTGGCAACGGGCGCAGGTGTCGCGCGATAGATTCTGCTCGGCCACCGGTGAGCTGGGATTGCCGGGCGACTTGATGGAGTGGATGCCGTGGCAGTCAGTGCAAACAGGCGCAAGCTGATTGCCATGCGCAATCGCCTGCCCGTGAATGCTGGCGTTGAAGGTGTCGGCAATATCGGAGTGGCACTTGCCGCAGGTGGCCGGCACATTGAACTTGTAGATGGGCGAACCGGCTTGGTTGGCGGGCAGAATCTCGTGGTCTCCGTGGCAGTCGGTGCAGACAGCGGCCTTCAAGGAGCCGTTGGCGACGGCGCGGCCGTGCACGCTCGCCTGGTAGGAGATGAACGGCTGGGCGCTCTCGCCGTTCGACTCCATGAGGAACTTCTGGCCGTGGCACCGGCCGCAGGTTGCGGGAATGTTGGCGTGGTTGACTGGCGACTTGGGGTGGCCGGGCGCGAGAATGCCGTGCGGGGGGCCGTGGCAGTCAACACATGTAGCTGCGGCGGCCGTTGTGCCGGTGGGCTTGGCGTGCATGCTCTGCACGTACGCATTCTGCGCGGCAGCGTGGCAGTTGGCGCAGGCTGCCTTGGGCACCGACTTATCGTGGCTCTGCTGGTCCTGGTGGCAGTCGACGCAGGCGAGCACCTTGCCGTGAATGGAGTGCTTGAGCTGATTCTGGTCGATGTAGAGGCTGACCGGCTTGCCGTTTTCCTGTTTTGTGAGTGCGGGGTTGGAGTGGCAGGCGAGGCAGTCCGCGTCCTTGCGCTTTTGCGCAGCGTGCGCGTCGCAGGTCAAGGCAACAACAAGGAATGCAAGATTACAGAGCAGCAAAAATCGAGCGAGTTTCACGTATACGAGGAGACGCCTTAGCGTGTGAAGCTTCCGTGACTGGAGTCACAGAGGCAGCTTCTAACTCTTGACTTCTGGCTTATGGCTCTTGGCTTGGGGAATCTGAGATTCGCTAAAAAACAAGCGCAAATCCTGCGACTCGGCCGCTCGCCTTGGCGAGCGGCCTTCGTTCAGGATGACAGAGTGCAGTTGCTAGCGGCCATGCGAGAGCGTGACGCTCGCTGAGAGCTGAAAGCTGTCTTTCAAGCTACTCGTTGAAGTACGCCGTCAACGTGAGCACCAGCAGCGTGAGGCCGATGGCGATAGCCATAAATCCCACCACGCGCGTGAAGTTCACGAGCCAGGTCGGCGGCTTTTCACCGAGCCGGGTCAAAACCTTGCCGCTCTTGACCATCCGCTCGTACTCGAGCGGCCGCTTATTCTTGAACTCCTCTTCGCTCTCGACGCCGGTGAACACCACCATATCCATCGGGAAGGTGTCGGGACGCAGGTGGGTGTTAACGAAGTGAATCGAAAAGATGAAGAGGATGGCGAGCAGAGCTTCTTCACTGTGGATGACCAGCACCGCGTTCAGGGCCCAGCCGGGAAGGAAGTGAGCGAAGAACGGCGCAAACCACATGGCGTAGCCTGAGAACCCGATGACGACCATGCCCCAGAACACCGCCCAATAATCGAACTTCTCCCAGTAGGCGTAGCGCTCAAACTGCGGCTTGGGTCCGAGGCCCAGGAACCAGCGCATGTGGCCGAAGAGATCCGTCACGTCTTTCCAGTTGGCGACCATCGAGGTCGCCCCCCAGAAGATTCCTTTTTCGCGGTTAAGTACACCGCGCACAAACACATCCCTAACGTGAATCAGAAACGCGATGGTGAGAACCACCGCGAAGAATTTGTGGAAGAAAAGGATGGCTCCGAAGCCGCCCACGCCGGCCGCAACCCTGCGCGCCCAGAAGCTCTCGCTGAAACGCATGGGCAGCCCGGTGGCTGCGAGGCCAAGGAATGTGGTGAACAGCACCGCATGCAGGTAGCGTTGCTCGCGGGTAAATCGCCGAAAGTACCTTTGCGCAGGAGCGCTCGCGGGCGCACTTGCCGGAGACGATTGGACCAAATCAGGCATTCTTATGTCCTCCATTGGCGCGATTCCTGACCTGGTTGTACCGCTGCCGGATCAGCCATAAGATGGTGTGAATCAAGAAGAAGGTGAGCACGCTGGCCAGCAGCAGGTTCATGAACAGCCGCACGAAGTAAAGCCCCGGATTCAGCTTGCGATCGCGCGCATTGGCGTGCGGCTGGTACTGAACAAAGCTTGCGTTGGCGCCGGCGTGGCAGCGACTGCAGGTGGCGATCAGGTTGGCCTTGTTGACGGGCGAATCGGGATCGGAGGTGGGCAACACGTGGTGCGCGCCATGGCAGTCCCAGCAGCGGGCCGTCTCAACGTATCCGCCCAGAGAACCCAACTGCGAGTGGAAGGTATCGCGATAGGTTGAAAACTTGTCTTTGTGGCAGTTGCCGCAGATCGGCGTGGACTGCATGCGGAAGGCCGATTCGGTGGGCTGCAGAATGGCATGGGCGGTGTGGCAATCGGTGCAGACCGGTGCATCCATCTTGCCCGCGGCAATTGCCTTGCCATGGACGCCACTCTCGTAGTCATCGTCGATTTTGGCGTGGCAGGTACCGCAGGTTTTGGGAACATTGGCCTTGAAGGTCGCGCTCCTGGGATCGGTGTGGCTCAGGATCTTGTGCGATCCGTGGCAGCTTTGGCAGTTGGCTGCAACCAGCAGGCCCTCCTTGCTCAACGCGAACCCGTGGATCGAGTCCATGTACAGGGGATAGACGCTGGGCAGCCCGTGCTTTCTCGCGATTCCGTCGTTGCCGTGACAATTGCCGCAGGTCTTGGGCACATTCAGCGGATAAACGGCCGAGCGCGCGTCGGCCTTGGGAAATATCTGGTGCGCATCGCCATGGCAGCCGGTACACGGATGATCGGACGCCTTGGCGTGCACGCTGCCGGCAATCTCATTCCCCTGGTCGGCGTGGCAGGACTTGCAATCTACCGGGGCAATCTTGTCGGGATGGGGGTAGCTGGTGATGTCGGCGTGGCAGGCATTGCAGCCCAGCGCGCCGTGAACGCTGGCGCCGAACTTCTGCCCGTCGACTCCTACGCTGTGTCCCTGTGCATCCTGCAGTGTTGCGTCGGAGTGGCAAGTCAGGCACTCGGTTTGTGCACGGCTACCCGGCCCGCTGGCGAAAAGAACCAAACAGAACAACGCAGCCATTGTTCCGCTGCCAAGTCTCTTCACTTACGTCTTCTTTCTCCAGGCAAAATGAGCCCAGACCCTCGCGCGCGGCATCGCTGTCTGGGCAGCCCGCCACGTGGTTTCGCCCTGCGATCGCGGAGTACGCAATACCAAATTCTTCCTTTAAAGAATGGACTGGCAGTGACACCTATCACAAACCCAATGATGGGAATCACAAATCAGACAAATACTCGCGCCTACTGACGGTTGCGTGTGTTGTAGATCACAAAAACAAGCTATTAGCTATTGGCCTTTAATTATTAGCTTCTTGAGCTGCCGGCGGGTCCCGCGCCGGCCCACGGTGTCGAAAGAACCCGGAGTCCGCGGAACTCCGTTTACCACGATGAGGCTGACAGCTGATGGCTGGCAGCTGCCGAGCAGGTGATGTGAGTCACATGCCAGGCTCAGCCCGTTCGGGGACAATAGTCCCGCTGCTCGAGGTACACAGTTATGGGTACAGTGGTTCTTTCTCAAACTCCGATTATGCTCACGCTCCCCAGTGATGCGGTGCGGCAGATTCAATGGCGCTTCGCGGACCGGTTCGATCTGCAGATGCTGGTGCAATCGTCCCGCGGGGTGGCGCGCGGCACCGTGGCGCGCCTGGTAGGCGCCGGCGAACGCAACACCCATGAGTGGACGCCCGGCAAGCAATCCATGCTCGAGGCCTTCGACTCGTCCGGCGTGACGGCGGCATCCATGGAGCCCGAAGAAGGCGGATTCATCTCCGGCCCCAAGAACCTGGCGCTCTCGCTGGTCGCCTTTGAGCTGGCGTGGGTGGATGGCGGCGCAGCGACGGCCGCCCTGGCGAGTTGCCTGGCCCTGGCGCCCATCCACGAGCGCGGCACACCCGAGCAGGTAATGCGCTATATGACGCTCGCAGCCCCTCCCCAACCCGGCGAGGACCGCCAGCCCTGGCGCGGCGCCTTCGCGCTCACTGAGCCGATACCCTACGTCGGGGTCGATACCGGCATGTTGAACGGCAAGCTCACGATCGCAGAGTGGAACGAAGGCGAAGAGCCTGTTCTGCAGGTCGACAAGCGGGGCCGCTTCATTACCGGCATCGCATTCGCGAACTTTGTCACCGCGGCCGTGAACTCCGCCGACCCGCGCATCAAAGGCAGCTGCGTAGTGATCCTGGAAGAGACCGACGAGGGCATCTTCGACCGCGGAACAGCAACCAAAAAGCTCGTCCACCAGCTTTCGTCCACCGGCGATCCGGTCTTCAACCTGAAGGTTCCGGCGAGCCGCATTGTGGGCGGTTACACGGTCAAGGACGGCGTGATCATCCCCAGATACAACCACGGCGAGGTGATCGAGGCCGTATTCCGCCGCACGCGCGTGCCCGTGGGTCTGATGACCGCGGCCAAGCTGCTTTCAGCCGTCGAGCCGGTGATCCGCTACCAGCGGCAGCGCTTCCGCGGGGCGGAAGGCGCCAAACCCGGCTCGGTACGCTACGAACAGGGCATCCAGCAGCGTGAAGACGCGCTGCACCGGCTGGTTGACGTTTGGGCCGCCGGAGAAGCGGCTGCATCGATCGGCTTTGCGGCGGCTCTGCTCTTCGACGCGCTCGATCCGCTGGAGAAACAAAAGAACGCAATCCTCGCCGGACGGGGCATCCAGGGCGGGCGAGCCGAGATGAAGGCGCTCAGAGAGTCGGAGCAGCGGGCGATTGAGTTGCTGAGCCTGAAGGCCGAAGATCCCCGCCGCGCAGAGCTCCAGGCGGACCCGCTGGTGGAGTTTGTGCTGGCCGACGCCGAGGCCAACGTGCTGTGCCCGGCAACCAAGCTCTGGAACACCGGTCACGGCGCCAATATGATGCGCGAGGCCGTGAGCCTGATGGGTGGCTACGGAATTACGGAAGACTGCCCCGGTTTCCTGGCCAACAAGTGGATGGATGCGCAGCTCGAAGCGACCTACGAAGGACCCGAGGCCGTGCAGCGGCGCCAGCTCACCGTCACCATGACCGGCGAAGTTTTCCTGGCGCTGTTCCGCAGCTGGATTCGCCAGATGCGCTCGATCGCCAGCCACCACCCTGGCACGGGCGCCTGCACGCTGGCCTCGGCCATGCACTTGTGGCTGTGGACGCTGAATCACCTGCAGAATGCCACCGACGCGGCCGGCAACAAGCTTTATCACGGGCAGCGGCAGGGGGTGACTTTTCCGCTGGCCGATGCGCTTTGCTGGCTGCTGACTTCGCGCGCGCAGATTCTGGATGTGCTTGAGCTTGAACTGCGCGGGCCTTCAGATCCGGTCGCGGCAGAGGGCCTGGCCGGCACCGTCCAGTTCCTCAGCGATCTTTGCCACACCCAGGCCGCGCAGGCTGCCGGAGAAGCCTCGCGCATCTGCGCCGAGCTGGTTTTTGGCTACAATGCACACCCCACGTGGGATGAGGAGCAACATCGCAAATGCTTCTCGACCGCCGAACTTGAAGAGTTGGAAGAGACCATGCCCGGCATCTGCGCCATGGCTGTGGATGTGATCACGACCGATGGCGGCCATCCGCAAAAGGCCGGTCCGTGCGCGGGCTGCGCCGGCTCGGCGGAGTTTCTGCGGCTGCAATCGAAGCTGACCACCTGCCTGACCGGGTCGCGCCTGGCCAAGGATCGCGCTGCCGAGACGGTGAGCAGGGTGATGATTCCCGAAGCGCTCGATTACCCGGCGGCGGGATGAGCGCGGAGCAGTCCAGACATGGAAATCTGGTGCCCCATCCTGGGCGCGCCGTTGTTTTTGCGTCAAGGGTGGGACAGCACGAACCCGAGTTCATCCGGAGACCCGCATGAGTACCGATCCCCAACCGCAACTCGAAATCGAACGGCAGACCATGGAAGTTGACATTGCCTGTGCCGGGTTCGGTCCGGCCATGGGCGGTTTTTTGACCACCCTCACCCGCGCATGGACTGAGAATCCCGCCGACCCGGCCTTTGAAAGCCGCGTGGCGCCAGGCATGCCTTTGCAAGTGATCTGCTATGAGCGCGCCGACACGCTCGATGCCGGCGTGAGCGGCGTGGTCACGCGCGCCAGGGGCATTCGCGCCAGCTTTCCCGAACTCAATCCGGCCGAGATTCCCATGGCCGTTGAGGTGCGCAGGGAGCGCGTCCTTTATCTGCTCGATCCCGTGAGCGCGAGCCGGCGCTCCGCGCTTCTGCGCATCGGAGATTTCCTTCTTCGTCTTGGAGATGGGCTCTTGCTCAAGGACAACGCCTTCGAGCTGCCCTGGACGCCTGGATTTCTCCACAAGCATGATGGGCTGGTACTCTCAATCGGCCAGTTCAACCAGTGGGTTGCCGGACAGATTATGTCCACCGGCTTTGTGCAGATCTGGCCGGGCAGCCCGGTGGCCGGGCCGCTGGTCGCCGGCAACAGCGTCGAAGGCCTCCGGCTGGTGGACCAGGGCGTGGACAAGACGGGAGCGCCTGACGCCGGATTCATGCCCGGCATGGATGTGCGCGCGCGGCTCACCGTCATCGGCGATGGTCCGGTCGGCCAAATCTCCCGCGCTCTCCTCAAAAACGAGAACCGTGCGAAGGACTGGGCGCTGGGGATGAAGTTTGTGATCGAGCTGCCGGAAGACACCGATCTGGAGGCCGGCACGGTGTGGCACACATTCGGATTCCCGGAGCCGGAGATCTTCGGGTTCCTCTACGTGCATCCGGAGCGGCTTGCGTCGGTCGGCATCTTCATTCCCTCGTGGATGAGCGACCCGGAGCGTACCTCGTACCGGTATCTGCAGCACTTCATCCAGCATCCGGCGTTGTGGAAGCACCTGAAGAACGGAACGCTGCGCTCGTGGGGCGCAAAGTCGCTTGAGGAGAGTGGCAAGCGCGGCGAACCGGCCCTGGCTGGCAATAGATTCGCACGCATCGGCGAATGCTCCGGCTCAACCAACATGCTTACCGGCTCAGGCGTAGACGAGGCCTGGACCACGGGCGTGCAACTGGGCGAGGCGGTGCTCGAGCTATTGCGCACGGGCAGCGAGTTCACGCAGCAGAATCTCGCGGCCACCTACGAGAAGCGCCGTCGCGAGAGCTGGGTTGAGCAGGGAGCCCGCGAGGCCGAACACGCGCGCGACGGCTTTCACCAGGGCTTTGTCCGCGGGCTCATCGGCATGGCGATGGCAGGTCTTTCAAGCGGACGGTTCTCGATCCATGCGCACATTCCCCAGGTCTCGAAGCAGATTAAGCGCTTCGGAAGCGACGCAGCCGCGCAACTACCGCTGAAGCGCGCCGCCGAGCTGAGCATGGAAGATGGCCGGCCGCTGCACGATGCGGTGATGTCGGTCCGCGGCTGGCCCGAGATTCCTTTCGACGGACGGCTGCTCATCACCCAGCAGGATGCGCTGCTGATGGGCGGCAAGGTTCAGGCCGTGCCGGGCTTTGCCGATCACGTTGTCTTCCTCGACAAGTCCCGCTGCATTGCCTGCATTGAGAAGACCTGCATCGCCATGTGCTCGGGCCAGGCCATCACGCTCGGGCCGGGGAACGCGCCGATTTTTGAGCGCGAGAAGTGCGCGCACTGCGGCGCCTGCCTGTGGAACTGCGCCAATCCACCGGAGGGCAAGGACTCAAATGTGGAGTTCAGGGCGGGATCGGGTGGTTTGCATTCGGCGGAGAATTGAGAAAAGCAGCTTCTAGCTTCTAGCTGCTAGCTGCTAGCTGCTAGCTGGTTGATGCGAATTTGGTGCTCGGTTTCAGGGCTGTGGCCCATAGAGAGGTGCATAAGAGATGTCGCAGGATTATCGCGATCTCGTTGTATGGCAAAGATCGATTGACCTATGCCTCTGCATTTATAAGCTCACGCGTACCTTTCCCAAGGAGGAGCAATACGGCCTTACCTCCCAACTACGGCGCGCAAGCGTTTCCGTCGCGAGCAACATTGCAGAGGGTCGCGGCAGACTAAATGGCCCGGAGTTCCGGCAGTTTCTTGGACTCTCGCAAGGTTCACTTTACGAATTGCAGACCCAACTTATTGTCGCCAAAGGCCTTGGTATTGGAAATGACGAGGCACTCAACACCGCTCAATCGCTGAGTGATGAAGTATCAAAGATGCTTGGTTCTTTCATTCAGACTCTCAATGACGCTACGGCTCGGAAGAAGCTAGTAGCTAGAAGCTAGGAGCTAGAAGCTTTCATGCCCCACCCACTTCATATCATCGTCTGCGCCGGCATCGTTCCCGATCCGCTGCAAACTCTGGAACCAACGACCAACCCTACCGGCCCCGGAATCAAGAACGAGATGGTGCTTCCGGCGGTGCTCGATCCCTGGGCCGCGAGCGCGCTTTACGAAGCCGCGAATCTCGCTGCCAAAAACCCTGGCTCGAAGCTGTGGCTGGTTTCGCTCGGGCCCAAAGCCAAGCTGCAGCAGGTGATGATGACCATCGCGCAGAGGGTCGCGTTTGAGCTGGTGCCCATCGACGGACCGATCGGCGGATTTCCCGATGCGCAAGCGACGGCGGCCGCACTGGCCGAGGCTATCGGCGCGATTCCCGGCCTCGACCGCGCCAGGCTCCTCGTCTTCGGCGGATGGGAGTCGGCCTCGCGCGGCGCAGGCGTCACGTTGCAACTGGTTGGTGAGCGGCTTGGCATCACGGATCAGTTTCAGGGAGTGGACCAGATCGCGTTGCGCGACGATGGATCGTTTGAAGTGCTGGAGCGCGTCGAGGGCGGCAAGCATCAGGTCTCGGTCTGCGCCGGAGCGCCTGCCGTTCTGGGCTGGGCCACAGGCAACCTGGCCGAGCCGCGAAACAATCCACAGATTGGCATGGCGAACATGCGCACCATAATGCCTGCGCTGCAAAGGGCTAAGACAGTTGCGCTGGCCGCGGACGGATTGCGGTACGTGAGCGTGAGTTTGCCGAAACAGCAGCGCACGACGCGAGTAGAGAAGAACATGACTCCGGATGAGATTGCGGCGGAGATCGTTGGATGGCTGAACAACGAATAGTGGCTCCGTGTCAGGGCACGACTTCAGTCGCGCCGAAAATCGTCTGAAAGGTTCGTGGGCTTTAGCCCCTGAGGGAAAGCAAAAGTGGAATCAATTCTCGTACTCACACATGCTGATGAGAGCAGCACAGCACTCAGCAAAGGATCGCTCGAAGCCGTAACCGCGGGTAAAGAGCTGGCGGCGCGGCTGGGCGCTGAACTCACGATCGGCATCATCGCGAAACATGCCAGCGGCGCGGCGAAGCAAGTTGCAAGCGCTGGAGCGAAGTTGCTTGCTGTCCAGGGAGAGGAATTTGCGCAAGCCCGCTTCGCCAGCGATGCTGCTGCGTGCGAGGCGTTGTGGCGCGCGGCGCAGGCCACGATCGTGCTGGCGCCGCACAGCTCGCGGTTCGCGCGCGTCATGGCCGCGGTTGCCTATCGCGTGGGCGGAGCCATCGACACGCACGTGACGGCCATCGGCGGAGCAGAGGACGTAGAGGCGACACGCTGGTTTTACCGCCAGCGCGTTGAGGCGGTTCTGGCTCGCACCGCGCGGCCGTGGTTCATGCTTCTGGATACAGGGACTCATGCACCATTTGAGGGTGCGGCAGACACGCAGCCGGATGAGATTGCTATAGCGGTCGAGTTGCCGGAGATGCGCACGAAAGTAACGGGAATGCGCAGTCCCGAACAGAGCCAACAGACGATCAGGCCCGACGCGAAGTTGCTTTTTGTTGCCGGCGCCGGATGGACCAAGAAGCAGCCCGACGGGCAGGTTCACGTGGAGGAGGCGGGCAAGCTGATTCTCGATTTTCTCGCGGGCTCGGGAGCGTCGCTGGGCAGCTCGAAGTCGCTCGTGGACCAGGGCGGCGAGGGGCAGTCCGTGCTTCCATTCCTGACGCATTTAAATCAAGTCGGACAGACCGGCTCAACGCCGCGCCACCCCAAGGGCCTGGCCACCTGCTGCCATGGCGAGGAGCCGCACGTGGTGGGATGGCGGTTCATCGGCGAGCGGCGCGCTATCTCTCTCGACCCCAACTGCGGCTGGTCGCGCGGCAAGGCAGACGTGGTTTATGTCGCCGATGCGTTCAAGGTGATGGAGCGGCTGAACGAGAGGCTAGGCAATAGGGACTAGGGACTAGGCAATAGGGGTCAGAGGTCAGGGGTCGGAGGCGAAAAGAGCGCACCAATCGTCGCTCAGGATGACAAACTGTATTTGATGCGAGCCTTCGAGGCGCCGTTTACGACACCGCCATCAATCCCGCGCGCAGAATGTCCGGTCCGTTGTCGCTGAGCTGGCGCTCGACCTCAGCGTGAGTGCTTTGCCAGATGGGGACGGCACGGGCCAGGAGTTCCCTGCCCTTTGCGGTGAGGATGAGGATGCGGCTGCGGCGATCGTTTTGATCTTTGGCAACGCGGACGAGGCCGCGGCGCTCGAGCGGCTTGAGAGCCGCGGTGAGCGTGGTGCGGTCCATGGCCAGCAGGTCTGCCACCGGCCCCATGGGCGGCGGCTCGGGGCGATTCAGCGACATGAGCAGCGAAAACTGGCCGCTGGTGAGCTCCAGCGGGCGAAAGGCCTCGTCGAAGCGGCGGGCCAGGGCGCGGGCCGCACGCTGTACATGCAAACAGAGGCAATGATCCCGAACAAGCAAAGTGATGGAATACGGAAGCTTATTGGGACTTGACACGGAACGAGATTAGTTGATATCAACGTAATCGTCAAGTCTCTCCCCGCATTCCCGTACGATTACGAAAAGGTTGACTTTCACTTCCCGTTTGGAGGTCCCGCAAATGTCGTTCCTGCGCGATTTGAAAATCGCTTTGCGCTCGTTGGCGCGGGTTCCCGCGCTGTGGATCACGATCGCCCTCACGCTGGCGCTGGGCATCGGCGCCAACGCGGCAATCTTCAGCGTGGTGCGCGCGGTGCTGTTGCGGCCGCTGGCCAACCGCAATGAGAGCCAGCTCTTGTATCTGCGCCAGAGCGCGCAGGGAATCGGGGTCCCGAATGCCACTTTCTCCATCCCCGAGATTCACGACATCGGCGCGAACCTGAAGACCATCACGCAACTGGGTACGTTTTCTGAGATCGGCTTCACCATCGTCGGCCTCGGCACTCCGCGCGAGATTCCCGCCGGCGTGGTGGATGGGAACTACTTCCAGGTGATGGGACTGAGTCCGGTGCTGGGCCGACTGCTCACACCAGCGGACGACGGGCCGAACGCACCCGGCGCCATTGTGCTCACCTACAAATTCTGGCGCGATTCGCTGCACTCCGATCCCAATGTGCTGGGCAAGGTGGTACGGCTTGAGAGCTACAGCGGCGCGCGCACGGCAGCGGTTGTGGGCGTGCTAGAGCCATCGGTTCCTTACCCAGTGGCGACTGAGATTATCGCCAACGTGGTGACCAGCCCGCATCATCTTTCGGCCACCATGGTGCAGGGGCGCGAACACCGCATGACTGAGGTATTTGGCCGGCTTGCGCCGGGCGCCACGCTCGAACAGGCACGCGCCGAACTGAACACCGTGTACTCTGCGATGACTCAGGCGCATCCTGAGGTCTACAAGCCCGAGGACCACTTCACGATGGGCGTGACGCGCATGCACGACCAGATCAATGCGCGGGCGAACACGATTCTGTGGGTGCTGTTCGCGGCGTCAGGGCTGCTGTTTGTGATTGCCAGCTCGAATGTGGCCAACCTGGTGCTGGCGCGCACGGTGCGGCGCGAGCCGGAACTGGCCATTCGCGCGGCACTGGGTGCAAGTTCGGCGGTGTTGCGACGCTCGCTGCTGGCCGAGAGTTTTGTACTCTGCGGCAGTGGAACGATTGCGGCCGTGCTGCTGGCCGTGCCGATGGTGAAGGTGCTGGGCCATTATGCGCAGCGGTTCTCAGTCCGCGCCGCCGATCTTACCCTCGACTCGAGCCTGCTGTGGTTCGGGGCCGCGCTGGCCATCGTCGCGGCGTTTTTCCTTGCCTACATTCCGCGGCTGCCGTCGCCCAACGCGCCGACGAACAGCCTGACCGGGCGCGGCGCGCGCGTGACCGGATCGAGCAACCGCAAGCTGCGCATCTTTGCCATTACGCAGATTGCAGCCTCGTTCCTGCTGCTGACCGGCGCGTGCGTGCTGATGAAAACGCTCTACGTTCTGGAGCAGACGCGGCCGCCGTTCGACTCAGCCGATGTGCTGGCCGTGAATTTGCCGGTGATGAATTACGGCAAGACCGACGCGCAGATAAGCGAGTTCTATCGCGAGGTGATGGAGCGCGTAAGCACGCTACCTGGCGTGGAGCACGTGGCCGAGGGATTCAGCGTTCCATGGCGCAACGACCAGGGCCAGAGCATCACCCTTCAGTTTGCGGCGCAGAGTGCGCATCGGCAGGACGGGAAAGACGAGTTCCGCGCGGCGTTCCGGCCCGTGTCGCCGGGGTTCTTTGCCACGCTGGGCGTGCCGATCCTTGAGGGGCGCGACTTCAATGGCGGCGATCGCGAGGGCAATGAGCGCGTGGTGATCATCAGCCAGAGCCTGGCGAACGAGCTCTATCCCGGCCAGAACGCGGTGAACCACACGCTGTGGTGGACCGACGGCGTAATCAAGTTCATCGGCATCAGCGGAGAGCCGCGGCGCATTGTTGCCGTGGTGCCCGACTTCGACGACGAAAACATCATTCCCGCGCCGGCCATGACTATCTATCAGCCCATCGACCAGGAAGGTTTCAGCGGCAAGCTTTTTGTGCGCGCGCACCAGGATCCGTACGCGCTGGTGCCGGCCATTGCCACACTGATTCACAAGATGTCGGCCGATCAGCCGGTGGAGCGGGCGGCGACGCTGGGCGATGTGCGGGCCGAGGTGCTCACGCCCGACAAGCTGAATGCGATCGTCTTCGGCGGATTTGCGGCGGTGGCGCTGCTCATCTCGGTGGTGGGCGTGGCCGGCGTGCTGGCGTTCAACGTCAGCGGGCGCACGCGCGAGTTCGGAATCCGCATTGCGCTGGGCGCGCAGCCCAAAAACATCCTTGCCGATGTGCTACTGGATGGATTGCTGATGGCGGGGATTGGAGTGGGCGCGGGCGTGGTGCTGGGAATCGCATTGACGCGCGTAGCTGCAAGCTACGTCTCGGCTGTCGGCCAGCCGGGAGCGCTGGCGCTGGGCGCGTCGGCATTTGTGATTCTGGCCGCGGCGGTGATTGCGTCGGCCGTGCCGGCGGCGCGCGCGGCAACGGTGAATGCGGTGGAAGCGCTGAGGGCGGAATGAAGGACAGGGGTCAGGGGTCAGGGATCAGGGGTCAGAAAAGCAGGGACTGAGGGACTAGGGACTGAGGGACTAGGGACTAGGGACCAGGGACTGAGGGACTGAGGGACCAGGGACTGAGGGACCAGGGACTAGGGACTGAGGGACTGAGGGAACAAGGGAACGACGGAGTAGTCGGACTGCGGATTCCGTGGCTTGCCGGGCGCGGCCGTGTGCGGATTTGCCGCAATCGAGAGCATAACGCTGCTCCCAGATCTGGCTTAAAGCGAAACCAGAGTGACTGTATCCCGAAGCCACCTCACCCAAGTCGACGCGACCAACAGGGAGCGACGACCTTGCGAAAAACTCAAAAAGAACACACCCACTCTGGTTTCGCTTTAGCCGGTTGGGTTGGTTTTGAAATAGGCATCGAGGAGTGGCGACGGCCCCAGTTGCTTGATCAGCTCTTGATGCTTTTTCTCGACTGCCGCTTCGTCGGGTGCGGTCCTGGCGAGGACGCGCTCGACTCTCAGCTTGCGGTGATCGCAGTTGTCGCGCTGGGGACAGGCGGAACAATCGCTCTGCTGGTTGCCTTCATTATCGATGCAGAGCTCAGGGGCGAGTTCTTCGTTCTCAGGGGTTGTGTACGTGGACAGGACGGGGTCGGACGAAACGTCGCTGGGCCGTTTATGGGTGCCAGCAGCGATCTGGAGTCCCAGGAAGATGAGGCCGGCCTGCTTGGGAGATATGCGTGAGCAGAGCATGGCCTGGATGGTCTGCGAAACTGCGATCTGAATGGCGGACGCGTTTTCGGCAGGGGGAAGGTAGAGGTTGTCCATCATGCCCATGCGTGTAGCCGCATGGGACCTGGAGTGGTAGTAGCAGAAGGCGTGGCCGGTCATGGCCGGAGCCTTGCAGCGGTCGCCGTTGGATTTGATGTGCCGACAGAGCGCGAACATTGTACGGCCGGGCAGATCCCTGACATTTCAGACCGGGCACATCCCTGACACTTTTTCCTTATCAGGAAGGTTTTTGTCGTC
>Ga0326727_10012533_pt1 | contig 19254 bp, 24 predicted proteins | sample MB2enrmetagenome_FD_207643 | JGI IMG/M metagenome (GOLD analysis project Ga0326727, IMG submission 207643) | Lab enriched peat soil microbial communities from McLean, Ithaca, NY, United States - MB29MY | ecosystem: Environmental > Terrestrial > Soil > Wetlands > Peat | place: USA: New York...
CGCAGGATCGCCTGACGGGATTCTTCACCGTGCAGAATCTGCTTTGCCATGTCTGTAACTCTCCTCATTCAGGGTTCAGGGATCAGGGATCAGGGGTCAGGGCCGATACCGCTTGCTCGCCGACGCGCCAATTCCGCTAACCACGCTAGCTCCGCTAACTCCGCTCAAGCGCGGAGCGCCTACTTCTTCACGATGCCGAGAACTTCTTCTTCGCGCATGATGAGGAACTCCTGGCCGTCGAGCTTGATCTCGGTGCCGGAGTACTTGCCGAAAAGAATCTTGTCGCCAGCCTTCACGTCGAGGGGAAAGACCTTGCCCTCGTCGTTGGACTTGCCCTTGCCGACGGCGATCACTTCGCCTTCCTGGGGCTTTTCCTTGGCGCTGTCGGGGATGATGATTCCCCCGCGGATGGTTTCGCCCTCTTCCAGACGCCGGACGAGGATGCGATCATGGAGCGGGGTGAATGTGGTCGCTGCGGATGTCGATGCCATTGCTTCGCTTCTCCTTCACACGCGGGCAGGGTTGAGCCCGGCCGCGAGATTTGAATGGTATTGAGAAAAAACCTTCGGGATGTGGTGCTCGCCGCGGTGAGCGGCCCCAACGATTGGAGCGGCGGACCCGGTCCAGCAGTCCCGCCTGGAGCGTGCTAGCAGTCCCGCCTTCCAATTGCTAACGATAGGCAAGCTGGGGAATTTTGTCAAGGGGTGCGATGGATATATGAGCGAATTACGCTCATATAGTATGACAATTCTGATAAAGAGCCGGCAAGGCTGATCGTACGGATTAGGAGAGGGGCGCCTTTTGATACTCTTGGTCGCAGGGGGTCTCAATCCCGAACCCTCCTTCGCATTCTTCGGCAGGCAGAGGAGCAGAATGGCGCAGTCTCAGAGTACGACCGAAGGGCGCAGAAGATTCCTGGCCAATTCCGCCAAGGTAGCCGGCGCTGCGCTGGCCGCGCGTCCTCTGCAAGCCCTGGCGCGGATCGCAGTGCCGGCTTCGCTGCAGTCCGAGCAGGAACCGAATTCGTCGTCGGCGAAGCTGGCGAGCACCGCGGCCGTTCCCTCCGGCGGAGCGAATTCGAACGACGCCGCCTTGGACGACGCTGCCTGGAAGCGCGCCGGGAAGAGCACCTGGGATGCGGCTCTCGCCGTTCTTGCGGGCAATATCCGCACCACGCCGCACTACCCGCGCCCGCTTCTCTTCGAGGGCAGCACCTACCAGGGCATCTGGCAGGAGTGCGGGCCGCACGAAGGCCTCGTCTATGCCACTCTGGCCAGGCGCATTCCCGCAGGCAAGGCGATAGCGACGCCGCTCGAAGCCGCGCGCAACAACCACATGGCCTTCTTCGAGCTGCAGCGGGCCGACGGGCAGCTCCCGGCCAGCGTCAAGATGACGGAGACCGGCTTCGGGCAGATTCAAATGGTGGTTCCGATAGCCGCCACGGCGTGGGAGCTGGCGCAACTCACGGGCGACGAAGAGCTGCTGGCCAAGGCCTACCAAGCGTGCGGCCGCTGGGACGCGTGGCTGCGGCAGTACCGCGACACGCGCAAAACCGGGCTGGTGGAGGGCTTTTGCACCTACGACACGGGCCACGACAACAGCCCGCGCTGGGCCGGCATCCCCAATCGCTGCCCCGATGCGGATGCGCGCAAGGCGCCGCAGATCGCCTCGATGCCGCGGCTTTGCCCGGACCTCTCCGCTACGGTCTATGGTGGCCGGGTAGCGCTCGCCGCCATGGCCAAAGCGCTGGGAAAGACCGCCGAAGCGGCCCGCTGGCAGAGCGACGCGGAGACCATCCGGCGGTTAATTCTGGACACGCTCTACAGCCCGGAAGACGCCGCTTTCTACGATCTGGACGCGCGGGGCAACTTCGTCAGGGTGCGCTCCGACGTGATTAGCCGGATTCTGGGCGAGCACGTGCTGGATCTCAGTCATGCGCGCGACCGGGGGATCTTTCGCACCGTCTGGAAGCACCAGCTTCACAATCCCAAGGCGTTCTGGGCGCCCTTTCCGTTTTCCAGCATCGCCATGGACGACCCAACCTTCGTCCGCCCGATTCCGCGCAACTCGTGGGGCGGTGCCTCGCAGGCGCTCACCGCCCTGCGCGCGCCCCGCTGGATGGCGCACTACGGCAAGCAGGCGGAGCTAGATCACCTGATGCAACAGTGGTGCCAGGCCATCCTGCGCCACGCGGAGTTTCGCCAGCAGATGGACCCGCTGACGGGGGAGTTCACCCAGCCGGACCCCGGCGGCTACTCGCCCGCCGCGCTCGTCTTCCTCTCCTTCGCGGCCGCCCTGGGGCGCGGTTATAGGGCCGGCGCGGACCTCGCCCGCTGAGGGATCGGTTTCTCCGCTTGGCCAGCCGCGAAAGCCTCCGTGCCGCGCCGTAGACGATTTACAATGGTTCCCATGCAATGCCGTTTTCGCTATCGTCTCAGCCTGTTCGCGGCCGCATTCGGCCTGATCGTCACGCTGCTCGCCGCCGGCGCGCAGGATGCGCCCAAACGCGGCCGCAAGTACAAGTCTCCGCCGGCCACCGCGCGCATAGAAGTGACCGTCCTGCGCGAGGTGAATGGCAAGCCCATTGAGAACGCCGCCGTCGTCTTTCATCCCATGCAGGGCGAGAAGGACAAGGGCGCCATGGAGTTGAAGACCAACGAGGACGGCAAGACCGTTATCGACGTGCTGCCCATCGGCGACACGGTGCGGCTGCAGATCATCGCCAAGGGCTTTCAGACCTACGGCGACGACTACAAGATCGACAAGGCCGAGATGGCCATCGAGATCAGGATGAAGCGGCCGGGCGAACAGTACTCGATCTATAAGCCGCATCCCGAAGCGAGCGAAGGCGGCAAGGATTCGGCTGCGCCCAAACCCGCGCCCCCGGCGCCTGCCGCAACCCCGCCTCCAGCTACGGACAAGCCGGCCGACGCGGGCAAGCCGGCGGACGCGCAGCAGAGCCAGCCGCAGTCGAAATAGAGTTTGCTTTCGCCTTCGGGGCAGGCAGGGCGATGACCAACCAACCCCTCAACGGCAAATCGGCATTGGTTACCGGCGGCGCGCTTCGCATCGGGCGGGAGATTGCCTTGGCGTTGGCGCGGGCCGGGGCGGATGTGGCCATTACCTACCGCAGCTCCCAGGCCGAGGCTGCGCAGACCGCCCGCGAGATCGAATCTCTGGGACGCCGCGCGCTGGCGGTGGAATGTGACGTGCGCTCGGAAGCGTCGGTGCGCGGGGCGATTGCCGCCACGATTGGCCAATTTGGGCGGCTCGACGTGGTGGTGAACAACGCCGCCGTCTTTGCCTCCGCTCCGCTGGAGAGCGTCAGCCTGGACGCTTGGGACGCGGTCTTCGAGACCAATGCGCGGGGGCCGTTTCTGGTGGCGCGGGAGGCGCTGCCGCACCTGCGCGCCGCTCAAGGCAGGATCGTGAACATGGGCTCGTTGGGCGGGATTCAGGCCTGGGCGGATCATGCCCACTACTGCGCCTCCAAGGCCGCGCTGCACATGCTCACGCTGGCCATGGCCAAGGCCTTTGCGCCGGAGGTGAGCGTCAACTGCGTGGCGCCGGGGCGGATCGAGATGGACGACCACTCCGAGGACGAGGCCGCGCATTTTGCCGCGAAGACGCCGATGCGGCGCAACGGTACGGCGGAGGATGTGGCTCAAACGGTGCTGTTCTTCGCCGCCGGCCCAAGCTTCGTCACCGGCCAGATTCTGGCTGTGGATGGGGGGCTGGGGCTGTAGGCAATCTGTGAGCGGAGGCTTAATCGCCGCGTGTCAGAGTTACTTTGCTTGATCGAAGGCCGAGAGGCTCGGCGTCCAGCATGTCATTCCCGTCGTAAGTCCCGCGCATTGCCACAGCGAAAATGTCGAAGGTTACGCCAATTCCTTCGCCCCTAGTTCCAAGATAGGCCTGGCCCGCCCATTTGCTTCTGTTGTCGCTCGTGGACCCTATCTCCACGCAATTGGGCTGAACATACCAGTGGGGGTCGTTGTGCGGCTTGACCACGAGATAGACTAGATCCTCCCCTGGGGTCACATCTCCTTCGATGCGGACTTCATACCCAGGTCTAGCGCTTGCAGCGGCAGCCACGGGCTGGCCGTCGATTGTGACAATGCGAATTTCCCGCTTCGATTCAGGAACATGGCCGGCGCCCGCGGTTCCTTTTTCGGGCAGATTGGCGATCGACGCACTCAAGACTTCGGGGTCCGGCTCCGGCTTCGCCTTCATAGAGAAGTACAGCGGTGCAAAGAAAACAGCCGTTAAGGCCATGAACAGAGCGATCTGGTAGCCTCTCGGGAGCGGCACATCCGATTTCTTGTCAATCCTTCTGACAACGAGCAGGGTGACGGTTGCGAACGAGACGGCAGCAAGGATTCTAAACAAGATGGAAGCGATCATAAAGTAGCCTCGTCTTTCGTTGAGGATATCCCGAGCAAACATGATAGCCTACCGCGCGAACAGGCGACCCCAGAAGCCTCGCGTGCGCGTCCTGGGAGCGTCCTCACCGTTCTCGCCTGGCAGAGGTTCGAGATTGGCGGCATAAGGCCGGGGATCGATCTTCAGCGGCAGGTTTTCCCACAGGCCCCGCGGCTCGGGCTGCGCGGGCCACCGGGCGCCCTGGACCGCGGCCTGGGGATTGCTGACGCACAGCCGTCGCGCCGTCTCCTCGCCGCAGCGCCCGGTCACGTAATCATACCCCTTCTTCAGGTGCGGCGGACGCCATTCGGGGTGGTGCGCGTCGGTGGCCAGAAAGTGAATCCAGTTGCGGTCAAGCAGTTCATTGGCGATGGCTTGCGCCACGGGGCCGAAGCGCCCATACAACGCGCTCGCGGTCACCTGGATGAGGCACCCCTTGCGCATCCACTCAGCCAGCAGCTCCGGATGGCGCTCGACGGCCGGATAGCGCTCCGGATGGGTAACGATCAGGGTATAGCCAACCGACTGCAGCCGGAAGATGGCATCGTTCAACTGCGGAGCGATGGTCATGCCGGGAAACTCGACCAGCAGGTACCCTTTGCCGTCGATGGAGTAGCGCAGGGGATTGGCGACAGCCTCGAAGACGTTTTCCGCGCTCATGTGGAAGTCGCAGCCAAGGCTCAGTTCGACCACGCCCTTCAGCAGTTTGCGCAACTCGGCCAGACGCTCTTCGACCAGCGCGGCCCGATAGGGATGGCCGTCGCTGGCATGGGGAGTGCAGACGATGCGGGTGACGCCCTCGGCGGCCGCCTCGCGCGCCATGGCCAGAGACATCTCCAGATCGGTTGCCCCGTCGTCGACTCCGTAGATCAAATGATGATGAATGTCGATCATTGTCAACCGATCTCCAGCGCTGGCGGCGACGGATTCAATGCGTTGCCAAGGCCTCGACCATGGAGGCAAATACCTTCCAGCCGTCCGCCGACCCGAGCAGTTGTTCGCTCGACCGGTCGGGATGCGGCATCATCCCCAGCACGTTTCTCCCGGCGTTGAGGATGCCGGCAATGTTGCTCAGCGAGCCATTGGGATTCGCCTCGGGAGCAATATCGCCGCCGGGCGTGGCGTAGCGGAAGGCGATGCGCTCCTCGGCCTCAAGCCGACGCAACTCATCCGGCGTGCAGAAGTAATTCCCCTCCATGTGTCCGATGGGCATCTGCAGCACGTCGCCCTTGGCCAGCCCGCCCGTAAAGGGACTATCGGCGGTTTCGACGCGCAGATGAACCTGCTTGCAGATGTACTTGAGCCCGGCATTGCGCATCAGCGCGCCGGGCAGCAAGCCGGCCTCGGTCAGAATCTGGAAGCCGTTGCAGATGCCCAGCACCAGGCCTCCGCCGGCGGCAAACCGCTGCACCGCCTGCATGACAGGAGAAAAGCGCGCGATAGCGCCGGTGCGCAGGTAGTCGCCGTAGGCAAAGCCGCCCGGAACCAGCACCGCATCCACGCCTTGCAAGTCGTCGCTATCGTGCCAGAGGAAGGTGACCGGCCGATGGGCCACTTCGGCAATCACGTGGTAGGTATCGTGATCGCAGTTGGAACCTGGAAAAACCAGAACCCCGAATTTCATGCTTCTAGGGTAGCAGTTTTGCAGGGTTTGGATGAGCAGGTTCGGGACTATCACCAGAGGCGGGGGACGGGAAAGGAATCGAATTCGGTGTCGATGGAGACGAGAGTGAGGTTCTCAAGTAGTGCCTGGGCCGCCAGCAGGCGGTCGAATGGATCCTTGTGGGGATTCACCAGCGAGCCCGCAAGGCTCGCGTGGCTCAGCTTCACCTGAAGATCGCGAAAGCCCATCTCGACCAGCGTGCGGCGCGGGTCTTCAAGCAAGTTCCCCGGCTTATCCAGCTTGCGGATCCTCACTTTCGTCGCTATCTCCCAGATGGAGACCACGGAAACAAATATCTCGTTGGCAGGGGACTCAATCGCGGTCCTGGCCTTGCGGCTAAGCTGCGATTTGTTCTGCATTGCCCAGAGCAACGCGTGCGTATCGAGCAGTAGCCTCATGCCGAACCGAACAGGGCGTCATCGTTTTCGCCGCGCTCCCAAAGCGTCAGTTCTTCTTCAGACAAGGGTTCGAAGAATTCGGGTCCGATCTCGATCCGGCCCTTATACAGCCCAAGGGGGCGCTTGGTCTTGCGAGCTACGTCCGCCGCGGAGATCTCCCCAAGCGGCTGGGCGGAATCGATGGGCAGAATGCGCGCAACAGGAATCCGTTTTTGACCGCAGGTGAGGATGACCTCCTGGCCGGAGATTGCGTTCTTTACGAGCTTGGAAAGCCGGGTCTTCGCCTGGTGCATGGTGGCTTCCATGGGTGACTCTCCTCGAAACTCAGCTAAGAAGATATTAGCTAAGTTTCGCGAGGTTGGCAAGAGCTTCTTCCCGCATGCGAGGGCGAGGTTGGCGCTCGTTCCGGTGCCGTTTGAGGCATTGCCTGCAATGCGCGCTCGGGCACCGGAAGGCCGCGATTTGACCATCGCTGCCGGTGATATACTCACAGGGTCAGGCGCGGGTCCGCGCCGGCATCTTCTTTTCGATCGCTGAGGTTCCCATGTCCGGCCATTCCAAATGGGCGACAATCAAGCACAAGAAGGGCGCGCTGGACGCCAAGCGCGGCAAGGTATTCACCCGCATCATCAAGGAGATCAGCATCGCCGCCAAGGGAGGCGGCGACCCGGACGGCAACCCCCGCCTGCGCACCGCGATCCTGGCGGCTAAAGCGGAGAACATGCCCCAAGAGAACATCAAGCGCGCCATCCAGCGCGGCACCGGCGAGCTGGAAGGCGTCAACTACGAGGAGATCAAGTTCGAGGGCTACGGCCCCGGCGGCGTGGCCATCATCGTGGATGTGACGACCGACAACCGCAATCGGGCGGTGAGCGAGATTCGCCACATCTTCTCAAAGAACGGCGGCAACCTGGGTGAGTCCGGCTCGGTCCGGTTCCTGTTCGCCAAGAAGGGCCTCATCGCCGTGGAGAAGTCCGCAGCCAGCGAAGAGCAGTTGATGGATATCGTGCTCGAACACGGTGGCGACGACCTGAAGGACGAGGGCGACACCTGGGAGATACTTACCGATCCGGCCGCGTATGAGGCGGTTCTGGGAGCGGTGAAGGCCGCCGGCATTCCCACGGTGATGAGCGAAGTGACCATGGTCGCATCCACCCATACCAGGCTGGAGGGCAACGCGGCGCATCAGATGATCCGCCTGCTCGAGGCGCTGGAAGACTGCGACGACACGCAGAACGTCTACTCGAACTTCGACATGGACGCCGCACAGATGGAAGAGGCAGCCGGCTGATCCGGCTTGAGGCAGGCACTCAAAGGGCCGCCCGGTTGTGGCGGCCTTTTTGTGGAGATGCAGATTCTATTTCAGGGAGGGGAAGAACTTTGGCTCGACTTTTGACCCGCACAGTGCTTTGTGCGTTGCTTATTTTCCTTGCGGAATTCGCGGCAGTGGCTGGCGCCCAGACGCAAATTGCGCCGGCTGGGACCACTACTGACCATGCCGATAAAACCACACTTCTTCCTGGAAAGTATGCCGACAACCCCGTAGCCCAGGTTCGTAACGCCAGGAGCTGGGAGTATGGACCGTTCGTCAACTATGGGAACGGCTTGGGCGATCGTTCGAACTTCCATTTTCTTTGGGCCGGCATCCAGGCGGGCAAGCCGCTCACCCCGGTTCTGCACGCCGGGATCCTCAGCGGCCAGTTCGAGTTGGGAGCCAATATTATGCCGCTGTGGCAGGCGTACACGCCGGCTCCGCACCTGGAGGAATATCCCTGCACAGTGGAGGGGCAAGACACAAGCTGCCTGCTCGCCTTCGGCGGCGGCACTTTTCGCGGCGTCAGTCTTACGCCCGTGATCCTGCGCTGGAACATTCTTGCCGGCTCGCGGCGCTTTCAGCCGTGGTTCCAGGGCGCGGGCGGGCTCATCTATACCACCCACAAGTTCCCGCCCAATCTTCTCAGTACGCCGGCGGTCAACGGCGTGCCGGGGATCGACGGCGGAACCTGCGTGTGGAACTTTGCTCCACAGGGCGGACTCGGCTTCCATTACTTCACGCGCGCCAAGCGGTCGGTCGATGTGGGCGTGAACGGCGTGCACATCTCCTCGGCCTCTTTGGGAGATCGCAATCCCGGAGTGAACGCCAGCATTCAGGTGCAGGTGGGTTATAGCTTCTGGAAGTAACCCGGCTCCCGGCGATGCCCCGGCCCTGAAGGGCGCCCCGGCGCCCATTTCGACGCCGGAATGAAAGGAATCATGAGCGAACCGGTTGTGGAGTGCGTTCCGAACTTCTCCGAGGGCACGGATGCCCGGCGGGTCGAGGCGATCGTGGCTGCGATGCGCATGGAAGGAGTGCATCTGCTCGACTGGTCGATGGACGCCGACCACAACCGCTCCGTGGTGACCATTGCCGGAGCGCCCGCGGCGGTGGTCGAAGCGGCGGTGCGCGGCGCGGGCAAGGCCGTCGAGCTGATCGACCTGACTCGCCAGCAGGGGGTTCACCCGCGCATCGGCGCCGCCGACGTGATTCCCTTCGTGCCCATCTCCGGCATCAAGCTGGAGCAGTGCGCATTGCTGGCCCGCCAGGCCGGCCTGGAGATCTGGCGGCGCTTCGGCGTGCCGGTATTCTTCTATGAGGCGGCGGCGGCCCGGCCCGATCGCGCCAATCTCGAAGAGGTGCGCCGCGGCCAGTTCGAGGGACTCAGGGACGCGGTCCGCAAGGATGCGGCTCGCCGCCCCGACCTGGGCGGTCCCGGCCTGCATCCCACCGCCGGCGCCTGCGCCGTGGGAGCGCGCCGGTTTCTGGTGGCCTACAACATCTACTTCGATTCCGCCGACGTTGCCGTGGCGCGGGCCATTGCCCGCGAGATTCGGGCCGCAAACGGCGGCTTGAAGGGCGTGAAGGCCATGGGAGTGCTGGCCCACGGGCGGGCGCAGCTCTCCATGAACATCACCGACTTCGAGGCCACGCCGGTCTCGCAGGTCTATAGCGCGGTCTGCAGCCTGGCGCTCCAGCACAAGGTTGCGCCGGTCGCGGGCGAGGTGATTGGCCTGATTCCGGAAGCCGCCTGTGAGCGGGAAAGCGACTGGATGCGTCAATTGAATGGGTTCGATCCGCGGACCAAGATTCTGGAGCGTCGATTGGAAGCGCCTCTGGCTTGGCCGGGAGATGAGCCTGGAGTTCCATAGCGGATCGGGCCGGAGAGCGTGCAGAGCCGGGATCGGTGCAGTCAAGGCCTTTAGCGGCTAGAATTAGAGCCAGAGCGATGAGCTTGGCTGAGTTTCAGAGGAACAAGAATGGTTGAGTTGCAAGCGATCTCCAAGGTCTCGATTCCACGAGCGCTTGGTTCCGGGAGGATGGAAGTGCTGAAGTTCCTTGTCAAGGTTTCGATTGTCCCCATGTTGCTGGCGGCGGCCAGTTTGGCTCCGGCGGCGCAGTTGTCCACCGATGCCCGCACGGCTATTCCGCACGAGGTGCAGCAGTTGGTCGTGGTTGACTACCGCGCCATGCAGAACTCGTCCTCGGCCATGAATCTGCGCGACCGCGTGATGCCTCCCGAGCTGAAGCAGTTCGACGAGGCGCTGCGCAAGTCCGGACTGAACGACAATCACGACGTGGACGAGCTGGCTTTTGCGCTCTTCCGGCCCTCGGAATCGAGCGATGCGCTGGTGACCGTGGGCATTGCACAAGGCCAGTTCGCGACGCAGGACATTCTGGCCAACTTCCGCAAGCAGAAGGTATTTCCCACTCGCCTGCGCACCAACCGGATATATCCGCTGGCCAAGACGGGCATGGTTCTTTGCTTTGTCGATCCCTCCACCATGGTCTTTGGCGGCAAGGATGCGGTCGAGAAGGCTCTCGATGCCCGCGATGGTGTCTCCCCCAGCATGTTGACCAACGGGCCGATGATGGACGCCATGAAGACCGTGGACTCCGAGCCGCTGTGGAGCATCCTGGACGAGAAGGGCACCCAGACCATGATGCGCCAAGTGCTGGGCGAGGCCGGCGCGGTCACCGACTTCGAGACCATCCGCAAGCGGCTGCAGGCCTCCTGGTACGGGATGGACTTTCAGCACGGAGTCAAGTTCGACCTCACCATCTCCACCGGCGATTCCTTTGCCGCGGCCACCATTGCTTCGCTCTTGACGGCGGCGGTGGCGCTGAGAAAGATGAGCGGCTCGGACGCCGAAAAGCAGGCCTTGGCCGGAACCGCCATCGCCTCCGATTCGGGGCGGCTCTCGATCCACTTTGCCACCTCCGACGCGGACTTCGACAATCTGCTGCGCTCGCCGCTCTTCACCAGCATGGTGCGCTGAAGAGGTCTTCGCCGTTGATTGGGCGCCTCCGCGGGGCGGCGCTCAAAGACCGCAATCGCTCCGTCTTCTACACTGTCGCCGTAGATCCCGATCGTCGAGGGAGCACGGTTTGTCGCACTTCATCAGCTTCGTCCGCATCCCGGCGCTGGCCGTCCGCCAGCACATTCGGCCGTTAGCTCCGCTGGACGTTCTGGGCGAGGACCGGTTGCGCCTGCGCGTCTGGCCCAACGATATCGACCTCAACCTGCACATGAACAACGCGCGCTATCTGAGCATCATGGATTATGCGCGCACCCACCTGCTGGCGCGCACGCGGCTGCTTGAGCACATCATCCGCTCCCGGTGGAGGCCCCTGGCGGGTGCGGTGTGGATTACCTATCGCCGCTCCCTGCCGCTCTTTTCTGCCTTTTCGCTCAACTCCCGGATGGTCTGCTGGGATGAGCGATGGTTCTATATCGAGCAGACGTTTACGGGGCGCGAGGGCCTGGCCGCGGTGGGCTGGGTAAAGGGAATCCTGCGCGACGCGCACGGCAGCGTGGAGCCGCAAACCGTGATCGAGGGCGTGGCCCCCGGCGTGGTCAGCCCGCCCATGCCGAAGACAATCGCCGCATGGAACGAGCTGACCAGGGAGAAGCTGGCAAGCGGCTAGTGCACTCTCACGGATAGCTTAGCGCTATCGGTGCCCCACCCTCGCCGCGTCTTTGCTTTTGCGGCTAGGGTGGGATAGCACCGTGCCAACATTACAGCAACTGCGAAAATGCTCTAGCTTCGGCTAGCTCCCCAGCCCGCCTGCCGGCCTGAGCCGCGGCCCTGCTTACCGGCTCAGGGTGAAGATCACGTTGATTGTGGTCTCTACTTCCACTGGCTCGCCGTCGAGCAGATAGGGACGGTAGCGCCAGTTCTGCACGGCATCGATCGCGGCCTGCCGCAGTATGGGCGGACCGCTGGCGACGCGAAGATTCTCGATGGTTCCGGTTTTGGAGATGGTGGCCTCCAGCACCACCGTGCCCTCGACGTGCGCGGCTACTCCGATGGCCGGGTAGGTGGGCAGAACCTTCCGGATGAGCAGCCCAGCTTCAACGAGGGACGAGACGCGCACCGCCGCCCTCGGCTCCTGCCGGACGACGGGGCGGACGGCTGGGCCGGGAAAACCACCTCCCGGACCGCCAGGGCCGCTGGGAGGTCCACCCATCGCCACAGTGTCTGGAGGGAGCGCCGGTTCCGGCTCGCTCGGCGTGATGATGGAGTGGGGTATTCTGGGCGGTGCGAGAAGGTGGATGCCGTCCATCTCGGTTTGGACTGTCGAGGTGTGCGCGGGCTGCGGCCTTTGCGGCTCTGGATTCGCCGGCGCGGGAGGCGTTTCCATCAGGATCGGAACAAGCTGGCGCGGCAACGCTTCAGGGCGGAGGAGCGGGATAAGAATCAAAGCCGCCAGGATGGAGCTGTTGAAGGTGAGAGCCGCGATCATCCAACGGCGGCTGTGGGTGTGGATTCTGCCTGCGGATTCGAAGGTGGAGTCTTCAAACATGGCCTGCCTCCCTTGAAACTGCTATTCAGCCGCGTCGCTGGGGAGGCCGGGAGGCCTTTCGCAGGCGCAGGAAGGGCTGGCCGCTCCCCGCGCAATCTCTGGCGCGAGGAGCGGAACTCAAGGCACTGCACCCCAGCGATAACTGCTTTTCGCTGGGGGCCCAGGCTTTCCGTTCATCCCCATCGGAACCACTGTGCTTGTATAGACACCGCGGCGAGCAAAACTGTTCCCGGCGCGGGCAATGTAACCTAGTTTGGAGTTAGCGCGTAAGAGTAAGTGGAAGGGGGAAGGGCGATGCAAGACGGATCGAGCGGCCTTTTGATCGCGTTCCGCCAGGGCAGCCCCGAGGCCCTCGAAGCCGCATTCGAGACGCTCTTCCACCAGCATCAGCGCGCCGTCTACGGCTGGATTCTGCGCATCGTCCGCAACCCGGCCACGGCCGAAGATCTGACCGTTGAGACTTTTTGGCGCATCTATCGGGCGCGCGGCCATTTCGAGCCATCGCGCGGATTCGAGGGCTGGGCGCGCCGCATCGCCACCCGCGCGGCGCTCGACTGGCTGCGAACCGCGCGGCCTGAGGCGGAACTGCCCGCGGAGATTCCGGCCCCGGCCGCGGCCGACCCGGCCGTCTCAGCCGAGATTCGGGGCAGGATCGCGCTGGCTTTTCAGCGGCTGGCGCCAAAGCTGCGCATTGCGGCCACGCTGGCGGTTATCGAGGAGCTGCCGCACAAGGATGTGGCCGAGGCGCTGGGCATCTCAGTCGCGGCGGTGAAACTGCGCGTCTTTCGCGCGCTTCGTTTGTTGAGAAGGGATTTACAACAACAGGGGATTACGCCATGAATGAACGCCATGAGGACCGCTTGAAGAAACTCTTGCAACAGGCGCTGCCGCCGGTGGAAGCGGAGCCGGAGCCGGGCCGCGATCTGTGGCCTGCCATGCTGCGGCGGCTGGAAGCAAGGCCCGCCGCTGCGCCGCTGCGCTTCTGGGCCTGGTTCGACGCGGCGCTGCTGGCCGGCCTCGCGGCCTTCGCTGCGCTCGTGCCGGCGTCGATCCCGGTGTTTCTCTACTACCTCTGAACCCGCGGACGCATTTCCGCCCGCAAACTAACTTGCGATCTAACTCGCAGCAAGGAGAATCCGATGAATACCCATCCGTATCTTCGCGCTTACCTGGCGGGAGTCTTTGTGCCCACGCTCGTCCTGCCGCTGCTGTTGACTGTCTTTATCGTGGTGCGCATCGTGCTGCAAGTGCCGATTCCCATCGAACAAGCCATGATCTTTCCCATGGCCGCCGTACCCTCGCTCTTCGGCCTGTGGAACATGCTCTGGCTCTGGTATCACCAGCGCGCCGATCTGCCCATCGGCCTGCATGGCGCGATACTTCCCTTGGTTCTGATGCCTCTGGGAGCAACCACGGCCCATTGCCTGGGAGTGCTGGCATTCGGCTCCCACGGCGTCACCTGGTTCCAGGCGGCCTATGTGCCCTATGCGCTCATCGCCCCGTGCTTCCTGGCCGCGCTTGCAGCCTACTACCTGGTCTGGAAGTACATTGTGGGCTCGCTGAACCACGTGCTGGGGATTGCGTGAAGCACGCGCTGGCGCTCCCTTTCACTCAGCTTCAATCAAGGAGGCAAATATGTTCATCATCTTCAGAGCGATTGCATACGCGACCCTTTTTATCGGGTTTGTGCTCATCTATCTGCCGTCGCGCTTCTTATCCTGGTCGGGCATCGCGCGCCCGGCGGCGATGGGCGGGCCGCAGATCGTGGGGATCGTCATCGGGAGCGCCGGAGCGGTGGTCGCGCTATGGTGCGTTGGCGCTTTCGCGTGGATCGGAAAAGGCACTCCGGCGCCGTTCGACCCTCCTCGCCGGCTGGTCATTCGAGGGCCTTACAGGTTCGTGCGCAATCCGATGTACATCGGCGCGGGGACGGCGCTCGCGGGAGCCGCGCTCTTTTACAAGTCACTCCCTCTTTTGGTTTATGTTGTCATCTTCGTGCTCATCACGCATCTCTTTGTCACGCTGTACGAGGAGCCCGCACTCCGGCGAACCTTCGGGCAAGAGTATGAGGCGTATTGCCATCGCGTCAGGAGATGGTTGCCGGGTGCGTAAGCCGCTCCGTGCAAGCGCGGCGCGCGAGGCTCCCGGTTGTGACACTTGCGGAAGTGTCACAACCGCCCACAATTCTCCGTATTCCGCGGCGAAGATGCTGGTATGAAAAACCAGCAGATCGTTCTTCTCTTCTTCGCATCGCTGATGGCCGCTTCTGGGGCCGCAGCGCAGACCTTGGACTGGCAGGCCGTCGAGAAACTCTCGCCGCGCACATGGATTTCAGTCGAAACTCAAAAGCGAACCGAATGCAGCTTTCAGAAGGCAACCGACGACAGGCTATTCTGCGAAATCATTCACGAGGATTGGCTTTCGGGGTTCCATGAACGGAGGTCGAACCTGGTGTTCAATCGCGAGGGAATTCGCGAAGTAGGCATTGCGAATCTTGACAACTATGACTATTCGCAAGGGCCTCTTTCCCTTCTACTTGCGGCGGGAGGCGGCGGAGGGCTTGATTCCAATCGTCAGCCCACCAGTTTTGCCGGTGTTAAGGTTGGTGGCCCGTTCAGCGTGGACCTGCAATACGATCGCATTCAAGGCAAGAACGGCTTCTCTACGGAAGGCTCGGCGGTGGTGCCGATGTTCAGAGTTCCACGCTTCCGAAGGGATAAGGAGATCAAGTTTCTTAAGGTGTACGCCGAGCCTGGCGTGGGTTACAGGGCAGGCGGTGGCCCATTTGGAGGGTATTCCAGCGCAAAGGTGATGGCTGTGCTTCTGACTGACACATGGGCCGACAACTGGGTCGCACCGTACATCGAATTCCAGCGCCGCTTTCCCTTCGACTCACCCCTACAGGGAGACAGCCGTCTGACGATTGGAGTGATGCTCGCTGTCTGTGCGCATTGCGGCTTGGACTAGCGCCGCTTCTACGCACCGGGCGCGAAGAAGTCTTCCAGCCCGGCGCGCTGGACGGAGCGGATTCAATGGTGAGTTTCCATCAAAGCGCGGCTCGGATGACCTTCCGATAGTTGTCGAGCACCTCTCTGCCGCGTTCCGTCAGCCGGCAGATGGTGAGCGGATACTTGCCGCGGAAGGTTTTCTCAATGGCTACATAGCCCGCCTCCTCCAGTTTGGACAGATGAGCGGAGAGATTACCTTGGGTGAGGCCTGTTGCCTGACGGAGGTATTGGAAGTCGGCCTCTTCGACGGCGGCCAGCAGCGCGACGATCATCAGCCGCGCCGGCTCGTGGATGATGCGGTCGATCTCGGCGAGTTGTTGAATCTTCCCCCTCATCTTACTCTCCCGGCTCAACCGGTTGGCGAAGGACGAGGAAAAACACGACGCTCCCGGAGATAAGAGCGAGAAGGCCTGCAAAGCCGTAGAGGATTGTTAGGCCCACATTGAGTGAAACGCCACTGACAGCAAGCAGAATGCTCAGCGCCATCATGATTACGCCGCCGATTACATAGCGGGGCACGCGGACGCGGAAAACCATGAGTGCACCAAAGAAGATCCCGGTTCCCACAATCGCCCAACCGGCCGGCGTGAACAAGCCCCAGTGGACCATGCCCCCTCCCCGGGTGGTTGCGGCCACAATCTTGACAGCAACGAACGAAAACAGGGCGGCAACGACGAACGCAAGGCCAACTATGATGCCGAGCCTGATGCCGAGCCGCTTCCGATTGACCGGTTTCCGTTTTACGTAACCCATCTTCCCGGCCAAAAACCGCTTGCGCACCTTCTTGATCGCCCACTGCGATCGAAAACCCATTGTGAACAGCAGTAAGCAGATGCCCGACAAGGATGCCATAGAGCTGAATGGTCCTTTGAATACCATCGGCAAGCCGGTCATGCCCGCAAACATCAAAATCATCAATCCGATCACGATCTCCTGCAATCCATCGCTGTATTCCGCCTTCTCCATGAGGCGGTTGGCAATTGCATCCGGATTCTTATTGACAATGTTGTTCGAAACCTCGTTCATGTCTCTCCTTGTAAAGTAGTTTGCAACGCAAACTACACTGTAAGAATCTTCTCCCGTTGCCCGATGCTTGTCAAGCGGGTTTTGTGATTTTTTTGGGGCTCCTCTGTTTCTGCTTTTTGCTAGCAGCTAAAGGCTGGTAGCTGGTCCGTTCTACGCGCCGGGCGCGAAGAAGTCTTCCAGTCCGGCGCGCTTTGCGTGGGCGGCCATCGACGCCTGAATCTCCAACGCCAAAGCCAGCGCATCACGGCCTTGTCGAGCAGTAACTCGCGGCTCGCGGCGCGTGCGGACCGCATCGAGAAACGACTCAATCTCCAGCCGCAGGGGCTCTCCCGGCGCGACGGCCGGCTTGGAGAAGCTCAAGCCAGCTTTCGATTCCGCGGGATTTGTGATCTGCGCGATCACCGACGGATCGATCTTCGCCATGGCGGCAAACTGCGCAATCAATGCCGGGTTGATCTTCTTGAGATCGATCTTCCCCGACGCGATTCCCTCGGCGATCCCCGGCGGCAGCATGGCGGCAACCTGCGGCGGCAGCGACGCAATCAATTCGGCCGGCGAAGCCTTGCCCGCGCCCGCCTCCACGCGAATCACCAGCACGTCCCGCCGCGCGTAATCGATGGAGACGTACTGGCGCGGCTCAAAGAAGCGCAGCTTGCGGACGCGTTCCGTCGACACGCGCGAGGCGGTGAAGTTGGCCACGCAGCCGGACTCGAACTCCACGCGGACGTTGGCGATATCCACCTTGGGCGACAGAATCGGCAGGCCCACGGCGCGCACCTCGCGCACCGGCGAGTTGTCGAAGGCAAGCACAATGTCCAGGTCGTGGATCATGAGGTCCAGCACCACGTCCACATCCAGCGATCGGGGCGTGAAGACCGATAGCCGGTGCGCCTCAAAGAACATGGGCCGGGTGAGTTGCGGCTGCACGGCCAGGACCGCGGGATTGAAGCGCTCCAGGTGGCCCGGCTGCAGGATGCGCCCGCCGATCTGCGCGCCGCGGATCAGATCGTCGGCCTCGGCGAGGGTCGCGGCCAGGGGCTTCTCGACCAGAAGGTCGAGTCCCGCATCGAGCAGCGCGGAGGCGACGGCATGATGATGCACCGTGGGGACGGCGACCGTGGCCGCGTCGAGCCTCAGGCCCGCGGTGCGCCTGGCGGCCAGCAGCTCGTCCACCGACGGGAAGACGGGGATTGCGTACTTGGCGGCGGCATCGGCGGCGCGGGCCGCATCCGGCTCGACGGCCGCGACCAGAGCGACGCCTTGCCCGGCCAGTTCCAGCTCGCGGCAGACGCGGAGATGGTTGCGCCCAAAGGCCCCGCACCCGGCCACGGCAACGCGCACAATGGGTTCGCCGGCTATTGCGCAGCCTCGATTTCCGGCTCCTGGCCCGGCTGATCCGGCGCTTCGCCTTCGACGGCCTTCAGGCAGCGGCTGTAGAGCGAGAGCAACTGGCAAACGTGCTCCTCCGGCTTGGGCGCGCCGGCGCCGCTGAACCCGGTCGAGGGAGCCGCAGGGCGGCCCACGCCGGCCGTGGCGGCCACAAACTTGAGCAGATCGAGTGCGATGTCTTCATTGCGCCGGGCGCCAAGGCTCGCGCAGCTAAGAGCTTCCATCCTGATAAGTCTCCACCAAGGATGCTAGCAGAAACCGCGCGGAGGCCGCATTGGACGCGCCGAGCGTTCAGCGCGTGACGGCTTCCTCCTCCGCCTCATGGGCCGGGACGGCTGTCGCGCGCAGGCCCGCTGCCTTCTCCTGCCGCAGCGCCTTGAAGGCGCGGTAGACGAACCAGCCCAGGTACCAGCCGTCGATGAACTTGTAGGGCGCCTCGCCGGTAGTGTAGTGGCCGCAGGGCAGCACCCGGGCCTCGAAGTTGAGGCCGACGCTGCGGAACGCATCGACGACCTGGAGCGAGTACTCCCTGGGGAAGGTCAGGTCGTAGTCGGCGTAGACCAGCAGCGCACGCTTGCCCGCTCCGCCGGCCTGCGCGCTGGTGATCTTGTCGTAGTAGTAGCACGGGCTTGCCGCCGCCCAAAGGGCCCGCACCCGCTCCTGGGTCAGCCCGGCCTCTCCCAGGGCCTGCTTCACGTGGCGTGTGCTCTGCCCGGCCCAGGTCACGTCACCGAAGGCCGTCGAGGCGTGGTTGAAGGCGTTCACACGAATGCGCGCGTCGTGGGCGCTGGCCAGGAACGCATAGCAGGAGCCCAGGCTCGTGCCCAGCACGCCGAAGTGCTCGTAGCCCTGCTCCTCCAGCCAATCAAGGCAGCAGCGAACATCGACCACGGCCTGGCGGCAGGCCGAGAGCGTCCGCCCGATATTGGAGCTCACGGCGTAGTCCGAGCGCTCCAGCTCCGCCGGGCGGCGAATGTCGTGGTAGGGCATCGAGAGCCGCAGCGCCGAGACGCCCATGCGGTTGAAGATGGCGCAGAGCGAGTTGTGGCCCAGGCCGTCGGAGTTCCACTGCGGCAGCACCACAATGGCCTGCCTGGGCCGCGCCGGATCTTTATGCGCGGGCGCCGGGTACCAGCGGGCGTTCACCTGGTCGTTTTCGGGGAAGGGCGTCCGCTCCGGCGAGGTGAAGCGCAGATACTGCGCCGGCGCGAGCTTGCCCTCGGCGGCCTGCCGGCGCATGGCCGCGTCTTTGGCCAGGGTCTCCGGGCGCACGTTGGTGGGGAACAACTGCGGATGCCGCTCTTCCAGCCGGAAGTCGGTGGGCCGCTGGTAGCCGAAGAACTTGTCGCTGTGGCGGACAAGAAGCTGGTTGATGCGCACCATGGCGGCTTCGGCGGCGGCTGGGTCGCGCACAACCTCCGGCCCCGGCACGGCCTCCGCAAAGCCGTTAGCCTCAAGAAACGGCTCAATCCACTCGAATCCCCACTCCAGCGGGCGCACCACGCG
>Ga0326727_10012536_pt1 | contig 19250 bp, 24 predicted proteins | sample MB2enrmetagenome_FD_207643 | JGI IMG/M metagenome (GOLD analysis project Ga0326727, IMG submission 207643) | Lab enriched peat soil microbial communities from McLean, Ithaca, NY, United States - MB29MY | ecosystem: Environmental > Terrestrial > Soil > Wetlands > Peat | place: USA: New York...
GATGACAAATCTTAATTGATGGCGCAGCTTAATCTGATGACAAATCTTAATCTGAATCCGCCGGGCGGGGACGCCCGGCTCTCCATCGGCAAGCCCAACTATCGCCCAACGACGCTTTATAATAGAAGGCATCGACTGCTATGCAAACCGCATAAACACTGAACTAAAACGACGCTTCGCGTTCGTGTCTAACCGGTGTATAATCGCTAGTAAGCCCAACTGGACGGCTCAACCTTATGAAGAAGGCACAGAAGACGGAGTTCCGGTCAATCCACGGCTCGGTCATCGTCTACACGCGGCGTCATATAAACGGCTGCAAGCTCCGCGACCGGAACGAGAACCGCTGCTCCTGCCCCAAGTGGCTGTATTCAAAACCGAAGAATGGCAGGGCCGTGCAGCGGGCGGCAGGCACGCCGTCCTTCACTGAAGCGAGCGAGGCCGCGCAGAGATTGCTCAAGGGCTTCGACCCGGAGATTGCCAAGGCGCGTCAGATCACCGAGCCGAAGCTGGGCGTCACGATCGAGGACGCGATCGCGCTCTATGAGGCGTCGCTCGGGCGGCGGGCGCTCTCCGCCAAGTACGTCGCCAACTGCCTGCTGCCGTTCACGCGCCGCAAGCGGCGACCGCAGAGCGGGCGCGTGATCAACGTGAGCCTGCTCGACTTCCTCGACAAGGAGAACCGCGCCGCCCGCGAACCCGTCGTCCGCGTCGAGCAAATCACCAGCGACCATCTCGACCGGTGGGCGGCCGAGTGGGTGACGAACGATCTCTCTAGCCACGTGTGGCGCGGCACGGTTCGCGCCTTCTTCAAGTGGGCGAGGAGGCACGACCATGTCGTCCGCGAGCCCGAGTTCCGCGAGCCGCAGCGCGTGCGGCCCGGCAACCGGTGCGGTTACTTCAGCGACGGGCAGTATGCGAAGATGCGCGCGGCCCTTCCCTTCTGCAAGATGAAGTTCCACGCCATGCCAGAGAACTTTGCCGCGCGCCTCGGCGCCTTCATGGATGCCGGACGCTGGGGCGGCATGGCGATCACCGACATCGTGTTCTTCGCGCCGCGAGTGAGCCTCGGCGACAACAACGTCCTGACCTATCGTCGCCGCAAGTCCGGCGTGGTCGCGAGCGTGCTGCTCCCGCCCGAGGTGGCCGCCCGCCTGCGGTCGATCCCGCCCGAGGCCGGCAGCGACCCTGAGCGCCCGTTCCGTTTTGGAGGCAGCGAGGCGGTGAACTGCCAGCGCTGGCGGGCGCGGTTCAAGGCCCTCTGCACCCTCGCGGGCGTGACGGAGATCGAGACGGAGAACGGCGCCAAGCTGGCGCCCCACGTGCACGCGCTGCGGGACACGTTCGCCATCGACGCCATCACGCGCGGCGTCGCCTTGGAGAACGTCGCCCGAATGCTTGGACACGCGACAACGCAGATGACGCAGCGGTCTTATCTCTTCTGGATCAAGAAGCGCGTCGATCATTGCATCGAGGACCAACGAGAGGCCCTGGCGCAGTGCGTCCAGCCTGCGCCGGAGGCCGAGGGCGCGGAGACCGAGAAGCCCGCGCTGATCCAGTAGCAGCGCTGTTGATAACCTGTGCGGCTTTGCGCTAAAGCCGCGCCGGATGCGGCCTTTGGAAGCGGCTTGACGTAATGTCGGAAAGTCCGTAATGTAACCATCGGTGCCGCGACCAGTGCTTTCGCGGCATTCGACACCAACCGGTCAGCTCTGTACGCGAGCCGAGACGGTGTCCAAAAGACGGAACGGTCGATCCACGCGGGATCGGCAACTTTTGGACCTGACTCTCGGAGACGCGGATGGCCACCAAGCAGCTAGACATCGAGAAAATCGTCGCGGAAGACTTCGCCTCGAAGCAGGAGGCCGCCCTCCTCCTGGGGATCGCCGAACGCACGCTGGAGCGCTGGCTACAGCTCGACGATGCGCCGCAGGTGACTCTCATTGGCAAGAAGCCGTTCTTCGAGAAGCGCGCCCTGGACGAGTTCAAGCGGAAGCGCCAGCTCAGGCTGAAGCGCGAGCGGCGAGGGGCGTCCCGATGAAGCCGCCCGACGCAGCGCTGATCGAGGAGTACCTCACCGTCGCCGACATCGCGCAAAAGCTGAAGCTGAGCGAGGACAGCGTCCGCCGGCTGTTCGCCGACGAAGAAGGCGTCCTCCGGATCGGCAATGGGACGCGCCTGGTCGGGCGCAAGTATCGCCGCCATTACTTCACGCTGCGTATTCCCATGAGCGTGTTCCTGCGCGTTCAGGATCGGTTGAGTTCGGGCGCGCCTGCGAGAGCGCGGAGGCCGCGGTGATCCACATCGCGGAGGCCGCAGTCGGAGCGGCGTTTGCCGTCGTCCTGATCGCGTGGTGGGCCGTCTTGCTGTTCGACGTGTAGAGACAAAACCGCCGCTGCGGTCGTCACACCGCTGCGGGCCTAACCAAAGATCGCACACGGGAGGTGCGAACCATGGACGACCAAAGCATAAAGCAAGGCAACCCGCCAACGCCAGCGTTACCGCATCTCGTCGTGCAGGTCGACGGGGACGACTACGCAGAGTTCACCGTGGACGTGGGCGACGACGTAAGGCGAAGGTTCTTCCAGCATCTCGTCGTGCAGGCGCTGTCCGAGCGCCAGAAGATGGGGAAGGACAAAGACCATCCTCCGGCAATCATCCTGTTCGACAGTTGCGACCCGCGCAAGGGAGAAGCGGCGTTCGCCGTGACGTGCTGGGAGTCGTTCGAGCAAGCGGCTGCGACGCTCGGCGCGATGGGAAAGTACGAGCGCCGCGGTTTCGAGCGGATGCGACGCGACGTCGCGGGCATGGGGAGCGCGATCGTCGTGCTCGTCAAAACGCCGGCAGGGTCCAGCATCGACTTCGTCGAAGTGGATGAATGGTCATGACGGGAGAGCGCTGCCCGCTCTGCGGCGAGGAGATCGACGCCGGCGATCTTGATGCCGTCGAGGTCGGCGGCGGCATCGTGCATGAGGATTGTCTTGCGGCGCGCGACGAGGGACTGTTCGGCGAGCAGGATCCGGCGACCGGGCGTCACGCAGCTTCGTTCGAATGTAGTGTCGTCGAACTTGCGCGGGAACGGCGGGAACGCGCACGACGACGAAGGAGGGCGTGATGGGAGACAAGATGGAAAACGCTGAGCCGGACCCGAACGCGGACTTTTATAGACGCCCGCAAGCCGTGGCGAAGGAGTTGAGCTACAGCACCGATGAACTTGAACGCCGCCTTCAGTTGACGCAGAGCATCATCTCGAACCTCAAGTACATCCGCGCCGAGAGCGTCGGCCTGGACGAGCTGGTAGAGAAGATCGCGTCCGTCGCCGCGGCGATGCGGTTGCTGCGCGAGGTGGAGGAGCGCAATCCGCCAGCGGCGAGCGACGCCCGCACGGAAAAGGAGAGGACATCATGAAGGAAACGACACCGCAGGCCGACGCCGGCGGCGCACTACTGCTGGCCGAGTTCGTCCGCGTCATCACCAGGTCCCGCATCGTCGTCTGGTCGCGGACGGACGATGCCGACGATGATTCAGGGTTCTCTGCCGCGATCGACTCTGGCGCCAGCGACCTCGAGATTCTCGTCAGTCCGACCGAAGCTGGCTTCATGGCCGCCATCGCCTGGTACGACGAGGATGACGACGCGATCGCCGAGATGGAGGCCGCCGTCGCCGCCGAACTCTACGCCGAAGTCGAGGAGTCGTGGCGGGCGTCCGGGTCACGTGCCCACGTGAATGCGGAGGTGGCGGTCATCCGCAGGGGCGCGGCGGCGCCGACGATGCGGCCCTACGGGCCTGCGGACGAGGAAGGCGACGAGGCCACGCCGCAGGAGCAGTTCGTCGTCCGCAAGATACTGGAGGTCTTCACGAGAGACGAGTTGTCCTTCATGGCGCAAGTGCTCGCCAACGAAGCCGACGTGATGGAGGAGGACGCTCCGTATAGCTCGACGGTCGTGAGCATCATGCGGAAGTTGCGGTTGGTCGTGCCGCGCAGCCTATACGCCCCCGGGCGCGGCAGCCCTGACGAAGTGGCCGCGTGGCTCGATAAGCAGCGATGAGACAGCAGGGCGACGAAACGGCGCGACCGTAAACCCACGGCGTGAACATTGGCGTTCCCGCGCCTGGTCCGGGACGGCCACGACGGGCCGACCGGAAGCGGTGCGGACGCGCCACCGGTTGACGAGTTGAGATTCTGTGAAGTGAGCGAAATCGAGGACGACAGCGCCGCGATCAACAGCGGCCCGACCCGTCGAGGAATCACGCCGAGCGCGGCAAGGATTGTCCTTGCGTCGCTCTGGCGACAAGATCGGCGACCAGCGCCTGCACACGTGCCCTGGTCCCGGGCGGCCGCATTCCCTGCGGATGATTGGTCCAAACGACTGTCGTCTCAAGATCGGGGTGGAACTTCCACGCGACGCTGTCCTGCTGCGGAGTGTCGAAGCTCCACGTGCTGTCGTGCCCCCCAAAGACCGGGTGCGCGATCTCGTGCATTGCGTAGGCTTGAGACACCAACACGACGGCGGTCGGCCTGAAGCGAATGATCTCGGCGCGCAGCGCTTCGATGCAGAGTCCTTTCTGGCGATCAAGCGCTGGTCCTTTGGGCGGACTGTAGGACCCGGTGTTCCCAATCAATACCAGGTTCGACCAACCGCTGAATGACGCGAGGTCGACGTCGTCGGCTTCGACGTTGCAGGATCGCAGCGCTTGGCGCAGAACGGCGCGGGAGAACTGCCAGAATGCGCTTCTATTAGTGAGGCCGCAAAAGTCCTTCAGGATGTCCTCAGCCTGCCTCTTGGATCCGTCGAACGAGTCGAGCCTCCCCTCATTCCAGCCGTTTGTCCCCTTGCCGACGAAAAGAACTCTCGGAGCCTTTCGATTGAGTCTGGAAGGCGCTGCTGCTCCCACCGGAACGAACACTTTCGCGAGATCGCCGATCCCATCGCTGACCATCTGCTTTCGCAGGGCCCTGAACTTGTCGTACAGGGCACGGTCGATGAGTGCCATCGTCTTGATTGTGTATGTCGTCGCCATGTGCGTGTTCTCCTTGCCCCCACATAAAATCCAGCCTCTCGGCGTCCTGAATCGCTGCGCTCCCATGTACGGCGTAACATCGCCGAACGCATCGGCGGCGCCCTTGGTAGCTGGCCACTTACCCTAATGGCGCCCTGGGCCAGCGGAGCTTACCGATCGCCTTGAACTTGGAGACTGCTAACGCTCCGCGTTCGTTCCGCGCTCTTGAACCGGGCTCGGCAAGAGCCTCAAGGACCTCAGCGCGTGGCGCTTCGTATATCGCCGTCGCATCGAAGTTCTCGTCCAAGAGCACCAAGAGCACAGCGTCCCAGTTCTTGGTCGCGTCGATACGACCTATGCGCTGCCCTGGCTTGCAGTTCGGCAACATGCAGCGGCCCTTTATCTGCAAGTGACGAATCGTGCCGCCACTCGTGCGCTCAGTGGCATCGTAACCGGCGTTTCGGGCCTCGGTGAGTTCGACGCCCAGAATGCGGTGGGCTTCGTATTCGGCCACCTCGCCCGTAACGCCCAGCGGCTTACCTGTCAGTTCGTGGTATCGGCGCGCGAGCTGTTTGGCTTCGCGCAGAACTTCCATAAGCTCAGACTCCGTAGCGGTTGGCATGGTCGGGTTCCCTTCATCTTTCGGGTAGGAAGCATTGTAGGCACACGGCGCCGGGCAGAGCCATGATCAGCATCACAGCACTGACCGAGACTTAGAAGCCTGCTGGTCGCTGCGATGTGGCCTTTAGCTCCGCCGAGTCTTAGGCAAAAAAGAGCGGGCCGCTGCGCGTCAAGAAGGCCCTCCCGCGGCTCGCTGGCGCGACCAGTCTAGCGTGCTATTCTCCACTCATGGACAACTCAAATCTCCGCGAAGATCAAAAGAAAGCCATTCGTGAAGCTCTCATGTTTGTGACTGCCGCCCACAGAAAGCTGGAGGTCGAGAATCCGGAGAAGGCAGAAAGTCTTCTTGGCGGCGCGGTCAGTAGACTTTTTGAACTAGCCAAGGAAAACTGATCGCCCAGGTCGCCCGCGCACCCGTGCGCGAAAGGAAAAGCCAGCCTCGGACCGCAGACCTACGGAGTGCTCAAGACCGAAACAGGTTGCGCGCCAGCCAGAGAAATCCGAGCACGAAGGCGAGCAATCCCGTCCAACCTAGGCTTGTGCTCAAGGCGTATTTCCAGCGCTTATAGCTGCTGTGATCGGGGGAGTGGCAATACTGCTCGTACCAAACGGACTGGAGAACCATGAAGAGCACGAGCGACGCGATGCAAGAACCGAAAAATCCAGACACGATCGGGGCAACGAGTTGGACTTTCTGCGCGAATGCGGGCGCGACAGGTTTGTCACTAGCGGCAATGCCGATGAGGAAAGCGATGGCAGCTCCTGAGAGCGTGATCGCGAGCTTCGCGAGGTCCTGATACCGCTTCGAGTGCGGCTCATAATCTCCGGCGTCTTTCAGCCGCGGGTCGACGTTGTGTTTCGGATCGAAAAAGTAGTGGCTGCCTTTATGCAGACTGAAAAAACAGATTAGGTACACAACGATTCCGAGCGGCGATAGCACCCAGAGTGCGTGCCAAATCGAACCGTTGAAGGGGTGCCCGATCATGCTTTGCCTCGCCGTCCAGACTACGATTTCACTTTGTTTGTCCAGTCCACGTTCAGTTCGACTGTGTCCACTATAATGCTAGTAAGTCGCAACGCCAACGAACGCGAGGAAGGGGGGCCAATGACACATGCAACCGTAAAGTCAGCGCTGGAGCAGGAGTTCGAGGACGCCTGCATGTCCGACGTGGAAGAGTGCAGCAAGCTCGGCTACTACCCTCACTACTTTGTGGAGATGGTCCATCAGCACGGCGCGGTCGAGACGGCGAAGCGCCTGATCCGCGACCAGCACGTGCCTGCCGGCTTCACGAGGCTGTGGGAGATGAAGCGCCTCGACATGACGCTGGAGGCGTGCATCCACGACAACCCGAAGTTCCACTCGCTGTTCGACTCGCAGACGCTGGCCGCCTGCAACGCTAGGCTTGCCAGCGTCGGCTACATCTGAGACGCATCTAGGAATCGGACGCCGTGAATAGCTATTACATCGTGAAAATCGGGAAGCTGCCGGGGCCGCATGAAGCAGCAGCAGCCAATCTAGGCGGCACCTGCGCGGCGTGGGCACAATCACCTGACAAGGACACGACCGAAGTGATCGCTGTGTCCTCAAGCGGAGTCGTAGATCGGCTGACTCGCGAAGAATCCGAGAGACGCGCCAGCAGTTTCCTGAATCCCAAGATCAGATAGTCGTCGGACATCTTATGCAGGCGTCCTCCGGCGCAGGAAGCCCAGCACCTCGCCTCGCTCCATCCCGCTCTTGGCCAGCGGCCCGACCGAGGTCGCCGGTTACCACTATTGCGAAGTGGTGATAAACGCGGACGACGCTGGCGTTCCCCGGAAACGGGTGGCTTGGCGCGGGCCGAGGAGAGTGCGCGGAAACCATCTTTTTTCGAGTCGCGTTTTCAGTGCGAGTTTCCGAAACTTTTCACGCTCTCCGGGGATCGGGCTTTGGAAGTGTCAAGCAGGTGCGCCGACTACTGGCTTGAACCGTCCGTCCTTTATCCGTGCCTCGAAGTCTGCGAGCACCTCGGAGTCGTTCTTGAACTCGACGGTGTTCAAGATGAGGAAGTCCCTCACCCCCTCGCGCTTGATTCCTTCCTGCACGTAGAGGACTACTGGAATCTCTGCCTGTCTGGTCGCCGCGATGAATGCCGCTACGGCGATCTCTTGCTCGACCCAGACGGAACCTCGAACATGCGTTGCACCAGCGAGCGTCTGGACAGTTCCGCGATGGTGCATCACGGCCACAAGTCCCGCGCATCGGTCTAGCGCTCGAAAGACGTGATCGGAAAGCGCCTGCACGGAACTCTGGTTCTCGGCGAAGTAGCCCTTGCAGTCTGTCAGCGTGTTGACCAGGGCCTCGATCTTCTTGCCCAAGGCCTTCTCATTCGGGTGAAACTGGCCGCAACTGATGAACACGGTCGGCTGCAAGCGCTCCTGCTCGTCGCGCGCCTCGAGCGTCTGGAAGTACCTCCTACCTTCGGGCGTGACCTTGATGCGGAACTCCCCGCCAGTGACGAAGGTGCGCTTCAGGTTGTATCCGGGGAAGTCTTCGTCCACAGTCTCGTACCCGATCAGACCGTTTCCGAAGAACTTGGACAGCTCGATTCGCTTCGCCTCTTGAAGGCCGATAACCGCCTCCGCGACCTGCGCGGGGTCCTCAGGATGGAACGATGTGAGCGTGACCGGAACCGGAACCGGAGAGAAGCTCTGCGACTTGATCCGTCTGTAGATTGCGAGTTCGAGCCGTTCAATGGGTAGCATTTTCCTAAACCTGGTCCTCTAAAAGCTAGTAAGTTCCAACCCCTATAATAAGGACCGTCAGGAAAATCATGAATCCGTACTCCATCAACCCTCCCGAGTCGGAGGTCGTGTTCGAGGAGCTATGCCTTGAGTTGCTCAAGCTGCATTGGTCGCGCAAGGGCCTCGAACGTTTCGCGAAGAAGGGCGAGGATCAATACGGCGTGGACATCTTCGACACGTTGGGCGAGTCGCCCGAATATGCGGCGCAATGCAAGCTGAAGGAGCAATGGAAGTCCCTCGGACCCGGAGAAATACGCACCGAGGTCAAGAAGGCCAAGAAGTTCCCTTCGAAGCTGGATCACTACGCGATCCTCACCACCGGCAAGGTTTCTGGCAAAGCGCAGTTGACCATAAAGGCCATCAATCAGAAACACAGAAAGGCTGGCCTTTTCACGGTCGAGTTGTGGACCTGGGACAAGATCACCAAACTCATCAGGCAGTACACGGAAGTCGAGCAGCAGTTCTATGGGGGCTTGCGATCTGAGGAAGTGGCGGTCGTAAATGCCAAGCTGGACTATCTCATAACGCGCACCGAGTCGGTCTCGTCAGCTTCGGCGACCAGCGAGATCGACGGGTTGATCGACGACGCTCGCGCGCGGATCACGCCGAGCGAGGCACAGATTGCCGTGATGCTGCTCAACCGCGTGCAACGGACCAAGGGCGGCGAGCTCACCGACTGGCATCGGTTCCGAATCCTCACCAACCTGGGTGCCGCGAATCTGATGCTGGGCAAGGGCGAGGCGGCGGCCCGGTATTTCCTCGACGCGGCGCCTCTTCGGCCAGACGACGAACTCGCCGTCACGAACGAGGTGCTCGCATATCATCTCCTCCTCCAGGACAAAGAGACGAGGGAGAAAGTTGCCGTCGCGGTGCAACGCTTCCCCAACTCCGCGCGCGCTCGCTCGCTGTGGATTCAATCCGCGCCGCCAGAGCGACCGTACCGAGATTTGCTGGACGCGACTCCAGTACACCTGCGAAAGGACGCCGAGATTGCGTGCGCTCTGTGCAGGAGAGCGATGGCCGCAGGCGAGCACGAGCGGGGCATCGAACACGCGAAGGACGCCGTGGCCGACAAGCCGAAGTGGTCGCAAACCCACTTGCTTCTCGCGCAGGTGTACTTCGCGAGCGTCGTCGTCTCGACGAAGCCCCTCAAGGCCGAAGACAGGGATGACGCGCTCGCCACGTCGCTGTCCGTCGCTGACGACGCGATCTCCGCAGCCGAAGCTGAGGGCGTTCCATACGTGAAGGCACAGGCCCTAGCGCTCAAGGCGGACATTGCGCTCATCCAGGGCCGCAAGGAGGAAGCATTTGGTTTTGCGCGCGAGTCGTTTGCCGCAGATCCCTCGGACTTGAGCGGGCGCTTGGCGATGGCCCAGTCGCTTTTCAGCATGGGCAACGTGGACGAAGGAATCCGGGTACTGGAAGAGGCCCGCGCGCGGTCGAGTTCGGCGGCCAACGTGAGCTTCATCCTTGGGCAAGCGCTGCTGAACCGAGGTACGCCGCAGGACGTGAACCGCGCATTCGAAGTATTCGGCACAGCCAATATCGCGAAGTTGCCGCCCGAACTGGTGGACCCGATCACGATCGGGGCGATTAGGGCCTTGGCGCGCGCCGAGCGTTTCGCGGAGGTTCCGAACTACGTCGCACGCCCCGAGGTCGCGGACTCGCCGATGTTGGTCGCCGCGATCAATGCTTTCGTGTCCATCAGACAGGGACTACCCGACCAGACTGGCCCGCTGTTGGACGTGGCGATCGCTTCGCGCCGACCGACCGATACGCGATCCGCCACGGATTTCCTCGCACGGATTCTGTTTGAAGCGGGACGCCTGTCCGACGCGCTGTCGTTGCTTCAGGAACTCTTCGATGCGAACACACCGAACCTCGACGTGCGGCTATTGCTGGACTGCGCGGGACGTCTGGGCAAGGACAAGATCATACTCGACACATGCCAAGCCCTTTACGACCGGGGCTTCAGGGATTGGGATTTCACGGAGTTCGAGTCACAGTACCTCGAAGACTACGACCACCAGAAGGCCATCACCAGGTTGCAGGAGTTCGTTGCTGAGAACCCTGACCATCGCCTCGCCAAGCTCCGCCTAGCGTGTGTCGCCATGCGCTATGGTTTGAGCGATCTCGCGCCCCTCTCGGAGGCCACGCTCCCGCCGCCCGACCAACTTCCGATGCGCCACGCCGTGGCGGCCGTTCACGCTCTCCAGTGGCAAGGCCAGGGCAAGCTCGCTGTCGACTACGCTTACCGCGTGCTGCGCGCACACACGTCGGAGATAGAAGCCCACAAGGCTTATCTGGCGAGCGTGCTGCCGGGCGCTCGACCTGATGACATCCCCGCAACAATGGACGAGGTCGCGGTCGGAAGTGCGGTCGAATACTCGGAGAAGAGCGACGCGCCTGCCGGATGGTTCGTAATCGAGGACACTGACAAGCCCAGCAATGAGTTCGAGGAGATTGCAGCGTCCGATGAGATCGCCAAGGAACTGTTGGGGAAGAAGGTCGGCGACACGTTCGTGCTGGCGAAGAGTCCTATAAAGAACCGTGTCGGCAAGATCACGCAGATTCTCAGCAAATACACACGGCGCTTCCAGGCGATTGGGGATCGGATGGAGTTGAAGTTCCCGGACCAGACGATCATCAGGGTAATGTACGTTCCGCCGGCTGACAAGATCACGGTCGCCGACATCCAACCCATGCTCGACCAGATCAAGGCGCACTCGGAGGTGCGCGCAAAACTCCGGGACATCTACAAAACCACAGCGATCACTCTCAGCATGTTCGGCGAGAAGTTGGGGCACGGGGCGTGTGAGGCCCTGTTCGATCTCGCGACATCGGAAGACGATTTCGTGCGATGCGCGTACGCCAACGCCTTGGGGCCTGCTGTGGCAAATCTCGACACCAAGAGCACCGTCGTTCTCGATCTCGTCGCGCTCACGACGTTGCGGTTGCTCGGCATCACGCGACAAGTCCTGACCAGCGGCGGATTCCGCTTCGTGATTGCAGCGGCGACTCGCACCGAACTCCAAGAGCTACACGTCAAGGCACGCTTCGCAATGCCACACATCGTGCCGTACTACGAGGGCGGCCAGCACTACATGGCTGAGACGACGGCGGAGCAGTCCGAGAGAGAGAAGGCCGCTTTCGAAGAGTGGATGCAGTGCGTGGAGAGCAACACGACCGTCGTGCCGGTTCCCGAGGTTGCCGCACTCGATCCCGACCGACGCAAGGCTTTGGAAAAAATCTTCGGATGGGAAGGACTGCAGGCGGCATTTGCTGCGCTCGCGCCTGGCAGGATTCTTTGGACCGACGATCTCGTTCTCGCGGAGGTTGCCAGGTCGGAGCTGGGCGTCGAGCGGGTCTGGACTCAGGCCCTTGTCGAGGACCTCGCAATCCGCGGCTTCATCGACCGAGCGGTCGCGGACGAAGCGCACGCAAAGCTGATCGGCTTCAACTACCAGGTGACGCAGTTCAGGGGGAGTGTAATCGTTGCTGCCCTGCGCTTTTCGAACGGCTCGCTCGACCGGTTTCCGATGTGCCAGATGATCGAAGCATTCAAACCACTGGCTGTCGATACCGCGAATCGCACCACGGCACTCGTCATGCTCGGGGAGTTCATCTTGAAGCTCTCATTGGAGCCGCTTCTGCCTGAAACCAAGTGCGTCGCGACGAAGGCGCTCCTCGACGCATTCCCAACGGACGCCTCAACCAAGGCGCAGCTAGAAGCTGTTCGCGTCCAGTGCGGGCATCTCATGAGGCTGAATCCGATAGGGCAAGCGGATTTTCTAACGTGCTTCGAGCAGTGGAAAAGATCGAAGCTCACGCTGCTGTGAACCCGGCACGTGCCGGTGCCGCACTGCGGAGCGGCGAGCACTGACGACACTTTGTTGAAGTGGCGACAGACGAAGGACCCGCAGGCGGTTGCGCCGGAAAACGGGCCGAGCCGCAGCGTTTTTGTCAACCGCCGTTGAAAACTTACTTGCAGCACCTATGACAGCCGCAATCGCAGGCCGCCTGGGTGCACGCCGAATGCGGTGCAGGAAGGCCAGCCGCGATCGCCTTCCGGCAGGCTGGCGAAAGCGTCCTGATTCCGCTGTGCGCTCTGACGTATCTCCGCGGCGGGGACGCCTGGTTCGGCTTCGGTTGGGGTGCTGTTGACATAATGAGCACATGATACCGCCTGGCCCTCGCGTTTTTCATTGGCATTCCCGCCGCGTCCTGGGGCACATTCGAAGGTATGGCAACGGCCTTGGCTTCCGTCGACTCGCGCACGACTTGCCGCTGTGACCGCTGCGGCCTCGTCCAGTTCGTTCCCCGCGCCGGCCTGTCCGCACCATGCCGGAGATGCCGCATCGCCCTCGACTTCGTCCCCGAGCCGCCCGCGCCGGTTCCCGTGCCAACACCCGCGCAGTTCGTGAGTCCGGTAGCGCGGCTGGCGGTCAAGATCAAGACGTTCAGGTTGGCTCGCGGCCTGAGCCAGCGGCAGCTGGCATCCAGGATGCCGGTGCCGCGCACGTACATCTCGAAGCTCGAAAACGCTCTGGCGACTCCAACGCTCGGGTCGCTCTCGAGGGTCGCGCAGGCATTGGACGTGACCGTGGCCGAACTGCTCAGCGGCGGCGAGAAGAGCCGCCAGGACGAGATCGGCGAACTGATGCGGGACCCGTTCGTGGCCGCGATCTCGGCGTTCCTGCCGAGGTTGAGCGTCGCGCAAAGGGCAAATGTTTTGGCCGAGACCCGCGATCTGGCCGAGCGACGACGCATCGGACACGGTCAGGTGCCCTTCGTCGTCGGCGCCGTCGCCGGTGCCGCTACCGCGATCAGTTCTGCGGCTCTGGGCGAGGCAACGTCAGCCGGTAGATAATCCACGCCGTCTCCGGGTCCATCCTGCTCGTCTTCGCCGTGATCAAGCCTTGCTCCCTGCACAGCAAAAGCGCCTCGGCGGCGTCGGCCGCCATCCAGCCCGGCACGAACAGCGTTCGACCGCAACCGATGCAGTCCCATCCACCGCGCACAGGTTGGGCCTCGCCGTCTAGGATGGTCGATGTCGCGGCCCAACCGCTCTCGATCGTCATGCTGCCGCCTCCGGTCGCAAGTTTCCGGCGCGGTCGCCGCCGTTTTTCCCGATGTCTTGCGTCCGCGCCTTACGGAATAGTTGGCCGTTCACACGTTCGCCCTCGGAGTTCCTCCACTGGAATCTCGTGTTCGGAACCGGATCACCAAGAACGACCTTCGCGATGCGGCCTACGTTCGCCATGACTCGGACGCAGTCGCCAACCTTGAACTCGCCAGCGATCCGCACGCACCATTCGCCGTCGTGTTTCGTCCAGAAGCCGACGCCACGGTCGATGAGCCTCATCTTCGCAGCACCCTTCGTCGGAAGATCGCGCTCGCGCCGCCGTTTTTTCCCGCCTTCTTTCCTCATTGATTTCCTCCCTCTGCACACACCCCGATCCTTAGCTTGAGAGGGGGTTTGGTGCCCTCTCGCTGTCTACACTCTCAGCTCTGTTCGTGCGTCTTGGGCGGGAGGTACGGCCTTACTCTCTCAAGATGTGTGCCGGGACGCTCGGGGTCTGTAGCAGGATCATTTACCTGCTCGTTGCCCGGACTGGCCAGCCTTTCCGCCCTTCCAGCGACCTCTGCGCTGGTCTCACGTAAAACACACAGGCCCTTTTTTTTTCGGAGCTGGGTACCTGAATCAGCCGCCAGCCAAGGAAGCGCTGGGAACAGAGTTCGGTTCGGTCGCGGGTCGCGGCTGGATGAGTCGGGTCGAGATTTTCGAGGGATGTCATCGCCGCGTTTTCCGCTTGACCGCGCGGCGAGATCGCAAGTACGTTGGTTCCATCTTCCATAGAACCTCGCGATTGCCTTCGTCGGGCGGGTTGCGAGTTCAGGGGCGGCCTCAAACGCCGCCCTTATTTATTGGGATTGGCAATGCGGGGAACGGACAACCCGAAGCCCGCGATTGCCGCAGCTTCGGTGGTCAGGTTTGGGAGCCTGACCGTGATATGTCCCGACCGAAGGTCTTCTAGGATGTCGACTTGGCGCGGCGTTCGCGCTCTGTTGTGTTTGCGACCGGCCATCGCATACGCGGCGTGTGCCGGCGGTCGAACTACTCGAACCTGCTGATTTCTCTCGAAGCCGTGCGGGCGGGCGTGGTACAGTGCAGTTGAGCCGTGCCCATACACGACTTCCGGGGTCTCCCGACCCCCGCGACGGATCGCCAACCGCGGTCCGTTCGCGCTTCAGTCCTTAAACTATCCTTACCACGACCACCAGTTTCGAAAACAGGTTTCCGCAACTTTTTTTCTCGCGCACCGGGCGGGCGGGCAGCGGTAGGAGAAAAACGAGCACCCGCCGCCGCGACCCGACCGTGGCGAAGCGCACCGCGCCGTCGCCAACTCGAAGCGCAGGTCAGTTCGTTCGTCGCCGGACTCTTCGGGCGCACCGCCGCCCTCACTTCAAGCCATTCGCTCAACCACGGCACGACGCCGCGCGTGTGCTGCTGCTGATCCATAAAGTTCTCTCCTTTATCCGAGATCGCCGCCTCCGGGATCCCGAGGTCGGCACTTGGCGGGAACGGGTTTTCGTGGTTAGATCGCATTATCGTCTGTCTGCTGTTGCTCCTTTGTGGCCGCGTCTTCGGTCGGCGCGGCCATTGAATGACCCCGGGCCGGGGGGCGACCGGCCCGAAGCATCACCAGGAAGCGCCAACCCCGATCAAGAATCCGCGCCCCCCAGCGATCTCTCTACCAAAACTCAGACGGCGACCGCCTGGTCGCAGGCGCGAACGTACTCGTTTAGCTCCGACGCGCGGCGACGGATTTCCGCCGAGAGCTCGCGCTGCAAGAGTTCACGATCGCCGCGCGAGAGCTTGGTGATGCCGTTCTCGGCGCGGCACATCTTCGCCGCGCTGCACCCGACAATGTCCCCGGCCTGACCCAAGCTCAGGCCGGCCATCTCGCGCATCCGCCGCAACGCGGCACCATTCGTCTCCATGACGGTTTCCCTCCGATGAAGTTGTGCGGGGGCTTTGCCGAGCGACACGCAGCTGGTCAAGGCTTCGGGCGAAGCCCCTTTCCTACCAGCCACGCCTCGGGAAACTGCACGCGGCCGGAGGCGGTTGGAGTGGCCTGCGCGCTACTGGGAAGCTAGGGGTGCTGATGCCCCTTCGCTTCCGAAAGCGCAACCATCTTTACCGACGCGCAAGGCTGATTGCAACAAGGTTCCCCTGTGGATCCTGTGGAAAAGCATCAAGAGGTACAACACCCAAAAGGGGCACAGCGACGAATCAAGGATTGGTAAACCTGCGCTGCCTGCGCGGACGAGAGCCTTTTTGGCGGGTCTGGAAGTGGGACAGGCCGCTCCACTTCCGGCTCGGAGGGCCGGATTTTGTAAACCCGCGTTGATGCGAGCCAGGCGGTAAACGTCAGGCGTGCGCGTGTGACGGCGGCGCCACTGCGCTCAACGTGCTCGGCGCGATCGACTGCTCCGCGATCAGGTCGTGGAGATGACCCCGACAGCGCGTCTTGCCCGCGAGTGCCCGCCACGGACAACCACGTTCGACGCATCTCCCGCCGCTGGCGACCACGGCGGCCAGCGCCAGCTTGCGGTCGAACTCGGCGACCACACGCGATCCGAACAACTGACGCATTCGCGCAGCGGCAACGTCGGCGAGAGTTTTGATCGGCGTGGGACCGCACAGCTTGTACTTGACGGCGTACTCGGCGACGGTCAGGGCTTTTCTTTTCGAGCGCGGGCGCATGGGTTCACTCGGGCCGAAGTGGTTTTACCCAGAAAAACTAGCAAGTCCGCGGCGGGAACGCAAGTAAGAAGCTAGTTCGGCTTGCGCTCGTCCTCGGTCTCGAACGCGGCATCGCAGAGGGCGGGCCTCTGCGCCGACAGGTCGTCGATCGGCGGCTCCTCGCCCAAGGAAACCACAATCTTCGTGTACCTGTTTACCTTTTCCGGCCCGAGCGCCTGGTCCTCAAGCTGCGCCGCGACCTTGCCCAGCAACGCTGCCGTCTCAAGGCTTATATTCAACGGCAAACCAGCAGCCAGACGGGTTTGCCATTCTCGGATCGCGTGCGCGGACAAACCCTCAAGCGCGTGCGCGATGGCGAGCCTCCGCTTCCGTCCCGACACCCGCTGCCGTGCGATCTCGGCTCGATCTTGCTCGTCAACCCAGATGTCATAGTCGGCTGCACGTGCTTGCCATTGATGGCGCGCGCTCCACCTGGCGACATTCGGCACGGAGCATGGCGGAGTTAACCCGGCAGCGACCGTCGCTAACTTCCGGTCGGCGGAATCCCTGAAGAGAACGAACGCGGTCCAGGCTCGTTTCGATTCCGTTTTTTGCCTGTCCCACGAGTTCCGGGGTTCCGAGGGTTCGATGGCTTGGTCGGCCATATTCGGATGTTAATGCGGAGCAGCGGTTTTGCACAGGTGGCGGAAGTTTTAGTTCGGCTTCTTGGGGGCGGGGAGCGCTTCGCTCTCCATCTCGCGTCGCAGTCGGGCAAGGCCCCGGCGTCCCTCCGACTCAAGCTGGCGCCCGACGTCGAGCAGCGTCTTGCACTCGGCGGCGGTCAGGTTCAGCGGCTCGCCGGACTTGATCTTCTGCTCCAACTCCTCGAGCGCGGCGATGCCGATCTCTTGGAGCCGTCGCCCGATCTCGGCGTGGCGGAGCCGCATTTCGCGGATCGCTGCTGGCGAACAAAGCGTAATGTCGTCGTTACGCATGAGCTTACTTGCGCCGTGGGAAGTCGGTCGGGATCGTGACCTTCTCCGGCGATGGACGGACAGGTTGGTCGTTCGATGGAGAGCCGAGTCCGTCCGGTCGGTTCTTCTCAAGCACGCCGCGGTCGCCTTGGCTGCCCCGCTCGATCGTCGGCCTGTCGTCGTTGTTGTTCGCCATGTGTGCTCCCTCCGAGTCCGCTGCGCGGACTTTTACTTGTCGCCGCAGTCCGTCGCCCCGTAGTCCTTCGTCGCGGGATCGTTCGCGTTGGCGGAGCCGCTGCCGTCCGAATCCGTGCTCCCCGGGACGCGGGCGAAGCCGTCCGGCTGGAGAACGCCTCTTGGGATGTACGCGCCGGATTGCAGGTGCAGGTCGTTCGCCGGCAGCGCGTGGCCCTTCGGACCCTGCTGTCCGGCCATGTGGCCGCCGTGTTTGGCGTCAAGAGCGTTGCTGATCAGGTGGTCCGCCATCTCCTGGTGATGCGTGCGGTTGGCGGCCTCGCGCTCGGCCTGCGTCGACTTCGCGGTCAGCGGCATCGCCGTGCTCGGTTTCTTCGCCATCGCCTTTTCTCCTTTCTAACTTTTCAGAGGCTCGGGCCGCCAGAGTCCGCATCCCCGCAGTCAGACCCGACGTTCGTCGTCTGGTAGTCAGCGCTGCCGCTGGCGCCGCCCGCCGCGAAGCCGCCCTGCGACGACTCGCCCGTGTTGGGCAGGCGGATGTTCGTCTCAGGGCCGCCGCCGTGCCCGTTGTACTGGCGAACGATGGCGGCGTGCTTGGTCAGTTCGCTCAGGTGCTTCTTCGCGGTCGCGCGCGGCATCTCCGAGACCGAGATCGCGCCGTGCTTCGGTGGCCCCGCCATGAGGCCATCGTACTGGGGCCTGCGGCGGTTGCACAGGTGGTCATCTGGGTGCCGGGCCGCCGTCCTGCATCGTGCATCCCCGGCCCTCTGCGCGTACTGGTGGCCGCATCGCATCGGGAGTCCCGCCTGGGCGCGGCTGTGCATCCCGGCACTTACTAGTTTTGCCCTGAACATCTCGACTACAATGCTACTTCCCGCAAACCTTCCCCTGCGGACTCTAGCCAAGGAGTCGAGTGAGCAACTTCTCAGAGAAAGTGGCCTTCATCTGGTCGGTCGCCGACCTCCTGAGAGGCCCGTACAAACCGGCCCAATATGGTCGCGTCATCCTGCCGCTCACCGTGCTCCGGCGCCTCGATTGCGTTCTGGAGCCGACCAAGGCCAAGGTGCTGGAAAAGCACGCCGCCCTGAAGGACAGCAAGATCAAAGAGCCGGAGCCGATCCTGAACAAGGTCGCCGGCCACTCCTTCCACAACACGAGCAAGCTGAACTTCCAGAAGCTCAAGGGCGAACCCGACAAGGCGGCGCAGAACCTGTCGCATTACATCAAGAGCTTCTCGTCCAAGGCCCGGCAGATATTCGAGTACTTCGAGTTCGAGAAAGAGATCGCTAAGCTCGACGAGTCCGACCGGCTCTACCTGGTCATCGGGAAGTTCGCCGACATCGACCTGCATCCCGATGCCGTCCCCAATCACGAGATGGGCCTGATCTTCGAGGACCTGATCCGGCGCTTCAACGAAGCCTCGAACGAGACAGCCGGCGACCACTTCACGCCACGCGAAGTGATCCGGCTGATGGTCAATCTGTTGTTCACGCCCGACAGCCAGATCCTCCGCACCAAGGGCATCGTGAAGACCCTGTACGACCCTGCCTGCGGCACCGGTGGCATGTTGAGCGTGGCGGAAGAACATCTGCGCGACCTCAATCCCGACGCGCGCCTGGAAGTTTTCGGGCAGGACTACAACAACGAAGCCTTCGCCGTCTGCTGTTCCGACATGATGATCAAAGCTCAGAACCCCGAGAACATCAAGTTCGGCGACAGCTTCACCCAGGACGGCCTGCCGGGACACAGGTTCGATTACCTGCTCGCCAACCCGCCGTTCGGCGTCGAGTGGAAACCGCAGGCCGAGGTAATCGAGAACGAGCATGAGGAACTCGCCTTCAAGGGACGCTTCGGCGCGGGCCTGCCGCGCATCAACGACGGCTCGTTTCTCTTCCTGATGCACATGATCTCGAAGATGAAGCCGGAGGGCT
>Ga0326727_10012539_pt1 | contig 19246 bp, 16 predicted proteins | sample MB2enrmetagenome_FD_207643 | JGI IMG/M metagenome (GOLD analysis project Ga0326727, IMG submission 207643) | Lab enriched peat soil microbial communities from McLean, Ithaca, NY, United States - MB29MY | ecosystem: Environmental > Terrestrial > Soil > Wetlands > Peat | place: USA: New York...
CGCCCACCCCGGCACAGCCAAAACATCAAATCCCCATAAGCCGCACCCTGCACACCGCGGGTTCGTTCCTCGGCGACTTTCCGACGCCTGACGGCGTCCGAAACTCTTCACGAGAGCAGACTGGCGGCTGGCCTTTCAGCGTGAGCGGAAGGCGTCACGCAGTTCGCGCATGCCGACGATCTCCAAGCCAAACTCCTCCGCCCAATGCCTGGTCTTGCCGCTCTTGAAGAGCGCATACTCGTCTGAGCGGATGTGGGCGTACGACGGCTCGATGGCTTCGAAGTCGCCTGGCGCGTTGAAATGAAGGGAGAGGTACGAGAGACCCTGCGGAAGCCGGTGGAAAATCGAGCGATACGTTGTTTCCGCGTCGCCGCGTCGATCCCAGACCGTCTCCTGCACGAGGTCGAAAACTGCGAAGCCGTTCGCCTTGGCCCGTTCCAGCGCCGCATAGTAAGAGTCATTCGACATCGGCCCCGAATAGCTGCGAGGATTGAAGGTGTCGTAATCCTTCACCAGCAGAATCGGCAGCTTGTAGTCGATCCCGAGCTGAACATAGGCATCAACGAATTCCGGGCACATAACGGTTCCCATGTGCGCGTCCAGGTGCGTGACGTCGACGCCAGCCGCCAGCGTCACGTCGACCTGGGCGCGAAGCTCGGCTTCGACGGCCTTCGGGTCGGCCTTGCGCACATTTGGGACATCTGGCCAGAAATAGCCCATCGGATCAGTGAGGCCGGTCGAGGGCGGCGGCGTCGTCAGCGGACGCCAGCGATAGGGTTTCTTCTCGCTCGTCAGCGTTAAATGCACGCCAAGATCGAGCTTCGCGTTGGCTTTCGCGAGTTCGGCGGCCTCCGGAAACCATGGACACGGCGGCATGACGGAGCCCGAGCTGCACGCGCCGAGCGCCGACAGTTCGACGAACGCGGCGTTCGCGCCGTGGGTCATGCCGACGTCGTCTTCGTGAACGACGACAACCCTGCGGCCAGAGTTCAGATTCGTGAAATCCATGTTCGCCTGTTCCTACTGCCTGGAGGGCCGCCGCGCGGCGCGATTTAGCTGATGCGCGCCACGAGATCCGTCAGTTCGTCGTGCTCGATCTCATCGCGACGGAAGTGCGCGGCGACCTTGCCTTGCGCGAGAACGGTCAGATCGTCCGCGACGGACAGCGCGTGACGGAAGTTGTGGGTGATGAGAATCACCGCCTGCCCTTGGTCGCGCGCGGCCAGAATATGCTCGAGGACCTTGCCGGCTTGTCGCACGGCCAAGGCCGACGTCGGCTCGTCGAGAATGAGAAGCGTCGAGCCGAAGAACATCGCCCTGGCGATCGCCAACGATTGCCGTTCGCCGCCGGAAATGTTGACGCCCCGCTCGTCGAGGCCCCTTTCCCAACGCACCCCAAGCTGCAGCAGCGCCGAGCGCGCCATTTCGTCGGCGCGTTTCATGTCGAGCCACTTGAAGGGTCCGACGCCTTTCATCGGCTCGCGCCCGAGCACGACGTTGCGCGTCACCGATAGCAGCTCGCAAACCGCCAGATCCTGAAACACGGTGGCGATCCCGAGCTGTCGCGCCTCGGCAGGGTTGGCGAAACGGACGGGCTTCCCGCAAAACCGAAGGTCTCCCTGATCGGGCGGAAAGACGCCGGAGAGGATCTTGATTAACGTCGACTTCCCTGCGCCGTTGTCGCCAAGCAGAGCGAGAACGCGCCCCGCGTAAGCCCGCAACGAGACGTCGACCAGCGCCGTCGTCGCGCCGAACGCCTTCGAGATATTGATCGCCTCGATCACCGGTCTGCCGTCGTGGGGAATCGGCTCGATCGGTCTGCGCGGCTCGCGCGCGTTGCGCTGTCCATTTCGACCGGCGGGAGCGCTCTGCTCCGTATGCGACCCGGCGGCGTCGGTCATCCGAGGCTCTCCGAACCGGTTTCGGCGGCGAGCGCGCCTCGCTTGGCCGCCTCCGAGCCGACGATCGTCGAACCCTGCGCAAGCGCTGCGTCGGTCTCGGCGTTGCCGCGGCGGAATCCGCCGAGCGGTCGCGAACGCGCCATGCGCCGGGCCACCGAAGTGTTGAGAATCACCGCGGCGACGACGATCAAGCCGGTCAATGTGCGGAAGAAGTGCCCCGGCGCGCCGGCGAGAACCAGGCCGACCTGTATCGCCCCGAAAGTGACGGCGCCGAGCATGGTGCCGATCGCGCTGCCATAGCCGCCCGAGAGCAGCGTGCCGCCGATGACGGTGACCGCGACGGCTTGCAGCTCCATGCCCTCGCCGCGCAAAGCGTCGACGGAGGCGAAGCGCGCGACTTGAATGACCCCCGCGAGCGCGCCAAGCGCCGAGGTGATCATGAACAAGACGATCGTGACCGCGTCGACGGGCACGCCGAGATTGCGGGCCGCCTGTTCGTTCTGCCCGCGCGCCTGGATCCAGTTGCCGAATCGCGTCCTTGTCAGCACGAACGTGCCCAGGACGCCGACGGCGAAGAACCAAACCATCGACAGGCGGAACCCGAACAGCAGCGGCCCAGACATCACGTCGCGGAACAGAGGCGGGATCGACACCATGATCGGGAAACCGCCGGTCAGCGCAATGACGACGCCGCGCCAGATCAACATCGTGCCGAGGGTGACGACGAAGGAATGGATGCGAAACCTGACGACCAGCGCGCCATTGACGGCGCCGAGCGCGGCGCCGACCGCGATCGCCGCAGGCGCGGCGACGATCGGCCAAAGATGTGCATCGCGCATCAGCTCGATCGCCACGTAGGAAGTGAGCCCGAGGACCGCGCCGACGGACAAGTCGAAGTGGCCGCCGATCATCAATAAAGTGACGCCGATGCTGACGATTCCCAGCTCCGCCGCGACCGCCATCACGCTGATGTAGGTCTGCTGAGTCGGAAAGAGATCCGGGCTCAGCAGCGAAAAGACCGCAAAGAGGATGAGCAGCGCGGCGACCGAGGTCGCTTCCGGACGCAGCAACAGTTTCCGCGCGGCCTCGCCGTAGACCGCGCGTCGTCCCGGACGCGCCGATCCCGAGATCTCGGTAGGCGCCAAATTCTTGCTTTCCGCCACGATAGAGCTTGCTCCGTCGTCCAGAGGTCGCCGCGAGACGACCTCCGGGCGCGCCCGTCTTCAGCGATAGCCAGCGGTCACCAGTTTTGCCACTCTTTCGATGTTCGAGCTGTCGACAATGGTCGGACCCGTGAGGAAGTAGTTGGCTTCGATCAGTCCGTATTTGAGATAATGGGTCAGCAGCAGCACCGGCATGTAGCCGCGCCAGAACTGCTGCTGGTCGATGGTGAAGGCCTGTCGGCCGTCTTTGATCGCGTCGAGCGCCTGCGCGTCGAGATCGTAGCCGGTGATGATGAGATCCTTCTTGCCGCTGTCGTTCTTCGCCGAGAGCAGGCCGGCGCTGATGTGGCAGACGCTGGTCGCGGCGGCCGTATCCGGATGCTTGCGCAAGTAGTTGACGACCAGCTCCGACTCTTGTCCCGGGTCCATGGAGGATTCGAGGAATTCGGCTTTGACGCCCGCCGCCTGCAGCGTGGAGATTTCGGAGTCGGCGCGGTCGCGGCAATTCGAGTCGCCCGGCTGCTGATCGACGACAACGACGCCGCCCTTCACGCCCATGGCGATCAGCCGCTTCGCCGACAGCGCGCCGGCGGCCTTTTCGTCCGATCCCGTACGAAATAGGAAAATGTCGTTCGGATCGCGCACCTGCGCGCCGGCGGGCGGCGCGGCCGCGCTGCCGAATGCAATGCCCGCGCCCGCGGCGCGTTTGGCGACGTCGACATAGGCCGCGTCCTCTGCGAATGCGCAGACCGCGATGCCGTTCGCCTTCGCCGCGATCGCCTCTTCGATCTTCTGCACCTGGTTGGGAATGGTCAACACGTCGGGGTAGATATACGTGAGCTTCACGCCGAGGTTCTTGCCGGCTTCCTCCGCGCCGCGCGCAAGGTAGCCATGAAATCCGGTCGGCGCGGCGCACCCGACAAAATAGAGCGAAAGCGCCTGTTCATCCGCTCTCGCTGCGCCGCCAAAGGCGATCGCCGCAACCGATGCGATCGCCAGCGGGCCGGCGAGGCGTAAGAGCTTGCAAGACCGAAAACCGAACATGTGCTCCTCCCGTTGTGCCAAATTCCAAGCGAGTGGCTTTTATGCCGTGACTTTCATGTCGAACTTCTGGGCGTCCACGGGCTTGGCTCTGCGAATGTCGGCGTCTTCTCGCTTGAGGCCCCCGAAGACAACCCGCGCAGCGACGCCGATGTTGTGGATCGTATCCTCGATGTCCTCGTCGCGATGCCGCGGGTGGGTCGGCGCCATGACGGTGCGGTTGAGGATGTCGAGCGAGGCGGCGCACATGTCCTTCGAGTAGGTCTTGCGGCACTCGCGGTTGGCGGGGAACTCGAAAGGATTCATGGCCGGGTGCGCCGCGCCGAAGCCCATCAGAATTTGATCCCATTCGGTGTAATTGTGCCGTCCCGTCTTGCCCGCGATGACGCTGGGAAAGACCGAAACGAACTGTTCCGCGCTTTCCGCCGAGGGAAGGCTCAGCATCACATGCGTCGCGCAGTCGTAGTCGGGGCTGCGCATCGGCGCCGGCTCGACGCCGAGGTTGGCGAGCGGCTTGATGCCTTCAAGCACTCTTTTCCGCTCGCGGCGCATCGCTTCGATCATGCCGTCGAGCCGGTCGAGTTGGACATTCAGCATCGCGCCCATTAGCTCCGAAGCGCGCGCTCCATTGGAGGAGAAAGGTTTCTCGGCGTCGGTCCTCCCCTGCCAGTAGAAGTGGCACGGGTCGATGGCGCAGCGCGCCCGTTCGGCCCATGCGTCATTGTTGACCGCGACCCCGCCGCCTTCGCCGCAGGTCATATTCTTGTAATAGTTGAAGCTGAAACAGCCGATGTCGCCGATGCTGCCCAGACTGCGCCCCTCGTAGGCGCCGCCAACGCCTTGACAAGCGTCCTCGATCACCAGGAGGCCACGCCGGCGCGCGATCGCCATGATGGCGTCCATGTCGCAAGCCGCCCCCCACATATGCACGGGGACAACCGCTTTCGTACGCGGCCCGATGGCGTTTTCGAGGGCCGCGGGGGAGATCGTCAGACTTTCGTCGATGTCGACGATGACGGGGATCGCGCCGACGGCCAAAACCGACGTCGCCGTGGCCATGTAGGTGTGCGCGGGAACGATAACCTCGTCCCCCGGCCCGAGCCCAACCGCCGCCATGGCCGCGGCGAGCGCGTTGCTGCCGCTGGCGGCGAGCGCGAAGTGCTTGACGCCGAGATACTTGGCGTATCGCGCCTCGAAGCGGTCGCATTCGCCGCCGACGCCGTAACGGAAGAGGGCGCCCGAGCGAATAACGCTCGCAATCGCCGTGATTTCGTCCTCGCCGACAACGTACACGGCTTGTCTCCCGTTTCTTTATTATCTTGTTTGCGACGACGTTAGCAGCAAGCTGGCGCCCCGAATAGGGCCGCTTTGAGACGATTTGACAGGGCCAGTTAGACGGCGCGGCCCGCTCTTTCTAATTCCAGAAACGTCGCGCGCAACGCGCGAACCGCCGTTTCGGCCCGCGCCGAATCCACGGCCGCAAAGCCCAGAAGCAACCCGTGTTCAGGGGCGTCGCAATGGTAATTGATCGAGACCGGCTGCACGTCGACGCCACGCCTGAGCGCAACCGCCGCGAAGCTGCAGTCGTCGATCGGCCGGAGGAACTGCGCCAGCACCTGCATGCCGGAATCGTTTTCTTCGACGCACAGCCAAGGCGCAAGATGCTCGCGGCAAAGCTCGACAAACGCCGCCTGCCTGGAGGCGTAGAGACGACGCATTCGCTTCAGATGGGTGACGAAATGGCCTTCGCGCATAAAGTCGGCGACGGTCACCTGAAGCAGCGGCGGCGCGAACTGACCGGAAACGCTGACGGCCCTCCCGAATGCGGAGGCGAGGTCGCGCGGCACAACCAGGAACCCAAGCCGAAGCGAAGGGAACAGCGTCTTGCCGAACGTCCCGACGTAAATGACCCGGTCGGCGCCGTCGAGCCCTCGCAAGGCCGGCGCGGGCTGGCCGCGAAACCGATATTCGCCGTCGTAATCGTCTTCGAGAATCCACGCGTTGCGCCGCTCGGCGATAGCGAGCAGATGCAGTCGCTCCTCCATCCGCATGACCGTGCCGAACGGCCATTGACAGCTCGGCGTCACGTAGACGATGCGCGGGGTCGGGGCTTCTTCATCGTCCAGATTCCACCCGCGGCGAGAGACCCTCAACGGCGCGAGCCGCGCCCCGCCGCCGAGCAGCGCGCTGCGCGCGCCGCGATAGCCAGGCTCCTCCATCCAAGCCCAGTCGCCGTCGTCGATGAGAATGCGCGCGGCGAGATCGAGCGCGGCCTGAGCGCCCGTGACGGCGATCACCTGTTCCGGCGCGCAATCGACGCCCCGAGCGCCGGCGAGGTAATCCGCGACGGCTTCGCGAAAGCGCGGATGACCGGCAAAGTCGTGAATTCCAACGACGCCGTCGTCGAGCTTGCGCGCATTCTTGGCGAGCAATCGCGACCACACCGTAACCGGGAAATTCCTCGTGTCGGGGACGCCTGGATACAACTGAATGACGCCAGGGGTTCGCTGCGGCTGCGGAAGACTCGCGATCACCGCGCCGCGCTTGGAGAGGGAGGCGGCGCCTGTCTCGACGCGGCGAGCGCGTTGGTTGTTCGAGCCTACGAGCAGCTCGGCGACGCGGGTGCTCGAACCTGGGCGCGCTTCGACGAGCCCTTCCGCCTGAAGCTGGTCATATGCCGCGACGACAGTGTTGCGGCCGACGCCGAGCTGCCTGGCCAGATCGCGCGTCGCCGGCAATTTGGCCAGAGGCGGCAAACGACGGCGAAGTATGTATTCGCGTATGGACGCGTAGATCTGACGATGGATCGGCGTGCCCACAGCGCGGTCCAATGTCAGTGCATCAAGTGAAACTTCGGCGCTCTTGCGCAAGACCACTCCGCACCCTTCGCAAAAACGGCCCCGTTGCGGGAAGTCCTATGCGAGGATTAGAGCTGGCGCAAGCCGCGCGCCGGCGAAAACCTAGCTGCGCTGCCCCGCACAGCATGCATCTCTTGCCGAGCGCGGAGCAATGGAAAACCTCCCCGGGGTCGGCTCCAGGTCGTTCTCGTTGAGGAGCCGTCGCACGTCTTGAAGCGGGTTCGCGCTTGTCATCCGCGCGGCCTGCGCCTAAGCCACTCGCTTGCGGCCGCCGTCGCCCCCCACACGAGGAATTCATGCTCAAGACTCTGCTCGCCGAGGGCCGCCCGTTGCTCGCCGACGGCGCAACGGGGACCAACTTGTTCGAAGCCGGTCTGGCTTCGGGAGACAATGCTGAGCTGTGGAACGCAACCCGTCCCGACGCCGTCAGGGCCTTGCACCAAGCCTTCGTCGACGCCGGCGCGGACATCATCCTGACCAACAGCTTCGGCGGCAACCGCCGCCGCCTGGCGTTGCACGGACTCGAGGGGCGAACGCGCGAACTCAATCGGTTGGCGGCCGAGAACGCGCGCGCCGTGGCGAAAGGCGCGAGACGCAGCGTCGTCGTCGCCGGTTCGCTCGGCCCGACCGGCGACCTTCTCGCGCCGCTCGGCCCGCTCGCCGAGGACGAGGCTGTCGCGGTCTTCGTCGAGCAGATCGAAGGCCTTCTCGAGGGCGGCGTCGACGTCGTCTGGATCGAGACCATGTCGGCGCCCGAGGAAATCCGCGCCGCCGCGCGCGCGGCCGGGCGCCTAGGGACGCCCTACACGGCGACCGCGAGCTTCGACACCGCGGGCAAGACGATGATGGGCCTCGCGCCCGCCGCCTTCGCCCAATTGGTTGGGGGGTTCGATCCCCCGCCGCTGGCGTTCGGCGCCAATTGCGGCGTCGGCGCCGCCGATCTTATTGTTTCGATCCTGGCGATGAGCGAGGCGCGGCCGGACGCTGTCCTGATCGCCAAGGCCAACGCCGGCGTGCCGCAATGGCGAGGCGCGCATATTCATTACCCGGGCTCGCCGGAATTGATGGCCGCCTACGCCGGCCTCGCGGTCGACGCCGGCGCGCGCGTCGTAGGGGGATGCTGCGGGACCAAGCCGGCCCATCTGGCGGCGATGCGGCATGCCCTCGACGCCCATCGGCCGGGCGCCCGCCCGAGCCGCGAAGCGATCGTCGCCGCGCTCGGTCCGCTGGTCGCCCCGGCCGCCGGCGCTGCGCCCCGTCGCCGACGCCTGGTCCACGACGGAAACCCGTAATGTAGCGCCATGGCGCCGTCGCGGCGCGCTTTCGCCCTTGCCGTCAATAACTCTGCTTTTCGTACTGTCGAAGATCAGTTTCACATCGCCGGCGCGCGCTTCTGCGGCCATTCGCAGGCGGCGCAAACTATTGCGAAACTCGCTGGGCCCCGCTTTCTCCGGCGCTGATGTCGAAGCGTTTCTCCGCACAGCGCTTCATTCACTGCACCGGCGCCGCGCGGCCTCGACGGCCTTGCGCGCCGGGAGTTGGATCGTCTTGGCGAGGTTTTCGAAAGAGTCGCTCGCATGCGGCAGGGCCATCGCGGCGACAAATTCATCCTCGAAACTGGGGTCGATCGCGGTCTCAACCTTGTCAATCGCGCGCACGACCTTTTCGATCTCCGCGCGCGCGGCAAGGTTGACGAGCGCGATGCACGCGCCGGCTCCCGCCGCGTTGCCGCCTGCCGCGACCTTGGCGAGGTCGCAATCGGGAATGAGGCCGAGCGCCATCGCGTAAATGGGATCGATGTTGCTGCCGAATGCGCCGACCAGCGTAACGCGCTGCGGCGGACCGGCGCCGCGTTTCTCGATCAGCAGTTTGGCGCCGGCATATAGCGCCGCCTTGGCGAGCTGGACTGCGCGCACGTCGGTCTGGTGGATCGCGAGCCGCGGCTCGCCTTCCTTGAGCACGTAGGCGAACGTGCGGCCGGCGCGCTCAATGCGGCGCGTCTTGGCGGCGAGCGCGCCGTCCACCACGCCGTCGTGCGATATGATCCCCGAAAGAAACATCTCGGCGATCGCCTCGATGATGCCCGAACCGCAGATCCCAGTGACGCCGATCGTCTTGGTCGCCTCTGGAAAACCGGGCTCGTCCGACCAAAGATCGCAGCCTATCACCTTGAAGCGCGGCTCAAGCGTCCGGCGATCGATGCGGACGCGTTCGATCGCTCCCGGCGCCGCGCGCTGGCCACAAGAGACCTGCGCGCCTTCGAAGGCGGGCCCGGTCGGCGAAGAGCAGGCGAGGAGGCCGCGTCTGTCGCCGAACAGAATCTCGGCGTTGGTGCCGACGTCGGCTATCAGCGTCAGTTCGTCGCTCAAATAGGGCGTCTCGGCGAGCGCGACGCCGGCCGTGTCGGCGCCGAGATAGCCGGCGATGCACGGCAACGCGTAGACATAAGCGCCTGGCGCGATCGCGAGGCCGCATGCGCTCGCGTGGGTTTCGTATCCGCTGTCGATCGTCAGCGCGAACGGCGCGACGCCAAGCTCGGTCGGATCGAGGCCGAGAAACAGATGATGCATGATCGGATTGCCGGCGATTGTCGCCTCTAGTATCTGGTCGCGCGCAATGCGCGCCTCGCTCGCCGTTTCGCCGATGAGCCGATCAACCGCGCCCCGCGCGGCGCGCGTGAGTTCCGCCGCGCCGCCGGGATTCAGCATCGCATAGGAGAGGCGGCTCATGAGATCCTCGCCGAAACGGATCTGCGGATTCATCGCTCCGGCCGACGCGATGACCTCGCCCGCGGAAAGATCGCACAGGTAGGCGGCGATCGACGTAGAGCCGACGTCGATCGCGAGGCCATACGCGCGCTCGACGAATCCGGGGTAGAGCGCGACAATCTCGGCGCCCTTGCGCACCGCGGCGGTGACTTTCCATTTGCCCGCGCGCAGAGTCTTCTGCACGTCGCGCAACACGGCGAGACTCGCGTTCGTTTCGGAGAGACCCCATTGCGCCTTCAAGGCCGATTGCAGACGGCGGAAATCGCTGGACGGGTCTTTCAGGTCGGGTTCGGCGACGTCGACGTAGTGCAGCCGCACGACCGGATTGACGTCGATCGGACGCATCTCGGCGCGCTTCCTGACCAGTTGGCGATGCAATTGGCTTTCCTTGGGGACATCGACGATGAGATCGCCTGAAACGCGCGCCTGGCAGCCGAGCCGCCGGCCGGGCGGCAGCGGCCCATGCTTGTCGACGTAGCGCTGTTCGGCCTCGTTCCACGGCGTGACGTGATCGCGCGCGGAGGTCAACGCGTGCTTGGCGAATTCGCCCTCGGCGAATTCGATCTGGCAACGTCCGCAGATGGCGCGTCCTCCGCACACCGAGTCGAGGTCGACGCCGAGCTTGCGCGCCGCCTCGAGCACGCTCACGCCATCGGCGACTTCGCCGCGCTTGCCGGAGGGCGCAAAAACGATAAGCCGCGTCGCCATTCTTCAGCCTCGCGCGCCCCGCCCTTTGCGTCGCGCCGTCGCGAGGGAATCGGCGACGCCGCTGAGCCCGGTGTAACGGCGCTCGAAGGCGAGGCCGAGCCGCGCGGCCGCCGCTTCGGCGAGCGCGGTCAGCTCTGAATCGTCGGTCTGGGCGAGATAGACGAGCCGCTTGTAGGCGCCAAAGTAGTCATTGCGCAAATGCGGGAAGCGGTCGAGGCCGAGGCCATGGATCACCAGGCGATCGAAATGCCGGGCGAGGAAGTCGGTGACGAAAAACGAGCCCGGCTCTTCTTCCATCATCGCCGCGATCGCCGCCTCGCCGGCGTAAAGGGCATAGCAGTGCGGTCCGACGACGCGCGCCACCTTCTCTTCGGCGAGCATGGCGTCGAGCGCGCCGCCCGTGCCGCAATCGCCGTACAGGACGAGGATTTCGTCATACCGCGCGCGATTGGCTCGGATCTTGCGCCTGATCGCCTCCGGGATGCGTTCGGGCCGGTTGTGCAATTGCGCGGGCAGACAAGTGACGTCGAAGCCGCCGAGCGGGCCGCGCGAGAGCGCGAGAATCTCGCGCGCCAGCGCGCCGCAGGCGATGACCAGCGCCTTCCGCGGCGCTGCGACGCGACGCTGAGGCGTGGGCTCGATTTCCATTTGGTCGGCGTCGGCGCCGGGCGCCGTCATGTCTGAGCCTCGTTCTCCTGGGAACTGCAATCCCTAGCGGCGCGGCTTTAAAAAGGCGCCGGCGTCCATCGGCGATCAGCCCCGCCCGTTGAACTCCTTCACCGCCGCAAACATCGCGACCATGTTCTCGACCGGCGTGTTGGCTTGAACGTTGTGGATTGAGTTGAACACGAAGCCGCCGCCCTGCGAAAAGATCTCGCAGCGCTCGAGAACCTCGGCCCGCACCTCGGCCGGCGTCCCAAAAGGCAGCGTCCTCTGCGTATCGACTCCTCCGCCCCAAAAGACGAGACGTCCCTTGTATTTGTCTTTCAGCATGGGCGGCTCCATGCCCTTAGCGGAGCATTGGACCGGATTGACGATGTCGATCCCGGCGTCGATCATCGACTCGAAGAATCGCTCCGACGAGCCGCAGGAATGCTTGAACGTTTTCCAGGCAGTGTTCTTGTGAATCCAGTCGCAGACCTGAGCGTAGTACGGCTTCCACAAGGAGTCGAACGTTCTGACCGAGCAGAAGGACGAGGTCTGCGTGCCGAAGTCCGCGCCGCAAAGAAAGATCACGTCGATTGCGTCGCGGACGCGCGCGTGAATCCTGGCTAAGTTTTCGATTCCGACCTCGGCCTGTCGCTCAAAAATCTTGTGAACGACATCCGGGTGGCTCGCCGTCAGCATGTACCACTCGGCGACGTCGCGCACGCCCTTGGGGTCGATCAGATCGGGCCCTGGCACCCAGGCGATATCGCCGAAATTGGTGTTCACCAGCGATGCGAACACGGCGTACTCGCCGCCATCGAGGGCGCGCGCGTCCTCCTCGATTTTGTCGAGATCAGCCTCGGTCAGCGGCTGGAACTGCTCGGTGTTGTCCTCGGGGTTCAAGTGGTCGAGGTCGATGGGCTTCTGGCGGATGATCGAATCGAAGAAGAAGCCGTCCTTCGGCATGTGCGCGCTCGGCCGGGCGCTTAGATCGCCCTTGGGATAGATCAGCTGGCCGCCCTTTTCCGGCTCGACCGTCGTGCGAAAGCCGTCGCCCACCAGCACCTCGAGCCCGTTGAAGGTCCAGGGCTTCCAGTCGCGGTTCTCGAAACCGAAAAACGTGGTGCGCCCCGCCAGCGGCGCGACGTCGACGCCCAACGCCTCCTTGAGGTCGTCCTCGATCAGGCCCAGCATCTGATAGGGCTCGCATACTTTCACCAGCCGTTTCTCGAGCCCATAGAAGTCTCTGAGCTTGGCGACGCAGCTCACATGCACGCCGGTGACCGCTGATCCGCCGAAGTCCATTGGCACGCGGTCGGGCGTGCGATGGTTGATCGCGTCGAGCACTCGCTTGCGCTTGGCTCCGATTCTCTTCTCGGCGTTCATCGTCCCGACTCCTGTTTCCCGGTTTGCAAAACTTTTCGCGCAAGCCCGTAACTCGCTTTGTCGTACAGATGTCCGTACTCGGGCTCGAGCCGAGCCTGGAGATCCCGCCAGTCGGACGGAAGCGCCTCGAGTTCGTCTCTGATTCGCTCCAACCATTGCGCTTCCTTGCGGCCGAGCGATAGCCGGCCTTCGCGGCGGCCCCGATCGAGAATCTCGACGGCCGCAAGGCCCGCCGCCACGGCCCGGTCGTACGGATCCGTTTTCGCGACGATTGCGCTGGCGATTTCGATTGTCGCCGCCGGCGACAGCACCGCCGCCTGAGGGCTCAGCCATTCGTCCGACAGGATAAGAAGATCGCGCAACGCCTTCGCCTGGCCGCTCGCCGAAGCCGCATTCATGAGGCGGCAGTCGTATTCCAGAAGTTCGGCGAACGCCTCCGGCGCGTTTCCCGACAGTAGTCTCACGTTCTGGACCGACTCGTTGCTCCACAGATCGCACATCGCGCTGGCGATATTGCCGACCGGACTGAAATGAGCGCAGGCGGCGGACTTGCCCTCCATCGCGATGGGGACGCCGGCGATCGCCTTCATGATCGGGCCTTCATAAGCGCAATCCTTCGACGGACCCACGGCGCCCTGCTCGAACGCCACAAGGGAGCGCGCGGCGCTCATCGCGCGCACCACGGCGGCCAACACTTCCGGGAGCATCCTCTGGCCGGCAAGCTGCATGGCGGTGTTGGCGAATCCGCAGGCCGTGTCGCCGCCCGGAACGACGCCCGGGCGATCCTCGCAAATCTCCCGAATCCGCGCCCAAAGCCACGCCATGTCGCGCGGGGCGAGAACGCCGAGGGCGAAGGCGATCGCCGGGATGTCGCCGGACACCAGCGCTTTGTCGTGCACCTCCTTGCCGCCGACCGATTCAATCGAAAGGACGTCAGCGCCGGCGTCGGCGTTGCGTTCGAATGAGCGAAGCAGCGACTCGCAGGGCTCGCCTTCGCGCATAATCGGCGGCTTCCCCTTCTCGCGGATGTCCGTGGGGGTCACGCGCAAGGTGGAGCGCAAACCGTTCTTTTCGTGCGCCTCAACGAGATGCGCCTTGAGAATTTGCGTGACCTCCGCGCCCCATTCCGGTCGTTCGGTCATGGGCGGCAGGAGTTCGAACTCGAGCACGAGTCCGGGTGATTTCAACCGCAACGCTCTGGCTACGACCTGCCGGCCGATCTCGTCGTAGTGGTCGCGCGCCTGCCACCAAGTCGCGTCGGTCAGCTCCATCGTTGGAAGGGTGAAATTGACCTCCGGGTAGACCTTGCCCGATCCGATCTCCAGACCGAGCCCGCATCGCACCGGCCGCGGCGCAACGCCAAAGATGAGATCGTCCGCGTTCTTGATCGCGAGGTCTGCGAAGACACGCGGTGTGAAAGCCGCGCCCATGTCGGCCCTCATTTCAGTTGGAAAGCCCCACGTGCCGCCGCGCGAACACAACGGCGTCGCTGGCGGTCGCGCCGTAGCCGTCGGCGCCGATCTCGGTGGCGTACCTCTCGCTCAGCGGCGCGCCGCCAACCAGGATCTTGACGTCGCGCCTAAGACCCGCCGCCTTTATCGCCGCGATCGTCGTCCTCATCGCCTCCATCGTCACCGTCAGAAGCGCAGAAAGGCAGACGATCTGCGGATGGTGCTCGCGGATCGCGTCGACGAACGCTTCCGGCCGCACATCTGCGCCGAGGTCAATCACCTGAAAGCCTGCGCCTTCGAGCATAGAAATGACAAGGTTCTTGCCGATGTCGTGCAGGTCGCCTTTGACCGCGCCGACGACCACGACGCCTGCGGGCTTTGCTCCCTTCGCGGCGAGCAACGGCCGCAGCGGCTCCATCGCGGCTTTCATCGCCCGGCCGGACAGCATCAATTCGGGCACGAAGAACTCCTCCTCCTGGAAGAGCTTGCCGACCTCGTCCATCGCCGGGATCATCGTTTCGGCAACGAGCGCCATCGGTTCGGCGCCGGCTCTGAGTTCCTCCTCGACCAGCGACTTCGCGAGCTGCGCCTTGCCGTCCACAATCGCATCGAACAACCTCTGCGCCAACGCCATTGCCCTCTCCCCCTATGGAACCGCCATATTTCATCGATCTCTATTGCAGGGTGAACGACTTTCATTATTGGATGTTTCATTGAAAAGGCTTGATCGCAGTCAATCGGGCGGGACCAGCGGCGAAATTCGCGCTCCTTCAACCCGCCGCCGAACCTTCATCCGGCGGCGATTCGAGCCTCGAGGGGTTTTGAGCTTGGTGCCCTTGCCGCGACGGGTGCATTCTAGCGGCGGCGTCCGGCCGTCGGACTGACGATTTGGCGAACCTTCGATGCGACCGAGATCATGCGAGCTGCAATTGCGATAGAATACGGGAACCTGCGAGCCGAAGTGGTCCCATCGCTGGGCGGGGGCTTGGCGCGCCTGGATCTCATGCGAGACGGCGCGGCCGTTCCCATCTTGCGTCCTTGGCCTGACGGCTCGACCGATGACCCCAACGACCTCGCGCTCTATCCGATGGTTCCCTGGACGAACCGCATCTCGGGCGGCGGATTCGCCTTCGGCGGCCGGTTTCATCCATTGCCTCAGAATCTTGCCGGCGAGCCGTGTCCGATCCATGGAGACGGCTGGCAGTCGTCGTGGTCGGTCGCAAGCGCAAGCGCGGCGCGGATATGTTTGGCTCGGACCTCAGCGTCGGTCGGCCCCTACCGCTACGACGCCAGCCTCGACTATTCCATGGCGGCGGACGGCCTGACCGTTCGCCTCTCGGCCACAAATCGCGGCGAGATCGCTCTCCCGTTCGGGCTGGGATTGCATCCATGGCTTCCACGCACGCCGGGCGCGCGGCTGAGAGCGATCGCACGGTCGGTATGGCTGCAGGACAAACGCCATCTTCCCACCTCGGTCGCCACCCTCGCGAACCATCCCAACTGGGATTTCGCCTCGCTCCGTCCCCTGCCCGAGGGTTGGATCAACAACAGCTTCATGCAATGGGATGGACACGCCGAAATCCGCTGGGAGGATCGCGGAGTGATGCTGAACATCACGGCGTCTCCGCCGCTGACGGCCTATGTCATCTATTCGCCGGACCGGACCGCGCCGTTCTTCTGCTTTGAGCCGGTGAGCCACGGAGTCGACGCCCACAATCTGCCGCCCGGACCCGAGGCCCACGGACTCGTCGTTCTCCCTCCAGGGGCGACGCTCGCCTCCGAGTGTCGGTTCGCCGCGCGGAGCGTCGAAGCCTAACTCCACGCGCCGATCGCGCCGAAGCCCGAAGTCCAGGCCTCGATTGCCCGCGTAGCCGAACGCGCGTCCCTTCACGAGCTTTTGGTTTTCAAATATCGGTCCTTGATTGGCCTGATCGCAAAAGAACTTGATCTGCTCGGCGGTCAAAATGGCGGTCTCCGACTGAAAGGGCGGCTATCCGGCGAACGCCGCGCGCGGGATCCCGCTCGCGCCTGGCTTCAACGCGAATGCGCCGCCGGCCTGAGGCTGTGACGCCAATTGCTCCTTGGTCAAATGAAGCCGTGATGTCGTGATGTAGAGGGCGTCCAGCTGGTCGCCGCCGAACGCGCAACAGGCGACGCGGCTGGCGGGCGCCTTGACGATGCGGTCGATGGCGCCATCGGGCGCGATATTGTTGCGCATGGTTCCAAACCAAAAGCGCCCCTTCGCGTCGGTGGCGCCGTCATTGCGGCGATTGAGCGGTCGAGAGGCTTCTGGGGCCGCCACGCGAGAGAATTCCCGAGCGCGGGTCGAAGGCGTACAAGCCGTAGTGCGAGGCGATCAACAATGTTCCGTCACGGCGCTTGGCGAGCGCGGTGATCATCCAGGGCTGTGCAGTTCTCTCTACTTGCGGCTCCCCGCGCCGGTTATCGCGGAACGCGGACGCCGTGTTTCGTAACTGAAAGATCAACTTTGGGCGCGACACTTGGCTGCGCGTTGTCAAGTTCGGGGCGCGCTGCGGCTGCCGCGCAGGGTGGAAACATGAGAACTGCACAGCCGTGGGTGATCATCTCCGGCATCGGCCAGTTTTCATGCTCGCCGGTCTTCGGATTCCATCGATGCAGGAACGAGGGCATCGCCATGTCGACCCAGTAGAGCGCCTTCTCGGTCGGGCGCCAGAACACGCCTTCACCCAATTTATCTTTGCAATCGAGGATGCGTTCGACCTCTGAATTCCCTTTGGCCGTCTGGTTTCCTCGCCCCGGCGTAAATCGACTCGCTCCTGCCGTTCGCAGCCGAGCGCAGCATCGCCTCGACCACCTCGACCGAACGCTGTCCGACCGTGGCGCCGGCGCAGTTCTCGATTCTCGCGCCTTCATAATCGGCAAGCGGTTCGCCGCCGCCCGCCAGCCCGCCCCAACCACTCCTGCACGCAAGTTGGGGCTCATTTTCCTGCCTCGCTTGCGACGCTGAGGGAAGACAGCGAACCGCCGCCCGGCTTCGTCTCTTTCGGCTCGAAAAGCGGCGCCAGGTCATTGGCCGCGACGCCTAGAAGACGGTTCATCGCGGCGCGAGCGCCTTGCGCATCACGCAGGCGGATGCATTCGAGCACGTCGAAATGCGCGGACAATGCCCGCTCTTGTGACGAGGCGAGCTGAGTCGAGAGACGAAACACGGCGCCCAGCGCAGTTGAAATCGCTCCGACTAGCTGTTGCAGAACGATGTTATGGCTAGCCTTAGACACTTGGGAGTGAAATTCAACGTCGGCGACGCAACAGGCGTCTACATCGTGCGGCAGGTTATCCCGCATACCGAAATAAGCGCGCTCGATCAGAGCCACTTCCGCCGCCGTAGCGCGCATCGCGGCAAATTCGGCGGCGGCCGGCTCGAAGACTTTGCGCGCCTCAAGCAGAGAGTGAACGAAGGCCAAATCGGGCGTCGTGGCCAACGACCATTCCAACACGTCGCCGTCGAGGCGATTCCAATCGTGTGGTTCGCGCACGACCGTGCCGATCCGCGGCCGCGTGGTCACCAGTCCTTTGGCGGCGAGAACACGAACCGCCTCGCGCAGCGAACTGCGGCTGATCTCGAACTCGGCCTGGAGAGTCGCCTCGTTGGGGAGCGTCTTGCCAGGCGGATGGTCGCCGCGCACGATTCGTAGCGCGATCGCGCGCACCACGTTTCTGTGAACGCGCGGTTTGACGATCCTCGGGCGCAGACTCATCCGTACTGCCTCGCCTGCTGCTCCGCGATGATCACCGCCACGATCAACAGAAGGCCCTTGGCCACCATTTGGTAAAACGTCGGGACGCTCGTCAAAATCAGCCCGTTGTCCAGCACGCCGATGATGAGGACGCCGAGCAGCCCGCCGATGATCGTGCCCTTGCCGCCGGTCAGCGCGCATCCGCCGAGCACCGCAGCCGTGATGGCCTCGAGCTCGAGGCCCTCGGAGCCGGAAATCGGCTGTCCCGATCCCGTGCGCGCGGCGAGCAGCATGCCCGCGAGCCCCGCCGCCGCTCCGCTCAGCGTGTAGATTCCGATTTGATAGGCGCGAACGTTGAGGCCCGCAAGACGTGCGACGACAGGATTGCCGCCGATGGCGTAAATGTTGCGGCCGGTGACGGTATAGCTCATCAGCACGAAGAAGATCGCCACCACCACGACGAGCACCGAGATGGTGACGGGCACGCCGAATATCTTGCCGTCGCCGATGAAACGGAACGCCGGATCGAAAATGCTGATCGACTGGCCGTTCGAGATGATGAACGCGACGCCACGGAACACGGCCATCGTGCCGAGGGTGGCGATGACGGCGTTTATGCGGCCGACAGTGATGATGAGGCCGTTGACGATCCCGGCCGCCGCGCCGACCGCGACGCCAAACAGGATGCTGAGGACCGGCGAACCGGTCCATCCGACGGCGAGCGCGATGCTGACCGTCGACATGCCGACGATCGCGCCGACCGAAATATCGAGTCCGGCGGAGACGATGACGATCGTCTGGGCGGTGGCGAGAATTCCGAGAATGGCGATGGCTTGGCCGATGTTGAGGATGTTGCGCAATAGGAAGAAGACGTCTGGGCGCAGGCTGCCGAAGATAGCGATGAGGATCGCGAGCGCGATCAGGAGAGAGAAATTGTGCGTCCCAACGCGCTGAATCGCGCGCCTGAGTGTCGCGCCGCCGCCGCGCCGATTGGCCGCCGCGACGGCGATCGGCTCCGCCTTCAGATGCGTCATGGCGCCCCCGCCGTTTCGGTTCGAGTCAGATTATCCGTCATCGCCAGGTTGAGGATGCGCTCCTCGTTCGCCGCTTCGCGGTCGAGCTCGGCGACGAGGCGGCCCCCCGCCATCACGAGGATCCGATCGGCCATTCCGAGGAGCTCCGGCATTTCCGAGGAAATCACCAGCAGCGCGATTCCCTCTCCAGCGAGTTCGGCGATCAATCGATAAATCTCGGCTTTGGCGCCGACGTCGATGCCCTTGGTGGGTTCGTCCAGGATTAGCACTTTGGGGCGGCGCGCCAGCCAACGGGCAAGCACGACCTTCTGTTGGTTGCCGCCCGAAAGATTGGACACGGCGGCCTCGAGGCTCGGCGTCCTGATGCGCAGCCGATCGGCGAACTCAGCCGCGATTCGCCGCTCGGCGCCGGCGTCGACGAAATCAAACCGGCTGATGAGGTCGGGAACGGCGAGCGTGATGTTGTCCTTGACGCTGCGCATGAGCAGCAGCGCCTGCGACTTCCGGTCCTCGGGCGCAAAGCCTATCCCCGCCGCGATCGCGTCGGCGGGGCTCTTGAGACGTATCGG
>Ga0326727_10012540_pt1 | contig 19246 bp, 13 predicted proteins | sample MB2enrmetagenome_FD_207643 | JGI IMG/M metagenome (GOLD analysis project Ga0326727, IMG submission 207643) | Lab enriched peat soil microbial communities from McLean, Ithaca, NY, United States - MB29MY | ecosystem: Environmental > Terrestrial > Soil > Wetlands > Peat | place: USA: New York...
CATGTATCGGACCAGGATCCGCCGGCGTTTGAGTTCTTCGTAGAGCGGTCGGGCAGGGCAATGGGGATGGGTGGCCCAGACGAAATTGGCCTGCGACTCGGGCATTACAAACCCTAGTTGCCGCAAGAGCGTCACAAGCCGCCCGCGCGTGGCCAGGATCTTCGCGCGGCACGCGGCCAGCCAGGGCTGGTCGCCCACCGCCGCCGCGGCCGCGGCAATCGCCAGGGCATCGCAATTGTAAGAGTCCTTCACTTTGACGAACTGCTCGACCAGGTGCGGCTGGGCCACGAGGTAACCGAACCGCAGCCCGGCCAACGCGTAGGACTTGCTCAGACTCCGCGAGACCATGATCTTCTCGTTGCGGGCGACCAGCCCCAGGCAATTCGTCGCGGCAAAGTCCACATACGCCTCGTCGACCAACAACGGGCAGGGCAGCCGCGCGGCGAGCTCCAGCACCCGCTCCGACGAAACGACCGTGCCGGAGGGGCTGTTGGGATTGGCCAGGAACACCAGCCGCAGGTCCGGCCGCGGCTGGGCGAACTCGTCCGGCAGCGACCAGTCCGCGCGGAAACGGACCTCCTCGGCGTGCGCCCCCTGCAGGTCGGCAAGCGTCTTGTAAAGAATGTAGCTCGGATAGGGCAGCCGCAGACATTGCCCCTGGCCCACCAGCGAGCGGGTGACTATCGTCAAGATGTCGTCGCTGCCGTTGCCGGCCAGGATCCACTCCGGCGGCACCCCGAGCACCTCGGACGCCCGGCGGCGGAAGGCCCCGGCCATGGGGTCCGGGTATTTTTGCAGGCCGCGGCGGACGGTCTCCTCGATTGCCCGGGCCACGGCCGGCGAGGGCGGATAGGGGTTCTCGTTCGTGTTGAGCTTGATGTACTCGCCCTGCTGGGGCTGCTCGCCGGGCATATAGCCGGACATGGCGTCGACGTTAGGACGGAAAAAGGACATGGCGTCAAATCACATATCTCAAATCACAAATTTCAAATTGAGCACAGCCAACCCGCCTTCATCCTTCATCCTTCATCCTTCGTTCCACGCTGGCGCGATGCGCCGTCAGTCCTTCCTTCGTGGCCAGCACTTGCACGTCCGGGGCCAGTTCCAGCATACCCTGGCGGTCGAAGCACAGGACGCTGCCGGCCCGCAGGAAATCGTTGGCCGACAGCCCGCCAGCGAAGCGGGCGGTGCCGCTGGTGGGCAGGACGTGCGACGGTCCGGCCGCATAGTCGCCCAGAGCCACAGGCGAAAAGTTGCCCAGGAAAGTGGCCCCCGCGTGGCGGATCTTCGCCGCCAGCTCCTCCGCGTCGGCGGTGGCGATGTGCAAGTGCTCGGGAGCGATCTGGTCGGCCAGGGTGCAGGCCTCCTCCGCATCCCGCGCGAGGATCACCGCGCCGAACTCTTCGAGACTCTGCCGGGCCAGCTCGCCGCGGTCCAGACCGGCCAGTTGCCGCTCCAACTCGACGACCACCCGCTCCAGCGCGGCCTCCTCCCAGCCCACGAGCAGGCTGGCCCCCGGGGCGTGCTCGGCCTGGGCCAACAGGTCGGCCGCCGTCCAGTCGGGCCGCGTCGAGCCGTCCACGATCACCACGACCTCGCTCGGCCCGGCGATCGAATCGATGGCCACTTGCCCGAACACCTGCCGCTTGGCCAACGCCACGAACAGGTTGCCCGGCCCGATGATCTTGTCCACCCGCGGCAGGCCCTCGACGCCGTAGGCCAGGGCGGCCACCGCCTGCGCCCCGCCCAGCCGGTAGACCTCGCCGATGCCCAGCTCGTGGCAGGTGGCCAACAGGTCGGGGTTGTAGGCGCCGAACTTCGTGGGCGGGGCGACCACCGCCAGTTGCTTGACGCCGGCCACCTGGGCGGGCACGGCTGTCATCAGCACCGTGGACGGGTAGGCCGCCGCGCCCCCCGGCACGCAAATCCCCACCCGGTCCAATGGCCAATAGCGCTCGGCAAGGTAGCCGCCGGGCACCTCCAGGCGGACATCCCTGAGCAAGATCGCTTCCTGGAAGCGCCGGATGCGGTCGCGGACGCGGCGGACGGCGGCGAGGAAGCCGGCGTCGGCCCGGGCGTGGGCCTGCTGGAGTTGCTCGCCCGGCACGCGGATCGTTTCCGCCGTGAGCGCCGCCTTGTCGATCCGTGCGGAGTAGTCCAGCACGGCCGAAATGCCGCGCTGGCGGACGTCGCGGCAGATCCGTTCGACGACCCGCGCCGGCGGAAGCGGCTCGCCGAAGACCTCGATGGTCCGCTGCCGGCCGGCCTCGCTGACGACGTCGCCTTCCGGGCTGAGCCGGCGGCGGAGTTCGGCCATCGCCGCGCGAATATCCTCCCGGGAGCTGTCGATGCGGCGGATGTTCAATACGGGAACCTTCATGCCCAGCCCCAGGAGTGGGGGGCGGTCCGAGGCCCTGCCTGTCGACTCGGCACGGCGACACCACCCAAACTTTACTATTGTGCTTGCTCCGGGCGTCTCCGGGAAGCCCTCTCTACCCGCCCGCGACCGCCGCTGCTATCCTACTGGCTGGGGCATTTTGCCGGGCATTTTGTGGAGGTGAACTATGCGCAGGTCAGCCGAGCTGTTGGTGGCGCGGTTGCGGAACCGGAGAAAACGGATCGTCGTCGACAGCATCCTGACCGTCGCCAGCCTGGCCGCAATCGCCGTCATTTGGTATTTCATCAACAGACTGGCCGCGAGTCTCGTCCCGAGGGAGGTTGGAGACCCGTCGCTTGAGCTCGCCAGACTTCAGTATGTTCTTGCTATTAGCCTTCCTTTGTTCGGGTTACTGTACCTGATGATGCTCTTTTGCGCTGCATTATTGGGCTTCAGCGTTAGTGAGTTGGTCCGCGCGATCGCGGGCTTCAGCAACTGCGACCTGCTCGTGAACCTATGGGACCGCGTACAGGCATTGGAGAGCGGTCGGCCGGCTGCCGCCAGCGGCCCGCCGGAAGAATGAACGAGCCATGCCTACGTGGCGCCGGCAGTGTGGGCGCATGCCCACGCAAGCGTGAGCATCGCACCTGTTCTTCGGGCCAACCCCTTCTTCGGGTGGGTAATGCCGCGAACATGAGGTGACAAGCGGGCGGTCGCGGCGTACAATTGCGGGAAGACAGTGGCAGGGCATGGCCAGCGGGCAGGTTGTGCGCGCTCTTTGTCACAGGCGGAACTGTGGAAAAGGCACTCTTCTCGATCCTCTGCACGACTTGCCGGGCCCGATTGGCGGTCCGCAGCCCGGATGTCATCGGCGCAATCCTCGAATGCCCGAAATGCCACAGCATGGTCCTTGTGGACCCACCTGAAGGGTGGCAGGTCGTGGCCGAACCGCCCCAGCCGGAGGGTACCCGCGGCAATTTGCCGCCGGCTAGCAGCCGTTCGTCGCCGCTCGCGGCTGGTGGCAAACTGCCGCGGGCGGCCAGTGGCGAAAAGCCTGCGATTGCTGCCGAAGCCGGCAAAATCAAGAAGGGCCCACCGCTTCCGCCAACGCTGCCGGCCGCCGCGCTGGGGACTTCCTCGGTGGTGGCCGCCGCGTTCTGTCCAGACCCCGCAGGGGAAACGCCGCGCGTTTCCAGCCTGTCGGTGGCGGTCGCAGCGAGCGGGGCCAGCGCCCCGCCCGCCGGTTTCACGCCGACCGACACCGCCGAGGTGCCCGGCAGCCCGCGGGGCTCCTGGGCCCGGCTGACCGAGTCACCGTGGGTGCGATGGACGGTGCTGGCCGGCTCGCCATTGGCGAGTTTGGCTGTGGCGTTGGCGGTGGGATTGTTCTTGTTGGGCCGCGGAGAGCAGCCTCCCGCCGAGAAGCAGCCGCCTGCCGCGTTGCAAACCGAAGGGCCCGCTGCGAAGCCGCAAGCGGCGCGGGGCGGCGAGGCCCCGGCACGGCCCGATTGGCGCTGGCTCCCCGACGAGACGCGACTGGTGCTGAGTGTCCGCACATCGCGGCTGGTCGCCGAGCCGGAGGCGGGCCGGCTGGTGCAGTGGGCCGGTCCCTGGTGGGAGACGCCGGCGGGCACGGTGCTCGGCGGCCTGGGCCTCAGGCCGGAGCGGGTCCGCTGGTTCACCTGGGCCTCGACCGACTTGAGCGGCTGGGCCCAACGCGGGGTGGCGATCATCGAGCTGGAAGCCGGGCAGAATGCCGGCACGCTTCTGCCCCACGCCCAGCCGGAGGACCTCGGCTCCGAGCGGTTCGTCTTCCGCTCGGTCCCGGGCGGGCCCTGGCCGCACCCCTTTGCCGCCATCGACGAGCACACCATCCTCACCGGCCGCGCCGACGTGCTGCGGGAGGTTGTCGCCCGGACCGAAGCCCATCTGCAAAGCCAGCCGCTGGGGCGGTTGCTGCGGGTGGTCTCTTCGGAGAGCGATGCGGTGCTGTTGGTGGACTTGGCGGCGGCCCGGGCGGCCCGCTGGAAGCCGCCCAGCGCGCTTTGCGACGTGTGGCCGGCGGGGAAACGGCCGTGGCACGTGCTCTGGGAGGTGCCCGACGGCCTGGGCCTCACGGTGGAGTGGTCCGGCACGCCGCGGACCGAGTTGGCGCTGTGCTGCGAGGAGGCCACGGCCAAGAAGGTCCTGGCGGCGGTCGAGGAGTTGATGCCGGCCGCCAAAGACGCGCTTCGCAAGCAAGCCGAAGCGGTGGCAACGAATCTCCGCGCGGGCCGGCTCCGCCCGGAGATGGCCGCGCAGTATCAGGCGGTCTTGGACAACGCCGCGGCAGCGTTCGAGGCCGGCGGCTGGGACGCCACCGACGCGATCGTCTGGGTGCGGCTGAACTGGAACCGCAAGCCGACGGCCGTGGCTGCCGCCGCCATCCACAGTGCGGCGGCCATGCAAGCCGACTGGCTCGGGGCCGGCCGGGCAGCGGACGAAGCCAATCACCGCCGGCTCACGGCCGGCCTGCGCGAGCACCTCCAGGCCGAAGGGGCCTTTCCCGCCCCGGTCGATGTGGGCACCCTGATGCCCCCCGAGACGCGGCTGAGCTGGATCGCCGCCCTGCTGCCCTACTACGGACACGCCGACTGGAAGGGGCAGTTGGCCTTCGGCTTGCCCTGGGACGGCCCGCAGAATCGAGCCGTCACCCGGCAGGTGCTCCCCGAGGTCGTCAACCCGGTGCTCGGAGAGGCCGCCACGCAGGCCGGCTTTCCGGTAACCAACTACGTCGGCGTCGCGGGCGTGGGCCCCGACGCCGGCCACCTGGCGGCAAGCGACTCCCGCGCAGGTGTATTCGGCTATGGCCGCCACACCCGCCCGGAAGACATCACCCGCGGCGCGTCCAACACGATCGCCATCTTGGGAGTGACGGGCCACTGCGGGCCCTGGGCAGCCGGCGGAGCGTCCACGGTCCGTGCGCTCAGCCAGCGGCCGTACGTCGACGGCCCCGACGGCTTCGGCAGCGGCCAGCCCGACGGCATGTTGGCCGGCATGGCCGACGGCTCCGTGCGGTTCCTCTCCAAGGATATGGACCCGCAACTGCTGGAGCAAATGGCCACGATTCATGGTCCGGCCGCGAAACCGCAAGCGGAGCCGCCGCCGGTTGCGAAGCCGCAAGCGGCGCCGCCGGCGGAAGCCAAGCCGCACGTGGAAACGAAGCTGAAGCCGGTTGCGAAGCCGCAGGCGGCGGCGGACGCGGACGTGCGAGCCAGGCTGGCCATGCCCATCCCGAAAATCGAACTGCCCGAAATGCCCCTGGCCGACGCCGTGGCCCTGCTGGCAGGCATGGCCAACGTGCCGGCCGGCTTCGATCCCGACGCCATGCAAGAGCGCGGGGCCACCACCCGCGACCGCGTGGGCCTGAGCCTCACCGCGACGACCGTCGGCCAGGCCCTGGAGGCCATCGCGTCCGGCCGCAAGCTGGCCTGCGTCATCGAGGGTGGCCGCGTCCTGGTCACCAGCCCGGCAGAGCACCGCGAGACGCTCCGCGTGGTCCGCTATCCGGTAGACGACCTGACGGGCAAGGACGTGCGGGCGACCAGCGAGTTGGCCGGAATGGTGCAGAAACTCGTCGTCCCGCACGCATGGCAGGCCAACGGCGGCAGCGGGACGATCGCCGCGGAAGAGGGTGCGCTGCTGGTAAACCAGACCGGGAGCGTACACTTCCAGGTACACGTCTTTTGCCAGAAGCTGCGGACCGCCCGCGGAAGGGCGGTGCGGAGCCGGTTGAGCCCGGAGCTCTTCACGCTGGCCACTCGGGCCCGGCGGGCCGGGGCGATGCTGGGGCACCCGGTCACGGTGAACTTCCGGCAACCGACGCCGCTGGCGGAAATCCTCGTTCACCTGCGGCAATCCAGCGGCGCGGAGATCCTCGTGGACGGCCCGGCACTGGCTGCCGCCGGCACGTCCGAGAGCGCCAAGACCACGCTGGCGGCCGAGCGGCAACCACTCGCTGCCGCGTTGGGGCAAGCGCTGGGGCCTTTGGGGCTCGGCTGGAGGGTCGTGGGCCCCGAGACCATCCAGGTGACCACGCGCCAGGCGGTGGCCGCGCGGCTGGAGCTGGAGTTCTATCCCGTCGGAAGCCTGCTGGCCCGGCAGGAACCTCCCGCCCTGATCGAGCGGCTCAAGGGCCGCCTGCCCGGGGCAACTTGGATCGAAGGGGGCGGCCCGGGGGTCGCGCTCTTCGACCCGCCTTCGCAGGCTTTGCTGATCCTCCAGACGCAACCGGTCCAGATTGCGGTGGAAGCGGCGCTGAAGGAAATGGCGCGGTAGACGAGTGTCCCCTCTCCCTCCGGGAGAGGGCTAGGGCGAGGGCATATCGGGCCGCTAACGGCCGACCGCCTGCCAATCCCCCTTACCTTCCGCCTCTCTCCCGGAGGGAGAGGGGAGATCTGCCGCACCTACTCGGCACGCACTGATCGCCGCATGATCTCCTTGGGGTGCACGAACCACAGCAGGATCGGGGCGGCCACGTAGATCGAGCTGTAGGTCCCGGTGAGCACGCCGATCATCAGGGCAAAGGCGAACCCGTGCAGCGCCTGCCCGCCGAACAAGTACAGGATCGCAACCACCAAGAGCACGGTGAACGACGTCAACAGCGTGCGGCTGAGCGTCTGGTTCGTGCTGTCGTTGACGATCTGCCGCGTGATCCGCGGCGACTTCCCGCGCACCTCGCGGATCCGGTCGAAGACCACGATCGTATCGTTGACCGAGTAGCCGATGATCGTGAGGAACGCGGCCACAATCTGCAGATTGATCTTGAACGGGCCGATGAGCGTGACGGCGCCCAGCCACTCCGGCAAGTAGCAGCTCAGCGCGATGGCCCCGAGCATGACCAGCACGTCATGGATCAAGGCGATCACGGCGGCCAGGCCGAACGCCACGCCCTGGAAGCGAATCCAAAGGTACAGGATGATGAGCACCCAACTGGCCACCAGGGCGATCACCGCGTAGTAACGGGTGTCGGAAGCCACCGAGGCGCCGATGGCGTCCACGTCGGGGAAATACGGCATCTGGCCCACATCCTGGCCGATGGCGGCCAGCAAGGTCTCAGCGGTCGGGCGCGGGAGCTTGATCCGCAGCGTCCAGCGGTCGTAAGGGGTCGTATCGTGCTCGACGTACTCGGGGTTGGTCAGCTCGAAAGGCGTCGTGTTGGGGGAGAGCCCTTGGACCACCAGGGCCTTTTTGAGCAGGTCCTCGACGGTGTTGTAGTCGACCTTGAACTGGAACACCAACTCGGCCTGGGTGCCGCCGGCCAGCGGGTTGACGGCCGGCGGCTTGGCAGCCGCCGACTCCGCCGGCGTTTCGGCCTCGGGTTTTGCGTACGCGTACTCCGCCGGCGGCTTGGCCGCGGGCTTTTCCGCCGCCTTCTCCTGCGGTTTCTCCGCCGGCGGCTTGGCTGCGGCTTTCTCGGCGGGCGGGCGGGCCTTCTCGCCGGCCTGTTTGGGCGGCTCGCCGGCCTCGGCCAGCAAGCCGGCCAGCGGTCCGGCCAGCGCCAACAGGGTATCCGGCGGCAGGTCGGCCCGCGTGCGGGAGGCCGTCGGTTTCGTTTTCTCCGCCGGCTTTTCCTGGGGTTTCGCCTGCGGTTTTGGCGCCGCCTTCTCGGTTTGCGGTTTCGCCGTCTGGTCGGGTTTCTCGGGCGGCTTTTCGGGCGCGGCCGCCGCCTGGGGAATCACGGCCACGCCGGAGACCGTCATGCGGTTGGAGCGCAATTCCGTCTTGAAGATGTCCCAGAGCTCCTGCTTGACGTCCTCCAGGCTCGGCTCGGAGGTGTTGATCAGGAACCGCTCGCCCGGCTCTTCGTCCGCCAGGCGGACGTCGTTAACGGTCACGTCGGGCATGTGCTCGGTTCTCTTCCGCACGTCGCCGATGTCTTGCGGCGCGGTGAACAGTGCCTGCACCGACACGCCGCCGGTGAAGTCGATGTCGAACAAGCCCTTGCCGCGATAGAAGGCCACGGCCAGGCCGACGACCGTGATCAGCACGGAGAAGGTGGCGCAGGCGGGGAACCACTTCATGAAGTCGATTTCCGTGTGGCCGATGACGTGCAGCATCTTGACGCGCGTGAGCCACCGCCGCCGCTCGAAGACTTCGAAGATCACGCGGGCCACGAACATCGTGGCCCAGATGCTCAACACGGCCCCGAGCCAGAAGGTGATGGCGAAGCCTTTGACCTGCTCGGTGCCCTCCACGAACAGCACGGTGGCGGCGATCAGGTGGGTGATGTTGGCGTCGATGATGACCACTCCGGCGCGGTGGAAAGCGTTGCGGATGGCCATGCGCAGGGCCGCCCCGTGCGCAAGCTCTTCCCGCAGACGCTCGTAGATCAGCACGTTGTTGTCCACGTCCATGCCCACGGTCAGGGCCAGGCCGGCCAGGGCCGGCAGCGTGAAGGGCGCCTTGACGATGATCATGATGGCCACCAGGATCAGCATGTTCAGCACCAGGCCGACGATGGCCACGAAGCCGGCGAAGCGGTAGTACCACACCATGAACAGCGGCACCGCGATGGCCGAGATGATCATCGCCAGCGTGCTCTTCTGGATCGTGTCCCCGCCCAGGGTGGGACCGGTGGTCAGGTCGCGGACCGGCTCTTTCTTCAGCGCGGCCGGCAGGCTGCCGGCGTTCAGGATCTTGACGAGGTCCTTGACTTCCTCCTGGGTAAAGCTGCCCGTGATCTTGCCGCGCTCGTAAATCGGCGTGTTGATGCGGGGCGCCGAGTAGACCGTGTCGTCGAGGATGATGCTGAGCTGGCGGAAGAATCCCTCGCTGGGCGCGTTCTCGGTGGTCAGCCGGCCGAAGAGCTCGGCCCCCCGGCTGTTGAACTGGAAGTCGACGCAGGGCTTGGCCGTCTCCTGGTCGACGCCCTCGCTGGCCTGCCGCAGGTCTTCCCCCAGCACGTCGTAGGGACCGACCTTAACCAGGACCTCCAAGGCGTCTGACTTGCCTTTTCGCACGGCCAGCTCGCGGTTGCCGGTGAACATGGCGGCCTCGCGGGGATCGACGGGCACCCACTTGGCCTCCAGCGTGCCGTCCGGCGCCTTCACGGAACGGCTGTTGGGCTCAACCAGGGCCCGCTCCACCAGCGGCAGGTCGTCGTGGCGGGTGGCCAGGATGCGGAACTCCAGCGAGCCGGTGCGGCTGATGATGGACTTGACGCGGCGGGCTTCCTCCTCGCCGACCTGGGGCATGGTGATCTGGATCTTGTCGGAGCCCAGCGGGCGGACGGCGATTTCCCGCTGCCCGCCCGGGTTCACGCGCTCGCTGACCCGGGCGATCAGCCGCTCCATCTGCGTCTTGTCCAGGCCGCCCTCGGGGAGTTTCTCCGGGTCCACCTGGTAGACCAGAATAACGCCGCCGCCCAGGTCCACGCCCAGCTTGGGCTTCCCTCCCCGCCAGATGACCACCAGGCTGGCCAGCAGCGCAAACAGGATGACGCTGAATTTCCAGCCGTAATCCGGCAGCCGCAGGGCCCGCGACAGGTAGCCGCCCAACAGAAATGAGGCGACCACCAGCGCGATGAAAAGGTAGATATTGACGTAAAACGGCTGGGTCAAGAAGGACAGCATGAGGGACGGTTCCTGCAAAGACTATTTGGAATCGGACGTTCCCGACGGCTCGTTGCCGAGCACCTGGGCAATGGAGCTGAAGGTCATGCGGAGCTTGGTGTTGGTGGCCTCGTCCACCTTGATGGTGATCTCGCCCGCCTCCGGGTCGATGCTGGTCACCACGCCGTAGATGCCACTGGTGGTCAGCACGCGGTCCGTTTTCTTGACCGCTTTGAGCATCTCGCGGCGGCGGGCCTGCTCGCGGCTCTGCGGCCGGATGAGCATGAAGTAGAACAACAGCCCGATGGCCAAAAATGGCATAATCGAGATCAAGAAGTTGCTGCCGGGGGCCGGGGCGGCCGGGTCGGGGGCATCTGCGGCCAAGAGAAACAGACCCGAAAAGAGCGTCGAGTACACGAGAATACCCCAAATTAACAGGGATGGGACGTTCGTAGCTCTGAATGTTAACCTCTTGTCGCGCAAGCGACAAGGGGAGCCGGGGGGTGAAGGATTAAGGGTAAAGGATGGCGTTGGAAGGCGCGAAGCCCCCGGATTGCATCCGGGGGTTCATGCAGGGCGGGGGGCCGGGTTGCCGCCTGCGGTTTCGCCGCCCCCGCGAAGCCGCCAGCGGCTGCCACGTTTCATCCTCCATCCTCCATCCCTCCGCCTTCCCCTGCCCGCCAACCGCGCAGTTTCTCCGCGCGAAACGGCTCGAAGCCGTCCGACTGGATCGCCGTCCGCGCCCCGGCCAGCAGCCGCTGATAGTAGGTCAGGTTGTGGATCGACAGGAGGATGGGTCCGAGCATTTCCCGGGCCATGAAGAGATGCCGCAAGTAACCGCGGCTGTGACGGCATGCCGGGCAGGGGCAGCCTTTTTCCAGGGGCCGCGGGTCGCGCTCGTAGCAGCGGTTCCGCAACCGCAGCGGCCCCAGGTCGGTAAAGGCCATGGCATTGCGGCCGTTGCGGGTGGGCATGACGCAGTCGAACCAATCGATGCCCCGCCGCACCGCCTCCAGCAGGTCTTGCGGCCGTCCCACGCCCATCAGGTACCGCGGCCGATCGGCGGGCAACTCGGGCACGGTCACGTCCAGGACCCGATACATCTCGGCCGGGGGCTCCCCGACGCTCAGGCCGCCGACCGCGTAGCCGGCGAACTCCATGGCGATCAACTGCCGGGCACTCTCGACGCGGAGGTCCGCATCCAGCCCGCCCTGCACAATCGCCAGCAGGGCCTGGCCGTCGCGGCGGGCCGCCTGGCGGCACCGCTGCGCCCAGCGGACCGTCCGCGCGGCGGCCTCGCGGACGGCTTCCGCCGTGTTGGGCAACTCGACCACGTGGTCCAGCACCATGGCCACGTCGCTGGCCAGGGCCTCCTGGATGGCCACCGCTCGCTCCGGCGACAGGGCCAGCAGTCGCCCGTCCACATGGGAGCGGAAGACGGCCCCCTCCTCGGTGACTTTCCTGATGCGGGCCAGGCTGAAGACCTGAAAGCCGCCGCTATCGGTCAGGATGGGCCCGTCCCAGCCCATGAATCCGTGCAGTCCGCCCAAGGCCGCTACGACCGCCTCCCCCGGCCGCAGCGCCAAGTGGTAGGTGTTGGCCAGCACCATCTGGGTGCCGGTGCCGCGGAGGTCGTGGGCCGCCAGGCCCTTGACGCTGCCCTGGGTGGCCACCGGCAGGAAGGCGGGCGTTTCCACGGGGCCGTGCGGCGTATGAAAAGTGGCCCGCCGCGCCCGTGAGCCGGCGTCCACGTGCTGCAGGTCGAAGCGGAAAGGGACCAAGTCTCAAATCCCAAATCACAAACAAATTCGAATCATCGAAATCCAAATGACCGAAACCCGGCCCGCTCCCGTTTGGAACATTCGGGCCATCGTATTTGGAATCTGTTTGAGATTTGGGTTTTGTGATTTGGGATTTCGCGTTTACTCCCCGCGGAGCTTCAGGCTCAAGCTGGAGAGCTTCTCGCGGACTTCGTTCAGGCTGGTCACCCCGAAGTTCTTGCACTCCAGCAGGTCGTCGCCGGTGCGGCGGATCAACTCGCCGATGGTGTTGATGCCCAGGCGGATCATGCACTTGCGGGCGCGGACCGAGAGGTTCAGGTCGGAGACGGGCTTGGCCAGCAGGGCCTGCTCGTCGGCCGAGAGCATTTCCGGCTCGAAGACCTCCAGCGGCTGCCGCTCGGCGGCCAATTGCCCGAGCCGCAGCCCCTTGGAGGTGAGCATTTCCTTGATTTCCACCAGGCTGGTCTCGCCGAAGTTCTTGCTGGCCAGCAACTCGGCCTCGCTCGTGCGGCAGAGGTCTCCCAGCGTCTGGATCCCCATCTTTTGCAGGCAATTGCGGCTGCGGACCGACAGCTCGAAGTCGCTCACCGGGATGCCCAGCACCTGGGTCATGCGGTCGCGCTTCTTCTGGGCGTCTTCGTCGTAGTATTGCTCGTGCGAGGCCTCGGTATCGCGGAAGAAGAGCGCCGCGCGGAGGTGGTCGGGATAAACGTCCAGCACGCGTTGATAGCACTGCGCGGCCTTCTCGTACTGCTCGCGGTCCTCATACAGCAAGCCGAGGTTCAGCAGCGAGCCGATGTGGGCCGGCAAGCGGCCGACGGCGCGGCGATAGAGATCCATCGCCGTGTCGTCGTTGCCGTGGCGGTCGTTCTCCAGGGCCAGTCCGAACAGGGCGCCGGGATGGTCCCGGTCGATCTCCACGGCCCGCTCGTACAGGGCCACCACCTCCGCGGGACTGCCGCCGATGGCGGCCACGGTGGCGCCGCGCTGGTAGAGGTACTCCGCGGTCTGTTCGACGGCGCCGGAGAGGCCGTCCAACACGGCCAGGGCGGCCGCAAGGTCGCCAGTGTAGCGGAGGGCCTCTGCCCGGCCCAGCGCGCAGTCGCCCGCGTCGTAGCCGGCCCGCTCCGCCGCCTGATAGCTCTCGACGGCCTCGCGGTACTCTTGCCGGCCGAAATAGGCCCTGGCCAGATAGAAGTGGGCCAGGGCCCCGCCGTCTGCCTGCCGGAGCACCTCGATCGCGCGAAAATATCGCCCCAGCAAGTAGTACCCCACGCCGAGCCGGACGCGGCCGGCAGGCGTCTGCTCCTCCTTGGCCTGCAGATCATTGACCGCATCGCGGAGCTTCTGGAACTCCCCCTGATCGTGGCCAATCGCCTCGCGGATGCGGTGGACCTCCGCCGGTCCGAAGGGCCCGCTCACCAAAATGACCTGTCGGATGTCGAGTTCGGCTGCGACCGTCATAATTCCGTGTCATCTCCCGAGAATCATTTTGAAAGCTGGCACCGAAGAGTCAACCACCCTGGCTTTTCCGGGTCGCCTCTGGCGGCGCCGTCACCTGCGGCAGGAGCCAGCGAGGGGAGTCGAACCCCTAACCCCCGCATTACGAATGCGGTGCTCTGCCGATTGAAGCTACGCTGGCAACATGTTGTGCTATAAGGACTTATCGCCATCCTTCGTCGCGCCGATGCAATGCGTTCCCACCGTTGCGGCGGGCCGAAGGTGTCAACAGCCGTCCAACAGCCGCGACGCCGACGCCACAGCGCCCAGGCGCACCGGCTCCCACACATGGTCCTTGCCGGCACATGGGAAGCGCCCATTCTACCACGTCAGCGGGGACCAATCAATGGCCACTGATCGCCGCGGCGCCGAGGTCCTTCCAGGCCCCCTTGTCACCACCTCCCCGGTTTGGCACGATAACGGGTGGCGCACGAAAGGAACACAAGCCAACCATCCCCTCTTTCGCGCGTGGAGTCCGCCGGCCATCCGCCCCAGCAGGAGATCGTCCCCATGCCCGCTTTCCTCGATGTTCAGAAGGTCAAATACGAAGGCCCCAAGTCGAAGAATCCCCTGGCGTTTCGCCATTACAACGAGAGCGAGGTGGTTGCGGGCAAGACGATGAAGGACCATCTCCGCTTCAGCGTGGCCTACTGGCACACGATGCGGGGCACCGGGGCCGACCCCTTCGGCCCGGGCACGATCGAGCGGCCCTGGGAGGGCAACGCCGACTCGGTCGACAACGCCATCCACCGCGTGCGGGTGGCCTTCGAGTTCTTCGAGAAGCTCGGCGCGCCCTTCTTCTGCTTCCACGACCGCGACGTGGCCCCCGAAGGCAAGAGCCTGGCCGAGACCAACCGCAACCTCGACGCCGTGGTCAAGGTCATCCGCGAGGAAATCCAGCGGACCGGGATCAAGCTGCTGTGGGGCACGGCCAACTTGTTCAGCAATCCCCGCTACATGCACGGGGCGGCCACCAGCCCCAACGCCGACGCGATGGCCTTCGCCGCGGCCCAGGTGAAAAAAGCCGTCGAGGTCACCAAGGAGTTGGGCGGCAGCGGCTACGTGTTCTGGGGCGGCCGGGAAGGCTACCAGACCCTCTGGAATACCGACATGAAGCGCGAGCTGGACCACCTGGCCCGCTTCATGCACATGGCCGTGGATTACGCCAAGCAGATCGGCTTCACCGGCCAGTTTTACTTCGAGCCCAAGCCGAAGGAGCCCACCAAGCACCAATACGATTTCGACGCCGCCGCCTGCATCAACTTTTTGCGGGCCTACGGCCTGGCCGACCACGTCAAGCTCAACATCGAGACCAACCATGCCACGCTGGCCGGCCACGCCGTCGAGCACGAGCTGGAATACGCCGGCCTGCAGGGCTTCTTGGGATCGGTCGACGCCAACACGGGCGACCTCTTGCTGGGCTGGGACACCGACCAGTTCCCCACCGACCTCTACCTGACGACCAAGATCATGCTGGTGATCTTGAAGTACGGCGGGTTTACCACGGGCGGACTGAACTTCGACGCCAAGGTCCGCCGCGAGAGTTTCCAGCCGATCGACCTGTTTTACGCGCACATCGGCGGCATGGACGCCTTCGCCCAGGGCCTGCGCGTGGCCGCGGCCATCCTGGCCGACGGCGAGTTGGCCCGCATGGTCAAGGACCGCTACGCCTCCTGGGACACCGGCATCGGGGCGGAGATCGAGGCCGGCAAGCACGATTTCGCCTCGCTGGAGAAGTACATGCTGCAAAAGGGCGACGTTACGCCCAACAAGAGCGGCCGCCAAGAGCTCTTCGAGAACGTGGTCAACCGGTACATCTTCTAAGAACTCGTCGCGTCGGCGAGTTGGAAGAGCACCTGTTTGCCTAGTGCGGCGGCGTAGCGGGTTACTGTATCCATCGTGAAATTGACCCGCTGGCCGCGCTCCAGTTTTGAGAGCGCTGAACGGTCGATGCCGGTCAATCGCTCAAGTTCCGCAAGACTCAGCCCTTGGGCCCGGCGAGCCCGCCTGAGTTCGGCGAATACCTCGTTCACCTTCCGGAGTTCGTCTAGCCGCGCCCTCGCCCGGGCCCGCAACTCCGGCAGCTCGTCGGCGACGAGCGCCCGGATTTCCCGGTACTTGGCCGCTTCCTCGTCGGTAAGCCGTCGGTCGCGCACGATTTCCTTGATTTTCCCGCCCACGTCAGTCTACCAGTTCGTATGCGGTTATCGGGTAGGCCGTGTCATCGTCAACCCCTTCGTAAACAACCAGGATGGTCCGCCCGGCCATTGTCGTCCCGATGGCCACGGGCCGGCCGCTGGATCGGCTTGTCGCGTACGTTACGGGCCGATTCAAGACCTCAAGCACCTCGGCCTTGGTGATTCCGTGCTCGGCAATGTGGCGGACGTTGCCACGGGGATCGTCGTCCAAATCCCAGATTACGCGGAAAAACGCCACCGCTGTACCTCATCATGGTCTAATAATACCACGCGCGGCAATAAATGTCAACGCCCATGCTACCCCTCGATCCGTACGCCCCGCCGCCGCAGCTCCTCCGCCAGCTCCTCCGCCGACGTGAACACCACCGCATCGAAGCCCACCGCCTGGGCGCCGGCCACGTGGCCGGGCATGTCGTCGGTGTAGAAGATCTCCTCGGACCGGCAGCCGGCCAGTTCGGCCGCCCGCCGGAAGATGGCGGCGGCGGGCTTCATGGCCCCGATCTGGAAACTCAGGGCGTAGACCGAAAAGTCCTCCCGCAAGAGCGCGTACCACCCGCGACAGTGCTCCCAGTGCGCTTCGCAGGTGTTGGAAAGGATGCCCAGCCGGTGGCCTGCCCGCGCGAGCCGGGCCACCAGGGCCTGCGTCGCCGGCTTGGGCGTGAAGATGTCCGAGAAGGCCCGCAGCAGAGCGGCATACTCCGGCCGCGTGCCGGTGCGGGCGCAGAAGCCGTCGTAGAACTCTCGGGTGGAGATGCGGCCCGATTCGTAGGCCGCTTGCAGTCCGCCGTTGTAGATGGCGTCGGCGACCCGGGCGGGGTCGATGCCCGCCGCCACGCCCACCTGCGCGCACATCTGCTCGACGCTGAAATCCAGCAGCACCTTGCCAAGGTCGAAATAGAGGAACTTGGGTGGCATAATTGGCTGGTGGCTGGCGGCTGGTACAGAAGGGCACTGGGCTTGCGAACGTCTCGGTGAGGGCGCCCTTTGGCCAAATGGGTTAGTGCCGAAGGCACGGCAGCCTGTCTCCAGGGGCTCGCGCCCCTGGCTATTAACTGCCGCCGCTCCGCGGCTGAAGCACTCCCAAGAGGATGAGCCATCCCCTACTTTTCATGCCGGCAAAAGGCTAAAATACCAGAATCTCGCGTGTGAAAAACACCTTCAGGGAAACTGAACCATGCGCTCCGACGTGATCAAGCTGGGCGACGCCCGCGCCCCCCACCGCAGCCTGCTGCGGGCCACCGGGTTGGGCGACGCCGATTTCAGCAAGCCCTTCATCGCGGTCTGCAACAGTTATACCGACATCATCCCAGGCCACGTCCACTTGGACAAGGTGGGCGAGGTGGTCAAGCAGTGCATCCGCGAGGCCGGCGGCGTGCCCTTCGTCTTCAACACCATCGGCGTGGACGACGGGATCGCGATGGGGCACTCGGGCATGAAGTACTCGCTGCCCAGCCGCGAGATCATCGCCGACGCCGTCGAGACGATGCTGCAGGCCCACGCGCTGGACGGCATGATCTGCATCCCCAACTGCGACAAGATCGTGCCCGGGATGCTCATGGCCGCGGTTCGCTGCAACCTGCCGACAATCTTCGTCAGCGGCGGGCCGATGGAGGCCGGCCACATGCCCAACGGCCGCACCGTGGACCTGATCGACGTTTTCGTGGGGGCCGCCGCCCGGCAGGACGGCAAGCTCACGGCCGAGGAGCTACTGGCCCTGGAGAAGGCGGGCTGCCCGACTTGCGGCTCCTGCTCCGGCATGTTCACGGCCAACAGCATGAACTGCCTGTGCGAAGCGCTGGGCATGGCCCTGCCCACCAACGGCACGCTGCTGGCTACCAGTGCCGACCGCCGCCGGCTTTTTCAGAAGGCTGCGCGGCGGATCGTCGAGATGGTTTTGCAGTTCGACAAGCAGGGTTTAGGGCACGGCCTGCTGCCCCGCGAGATCGTCACCGCGGAGTCGATCGACAACGCGATGGTGCTGGACATGGCCATGGGCGGGAGCACCAACACGGTGCTGCACATGCTGGCCGTGGCGCACGAGGCGGGGGTGGCCTACGACATGGAGCGGATCAACGCGCTCAGCCGGCGGACGCCCAACGTCTGCAAGGTCGCCCCCAGCAGCGCGTACCACGTCGAGGACGTACACAGCGCCGGCGGGGTACACACCATCTTGGGCAGCGTGCTGCGCGGTTGCCCCGGCCTGCTCTGCCCGGGTTGCCCGACCGTCAGCGGCAAGACGCTGGGGGAGAACATTGCGGAGTACGACATCCGCGCGGCAACGGCAACCCCCGAGGCGCTGGAGCTGGCGGCGGTCCGGGCCGGCGGGCGGCGGACGACCGAGGGCATGTCGGTGCCCCGCCAGGCCGCCTCGCTGGCCGACCTCTCCCGCGAGCAACTGGGATTGGACCCCTACGATTGCATCCGCGAGGTGCCCGAGGCGTATAGTGCCGAGGGCGGGTTGGTGATCCTCTACGGGAACCTGGCCCCGCAAGGCGCGGTCGTGAAGGCGGCGGGCGTCCAGCGCGCCATGCTCCGCCACTCGGGGCCGGCCGTGATCTTCGAGAGCGAGACGGAGGCCTACGAAGGGATCGTCAACGGGCGGGTCAAGGCGGGGGACGTGGTGGTGATCCGCTACGAGGGGCCCCGCGGCGGACCCGGCATGCAGGAAATGCTCGCCCCCACCACGGCCCTCAAAGGCGTGGGCCTGGGCGACCGGGTGGCGCTGGTGACCGACGGCCGTTTTTCCGGCGGCACGGCGGGGGCCTGCGTGGGGCACGTCAGCCCCGAGGCCGCCGCCGGCGGTCCCATCGCTCTCGTGCGGCCCGGCGACCTGATCGAGATCGACATCCCCGGCCACGTGCTGGCCGTCCGTCTCAGCCCCGCCGAGTTGGCCGCCCGCGCCCGCCAGTGGCAGCCCCGGCCGCCGCGGTTCACCAACGGCATCCTCGGCAAGTACGCCTCCATGGCCACCAGCGCCGACACCGGCGCGGTGCTGAAGTGGGATTAGGGCTTCGCCGGCTTGCCGAAGACCTCGACCTCGATGTAGTGGTTCTGGTCGTTGGACGTGTTGCCGTTGGAGTACAGGCGGAGGTAGCGGCCGCGAACCGGCTTGCCCTTCCCGCGGGTAGCATCGATCAGCTTGCCGCGGTAGTCGTCGATGTACTCCAGGTCCTTGCCCACGCCCAGGCCGGACGAGTTGTCGAAATCGTTGTTGAAGACGGTCTTCACGTCCTGGGTGAAGTCGGGATCGTCGGAGACCTGCACGACGACGTCGTGATACACGCGGCCTTCGGCGTGGTAGTGCCAGAGCATGATGACGTACACCTCGGCCGGCTTCTCCAGGTCGATTTGCACCCACTGTTTGCCGGGCGCCAGCTCGACGTAGCTGCCGTCGGAGCCGTCCTTGTCGCCGTCGGTCACCAGGTTCAGCTCGCCGATGATCGGGTTGGAGTCGCTGGAGGTAACTTTCTTGCCCGCCGCGAGGTTCGTCAAGCCTGCGGGCACATAGAACGGCGGTCGGGGTTTCTCGTTGTACTTTTCCAGCGTGGGGGCGGCCTTGATGTTCTTGGGGGTTCCGAGGAACAAGGGCTTGGGCAGCTTCACGTCCAGGGGGACGAGTTTCTGCCCGTCCGGGCCGGCGGCGGGCGCCCCTGCGGCCACAGCCGTGGGCGCCCTGGCCGCCTCCGCCGCGGCCGCCGAGAAGGCACACGCCAGGATCCCCGCCAGAACGGCCGCCGAGGCCACACCACTCTTGAAACTCATGGTTGCTCCTTCACATTTCTTGACGTTCATGGGGCG
>Ga0326727_10012541_pt1 | contig 19244 bp, 19 predicted proteins | sample MB2enrmetagenome_FD_207643 | JGI IMG/M metagenome (GOLD analysis project Ga0326727, IMG submission 207643) | Lab enriched peat soil microbial communities from McLean, Ithaca, NY, United States - MB29MY | ecosystem: Environmental > Terrestrial > Soil > Wetlands > Peat | place: USA: New York...
AGCGTACGAGCGACGGGGAGTTGCCAGCTTTCAGCTTCTCGTTCAGATAGTGCTGGACCTCCTGCCGGGTCAATTTCGTCAGCACCGTGGGACCGAGGCCGGGCACTCGATCGAGTTCCTTCTCTTTCCAATGCTCCTCGGGGATCGCCTTGATGATATGGTTGCGCAGCATTTGCTCGTAGGAGCAATAAGTCTTCGGCCGCACTGAAGGTTTGACTAAAGTGGACCCCATTGTCAAGACCATTTTTTGCCCGCAATAAGCTAATGCCGACGGGGCCGGGATTTGAGTTTGGGCGACCGTGAAGTCGCCGTCTCGGGGTTTCGGTTCGCTATGCGCACCAGACCTGAAAGCGAGCGTACAAAAGCAACCGCCGCCGCCCGAACCCAAAAAGCGCGTACGCTTCGTCATCTGGAAGAGCTACACGGAGGCCGAGCGCATCGAGCTGTACCGGCGGGTGTGGGGTGAATCGTGGGAGCCGGCGAGCTTTGTCGCGCCACCAAGCGCGCCAGACAACCGCAGTGAGCTGATCCGGCAGCACATGATCGTGGTCGAGAAGGTTGCCGGAAAGCTTCTGTCCCAAGGCCAGAATCCCGGCGTTCAGAGAGACGATCTGCTCGTGGTCGGATATGAGGAGATTATCCACACGATTGACTTGCCTACAGAGAGTACCCTCGGGCTCGACAAGAGGATCGCCAGGAATGCGAAGACGAGGATGCTCCGGTTTATTGCAAAGGCGCTTCAGGAGCTGTGCTACGCACAGGTAGGATGGGCGAAGGCGGTCCGGGCTGCCCACGAGACATTCGGTTTCCGCACCGCCGAAAAATATATGCGCGCCGAAGGCCGCGCCGCCGACGCTGCCGAGCAGAGTACCGAAGCTGCGGAGGAAGCCGCTCGAGTTGCCAGAGAACCGCTGGAGAAGTTCCTGTATCTCGATTGGCTACACTGCTCCCCCACCGTATTCCACAAGACGCGCGCTTACCACAGCGATGAAGTCGAGGGTTGCGATCTGGCCGAGGAACTGGCCGAAATTGCGCACGGAATCGGTTACCACTTCAAGGCCGTGGAGGACGCCGATCCCAAATTCCCGTTCGGCCGGAGGGACTACATGCGACCGGTAGTGGAATGCCTCCGGGAGCGGGCGCATGTCATCAATATATCGACGGTCAGGCAGAAGCATTTCCGCCCGAGTATTCCTCGAATCCCGGCCACAGAAAGTGGCGCCTCTCGCGACCGCAGCCAAGTCTAGTCGCCCGACGCGGAGCTGGCATTGCGATAGAACCGATTCGCCAGCGTGGCGCCTGCAAGGGTGGTTCCCATTTGGTTGGGATCTGGTTGGAACCATCTTTCAACCACCCTTGTCGCATCTCAAAACATACTCCAGCCCAAACCCTCAGTGGTTAACATCTCAACACATATAGACAGTACATAGTGTCTATATACGGTCGGAGGTTAAAGAACATGCAACAGACGACCGATAGACAGCCCTTGCTTCTGCGTGGGGCAGTCCGGCCAAGGCCACCGATGCCCACATCAGCATCGTCGGCAACATCACCAAGGAGGAACTCCTCCGGGCCATGCTGGTGGACGAGATGGACAACGGTTTCGCCCACCGCTTCCTGTGGGCTTGTTCAAGGCGATCCAAGTGCTTGCCTGAAGGCGGCCGGATGTCGGAGGTCATCGAAGGCGAGCCGTTCCGTGAATTGCAGAAGGACTTCAACCGCATTCACTATGCCGTGAAGGGTCCCATCCACCGGGATGCCGATGCCTCCGACATTTGGGGTTACGATGATAAGCCCCATGCTGGCGTCTATGGCGAACTGACCAAGGAACGCCACGGTATGTACGGCGCCTGCACAGCACGCGCCGCCGCTCTGACGTTGCGCGTACCGCTCATCTACGCCTTGCTCGATGGCGCGAGCGAGATCCGCAAGGAGCATCTCATTGCGGCGCTGGAGGTCTGGCGCTATTGCGACGACTCGGCGAAGTACATCTTTGGTGACGCGCTGGGCGACCCGACCGCCGACGAAATCCTGCGGGCACTACGGGCCGCTTCCGCCGGGATGACGCGCACGGAGATCGCTGCCCTATTCGACCGGCACAAATCCGTGGCGAGCGCCGAGGCTTGGGAAGGACTTCGGTGCAATTGCGCCGAGGTTGCCGCTGGCTGCATCTGATCCGCAACCAAGCGCGATCAACTTGTGGTAAATATCCTACAAGATGGAGTTGGCGTCGCCCTCGCCGTCCAGGAGTCGGTCCCCGACGCTGTTCAGATGTAGCCACTTGGGAAACTCCCATGTGCCGGTGTCAGTATTGCACCAAGGTGATCGAGCGGCGGGACACTGGATCTCCGTGCTTCGGGGACTGCGGAAGTTTCTTGGCCGGTCCGCGAACTGCCAACGGACTGCGCGGCCGGTCGAGCTTGGTTGTCGCGTGCCCGCCTCGAAGTGTCTCCGTAACCATATGAATCGGATCAGGTTGCATGATCCTCCAACTGGTGACCACCTGCGCTGACCACCTACGCTGACCGTTGCTTTCACGGATGCGGGACAGCGGCGCCAAACTCCTGTTCGGCTCCTCGGGGCATCCGTCGGCTCCCGGGGAGATCGAAAAGGCGGCTCTGAATGGGCCTGCGAGTGAGGACAGTTCCTTCCGTATGTCGCAGTTCCCTATTCTGCTTACCTGCCGTTGAGGCTGCCGATTGGCGGACGCCATTTCACGGTGGACGTCTCACGGGTGAAGCCGCAGATCGACGTTTCATCACCGGTGCAGTGGAGATCAACCAACTGGCGGTACCGAAACGTGACGTCTTCAAGCCCATCAACCAGATGCACAAGTGGTTCGCGAGCCGGGCCTCATGCGTTTTCGAGCCATATTGTTGGGATGCTTAAGATCGGGTGACGGCGCTGAAGGCTGACCACCACGAATCTGACCGGCAACCTGAGATTGGCGCGGTCTACCCTCCAGACGGTAGTTACGCGCGTTTCTTCCGGGGCGTCTTTGTAAGTGGAGGGAAATACATGACGAAGAGATCGCTACTATTGCTTGGAGTGCTGGCTATGGTGACCCTGCCCATCGCGAGCGCCAAGTCCTATGACATCGCCTTTTCCAGCCCGACCATGGTGAACAATACACAACTGCCGGCGGGCCAATACACGTTGAAGGTCGAAGGATCCAACGCCGTTATCACCAACGACGTGCACGATTACAAGAGCGTCACCGCGCCCGTCAAGATCGAGAGCGTCGATAAGAAGTACGACGAGACAGCGGTTGTGACAATCCAAAAAGGCGACGCCCGGCAGGTTACCGCCATCGAGTTGGGCGGCTCAAAAACCAAACTCGATTTCAACTGATTCCAGGTGTTGGGAATGACTGTCTAAACGGGAAGGCGGCCGCACCCGCGCGCCGCCACTACCCGTCCGTATTGTCGCCTCCCGGAACACAGACGCGACTCGCAGGATCACAAGGATGGCAGTTGGTGTATCCTTGAAGCATTCCGGCTCACCAATATCCTCCGCGGCGAACCGGGCGCTTACCTGAAGCACCGTGGGTGGTTCTAGACATTTCATCCGCTTTCTACTCTAAACACGGTATAGGAACCTTTGAGGGCTATGGCTATCATTGCCTTAGCTGCTGCCGCGACTTACAGGAGGGTGTCGGATGCGGCACGGGTTCAGGCGCAGGGTGGTGCATCTGTCTGTGGTAATCGGCGTGGTCCTCACCGCGGGCCTTGCCAAGGAAAAGAAGAAGGACCCGAACAAAGACCCGGACGAAATTGGAAATCGCGACTTCGGCAAGGGCGTCAAACATCCAGCAGAACCTCGAAGCCCGGCCCGAGTACGTCTTGGACACCTCGGAATTCCAAGAAGTCAAGAAGCGTCTGGGCATGCTGGAAAACCACCGCAAGCCGGCTAGCACACAAGACGACCGGCCCACCTTGCGGCGCTCTCCGGGCAACGGGAGCGCACCCGACACAGATCCGGACGGCAAAGACTCAAAACCCGACGCGGACGAGCGGCCTACGCTGAAGCGCCGCGATTGAGTGCGTGGCGGTGGGCGCAACGCTATCACCGCCGCTGTAGCTACAGTAACCCGCGCCGCCACCATAGTTGAGAGTGGACATCCGAGGCGCGGGCTGGGGCACTACTCTTTTTTTTCCGCCAATCTACCCAGACTGGAGTATTGGGACAAAACCGGCTGCGCCTCAGACTGATGGTAGAAGAGGGCGGGTGATTATTCGGATTATCTTCGGTGCATTCCTAACCATGGCAACTCTCCACGGAGACGGTCCCGCTCAGGACGAGCCCCGGATGGTGGACCTCAACGTGGTGGCGGTCGATAGCCACGGGGAGCCGGTCCTCGATTTGACCCGCGATGAGATCCGCGTGACCGACTCCGGCCGGCCAGAGACGATCGCCTTCTTCCGTCTCCGCGACAGCAAACGAGGGCCGGTCCGGCCGCTAGGACTGAACGAGTTCTCCAACCGCAGTGCGAACAACATCCCGCGCGCCACGCTGATTCTTTTCGACCTGTTGAATGAGAGCTTTGGCACGCGGGGAACGGCTGCAAACGAACTGATTCGCAACCTCGAGGCCCTGGAAACGCCCGAGTACGTGTACCTGTACCTGTTGACCCTGGATGGGCGCTTGTTCCCGGTCCATGGCTTGCCTCCGCAGGGCGCAGTCAGTCCTCCGGAAGGCGCCCCCTGGACCCGCCGGATCAAGCCCTTGATGGAGGGCGCGCTGCGCCAAGTGCAGCAGACCCGTCCGGTCGAGATCGACGTGGCCGTTCGCGTACAAATAACCTATTCCGCGCTGAGCGCGATCGCGGCCGAACTATCCAGGGTGCCCGGGCACAAGAACATCGTTTGGATCACGGATGGGGTGCCGATCGAGTTGGGTCCGAACCGCTCGGATACCGGCGACTTTGTGGACTTCACACCGCTGCTGCGCCAGATGAGCGACGAGTTCGACCGCTCCGGCGTGGCCATCTATCCGGTGCGCCAGATTATGCTCGGCACCCCAACGCATATTGATGACGGCCCAGGCCCCGCCAACAACACCTTCTCCGGCATGGGGAGCATGGACACGCTCGATCAATTCGCGGAACTAACCGGTGGCCGGCCCGATGCCGGCAAGGACATCGGCGCTGCTCTCCGCCAGGCCATCGACGACGCACGCACCAGCTACCAGGTCGGATACTACCCTCCGGAGAAGAACTGGGACGACAAGTACCACAAGCTGCGTGTCACGTGCACCCGCAAGGGGGTGCGCATCCAGGCGAAGACTGCCTATTACGCCTGGCGGGAGGGTCCGGGCGCCAAATCCGAGGAGGCCATCGACTCGACCATTCCGACTACGTTCGATGCCGCTGAAATCGGGCTCCGCGCCACCTTATCACCCGATCCGAAAGGCGGGCGCACGCAGCGACTCGAGGCGCGCATCGACGCACGCGACGTCCTTCTGGTTCACGAGGGGAACCTTTACAACGGCCAGTTGCGACTGGCAGTGGTCGGGTACGATCCGGGCGGCCGGCCGTTGCGCGGACCGGTGATTCCTCTCAATCTTCATTACAGCGCTCAGGAACGCGACAGAGCGCTGCAGCAAGGCATCCTGTTCGGTCAGAACGTGACCATCGCGGAGGATCTGAAACAGATCCGCCTGATTGTTTTCGATCGCGGTTCGAACGCCATCGGATCGGTGACAATACCTGTCGGGGAAACCGTCCCTGGCAAGGGGAATTAGCTGGATTCGCCACCCTCGCCGAAAGGCAGCGCCATCTATTCGCCAAACTCGGTGACGCAGCGGCGTTCCAGAAGCGAGGCCTCGGCCAAGCGGTCCCAACCGACGAAGAAATCGACGAGAAGACGCCAGCTTCCGAGGACGAGAGGGGCCTGATCCGGACCGCCAGCGGGCGGCTGGGTCAACGCCCGGATTTTCGGAAAGTCCACTCGGGGACCGAGCAAAAAGAAAAGGCCGGCGAGGGCGAGCTTACCGTATATTGTGGTCGGCCGCGTCAGGTTTAGCGAAGAACTTTACCATCGACTTGTACGGCGCCGGTCCCACAGCCACGGCTTGTTCGGCGAGACACTGGAAGAGCTTTCCTCGGCTACGCGAATTTCGTCGATTGAAGTGATTTCCGATAAAATGCCACTTGGTGGCCGGTTCCGTGAGGCGGCACTTGAGGCCGCGAGACAGATCGGCGGGAGCTTCTTTATGCATTTGAGCCGAACCTTATTAACGGCGATTCCGCTATTGGGGACCGTGCTGTTTGGTCAATCCAGTGGCCAGGAAAAGAGCCAAGCCGACCACATGGAGCATCGCTTCGATAATCCGAAGCAGTTGGCCAAGAGCTTCGATGATCCGGCGCGGGATGCCTGGCAAATGCCAGATCGGGTTGTCGAGGCGTTGGCTTTGAAGCGGGGACAGATTGTGGCCGACATCGGCGCGGGAACCGGATACTTCACGGTCCGGCTTGCGAAATCAGAGGCCGCGCCTAAGGTCTATGCGGTCGACATCGAACCGTCGATGGTGAGTTACCTTAGAGATCGCGCAGGCCAAGAACGATTGAACAACGTAGTCGCCGTACAGGCAGCCGCGGACACTCCGAATCTGCCTGAAACGGTGGATCTCGTCCTGATTGTCGATACCTATCACCACATCGGCGGCCGCGAGGTGTATTTCCGAAAACTGGCAAAGTCTCTCAAGCCCGGCGCCAGGGTCGCCATCATCGATTTTAAGCCGGACTCGCCCGAAGGTCCGCCCAAAGAGTTTCGGTTCACGCCGGAACAGGTCAAGTCGGAAATGTCCAAAGCAGGATACATGCTCACGGCGCAGCATGATTTCCTGCCGCGGCAGCATTTTTTGATTTTCGCAATCGCGGGCCGGAAATCTCAATAGGAAGAGAGAACCGTCGGTTGGCGACATTGACCACCTTGCGGACGGTGCGCCATGCATCCTGCCCCGTACTGACGTAGGATCGGAGGCTGGAATGCGGGATGAGCCGCAGAATCGTCAATGATTCCGGCGCTATCCTCAAAAAAGGAGTGAATTAAGCACAGTGCAAGCTTCTGAAAGCCGGGAATACGGTTACGTTGCGAGGGTGGACCTCCCGTTCGAGGACGCGGTGGCCCGAATGGAAGCCGGCCTCAAAAACGAAGGCTTCGGCGTTCTCTGCAAAATCGACATACAAGCGAAGCTGAAGGAGAAGTTGGGCGTCGATTTCCCGCGCTATGTAATTCTCGGCGCGTGCAATCCGCCGCTGGCCTACCAGGCTCTCCAGCAGGAGATCAACCTGGGATTGCTGCTGCCGTGCAACGCCGTCGTGTACGAGTGGAACGGGCAAGTTCATGTAGGAGTCGTGGACGCGGAGAAGATGCTCTCCGTGGTGGGCAATCCAGGCATGGAAGATATGGCCAGAGACGTCAATCGGAAACTCCGCAGGGTGGTGAACAACATTGTCGGACCGAGTTAAATGCTGGTAGAGCGCGCCTATCGGCGCGAGGCTGGGCGGCGCTTCCTGGACCAAGGTGTTGTATCGCGCGAGGCATATCCCACAGGCGGTGTTTGCCGGCCCTGGATCGAGGCCCGCGGGCATCGAAGCCCTGAAGAAGGCTGTTGCCGGGCTGGCCAAAGACAGCGACATCGTGATTTACTGTGGCTGCTGTCCCATGTTCGAGTGCCCGAATCTCGGGCCGGCGTTTCGAACGCTAAGAGGAATGGGGTTCACGCGGGTTCGCGTGCTCGAGATCCCCACCAACATGTATACGGACTGGTACGCGAAGAATTATCCGTCCGAGCCTGGCAGTGCCGCCGGCGGACGGTGATCTCATTTCACCACCCTCTCCTTGGTTGGGGGTTCCGATTCCGCATCATCGCGTCGAGACTCGACGTTACACGAATTGGACATTCAAGTGGGCACCCCAAATCGCGGCAGGACCCAGCGCAGCAGAATGACGTACGCTGCAATTATCGCCAGAACCCAAAGGTTAGACATCGTTATCCCCTGACATAACTCTAACGTGTGGCTCACCAACTATGGTACGCACGGCGCTGGCACGGGTTATTCGACCCCCACTTTTCGCAAGAGCGTCATCATGGGACACCAGTTGGTGAACGCCGACTGGGACAGGTTCAAGCCGACGAAAGCAGTAAACAGAAACCATGCGGGATTGACCCAATAACCCAGGGCCACGCTCAGCATCACAAAGAAGCCGGCAATCAGGCGTAAGTAACGTTCGATGGTCATGCGAGTTTCCTCCTTCGATTCACAACAAAGTAGACAATGGGCACGGTCATGCGCGACAGTGCCAGAGACGCAACTTCTCCCGCCATCAGCGCGATGGCGAGGCCCTGAAAGATGGGGTCGAACAGGATCACGCTGGCGCCGACAACCACGGCCGCCGCGGTCAACATCATGGGACGGAAACGAACCGCTCCGGCGTCGATCACCGCTTGATCGAGCGGCATCCCTTCCTGCAGGCGAAGCTCAATGAAGTCGACGAGGATGATCGAATTGCGAACCACGATTCCGGCCCCCGCAATGAACCCGATCATCGAAGTGGCGGTGAAAAACGCATTCATCAGACCGTGCGCGGGCAGGATGCCGACGAGCGAAAACGGAATTGCCGCCATGATGACCAGCGGCGTAACGAACGATTGGAACCATCCCACCACCAGACCGTAGATCAGGATCAGCACCGCCGCGAAGGCAACCCCCAGATCGCGGAAGACTTCGTAGGTGATGTGCCATTCCCCATCCCACTTCATGGAATAGTGCTCGGCATCGGTGGGGAGCGTCGCCATATGTTGCTCGATGGCATACCCGCCGGGCGCCCGGAACTTGTCCATTTCCGGTCCGAGCTTAAGAATGGCGTACACCGGGCTTTCCATGGCGCCGGCCACGTCGCCTGTTACATAGGTAACCGGCAGCAGGTTCTTGTGGTAGATGCTCTTGTCTGCTACCACTTCCTGGCTGTGCATCAGTTCGCTTAACGCCACCAACCGGCCCGTTCGTCCGGCTACTTTGAGATTCTGGATCTTTTCCAGGTCCGATCGGGTAGCGCGATCGAGGCGCAGCATCAGGGGCACGTCTTCCTTCGCGGAGTCCGAATGCAGCAGCCCGGCCTGGTATCCGGAAGAGGCCAGCGCCATGGTCTGGGCAATGTCGTCTTCGGAAATACCATTCAACGCAGCCTTCTCCTTGTCCACCAACAGCCGGTATTTAGGCTGGTCGTCTTCCACGTACCAATCCACGTCCACAACGCCGTTGGTACGCTTCCACAAATCGCGGATGCGCCGTGCGATGGCGGTGCGTTCGTTCAATTCCGGCCCGTAGACTTCGGCCACGAGGGTTTCGAGCACCGGCGGTCCGGGCGGCACTTCCGCCACCTTGATGCGGGCTCCATACTGCTCGGCCACCGGTAGCAGCCGCTGCCGAACCTCTTTGGCGATGGCGTGGCTCTGCAGCTTGCGGTCGCCCTTCGGCAGCAGGTTCACCTGGATGTCGGCGACATTCGACCCTTGGCGGAGGTAGTAGTGCCGGACCAGTCCGTTGAAATTGAATGGGGACGCGGTGCCCACGTACGTTTGGAGATTCACCACCTGCGGCTGATCGAGCGTGGCTCGGGCCAGAGCGTTGGCGGCGCGGGCCGTCTGTTCGAGAGTCGTTCCATTCGGCATATCCACAATCACCTGGAACTCGCTCTTGTTGTCGAACGGCAGCATTTTCACTTTTACGAATTGGAAATAGAACAGAGAGACGGAGCCGAGCAGCAGGACTACTACGCCCAGCAGAAACGCCCAACGCACTGCCGTAACGTGCAGGATCTTTCCCATGACGACGCGATAAACCCGCGTCACGAGGTCTTCCCTTTCACCGTGCGCCGAAGCATGGCCCGACTTGAGTATCCGGACGGCGGCCCACGGCGTCACTATGAAGGCGACGAGCAGCGAAAACACCATGGCGGCGCTCGCCCCGATCGGAATCGGCCTCATGTACGGCCCCATGAGCCCACCCACAAAAGCCATCGGAAGAATGGCCGCGACCACCGTCAGAGTAGCGAGAATGGTGGGATTTCCGACTTCATCCACGGCCTCGATGGCCACTTCGTAGGGGGGCCGTTGGCGGTTTGCGGGCATACGCCAGTGGCGCACAATGTTCTCCACCACCACGATGGCGTCGTCCACCAGAATGCCGATGGAGAAAATCAGCGCAAACAGGGTGATGCGGTTCAGCGTGTAGCCGTAAAGATAAAACACCGCGAGCGTCAATGCGAGAGTTACCGGGATGGCAATGAACACGATCAGAGATTCGCGGAAACCCAGTGTGATGGCGATCAGGATGCTTACCGAAACCACCGCGATCAGCATGTGGAACAACAGTTCGTTGGATTTCTCGGCCGCGGTTTCGCCATAATTGCGCGTGATATCCACCTGGACATCCGATGGAATTACGCTGCCCTTGAGCGGCTCGATACGCTGGAGCACGTTGTCCGCGACGATGACCGCATTCGTGCCTTTCCTCTTGGCGATCGCTATGGTCACAGCCGGCAGAAACTCACTGGACCCGGCATGCGCGATGCGAACGTAATCGGAAGGCTCTTCTCCTCCATCGCTCACTTGGGCGACGTCCCGGAGGAAGATCGGCTTGTCATTCGCCACGCCCGCCACTACGTTGCGCACGTCTTCGGCGGTTCGCAGGAACTCGCCCGTCTCAAGCAGGTATTCTTTGTTCGCGGTGTCGAACTGTCCGGAAGGCAGGCGCCGGTTGGAAAGCCCGAGCGCGCCGGCAACCTGAAGCGGCGAAAAGTTATATGCCGCCAGCTTTCCCTCATTCAGAACGATGCGGATTTCCCGGCGCTGGCCGCCGATCAAGGTGACCGCGGAAACATCGGGCACCTGCTTGATGGTGTCGTCCACCTGGGCCGCGATGCGGCGCAGTTCGAAATCTCCATATCGCTTGCTGGAAAGCGTCAACGCCAAAATCGGCACATCGTCGATGGATCGCGGCTTCACCAGGGGCTGCGACGCGCCCGGGGGAATCAGGTCGAAGTTGGCATACAATTTCTGGTTCAGGCGAACGACGCTCTTCTCTTCGTCCTGGCCCACGTAGAAACGCACAATTGCCAGGGACTGGCCTGGGCTGGAAGTCGAGTAGATGTATTCGACCCCGGGAATCTCCCACAGCAGTTTTTCCATCGGTTTGGTGAGGCGCTCTTCTACCTCGTGCGCCGAGGCGCCGGGCATCTGCACGAAGACGTCGATCATCGGCACGATGATTTGCGGCTCTTCTTCGCGCGGCAGTTTCCACACGGCAAAGCCACCGAGGAGCAGCGCGCCGGCGATGATCAACGGGGTCAGCTTGGAAGCGATCCACGCGTGGGCAAACCGCCCGGCCGGCCCGAGACGCCGCGGCCCAGACGGCACCCCGCTCATTGCCGGACCTCCACCCGGGCGCCATCGGTAAGTCCGAGAGGCACCGGGCTTACCACCTTCTCGCCTTCGCTCAATCCCGAGAGCACTTCGACGGCGGCCTGCCCGCGCTGGCCGGCGGTCACCAGGCGCGTGCGCGCGAAACCGCCTTCTATCGCGAAAACCGATTGCACTTGGCCGTGCTCCACCAGGGCCTGCGGCGGAATCGTCACCACTCTGCGAGTGCCCATGGGGAACAAGGCGCGTCCAAACATGCCCGACCGCAGATTCGGCATGGCCGACAGATCGATTTTCACGATATAACTACGAGAAGCCGCATCCACGGCCGGCACGATTTCCGACACGTGGGCAGGAAACCGGCGATCCAACGATTCCAGGGCGACATCGACCGTCTGCCCGGCCTTCACAAACGGAAGCCTGGATTCATCCACGGATGCCTCCAGCCGATAGGCGCCTTCCCGTTCCACGGTGAGAAGGGGAGCGCCAGGGGCGGCCAGGTCTCCCGGCTCCACGGACTTCGCCGTCACTAACCCGGAGAACGGCGCTGAGATCCGCGCGTAGTCGCGCATGATACTCGCGCCGCGGATTTCCTGCTGTGCCTGAGCCCGTTTGGAATCGAGTTGGGTGCGTTTGGCCCGCGCCATCTCGTATGCGGCCTGGGCCGATTTGAGGCGCGCCGACGCTTCATCGAACTCCTGATTCGAAATCGACTTCTTGGACGCGAGTTCCTCCATGCGTTTGAACGTGCTCTGCGCCAGGTCCAGGTTGGCTTTGGCGTAGGCCACACCGTTATCCGCTTCGGGGATGGCGCTCACAACCTCGGCGTCGGCGGCCTCCGCGCGGCGAACATTGCTGTCCAGATCCTGCGAATCCAGCGTGACCAGAAGTTGGCCCTCCTGAACCCGGTTGCCCACCTGAACGGCAACCTGTCGCACGTACGCCATGAGCTTGCTGGAGAGCACCGCGGACGTACGCGCACGAACGGTTCCGGTAGCCTCGTACACATCGGGCCACTGCTGGATGCTTACGGCTGCCGTCTGAACCGGAATGGCCGGCTGGGTGGAAGCCGCCTTAGGCTGAGGCTCACTACCACCGCAGCCGCTCAACATTGCAATCGAAGCGAATAGGGGGACAAAAATGAATCGCATTAGTTCAATACCTCCGAGTCGGTCGAGAGCCGCCCCGCGGCCAAATCCAGCATAGCGGCGGCGATGCGTTGGTCATGCACCGCTGCCAGGTACCGGGTCTGGCTTTCCAGCACCGCGGTTTCGTTTCGCAAAAGGTCCGTAACGTTGCTCATGCCGGATTCGTAGCGGTTCTGAGTGATCCTCAGACTTTCCTGGGCTTCAGCCACCGCCGCTTTCGCCACTTCTATCCGTTCCTGTGCCGCCCGCAGATCGGCCCAGGCGCGGCGTACTTCGAGGCGCACCGCGGAGTCCATGCGCTGCTCGTCGGCATGGGCGCGCTCCAGCCAGTGGCTCGACTCCTCGATGCGCGCTTTGTCGGCCAGGCCGTTGAACAGGTTCCAGCGCAAGCCGATGGAGGCCAGCCAGTTGGCCCCGCCCTTATTGATGAACTGTTGGCGGTCCGCCTCAAAAGCTGCGTGGAAAGCGACCTGCGGAAGCAGCGTGCTCCGGGCCGAGTCCACCTGCGTCTTGGCGAGATCTGCCGCCAGGTGGATTTGACGGGTCTCCGGGCGCGTGGTGGAGGCATCCTTCTCCAAGGATGCCAGCGTCAGGTTCGGCAAATCCAGGGGACTCAGCGCGGTGCTCAAGACATGCTCGGTGTCCAGAGGCAGTCCCAACGCGTCGTTGAGCGCGGATTTCGCAACATCCAGATCCGCCGCCCTCTGGATACGCTGTTCGGTAACGGCGGCCAGATGGACTCGGATCGAAAGCACATCGACATCCGTCGACATGCCGGCCGCGCGGACCGATTCGGCGCGCATCAGGTCCGCCTCGGCGGACTTGACCGCTTGTTCCGCTGTCTTCAGGCTTTCAGCCGCCAGGACCGCACCGTAATACGCTCTCACCACGCCCGCAATCACTTGCATCTGGGTGCGGCGCTGCTCCTCACCGGTCATCTGCCGGGAGACATCGGCCGATTTCACCGCGTTCCGGGTTTGACCGGCGTCGTACAGCGGTTGGTCGACCGTAAGCAATGACTGGAAGTTGTTCAGGGAATCGGGCCGGTTCAAGGGACCAATACTGAGATTCTCGACACCAAATTGGTGCTGGGTCAACAGCGAACCGAAGACAAAGACCGGGTTGTCGCTGCGCGCAAAGGATTCAGAATAGTTCAGCTTGGGGAGCCGGCCGGCGCGGGCCTCGTCGATGCGTGCGGCCGAAGCGCGCATCCCTGCATTGGTGGCGGCAATGGCTTTGTTTTCTCGCAGGGCCAACCGCACCGCCTCGCGCAACGAGAGCGGATCCTGCGCCAACAAGGGTACAGCCAGGACCAAAAGGAGTGACTTTCTCATGATATTCGAATCTCGAAACTCCGCTTCATCCCTGAAGATGCAAATTTCGGCCGTTGGTGACACTGTCACGTTTTCAAAGATTTTGCATCCTGGTGGGTGAAGGGAACTTTTATGGAAGTGGAAGTCCTACATCTAGGTGAAGTGAGATTTGAGGCGATCGCGCGCGGCCACCGTGTGATCTGCGATCAGCCGGCTACCATTGGCGGTTCCGACAGCGGCATGACGCCCCCGGAGTTTCTACTGGTATCGCTCGGGACGTGCGCGGGATATTACGCGGCTCAATACCTGAAGACGAGATCCTTACCCACTGATGGATTGAGGGTCAAAGTCGCAGCGGAAAAGGCTACGCAGCCGGCGCGAATTGGACGCTTTCAAGTCATCGTGACCACGCCCGAACTGAACGCGAAAGACCAGGCGGGCATTCTCCGGGCCGTAAAATCGTGCCTGATTCACGCCACGCTCCTGAATGAGCCGGCCGTCGATATCGTTCTGAACGCGCCCGTCGGGGTGCCCGCCGCCTGATGTGCGGCTGGGCCGGCCAGCATCATGAGGTACCTAGGCACCTGCGAACAGGTCATAGCTTGGCTTTCAGATTATCTCGAGGGAGATCTGGACGGAGAAAGCGGCGTCGAAGTGGAAAAACACCTCCGCGGGTGCGGTACTTGTCAGGCGTTCGCCGATAGCTTGCGTAGAATCATCGAATTGTGCCGTGCTTACGAACCCAGCGTGAAACCCCGGGCACTTACTCCCTCGGCCAGGGCCGAACTCGAGAGTGCGTGGGCAAAAGGCACTCGCTGAGCGGCAAGATGGCTCGAACCGGGGGACATGATGTGAGCCTATTCCGCCGAGGCAACTAACAGGTAGCTGTACCGCCCCAAGTCGCGAAAGGAAACATTGCGCCAATCATCGCCTCTCAGCCTCGCTTCCGTTTCGCTGGGGGCAACACGGTGTTCTGGCGGCGGTCCAGGTGGATGTGGCACATCGGTACGCCAATCCAGGATTGCAGCACGCCCGTCTGCCTCGATTGCCAGCAGGGCCAGATCCCACGTGATCGCGAATTGGATGTGGAAGGTACGGAGTGTTCCGCGGGCGTACGCCGCATGATGGGGTTGGTGGGAGCACCGCGTTGGACCGAAAAGGCAGGAGCCAAAACGGAAATCCGGGTTTAGAGGGGTTTAGAGGCGCTGCGTTGCTGCCGCCCATCGAACCCGGCCCGTACTGTTCAGATGCTGCAACAATACCCGATCTGGAGTATGGGACTAGGCCCGCCATTGGGCTAGAGTCCAAATAGAGCCCAACCAGAGCGGGCTGTCCGTCGCACGGGCTTCCGCAGCCAACTTCGGCAAAGCGGTGGCCCCGCTCTTTGGGAATGGCGCACGCCGCTCGCCGGGGGGCAGAGAAATGAGAAGTGTCGTTTCCGCCGTAAGAGAACGATTCCAACTGACACACTGGGAATTCGTCGCTTCCAAGCGACTGCTCCGGCAAGATCGGAACGCCAGTAAGACAGACGCATTTCTCATCCGCTTTCCAGACCGTCTTGCAGGCTGGCTTGGTCCGCAACCTCGAGCCGCTGCAGGAGAACTGCGTCTGCCTCCTTTTCGCCATTTTTCCATCGAATCAAACACTTGCAAATGGATACGATTCGATTACCTTCGTGTTAAGGGGTTGGCCGCTCCGGCCAAATTCAAGAGGTGGAGGGTTCACGTGATGCAAAAACTAACGTTCACAATCGCCGCAGTGGCGGCCGCTGGCACGATTCTTCTCGCGGCGGCGCCGGCTGCTGCCGCCAGTCCCGAGACTAAGCCGGACAAGGCTGTCGCTTCAGCCGTAGCCACAGTGCCGGCAAAAGATGGGCCGGCAGTCGAAATGACACATCTCCAACCGTTCGCGAACATCGCAGAGATTCCGGTCGGCTCCGATCTGTCTTCCATCCGGTTTGAAGGCATCAAGTTGGTAGAGGTCGCGACAAGGAGAACCTCAATAACCGGCAGGGGCTACTGCGAGGAAGGCTATCGAGAACCGGGTGGTTCCATGCACTGTCCCTCCGTGCAGGACGGATCCCTGGTGCCCGCCTATCAGATCACCTATTCGTATAACGGTCCGTCAATAGGCGGCGACGAATACGGAAGCACGCATTTCACTTTCAGTGTAAATGTGCATCCCGAGGATTTGAACCCAACGGTGCGTCAGACGATATCGGAACACAAGATGAGCCAGACAACCGCCGCGGAAGATTTTAAGCTCAGCACCTATCGGGGTCTGGTCCCGCAGGTCGTGATTGACGATGCGAATTCGGTTCTTTGCGCTGGCAGCTATATCCATGGTCTTTGGACTCAAACCGACCGCAATTGCGAAGAGAAAGTGTCCTACAAGACGGTCGCAATGCCGTCCGGCTACATTGTGGTGAGGGTTGATCCTGCTGCCAGCATTGCGAATCTATCCCCGGCTTCCGGCAACTGACTGATGGTGGTGCGCCCCTTGTACCATCAGCGTGCGTACCGGTGCACTCACTCAGGTCGACCGCGATTCCCCTGCCGAATTGCTGCGTTCCGGAGCGCCGCAGTCGTTCGCCAGACCTCTCGCGGTGCGCCACCGCAGCGCTGCGGGTCAGGCTTACCTTTCGGTGATCCGCGCCCGTGCCGTACTGGTTTCGGCACGGATCGCGCTGGTGAATGCAAGTTCCGGGTCGATGCGCGCCGGCCGCATCGTACAGGACCGTCTTGCCGTTCGCCCGCACGTTATAGATTTCGACGACATTCCGGATCCCCGGGGAAGTCCTGAGTGCGGGTCAAGGCCGCCCGACTACGCGATCCAGCACGCAGCGGCTGGCCCGCTCCGGTGAGGTTCCTATTTGAACGCTGGCCGATGCGTGACCTGTTCCCATACTTCAGATCGGGCATACTGGCCGCATCCGAGCAGTATGGGCCCACGGCATCCGCGCCGTGGCCGTTGTTCTTCTGGCTTGCCGCGCCCAGGCAGAGAATCGGCCTGGCCAATGGAGCCAAGCCGAAGTAACCGTCCGAATCACTTCGCGCTTGTCAAACGGCTTCGCCAGGACATCGTAGGCGCCCAAATTGAGAGCTTCCGCCCACAGGCGCTCATCCGCCAGCCGGGAAGTCACGATGAGAAGCGGCGGAGTGGGCAGACATCCTACCTGCTCCAGCATTTCCCTCCACGTACCCGGCTGCAAATCGCGCTCACAAATGACGACTGGAATCTGCTGTTGCCGTAGAACGCTCACTGCCGAAGTAAGTGTGAGACTTTCGTTCAGCTCCCATCGGGAGTCTGAGTGTACGCCGAACTCGGAATAATGGATGATTTGCTTCAGGGAGATATGGTCGTCGGGAATGGGGCTGACGGACAGAACCGTCACATTCCTAGCTAGATTGGCTTCGGTTTTGGGTGGTTGCTTCATGAAAGCATCCTTTTCACAGGAAACGCTTTATCGCCTATTGAAACTTAGCCCACTCGGCGCTCAAATCCCATCCCTCAGATTGAGTATTTTGGCCATATCCGCATAGTAGTCAGCCGCTACGCTTGCCGCAGCGAGGTTCGAGTATTTCGTATGCGGCGAGCACGATCAATATCAGACCAAACGCGGGGCTGTATAGATTCATGCACAACACCACGCCGAGATACATCAAGACCGCGATTCCGATCGCGCAATCCCAAATCACCCTCTTGTTGGTGGTGTGCGGGGAAGCATCGGCTGAGCGCGCTTGCGGGCGCAGCCCCGGCACTGGGTTCGGTACGGCGCCGTTCATGATGACGCTCCCAGGCGGAGCGCCGCGATCTGTCGTACGAGCCGGGCCGGGTCCTGCGAACCGATCAGGACCTTATGCTCATCCTGCAATTCCAGTTCGACTCCGCGATTTCCGCGGGCGATATAAGCCCGGCCCCGCAGACCGGAACGGATACCGTAGCCGCCGAAGTCGCGAATCGGGTCATACTCGACTGCTCTCGCGGTGCGGACCGAGTTCAAGGGAATCTTCCGTTTGCGCCAAAGGCCGCGGAGCCCGACGGTAATCTCTGCCGGCCGCAATTCCGTAACCAGGCGCACGGTGATGAGTCGCACATACACCAACACGAGCAGGACCGCCAAGAAGAGCAGCCCGCCGTTCGAAACGGGCGGAGTTCCCCGAGGGTGATGCCAGACCAGTTGTCTGACGGTGACAAAGATAAGCGCGGCCGGCGGCATGGCCAGCACTAACATGGCATGCCATTGCCGGAAGGCTTGCTCTTCATGGAAAACGATCGGCGCCCGCTTGCCCATAACGTGCCCGTTAGCGCAAGGCTCCGAGCGTGTATTGCAGGGTAGCGTACGCGGTCTGATAGTCGTATTTCGCGTTGAGGTTTTCGATCTCCGCCGATGTCACGTTCAATTGCGCCTGCGTAAGTTCCACAATGTTGGAAAGGCCGAGGTTGTAGCGGCCCTGCGCCAGGTCCAACGCCAGGGTGGCCTCACGCAGCAACTGGGCGGTGACGTCGAGACGCTGGTAAGCTACAGTGGAACTGGCCCACGCCGTCCTCACGTCGCGCGCAATCGCTTCCGTCTCGTCTCGCAGCCGCTGATCGGCTTCGAGCGCCCGGAAGTGCGCCTCTTGCCGCCGAGCCTTGAACAATCCCCCATTCAGGATTGGAATCTCTACATTCACGGCAACGCCTTCGTATTCAGGGGGAATCACTCGCGGCAGCGTAATCTGGTTGATATAGGGGATGTAACCTCCGACGCCTACCAGGCTGGCGGTCGGATAGGACAGATCCTTCTCGGCGCGCTCGAACCGGTAGGCGGCGTCGCGGCTCATTTGCAAGCTCACCAGCTCCGGCCGGCTGCCGAGTGCTTGCGCCACCAGGTCCTCCGAATTCGGCGGAGGGCTGGGCGGAAGGGGCTCGTCTTCGAGTTGATAGGTAGCCGCCTGCTGGGAACCAATGGCGCGGGTCAACTCGGCGAAGGCTTCCTGAACCTCATCCTGCGACTGGAGCAGCAGCAGCTTGGCCTGGGACAGGTTCACATCCACGAAGCTGACGTCCAATTCCGAGCGAAGCTTGTTGTTGTAGAGTGCGGTTACCTGATCCACAAGCAACTGGCGCGCCGCCACGGTCTCCTGCGCCACCTTGACCAGCGCCTGTGCGCGCAGGGCTCCAAAGTAGGCCTGGTTGACGCGCACCAGGACGTCGTACCGGGTGGCTTGAGCCGTCTGCGCAGTGGCGCCGGCCTGCAGCCGCGACGTGGCCACCAGGTTGGGCGTGCGTCCGGAATCCGTAATCAACTGGCTGAGGGTGATGCCTTGGCCGACGCGGTTGAAGAGGCGGGAGTCTGTCAGGAACCCCGCTC
>Ga0326727_10012542_pt1 | contig 19242 bp, 15 predicted proteins | sample MB2enrmetagenome_FD_207643 | JGI IMG/M metagenome (GOLD analysis project Ga0326727, IMG submission 207643) | Lab enriched peat soil microbial communities from McLean, Ithaca, NY, United States - MB29MY | ecosystem: Environmental > Terrestrial > Soil > Wetlands > Peat | place: USA: New York...
GGTCAATTTCCGCGGCGTGAAGCGCAAGATGAGCAACTACAATCTGCGGCCTCGGAAGCGGCAGCGCACGCGCCGCATCGATGTCTCCGCGCGGATAAGGATTGTTAAGTGAACAGTATTGGGGTTAGCCCTAGGTTCGAATAGATATTGAAAGCGCCCTACCGCCGCGACGACTTGGCGTGGACGGCGCGCGGCTGCTCCGCCGCCGCTCCCGCCGCGAACGATCCCGATGGCGGGGCGATAGCGGTGTCCACCATCTGTACCATGGCGTAGGCCGGCATATCCTCCGCCTCCTTGAAGAACGTCAGGCGCGAGAGTTCGGCGTCGAAATCCACGCGGATCAGGTCGCCGCCGCGAACCTGTTCGGTGGCGATCAGGTTCGAGAGAGGATGCACCAGACCCCGGTCGATGGCCCGCTTCAAATGCCGCGCGCCATACTTCAGGTCCGTGCCTTCGCGCAGCAGGAATTCCTTCGCCGAGTCGCTCAGAGACAAGACGAATGGAGATCCCGTGGCCGAATTGAAGATGCGCTGCTGCACCATGTTCAGCTCCAGGCCCAGAATCTTCCGCAGCTCGGCCTCCCCGAGAGGGTTGAACACCACGGTCTTGTCGATGCGGTTCATGAACTCGGGCGAAAATTTGCGCCGCGCCGCTTCCATTCCCGCGCGCGAGACTTTGTCGGCCAGTTTCTCGTCCACCAGGCCCGCCGCGCTCCGCCGGCTGAAGTCGCCCGCCGCGAATCCCAGGTTCGGCCGCAGGATCGAATTCATCTCCCCCGCGCCCAGGTTGCTGGTCATGAAGATCAAAGCGCGGGAGAAATCCACGCGGCGATTGTCACCCAGCGTAAGTGTCGCCTTGTCCAGGATGCCGAGCAGCAGGTTCCACAGGGCGTCGCTCGCCTTTTCGATTTCGTCGAACAGCACGAAGCTCACCTTCATGTTTTCGGTGTGGTACTGGTTGAGCACATCCTGGCTGAGCAGGGGATGGGTTTCGCGATGCCCCAGGTATCCCGGCGGCGAGCCGATCAACTTGGCGATCTCATGGCTGTGCTGGAACTCCGCGCAGTCGATCTTGACCACCGCCCGTGCGTCGCCCACCAGGCTCTCCGCGGTGGCTTCCACCATGCGCGTCTTCCCCGACCCGGTAGGGCCCAGAAACAGGAAGTTGCCGATAGGGCGTCCGACGCCGCTCATTCCGGCCAGGTGTGTCTGATAAATATTGATTATCTGCCGTATGGCTTCGTCCTGGCCAACGATGCGCTTCCGCAGGTCCGATTCCAGTTTCTCGGCTTCAAAACCGGTTTGCGTCGGATCCAGTTGCTTACCCAGCCGCCCCATATACTCTCCCTCAGTCCCCAGCCCCCGGGGTCCATTTCATCCCTTCTGACTAGTTTGACGCAGCAATCGGCGTTCCAGGATCGGCTATCGCGCGAAAACCCGGCCGGGATCTCCGCCAGTGTCGCTAAACTTACTTCTTCGGACGCGAAGGGCGCATTTCGATACGGCTCACCATGGTGCGCGCGGGCATGCGCAGCACCATGGCCACCGCTTCCGCCACGTCCTCGGGCGCGATCATCCAACTGGCGTCGCCCGTGCGCTTGGCGGGATCGCCCGCGAATCCGGTGTTCACGCTTCCCGGCATGATATAGCTAACCCGCACATTCTCATAGCGATGATCGAGCATCATCGCCTCGCTGAAGCCATTCAACCCGAACTTCGAGGCGTTGTATCCAGCGCCCCCGCTGAACGGGTTCTTGCCCGCCAAGCTGGAGATGTTGACGATAAATCCGCCGCCGCGCTGTGGAAATCGGGAGAGCGCCTCCCGTGAACAGTAGAAAGGGCCGTTCAGATTCAGGTCGATATTGCGGCGCCACTCCTCCGGCGTCATTTCCGCCACTTTTCGGAAGACGGCTCCGCCGGCATTGTTTACCAGAATGTCGAGCCCGCCGAATTCCCGGTCGATGACCAGGAAAAAGTTGCGCACTTGTGCAACATCCGTAACATCGGCCGGCTCTCCCAACACGCGGCCGAGGGAGGCCATCTGGGCCGCGGCGCGGTCCACCGAGGCGCGCTCCCGCCCGCAAATCGCCACTGAAGCCCCCTCGCGCAAAAGGCGTTCCGCGATAGCGCGCCCGATTCCGCGCGTGCCGCCGGTTACCGCCGCAATCTTCCCCGTGAGTGTCTCCATAATCGGACGATTATCCCCCGCCCGGCCGCTGGCCGGAGAAGATTTCGCCTGGCGCCGCGCGCCGGCTGTTAAAATAAGGACAAGAATGCCTCCCAGCGCGCCCACGCCTTCTTTGCGCCAGCTTTGGGAGGAACGCTCTTCCCAACTTTTGAGCGAAGTGGAAACTCTTTGCGACGCGAAGGCGGCGGAAGCGCGCCGCCAGGCCGCCAGCGAGTTGAACCAGGCCGTGCGCCGGTTGCGTCGGGCCGCGGATTTGCAGGACCTGGGCGCGACGCTGCTCGATGCGGCGGGCGTCTTTGCCTCCCAAGTGGCCCTGTTTCGAGTGGAAGGCGAGATGGCCCGCGGCGTGCGCGTGCGTGGCGTGCCCGGCGAGACTGCCGAACGCTTCCAGGCGCTCGAAATCCCGCTGTGCGACGCCGCCGCGCTGGCCGCCGTGGTCGAAACCGGCGAGCCCGTGGTGGCCGCGGCCACGGCATCGGAATTGTCCCCGGCGCTGGCGGACCTGCTGGGACATCAACCCGCCGCCCGTGTGTCCCTGTTTCCGGTCGCGCCGCGGGGTCGGGTCGAAGCTTTCCTCTACGCCTGGGGCACGGTGGAAGGGCCTCCTCTGGAATTGCTGGCTGAGGCCGCTGCGGCAGTCTGGAACGCGTTCGACCCCGCCGCGCCTTCCGGCCTGGTGACCATCGCGCCGGCGCACGAGGCGCCCGCGGCCGCCTGGGATCTTCTCTCGGCCGAACACCGGAGGATTCACCTTCGCGCGCAGCGCGCGGCGCGCGTGCGCGTGTCGGAGATGCGGCTCTACCGGGCCGCCGACGTGCGGGCGGGCCGCGCGCACGGGGATGTTTACGGAGCGCTACGCAAGCCCATCGACGACGCCCGCGCCGCCTTCCGTGAGAACTACTTCGCACGCTGCCCGAACATGGTCGATTACCTCCATCTGGAGCTGGTGCGCACTCTGGCCCATGACGATCCGGAACTGCTCGGCAAAGACTATCCCGGTCCGCTGGCTTAGCGCCCTGGCCGCGCTGGCGCTGGCAGGGGCGGTCTTGTCCGGCGCTCCTTCCAGCCCGCCAAGAAAGAAGGCGGCTCCCAAAACCAAGGCGGCCAAACCGCATCCCGCATCGGACGGTGAACTGGCGACTCTGGTGCGCGCCTGGCGCGACGCCCCCACCGCCGCCCGGCGCGCCGCGGTGGAGAGCTACGCCGCCAGGCACGCCAAAGACAAGGATGGCCCCCTGGCTCAACTGGCGCTGGGGATCGTCTCGTTCGAAGGCCGGGATTACGAGCGCGCCATCGTCGCTCTCCGCGCCGCCAAAGTCCCGCAATTGGCCGACTATGCGGCCTACTACCTGGCCTCCGCGCGCGTGGAAACCAACGCGGGCGCGGCCGCGGTCAAGGACTTGGCGCCGGCCCACCCCGCCGGACTGCCCTCGCCGCTTTCCGCCCGGGCCTGGATCGTCGAGGCGCGGGCTCTGAAGGCCGCCGACCCCGCCGGCGCAGCCCGCCTGCTTCGCGATCACTACCCGGATCTGCCGCAGCCCGAAGGGGACCTCGCGCTGGCCGACTCCTACCAGGCCGCCAACGACCTGGCCCGCGCCGCCGAGTTCTATCAGCGCGTTTACTACCAGCGCCTCTCGGGCGACGCCGCCACCCGCGCCGCCGCCGCCCTGCCCGCCCTCAGAAGTTCCCTGGGAGCCGCCTATCCCGAGCCCTCGGCGCAACTGGCGCTCGGGCGCGCCGACCTCTTGATGGAATCCGGCGATTACAAGCGGGCGCAAGCCGAGTATCAGGCGGTGGCCGCGCAATTCTCCGGCCTGGAGGGCCAGCAGGCGCGTGTCCGCATCGGCGCGGCCCTGCTCGAAAACGGCAACCTATCCCGCGCATTCGCCTATTTGAAGGGTCTTGAGCCATCCGAGCCGGAAGCCGGCGCCGAACGCCTCTACTACCTCGTGGAATGCGCCCGCCGCATGAACGAAGACGACGACATGATGGCGGCCGTCGAGAAGCTGGGGGATGCGCATCCCCACTCGCCCTGGCGCTTGAAGGCCCTGGTTTCGGCCGCCAACCGCTACCTGGTGTCGAACCGGCCGGATCGGTATGTTCCCCTGTACCGGGCGGCGTACGAAGCGTTCCCCGGCGACCCCGCGGCCGGAACCAGCCACTGGAAAACCACCTTCTACGCATGGATGTCGGACCAGCCCGGCGCCGCCGGCCTGCTTCGCGAACACCTGCGCGATTATCCCAGCCACCCCACCGCCGGCGCGGCCCTCTACTTTCTGGGCCGGAGCGCCGAGCGCGAGAACGATTTCGGCGCCGCGCGCGCCTGCTATCAGAAGCTGGCCGCCACGTTTCAGAACACCTACTACGCCATGCAGGCGCGGGAAAGGGCGCGGCGAGCGGAAATCGTCGGCGCGCCCCTATCCCAGAAGATGCGGGCGTTCCTGGATGGTTTGACCCTGCCGCAGCCACGCCCCGTTCCCACCCAGACCGCCCCCGCCACGGCGGCCCGCATCGAACGCTCCCGCCTGCTGCGCTCCGCGGGACTGGGCGAACTGGCCGATGCCGAGTTGCGCTTCGGCTCGCGCGTGGACGGCCAGCCCGCGCTCGAGGCCATGGAGCTGGCCGGCGCGGCCGGCGCCACTCACATCGCCATGCGCCTGATGAAGTCCCTGGCTCCGGATTACCTCGCCTTGCCGCTGAACGCGGCGCCCCGCCAGTTCTGGGAGTTGCTGTTTCCGCTGCCTTATCGCGAAGACCTGTTCCAGAACGCGCGGGCTTTGGGTCTGGACCCCTACTTGGTGGCTGGCCTGGTCCGGCAGGAATCGGAGTTCGATCCGCGGGCGGTCTCGCGCTCCCGCGCCTACGGCCTCACCCAGGTGCGCCCCGGCACGGGCCGCGAGTTCGCGCGCAAAGTGGGAATCTCCCGATTCAGCAGCCGCCTGCTGTACCAGCCCTCCACCAACCTCAAAATCGGCTCCGCCATCCTGCGCTCCATGTTGGACCGGCAAAACGGCAAGCTGGAACCCACCCTCGCCGCCTACAACGCCGGCCCCAACCGCGCCACCGAGTGGCTCGGCTGGTACGCGTACCGCGAGCTGGCCGAGTTCGTGGAAGCCATCCCGTTCACCGAAACCAGAGACTATGTGCAAGCGGTGCTGCGCAACGCGGACGTCTACCGGCGGCTGTACGGGCAGTAGGCGCCTCGGTGGAGTTAGCCTCAATACTGTTCACTTAATCGCTGCTCGCTTCCGTGGCGCAGCCTCTCAGGCTGCCGCGTCGAGACTCTTCTCGACGCTTGGTGGCGGACCGAGCGCCAGACTCGACACGAGTGTCGAGTCGGCAGGCTGAGAGCCTGCGCCACGGAGGAGCAGACGTGCTAAGTGAACAGCATTGGAGTTAGCCTGCATGCCTCACAGGCGCCCCGAAGTCGTGGCGCACGCACTCGTGCGTGCCGTGTCGAGACTCATCTCGACACGTTCCGGGGGCGCGGACAGTCCGTCGAGCCCGGCGTCGGCATGAGCCGCGACGCAGCAGGCAGGAGCGCCCGCCACGGCATCACAACTGAACACCTGTGCGAAGGTCCGGTTAGGCCTTTCGGCCTGCCGCCGCCCTTCTGGCCGGCGCTTTTCGGGCCGCGGAAGACCGGTTTGACCGTTTCGCGCCGCGAGACTACAATGAAGTCGTAACCTACTTGCGCCCGTAGCTCAGCTGGATAGAGCGTTTGCCTCCGGAGCAAAAGGTCGGCGGTTCGAATCCGCCCGGGCGTACCAGTCTAAACCTTTTCCATTTATAACCTTACGGTCCTCGGCGGACATCCGATCAGAACTGTCGGTCGCGCCACTGTGCCCAGAATTGTGCCCACGCTGTGCCGCGCGCGCCCGTTCCATGGCTTCCCGGCCGTTCTCCAGGTTCGGGTGAACGTACCGGCGGGTCGTCGCAAAATCGCAGTGTTCCGCAAAGTACGCCAGCGTGTACGGGTCCATATACGCGGACCACAGCGTCAGGCATGTGTGGCGGAACGTGTAGAGCGGAAAGTATTCGATGCCGGCGATCTTGCACGCCTTCGCGTGCTGCTTTTTCAGCGATGACTGCTCGATATGACCGCTCTCGGTGGTGGCCGGAAAAACCCACTGCGAAGTCGAGGCGGCCTTGCGTATATCGAGCAGGGCGGCGACCCGGTTGGTCAAGGAAATCGAGCGCCGCGCATTCACGGTTTTTCCGAAGGGAACAAGCATCGCGCCGTCGCGGATCTGCTCCCATTCCAGCCGGTGACACTCCTCGAAGCCTAATGCCTTCGTCCAGCAGGATGGTGGCCACATCCCGCAGCAGGAACGGGTCTTCTGGCTCGGTTGGACGCTGCCCACGTTGGGTGGCTCGGATTCCTTTCAGGGCGCGCGTGTACGCTTGCAGTCTCTTCTCGCCGATCGCGTGCGCCGTTTGAAGATATGCGGCCTGCTCGGCTGGACTGAGCACCCGTTCCCGCCGGCGCTCGCCCGGCAGAAGAGAGATGGGCGCCATCGCCTTCTCTACACGTCCCCATTCAACAGCCAGCCGCCGCATTGTGACGGTCAGGCGGGACCCGAACAGTTCGCCGAATGTCGAATGGGGCCAATTCGAAGCACGGCCTGGACCGGCGCCGCCGGGTCTGGAAGACCCAGGTTGCGTCATCTATCTCACACCGGACGAAATGAATATATGACGCCTTCGGGCAGGAGACCGCGGCCATGACCTTCAAAGCGCTTAAGCGGCGCATTGAGAAGCTGGCAGCCGCATCAGAAGCACCGGCGGCCTACCAGCCAGAGGACGTCCTGCGCCACTGGCGCGAGACGGAAGAACTCAGCTACCCGGATGGCAGCCAAATATCGGTCGAGGCGTTTCGGCAAATCACCGAGGGGGAGGAGTAGGAATGCCGAACATGCGGAGGCGAGTTGAACGGCTGGAGCGATTCCTGGCGCCGGGGCCTGCTTCCGACCCATACGACGATAAGAGGCGTCTGGCTTTGCAAAGCCTTCCTGAGGAAGATCTGGAGGCGCTCGAAGACGTAATCGGACAAGGTCGGCGGGAGTGCCAGTGGACGGAACGCGAGGCAAGCCGCGATGAAGGCGTTCACCTGCGCGTTCGAGCAGGAAGTGCAGCGCGCGGGATATCGCTCGGCGGCTGAATTCCAGCGATCCTGTGCCTCCGGAAGGTGAAATGAGACTCAAATATCAGGCGGCAAACTCATTTTCGTCTTTCCATACTCCTACGTTGTTTTGGGCGAAAACGCTTATCCTGTCGAAGTGGTCTTCTCAACCTGCGGATCGGCCACTAATAGGTGGCAAGCGAGACGCGCAGCACCACGGGTTCCTCACCAAATTTGAGGCCATAGTCCGTCGCATCTCCATTCTGGCTGCGGAGGAGCTTGAAGACGCCGCCGTCGTAGATTCCCTGTTCGACGCGCAGGAACTGCCGGTGCTGCCATTTGCCGTCAATCAGGGCGGAGGGAATCTGTTCGGTTCCTTCCACGATATGCTGGGACGCGCGTTGCTGCGCGGTGCCGGCCGGAAAGAAGTCGACGGTGCAAAAGTATCCAGCCACCAGAAACTGGTTGTCGCTAAGTTGGGCCACCAGAGCGCGCCCCTGCGCCGTCGGATTCGACCCGGCCGTGGAGGGACCATAGAGGGCCGTTCCGTACGTCACCACTGCGTTCCAGGATCCGAATGGCAGCTTCTGCCGGGGGTCGCCCTGGTCCGAGCCCTTGAAGTGCAACGGCTCAGCCACGGCCTTGAGCTTCCCTTCGAAGTTGAGGCGGGCGATCTCCCGCTGCATGGGGCCGACCAACACGAAATTCCTCGCCAGATAAGGCGCCGGTTCAGTCGAGGATTCCGAGTCTCCTATAGCCTGAAGACCGAGTATCGTGAAAAAATAGCGGGTAAAGTCGCCAGTCGCCGGGTCGCACTGAAAACAACCGCTCTCAGGCAGAAAGAGGGGATTGTCGTCGCGGTGATAGAGTTCCAGGACCTTCACATACGCGGCGGGGTCGCCCTGATAATCGTCGGGCGCCAGAATATCGATGGCCGGCGCCGCGGCTTTCCAGATGGGGAGCACATTGTCGGTGGGGCCGCCGCTCTCGTAGGCGGCGGGAACTCCCGGCTCGCCGGGAGGGCCTGGATTGAACGGGTTGCGCAAAGCTGCATTGGCGTCCATGGGCAGGGGATAAACGGCCTTTCCCGCGGCCGCGACCTGTCCCACATATCTCGCTACCGCCCAGGCGTTGAAATACTCATCCGCATTGGGACCAAAGGCTTCCCGCCACTTCGGGGATTGAGAAGCGGTCTTTACATTCATGGCCTTGAGGATCTCGGGCGGCACTGGAGCCTCGAAGAACTTCTGCGCGGCCGGAGAGAAATCGCGGACGCTCTTCCAGTTGCCGGTTTCATTCTCCACCTGAACCATGATTACGGTGCGCTGCGGGTCGGCTTGCCTAAGGTGTCCCATGACCGCGGCGAATGCCTTCTTGTCCGCTTCGAGCGACGCGGTGGCGAACGGTGAAGGCGAGTCCACTGCCTCCCCGTTCCTGTCGAGCGCATGGAAATAGCGGACGGGGTCCAACAACATCCATTCGGGCATATAGTGCTGGCTGCCGTTCTTCCACGTGGCGAACCAGAGCAGAATGAGACGAACATGATGCTGGCGAGCTTCGGCCAGGAGCCTGTCGATCGACGAAAAGTCGAACTGCCCGGGCTGCTCTTCGATCTGATCCCAGTAGATCGGTATTTCGATCGTGTTGGCCTGCAGGTATTCCATGGCAGCCCAGTCTTTTGGATGCGAAGGCCAGGTACTCTCCAGGCCCAGGTCCTGATCCTCTACACCCAATATCAAGAATGGAGCGTCGTCCACCAACAGAGCGAAGCGTCCGTCCTTTTGCGCCAGGCGGGGAATCGGACGCTCCGCGACCTGGGCGCGGAGCGTACCGATGACGAGTGTGGCCGCAAGAGCGGCCAGAACAGCGGAAGTCGTTTTCATCTTTCGTGCTCCTGTGTTGTCTTGGGCGAACACGTCGTCTGAAGGCGATTCACCGGTACTCCGGAAAATCCCGGCGGCGCGAAGACCGATGCCGCCGGGATTCGAGCAAATCGAGATTGCCGCGCCCTCTAATCCAGGATTTCCTTTCTGCCTTCCTGACGAAGAAGTATTGTACACCCGACCGGTTTCATCAGAGCCGTTTATCTCATTCTTTCCATGCCGGGCGACTCCGCCAGCCCGGGGAGGGGCCACCCCCGGCTCCCCCTTCGCTCGGTTTCTTAGCTAGCGATATTCACTCTTAACGCTCCTCCACAAGGACGACTGCCGGTGCATAGATGGTCGTGTCGGCGCCACTTTCCGAGTGGCTTTTCTGCGCGCCGCCGGCGATTCAATGCTCGTGCTTCAAACAAAGCCGCAGCCGGATGAGAGAGGGTTCGAAGACCTGCCTCAGGATCGACAACTTGTCGCTGACCAGCTTGCAGCGGCTGGTGAAGACCGGCGGCGGGCAGAACAAGCCCTCGCGGTACTACTGGCGGCTGCTGACCGAGAGCCACCTGCCTAGGCGGCTGTTCGGGGCGATGGTAGGAGGAATCGCCGCGTTGCCGGTGGCGACTGGGTAGAAGGACGCAAAGAGCAAGCCGGCTCAAAGAAAGGAGGCGCATCCAGTGTCTTGTTTCCCTCTACAATTCCGGCGATGGCCGGCTGATGCACAACGCCATCCACCACATCGACGACTCGCGCCGTCCCGACGGCCTTACCCAGAGCCGCCACTCCCGACGAACCTTCTCTACACGAAGCCAATTCCAACACTTGCGGCGCCTCCCCGATTTCAGGATCATTCTTGGCTTGAAACATGCTCCCCGCGCAGTCAGTCGCCGTGGGGTACAATGCAGGAAGGCAGAGAGGAGACCCTGGTTCGATCCGTATGCGCCGAATCGCCTTGCTCACAGTAGTCGCGGCGACCCTTTGGGGCCAGAAGATCAGCACTGGGCCGGAGCCGGGCAGTACCGTGCCCGATTTCACGGCCCAGGACCAGACAGGCCGGACGCAGACCCTCAAGTCCATCATGGGACCCAAAGGCGCCCTGCTGGTCTTCTACCGTTCCGCGGATTGGTGACCGTACTGCAAAACCCAGCTCGTGGAGCTGGAACAAGATCTGAACAGCCTCCGGAAGCACGGCTTGGGGCTGGCGGCCATCAGTTATGATTCGGTGGCGATTCTGAAGAACTTCGCCGACCGGAAGAAGATCACCTATCCCCTGCTTTCGGATGCGGACTCGAAGATAATTCGCGCCTTCGGGATCCTGAACGGGACGGTGAAGCCGGGCACGGCCCAGTATGGCATACCGTATCCTGGCACTTTCCTGGTGGACCCCAAGGGAAAGATCGTTTCGAAGTACTTCGAGGACGACATGCGGGAGCGGGTGACGGCTTCCGACATCCTGGCGGGACGTTTCGGGGCGCTGGCGCCCGAATCCAGCAGGACGTTGGAGGCCAAGCACGTCAGCTTGACCACCGCGGCCAGCACGCCGGTCGCGCGGCCGGGACATCGCATCCTGCTCAGTCTGGAGCTTAGCCTCGGGCCGAAGATGCATGTCTACGCCCCCGGCGTAACAGGCTATCTTCCGATCGACTGGAAGCTGGAGGAGACGGGTGCGGCGAAGGCGTTTCCTTTTCAGTATCCACCGGCGCAGAAGGTGCGCCTGAAAGTCATCAACGAGACAGCGCTGGTTTATCGGGGCCGAGTCCGGATCACGCGCGAGATCACCTTCGGTCAGGAAAGCGCGGTTAAGCCGCTGCTGAGCCCATCGGGCGAGCTGGTGTTGAAAGGATCGTTGCGGTACCAGGCGTGCGACGATCGGCAGTGCTACCTGCCGGAAACGGCGCCGCTCGAATGGCGCTTCCATTTCGAAGGAATGGAACGCGAACGTGTGCCGGCGGAGCTTCAGCGCAAAGCTCAGTAGGCCCCGGTCGGCGGGGCGCCCGGCGAGAGCGCCCTGGATTCTTGGGGTCGCTTGGCCGAACGGCGCGGCCGCGCGGTGTGGCGGAAAAGAGTGGGAGTCGAACCCACCAGAAGCGTCTAACGCCTCTCGCCGGATTTGAAGTCCGGGCGCCCCACCGGGGTGCGTTTCTTTTCCGCGGGCGTACGATTCAGCCGTGATCCATGGCCATTATATCGGACGGCTCTCTTCTCAGCCGTCTCCCAACGCCGCCCGCGCCGGACGGAGCACTTGATGCTCGTCGCCGACGCGGCGCGTGAATTTGATCCGGTCGAAATACTCCAAAACCTCAATCGCCAACCCCCGGCCGATTCCGGCGCGATCTCTAAGCGTGGCGGCGGTAACCAGGCCCCCTTTCGCCGCCGCAATCTCCTCGGCGAACGTGGCATGACGGCGCAGTCCGGCTGGCGGAAAGAAACGGTTCTCCGCCACTCTCACCACCAAACCAAGGCGCGACGCACGAACCAGAAACGATTCGGTGTTCTTCGGATCCATCCGCAGCGCGCTAGCGAGCTCGTGCAGGGACGGCGGCCGTAGGATGTTCTCGATCAGCAATGGTTCCGCCTTCTTCCACAAGACCGCATCCGCAAGGGTGAGCTGAGCCACGTGTGTCCTGAGACGCACGCCGGAAGGTCCGCGCGCGATGGCGCCTTCTTTCGTCAACTCGGCCGCCAGCGCAAATGCGACCTCCTTCGGCAATCGAAGTCCTGCTTCCAATAAGAGCCCCTCTTGGTTGAGAATCACACTGGGCGCGCGGCCGTGCAGCAACGCGAGGGATTCGAGGATGGCAGCCTTGAGCCGATTCCAGTTCTCCGAAGAAAAACCGAGCGCGCCCGATGGCGTTGCCACGGACTTGGCGGAGGCGCCAGTGAACATCTGCGCGGATTCCTGCGCCGTGAGATTCCGACTCTGCGCGAATCTGGTCAGATTCAGCCCGCTGGGCGCGGTATCCAAAAGACACGATAATGCGGTGGGCGCGTTGTCATTTTCCATCGCTGTGAGATAAGCCAGCCGCTCCGGTTTGGCGCGGCCGCGAACCGGCGGGAAGATGTCGATGATTCTTCCTCCGCCGATCGTTCTCTGGGCGGATTGGTCCCGAAGGATCAGGCCATCTCCGCAAAGCGCGCCGATAGGCCTGTCGAGCACGAGTTGTACCAGGCCCGAGGCGCCCGGCGCAATGCTCGCACCCTGCAGAGTTGCGACCCGCCCCGTGACTTCCGCCGCGCCAAGGTGGACGTGCACCGGGGTCCAGTTGGCCAGTGGGCGCATCTCGCCTTCGAGAATACGAAGACGCGCATCGAACTTCTGGACGGGCGCCGGGACGTCCCCGGTGACCACCCAATCACCCCGCTCGATCAATTCCTGTTTCAGGCCGGAGCCGGCCAGATTGATAGCGCAACGTTGCCCCGCCCTGCCCGTCTCGGATCGAGCGTTCTGTGCGTGAATGGTGCGGGCGCGGACCTCAAGCCCCGCTTGCAAAACCCTCATGCGCTCACCTGCGGATACAGATCCGGCCACTGCGGTCCCCGTGACGATCAACCCCGCCCCGGGGATGCTGAAACATCTGTCAATCGCCAGCCGGAAATTACCCGCGGTTGCTTTGGGGCGCCAGCTCCGCGCGGCGTTCAGCAAGTGCGCTTTGAGATCGTCTATCCCGTCGCCGGTGACTGCGCTCACGGGGAAAACGGCCGAGCCCGCCAGGGTCGTCCGGGAGAACAATGCCGCAAGTTCATTCCTAACCTCCTGAACGCGTGAGGCCGCCACCCGGTCTGTCTTAGTGAGGGCGACTGCGCCGTGGCGAATGCCCAGCAGATCCAAAATCGCCAGGTGCTCCCTGGTCTGCGGCATGGGGCCGTCGTCGGCAGCGACGATGAACAAGGCGAAGTCGATTCCCGCCACGCCCGCCAGCATGTTGTGTACGAATCGTTCGTGGCCGGGCACATCGACAAATCCGATGGTCTCGTTTGACTCGACAGGCAGATAGGCGAATCCGAGATCGATCGTCATGCCTCTGTTCTTTTCTTCGGGCAGACGATCGGTGTCCACGCCGGTGAGCGCTTTCACCAGCAGCGTTTTCCCGTGATCGACATGTCCCGCCGTGGCAATGATCATTTGACGGGGGCGGCGCGTAGATCGAGCGCGCGCAGTTGATCGACGAACGCCGCCTCGTCCTCCAGGCAGCGGAGATCGAAAATGAGGGCGCCGCCCTGTATGCGGCCAATCACCGGGATGGGCAGGTCGCGGAATGCCCGCGCAATGCGCTCCAGAGCGGCGCCGGAGCCGCGCTTCCGATTGGCGGGCCGGATGGCAAGACCCGAGCTCGGGAGCTTGCGCGTGGGCCATGCGCCGCTTCCAATCTGGCTTTCGCACGGGCTTGTTTCCACCGAAGCGATTCCCTCCATCCTCGGGGCAACCAGATCCCGCATTCGATCGGCCAGTCCGCGGATATCTTCCACCGGACGCGCCAGCAGCCGCAACGTGGGAAGCCGGTTCGCAAGACGCTCCGGATTCGAGTAGAGGCGCAACACCGCGGAAAGGGCCGCGATGGTCATCTTGTCAACGCGAAGAACCCGCGCCAGCGGATTGCGTTTTATGCGCTTGATGAGGTCCGCGCGGCCCGCGATAATCCCCGCCTGCGGCCCGCCGAGAAGCTTGTCTCCGCTGAACGTCACCAGATCGGCCCCGCTCGCGATGGACTCGGCCGGCGTAGGCTCATGCGGCAGCCCGAATTGCTGAAGATCGATCAACGCGCCGCTGCCCAGGTCCACGACGAAAGGCAAGCCGCGATCATGACACAGCCGTGCAAGATCCGCCTCGGGCGCTTCGGCCGTGAAGCCCTCGATCGCGTAATTGCTGGTATGAACCTTCATGACGAGCCCGGTTTTCGGACCGATGGCCTCTTCGTAGTCGCGCATGTGGGTTCGGTTGGTGGTTCCGACCTCGCGCAGCCGGCAGCCGGAGCGCGCCATGATATCGGGCATTCGGAACGATCCCCCGATTTCGATTAGTTCGCCGCGCGAAACGGGCGCTTCCTTGCGGTTCGCCAAAGTGTTCAGGACCAACAAGACCGCGGAGGCATTGTTGTTCACAACCGTGGCCGCTTCCGCGCCCGTCAGATTGCGCAGATGCCGTTCGAGATGAGCGTCGCGGTCTCCCCGCCGGCCATCGCTCAAGTTGAATTCCAGGTTCGTGGCCTCTCGTGCGGTCCGCGCAACCGCCTCAATCGCCTCTTCCGGCAACATGGCTCGCCCGAGATTCGTATGAAGCGCCGTGCCGGTCAGATTGAAGACCCGGCGCAAAGAGGGACGCGCATCCTCTTGCAGTTGCCGGGCCGCCATTTGAATCACGGAAAGATCGCTCGGGATCGTCGTGGCGCTGTTGGCGAGTAACCCCGCCCGCACGCGGGCCAATGCCTCTCGTATCGCCGATACCGCCGCCGAACGGCCGAACTCCGCGATCAAACCGGCGGAATTGGCGTGATTCAGGAGCCGTTCAACCGACGGGAGCGACGACAGCGGCGAAATATCCGGATTTGAGAGCAACGGCACTCTCGGATCACCCCTTAGCGCCGAAAAGCTGGGTGGACATTCATGCTTCTACCGTCATGCTAACTCAGTTTCGCGCGCTGAGTTTCGCGCGCGCTGACATTATCATTTTGCCGCGACATTTCGCGCGCGCTGACTTCGGCCGTCTGGCACAATGACGTAAACTGGGAGTTTGGGCTCGAACCCGCTGTCTGCACGGGGCGATCATGAACACAAGCAAGGAAGCTCATCTGGCAACGCCGTCTGTTCGGCTGACCGAAATGGCGCATGGAGGCGGCTGCGGCTGTAAGCTCGCGCCCGCGGTTCTTTCGCGGATCCTGGCGAAGATGCCAATGGCCGCCCCTGCCGCGCAGTTGTTGGTGGGCACGGAAACCGACGACGACGCCGCCGTTTACCAGATCAACGAGCGTCAAGCCATCGTCGCAACGACGGATTTCTTCATGCCGGTGGTCGACGACCCGTTCGACTTCGGCCGCATAGCGGCTGCCAATGCATTGTCGGACGTTTACGCCATGGGCGGAACGCCCATCATGGCGCTCGCGGTGGTGGGCGTGCCGGTGGATAAGATGCCGCTGGATATGGCGCAGGATATTCTCGCGGGGGGAGCTTCCGTGTGCACGGCGGCTGGGATCCCAGTGGCCGGGGGACATTCGATCGATTCGCCGGAGCCGATTTACGGCCTGGTAGCAATCGGCATGGTCGATCCATCCCAAGTGATACGCAACAGCACGGCGCGCGCCGGAGACAAGATCGTTCTGACCAAGCCTCTGGGAGTCGGCATATACAGCGCGGCTCTCAAGCGCCAGGAACTCGAAGCGCCCTGGTACGAGGAAATGGTTCGCTCGATGACGCAACTTAACGCCGTCGGCGCCGAGATGCGGACTATCGGGGGCGTACATGCGATGACGGACGTCACCGGATTCGGCTTGCTGGGGCATTTGCTCGAAATGTGCCGGGGCGCATCGCTCGGCGCCGAAATCGAGTTTGAGGCTTTGCCGTTGTTCACCCACGCCCAGCGCCTGGCGGAGATAGGAATCGGCACGGGTGGCGCCAAGCGGAACTGGAAAAGCTACGGCCATGAGGTCGACCTGCCGGTGGATGCGCCGGAATGGTGGCGCGGTGTCCTTTGCGATCCGCAGACCAGCGGAGGGCTGCTGATCGCATGTTCCAGTGACTCCGTGCCGCAAGTGCTCGAACTTCTGAGGATCCGGAACTTCGATCACACGAGGGTTGTAGGCGAGTTCTGCGTCACCCAGCCGCGCGTCCGTGTTCGCTGAAGCCAGACGCTACCGGGCTTTCCGCCTCACGGCCTGGACTGCGTGGACTGCGAAGCCGGCCCCGGCGATCGCGCTCCAGTAAACCAGCCGCAGGGTGAGGGTGAACGCCGCCATTCCAAAGGCCATGCCCCACATGAACACCTCGCCGGTGCAGCCGTCCACCCAATCAGGGCGCGCTTCGCCGACCGGCACGCGCGGGTGCAGAGCAGGTATCAGGCGCGGGACCGCCCTGAAGTACTCGCGGTAGCTTTCGCCCTGCGATGCCAGCAGGCCGGCTTCCTCACGCAAGATCAGGCGATAGACGATGACGGGTATTCCCGCTACGGTGATGGCAAAACCAAAGCGGCTGGCCATGGTCCCAAGCCCAAGGGCGAGCAGGACCGCACCCAGGTAAAGCGGATTGTGGACGTAGCGATATGGGCCGCCGGCCATTGAGCGGTCGCTGTGCAGTCCTCCAGGATCTTCACATCGATGGTATCCGTCGGCTCATCCAGTCCGTTCCTGAAGGGCGGTTTGGCGCGCCGAGTGCCCGCCAGGGCGGCCCGTTTCAGCCCGAGGATGGCTTCCGATATTGGCGGATAACGCGCGCGCAGAACCATCAGTTTTCCGGTTCGCGCGCTGTGGTCACGGGTCGCTCGTCGAAACTGCGCAGCCCAAGAACGTGAGTGAGACTGCTTATGGCCGCCTCGGTCCTGGCGGCTCTGCCTCGGCTTGGCGAACCTGTCCTCGCCTGAGCCGGCCTGATCCCGCTCTGAACCAAATTCCATCAGGACCCGCCGCCAGCCGTTCTGGATGCCATCGAGGACGAGCTGGCCCCAATCATGTCACCCATCGGCCTGCCGCAGGCCATAGCTGACAGCGCTACTGGTCGCGATCCGGTCTGAGATTGGCAAGCTTGTTCAAGCCGTCGAGGTAGGCTTTGGCGCTGGCTTCGATCACGTCGGTCGAAGCGCCCCGCCCGGACACTCGCCGGCCCCCTTCCTCCATTTGCGCGGTGACTTCGCCCATCGCTTCGGCCCCGGCAGTTACCGCCAGGATTTCGAATCTCACAAGCTTGGCCGAGGTCTTGGTGACTGCGGAAATGGCCTTGCACGTGGCGTCCACCGGGCCGTCGCCGATCGCCGCTCCCTCGATGGTCCCGTCTTTGACGCGAATCCTCACGGTGGCCGTCGGGATGGCCGACGTGCCGCTGTAGATTTGCAGGTAGTCGAGCTGGTAGGTCTCCGGCAGCGGGTGGATTTCGTCATGGATGATGGCGGCCAGATCCTCGTCGAAGACCTCCTGCTTCTTGTCCGCCACCGCCAGGAACCTCTGGTAGGCTTGGTTCAGCTCCTGCTGCGAGAGCGCGTAGCCCAGCTTCTTCAGCCGGTCCCGCAGGCCGTGGCGGCCCGTGCGCGCCGTCAAAACCACGCGGCTTTCTTCGATGCCCACGTCCTCGGGCCGCATGATCTCATAGGTCTCGCGTTCCTTGAGGAACCCGTCCACGTGGATTCCCGAGCTGTGCGAGAAGGTGTTGCCCCCAACTACCGCTTTGTTGGGTGGAACCTTTATGCCGAGCAGGTCTGAAACCAGCCGGCTGGTGCGGTGCAGCTCGCGGACCTCGACTCCGGTTCGCGCTTTGAAGTAATCGGCGCGCGTGCGTACCGCCATCACGATTTCCTCCAACGCCGCGTTGCCGGCCCTTTCGCCGATCCCGTTGATAGTGCCCTCCACCTGGCGGGCGCCGTTCAGGACGCCTGCGAGCGTGTTGGCCACAGCCAGTCCGAGATCGTCGTGGCAATGCACGCTGATGACCGCCCGGCCGATATTCCGCACCCGCTCGCGGATCGATCGGATCAGTGCGCCGTATTGCTCCGGCATGGCGTAGCCCGTGGTATCGGGAATGTTCACGACCGTCGCTCCGGCGTCGATGGCCACCTCGATCATCTCGAAAAGGTACGCTTCCTCCGAACGGCCGGCGTCTTCGGCGTAGAACTCCACATCGTCGCTGAACTGTCTGGCGAGCTTCACCGCATCGGCGGCCATCCGCAGGATGGTGACCTTCTTTTCGCCGAGCGTCGCCCCGTACCGCTCATCCCGGAACTTGCCTGCGATGTGGATGTTAGAGGCTCCGATCCCAGTGTGAATCCGCGGCCGTCTGGCTTTGGCGAGCGCCTTGCCGCATGCCTCGATATCGCTTGCCACCGCGCGAGACAGCGCGCACACGGCGGGGCCGTCGATTTCCCGCGAGATCAGAGCGACGGCCTCGAAGTCCTCCGGCGAAGATGCGGGATAGCCCGCTTCGATCACATCCACCTTGAGCTGCGCCAGTTGTCTGGCGATCATGAGCTTCTCTCGGCTTCCAAGGCGGGTTCCGGCCGCCTGTTCGCCATCCCGGAGCGTCGTATCGAACACCGCCACCTTATCGGACATCATATGAACCCATCGTACGACGGCGAGCAGCGGTAGACCACGTCGATTCCGGGGTAGACCTGCCGGTAGGCAACCCGCGAATAGGTCGGCACATCGCTGCGCCAGTTCTCCTCGCTCACAATGCCGCGATCGAACACCCAGATCCGGCGCGCCCACGTGATGGTGGCGTTCCTCGGCTATGCTCTCTGGGTGACGCTGAAACACCTGCTGAAGCGGCGGCCTGCGATCCTCCCCCAGCCATCGGCCAGCGGAGGGGAAAATGCGCAGCCGATGTCACCGATGAGGGCGCTGGCTCTGCTGTCCAGCCTGCAGAGCGCCGACATCGTCCTTCCCAACAACGGATGGGCGAGAGATCCGACTCCGTCGGATTACGGAGCCCACGGCGGAGCAGAAATCCCTGCTTCACCAACTCGGTCTCAGCCTGCCGGAACATCTGGATACTCATCCCAAATGTAGTGCAGACTCAGCGATTGCCTGAACTCATTCTGAACGGGTTAGCCGGACCTTCTCACGGGTGTTCAGGCGTGACGTGGCGCAGGCACTCCTGCCTGCCGCGTCGGCACTCATGCCGACGCTTGGCTACGGCGCTTTGTCGGACACGCGAACGCGTGTCGAGACGAGTCTCGACACGGCAGACAGGAGTGTCCGCGCCACATCGGAGAGTCGGGTGTGAGATATGCAGGTTAGCCGCAATACTGTTCACTTAACAACATTTTCATGCTATTCTGTTTTGGGGTGGAGGCCCCCCAGAATGGCTCGTACCGTTGCGTCCTTACCCGCCGGGAGCCGCATTACCGACTACATCAGCCTCGGCGTC
>Ga0326727_10012545_pt1 | contig 19241 bp, 19 predicted proteins | sample MB2enrmetagenome_FD_207643 | JGI IMG/M metagenome (GOLD analysis project Ga0326727, IMG submission 207643) | Lab enriched peat soil microbial communities from McLean, Ithaca, NY, United States - MB29MY | ecosystem: Environmental > Terrestrial > Soil > Wetlands > Peat | place: USA: New York...
GGGGCCACCCGGCCGGACTCGTTTTGGATAGGGGCGAGGGGGGAACGGTTTTAGGGTATCTGACCCAACTTCGTGGCTCATTCAAAAAGTGGAAGCCAAAAGCGGCCCCAGGGGAAAAACCTCCGATATTGCGACAACCACTTGCCCGGCCGACTGCGCTGACATAGGATTTGGGAAAAGGATTTACTCTGGAAGGGCACCGCATGAAAAATAAATTTATAATTAATTTAGCCTGTTATTTTGCATCGATAGTCATTTTATCCTTAGCCGCCGCGGCCGCGGCCGATTCCCGCCAATCGCAATCGTCCGGTTCAGTCATAACAAAAATCATGGAACTCGGCCAATTCAAAATCACCATCACACGCAAAGGCAAAGCTGAAAACACGAGTTATACGCTTGACATGGAATACAACGGCAACAAATTGCCCCTGGACGTAAAGAATAATGTTCGGGACAATAAACATCCCGCCTTTTCTGATGTTAAAGCAACAATATACCAGGACACCCCGCAACCAGGCCTGAACATGCTCGCTTTGCAAACATATTCCGGCGGAGCGCATTGCTGTTTTGAAGGATATATTATGGTTCATGGGCCGGAGGTGGACGTTTTCACACATGTTTCACTTCTGCACGGGACGGATTCCGATACCATTTTCACTGGCAACAGAATGGGGGTAGTTGATTGGAGCTTTGCGTATTATAAAAACAATTATGTTAAGCTCCCTTTCGCTTATTCTCCAGGTTTCACTCGATATTTAGTTTTTGACAATTATTCATGGAGACCGGATCAAGTTGGTGAGTACCCAAAACTTTACGAGAAGTTTTTGGCACAGGAAACTGATGATGCCGAAAAAATATTGAATTCTGGAGAAGACAAACCTGAAGATTACGCTATTTTTACATCAGCCATTGCAGCTGTATATTACCACTATATGATTTATGGCGATGCGAAAAAGTCTGAAGAGTTTTTAACAAAATTATTATCAAAAAATCATGCGTCTGCAATTCCAAGCACATGGAATGACATTGAGAAGGCAGTTAAAAAATTTAAGCCTCAGACGAATATTGTTCTTAGGCGGCCAAGTAATAAAGACAACTGACAATATTTCAGGTTGTCATATATCAAAGAGATTGAGGGGTACAATCACATTTTTTGCAATCATTGCCGATCGTGGTTCATCACCATGCTTGGCTCGCCCAGTCAGACGCATGGCCCCGCCGGGCCGCATCATGCCGGGCAACGCGGCAAGCGTCGCTTCAGTTTCTCCCTGCTCCTCCCAATACAATCTCCCGATCGAACAGCCCGCCCAGCCAATCGCGGTCGTGGCTGGCGACAATCACCGCCGCGCCGCGCCCCTTGGCGACCCGCACCGCCTGCTGCACCGCCTCGGCGCTGGCCGTATCCAGATTGGCCGTGGGTTCGTCCAAAAGCAGCGCCAGCGGGGCAAGGACCAGCCTGGCCGCCAGGGCCACCCGCTTGATTTCGCCGCCGGAGAGCTCGAACCATTGGCGCTGCGCGAAGGCCCTGGGCTCCAGTCCGACCACGCTCAGGGCGTCGGAGACCTTGGAAGCCAACTCCCGGGTTTGGTGGCGCGCGCGCAGGCCGAAGGCCACGTTCTCGAACACCGTGCGTTTGAAGAGATAGGGTTCCTGCAAGAGCAGCGTGGCCTGGCGTCTCGGTTCGAGCGCGGGTTCGCCAAAGAATTCGATGCTGCCTTCGTCCGGTTCGTCCAGGAAGGCGAGCAGGCGCAAGAGTGTGGTTTTGCCCGCCCCATTCGCCCCGGTCACGGCCACGGCCTCGCCCCGGGCGATGTCGAACGCGTCCAGGCGCAGGGCGACGCGCTCGCCATAGCGCCGCACCAGATTGCGGGCGGCGTACAGCGCCTTCATCTGGCCGCCCGCCTGCGTAGCGCCACCAGCATGCCGTTGACGGCAAAGGCGATGGCCAGCAACACAAAACCCAGGGCGATGCCCCGGGCAAAGTCGCCCTTGCCGGTCTCCAGAGCAATCGCGGTGGTGATGGTGCGGGTCTCCCACTTGATGTTGCCGCCGAGCATCATGGCGATGCCAACCTCGGTGATGACCCGGCCGAAGGCCGCGACCATGGCCAGCATGACCTGGTAGCGCGTTTCCGTCAGGCAGGTCAGGGCCACCCGCCAACCACCCGCCCCGAGCGTGACCGCCGTGTCGCGCACGCGCGGATCGAGCGACTCCACGGCCTGGGCGGTCAGGGACACGGCGATGGGCATGGCCAGAATGGCCGAGCCGATGGCCATGCCGGTGATAGTGAAAAGCAGCCCAAATTCGCCCAGCGGGCCGCGCCTGGAAACGAAGGCGTAGACCAAAAGGCCGATGAGCACGGTGGGGAAGGCCAAAAGCGTGTCGGAAACAAGGCGCAGGGCGCGCCGTCCCGGAAAACGGCCATAGCCCAGGGCAAATCCGGCCGGGATGCCGAGGGCGGCGGCGGCGGTCAGGGCCAGGGCCGTGGTTTTCAGCGAGGCTAAGACCGCCGCGAAGGTTTCGGCGTCGGCGGCGGCAAGCAGCGCGAAAGCCTGGACGAATCCGTCCGCGAGGTAATTCATGCCTCTTGCCGCCACCTCTCCATTATCTCGGCTATTTCTCGTCGGAAAGCAGGAAGAACAGGGGCTTGCCTTCCAGCTTGAAACCCCGAATCAGGGCCTCGGCCGAGGGCGAACTCCACCAGGCCACGAATTTTTCCGCCGCCTCTTTCTTCACGCTCGGACACTTGTCCGGATTGACCATCATGGCCGAATAGGTGTTGCGCAGGTTCGGGTCGCCCTCGACCAACACGACCAGACCCTTGCCCCGGTCGGTGGCTTCGAACTTGATGTACGTGCCCCGGTCCGCCAGGGTGTAGGCGTTCTTCTCGAAGGCCATGGTCAGGGTGGCCATCATGCCCTGGCCGGCCTGGATGTACCAGGCGTCCTGCTGCCCCGCCGGGCCCGCCGGGACGGTCAGGCCGGCCGTTTTCCACAGCTCTTTTTCGGCCTTGTGCGTGCCGGATTCGTCGCCCCGGCTGACGAAGAGGGCCTTTTTGGCGACGATGACTGCCAGCGCCTCGGTGACGCTTTTGCCTTTGATCCCGGCCGGATCGCTCGGCGGCCCGACCAGCACGAAGTCGTTGTACATGAACTGATGGCGTTTGATGCCAAAGCCTTGGGCCACGTATTCTTCCTCGGCCTTGGGCGCGTGCACGAGCAGGACGTCGGCGTCGCAGTTCTTGCCCAGTTCCAGGGCCTTGCCCGTGCCCACGGCCACCCATTTGATATCGATGCCGGTGTCTTTTTTAAATGCCGGCGCCATGGCGTCCAAAAGCCCGGTGTCCTGGGTGCTGGTGGTCGTGGCCAGGGTCAAGGTTTCGGCCCAGGCGGCGGGGCTGCAAAAAAGCAGCAATAAGATGGCGTAAACCAGCGTTCTGCGCATTGTTTCCTCCAGGCCGGCGGGCCCGCCCGAAATGGCGCGGACCGGAATGCCGGAATTGTCGGCAACCTAACCAGCGCCAGCCCAATGTGTCAATAAAGGCGCATTGGGAGCGCCAAAAGCCTGCCGCTTTGACGGGACAACGGAAGTTACAGGGGGATGTCCAGAATTTCCTTGGCCAACTTGGCGGCCTGGGCGTCAAGCTCGGCTTGGAAACGCGCGAAGCGTTCAAGCAATTGCCGCCCGAAGGGCGTGAGGCTGTATCCCTCGCGGTTGCAGCCGGTCTTCTCGATCAAGGGATGGCCGATGACCGCCTCGGTGCGCTTGATTTTGCCCCAAGCGGCTCGGTAGCTCATGGAGAGCGCCGAGGCGGCGGACCGCAGCGAACCCAGTTCGTCAATCTTGTTCAGAAGCCGCATGCGGCCGGCGCCGAAATAGACGCCCTCCTCGGTTTCAAGCCAGACACGCACTCTGATCCGGGGATCTTGTCCTTCCATGCCCGCCTTCTTTTTTGGGGAATCATGTTGCTTGGAGCACAAAGTTTTTCCCTTTGTGTTCCATGTAATAGCAAGAGAGGCGCGCCGAGAAAAGGGGGTATGCGCCCTTGCCCGGCAAATCGCCAGGCCATGTTGACGCAAAATCCTTCCGGACTTACCCTGTTCCATCGGACTTGCGCCCTGGAAAAAATCCAACGGGGAGCGAGGCATATCAGCGGCGATGCTTTTCGCCGCATCCCCAAAGCCCCGGAGCAACGCCATTTCCAACAAAATTTCCGGCAACACCGAGGGACTCAAACCGTCCCAGACCAAATCACTGGAGCGGTTGTACAACCGCCGTTTCCCCTCGCAAGGCGGCTATTTGATCGAGCAGGCCCGGGAACTCGCCCTGCTCAGCGCCGATACCGGCAGGCAGATCGGCCTGCTCATCGACCGGCGCGGCCGGCCGCAGATGGTCATCGCCGGCACCCCGCAGGGCGTCCTCATTCCCGATCTGTCGCGCATGCGCGCGGGTATAGGCCGCTTGCGCGGGCTCAGGCTGCTGCACACCCGCCTGAGCGGCGAGGGACTGAGCCAGGAAGACTTGACCGACCTCATATTCTTGCGGCTCGACAGCGTCAGCGTCCTGGCGGTCACGCAAGACGGCTGGCCCAAGTCCCTCCAGGCGGCCCACCTGTTGCCACCCGGAGCGGGCAATCAGCCGTATGAGATGTATCCGATCACGGCCTGGGACCGGGTGAGCCTGGACTACGCGGCCTTGACCGCGGCCATCGAGGAAGAGTTGGCCAGGACCGGCGAGAGCCTGGCGCCGGGTGAAAAAGGGAGGGAGCGGGCCATTTTGATCGGGGTGTCCAAAGAGCCGCGCGCGGTCATCGAGACCTCGCTCGACGAACTGGCCGCGCTGGCTGACACCGCCGATCTTGCGGTCGCCGAGCGCGTGGTCCAGCGGGTGGCCCAGATCAACCCCAAATTCATCATCGGCAAGGGCAAGCTCGAAGAGCTCGAAATACTGGCCCTGTCGCTGAACGCCGGGGTTTTGCTGTTCGACGGCGAATTATCCCCGGCCCAGATACGCAACCTGGCCGAGGCCACGAGCCGCAAGATTCTCGACCGCACCCAGCTGATCCTGGATATTTTCGCCCAGCACGCCCACTCGCGCGCGGGCAAGCTCCAGGTGGAGATGGCCCAACTCAAATACACCCTGCCGCGCCTGGTCGGTCAGAACACCGCCCTTTCCCGGCTTATGGGCGGCATCGGCGGCCGGGGACCAGGCGAAACCAAGCTCGAAATGGACCGGCGCAAAATCCGCGAACGCACCACTCGGATCAAGGACGAACTGGGCAAGCTGCGAACGCGCAGGGCCAGCGTACGCTCGCGCCGGGCCAAGGCCGCCGTGCCGGTGGTTTCGCTGGTGGGCTACACCAACGCGGGCAAATCCACCCTGCTCAACACCCTCACCCAGAGCAAAACCCTGGCCGAGGACAAGCTCTTCGCCACTCTCGATCCGGCCAGCCGCCGCCTGCGTTTTCCGGATGAACGAGAAATCATCCTCAATGACACCGTGGGGTTCATCAAGGATCTGCCAGAGGAGCTTATCGAGGCATTCCGGGCCACCTTGGAGGAGCTTGAGGCCGCGGATCTCTTGGTGCACGTGGCCGACGCCTCGCACCCGGCCATCGAGGGCCAGATAGCGGCCGTGGAGCAGACGCTTGAACGCATGAAACTTTCGCAAACGCCGCGCATCCTGGCCCTCAACAAGTGGGACAAGCTCGAAACGGCCCAAAGGGACCTGCTTGCGGCGGCCCATCCGGAGGCCGTGCCGGTTTCGGCCCTGACCAAGGAAGGCCTGATCGACCTGACCGTCGCGCTTACCCGACGGCTCGCCTGGCCTGCGCCATGGCGGGAGCGTCCAGGTCCACGGAATTGACCCCGGCCGCCGGCTTCCGGTCCTGGCCCGGCAACTCCAAAAGCGCCCCGGCGCAGACGGGGCAGAACTGCTTGCCCGCCCCCTGGCCGATGATGCCGAGCGCCTTTTGCGGGAGCATGCCTTTGCGGTAGGGCCTGTCCGAGGTCATGGCGTCGAAGGCGTCGGCCACGGCGATGATACGCGCCCCGAGCGGAATCGCCTCGCCCTGGATACCGGCCGGATAGCCCGTGCCGTCCCAGCGCTCGTGGTGGTACATGATCAGCGGGATGATCTTTTTGAGCGACTTGATCGGGCGCAGGATCTCGGCCCCGATCAGAGCGTGCTCCTTGATGGTGGCGTATTCCTCTTCGGTGAGCTTGCCGGCCTTGAGCAAAATCACGTCGCGCACGCCGATTTTGCCGATGTCGTGGAGGCTGGCCGCAATTTCCAGGTCGTGCAGTTCGTTTTCGGAAAGCCCCAGGCGGGCGCCGATCTCAAGCGCCATGCGCGAAACCCGCAGGGTATGGCCCGACGTGTACTGGTCGCGCGCTTCCAGGGCCACAACCAAGGCCTTCATGCTGGAGAGCACGTGGTCGTATTCCCGCTTGAATTGGCGATAGCTCTCGGAGAGAAGCTGCTCCACGGCCAGAATCAGGCGTTCGACCTCGAATGGTTTGACGAAAAACCGGCTCACGCCCAGCCGCTCGGCCCGCTTGCGGTCCGCGGCCGCGGGCTCCTTGGTGCTCATGAGGATCAAAAAGACGTTTTCGAGTTCGGGCCGGCCCCTTATGGCCTCGAACAGCTCGTAACCGCCAAGCCCGGAAACGCCGATGTCGGCCACGATCACCTCGGGACGCTCGCGCAGGGCGATTTCCAGGCCTTCCCGGCCGTTTGCCGCGAGGATGACGTGCAGGCCGTTTTTGATGAAGGAGTGGCGCAACAGTTCGCGGATGACCTTGCTGTCGTCGACGCACAGGATCTTGCTGCGCCTGCGGCGGTCCAGGGCGCTCAAATGTTCGTTGACCTTAGCCTTGACCAGGTCCATGGCCGAAGACTTGAGGATGTAATCGTCCACGCCGCAATCGAAGGCGGTCTCAATGTCGAGCGGATTGTCGCTGGAGGAGAAGGCCACCACCGGGATGTAGCGCTCCGTATTCTCCTGCTTGATGCATTTGCACAGTTCCAGGCCGCTGAGCTTGGGCAGTTGGATGCCGGTCAACACGATGTCCGGGGCGTGGGCTCGGTAATCGCGTAGCGCCTCCTCGCCGCTGTAGGCGTGGAGGATCTGGTAATGGATCGGGCTGAAGGCCGTCTGCAGCAGCCGGTGCATGGTCTTGCTGACTTCGGCGAAAAGGATCTTCTTGCGGGCCGCCGGGCGGTGGTCTTCGTGATGCTTGGCCTCGCGGCGGGAATGCTCGGCCAAAAATATCTCAAAGACGTTCTCGATGTTCTCCCGGGTGACCAGCACCATATCCGTGACCGGCAAGAGATCTTCGAACTCCTGGGCGCAGCTTCCGTCCGCGGCCGGGCACAGGAGCATGACCCTGGCGCGGCCGCTCAGTGCATCCAGGGATTCCCTCATGGCGGCGTAAAGCGCGGAAGCCTCGCCCTCGCAGTAGCTGTCCTGCATCAGGACCAGGTCCGGGACAAACGAGGCGATCGAATTTTGGACTTGGGAGCGCTCCGGAGTGACGAAAGCAAATTCGATGTCGCGGGAAATAAAATATTTTTCCAGAAAGGTTTTATAGATGGCGATATCGAGAATGCACAGCACTTTCATGGGGTCACCCGAAGCCGGTCTCCGAGACCAAAGTGTCCAGTTGAGGAGTCCGCCCGACCGGCGGCCTCGACCCATGATCCAAACGGATCTGCTATAGCCCTCTCCCCGCCGATTGCAAGGCAAAAAGCGGCCGGAACGCCCGCCGGCCTACTGCGCGATCACGAAGGCGTCGGCGTACTGCGCGCGCAGATCGGACTGACGGCGCAGGGCCTCGGTCAAGGAAGGGAAGGTCCCGGCCTGGACGCGCCAGAACTTTTGCCCCTCGATTTCGGAATAATAGATGCGCGATCCAGGATAGGATTTCTTGATGCGCTCCAGGAGCCTGTCGGCGTTGGCCTGGACCGTAAAGGCCCCGATCTGGACGTAGAAGGGGCCGGGCAGGCCGTCCTTGGTCAGACCTGGAATGGCCCCGACCGAACTCACCCTGACTTTGGAGGTGCCCTTGCCGTAGATGCCGATGGCCTTGGCCCCGGCGAGCGACATGTCGATGATCCGGCCGGAGACGAACGGCCCCCGGTCGTTGATGCGCACGACCACGCTCTTGCCGTTCTCCAGGTTCTTCACTTCCACCTTGGTGTTCATAGGCAGGATCTTGTGGGCCGCGGTGAGCTCGTACATGTCGTAAATTTCACCATTGCTGGTCTTGTGGCCGTGGAAATCCGGGCCGTACCAGGAGGCCACGCCGACCTCGGAGTAGCCCTCGCCGGTGGTGAGCGGATAATAGGTCTTGCCGTTGACGGTGTATGGTTTTTGGGTGCCTTTCCCGCCGTATCCGCCGGTTGGCTTGGTGGATAAAAAGCCGCAACCGGCCAGGCTCAGGACAAGGCAGACGACAAGGGCCAGCCTGAAAGCGGCCGCGGCGGCGGATCTGTTCATGGCCGGTTTTCCCGTCTCGCCCACGCCCAAGTCCCGGCGTGCTCAGCGGCGGCTGAGCGCCAGGGCCAAGGCCGTGGTCAGCTTGATGAGCTCGGAGTTGTTCTTGCGCACCGTGGCGGCCATGCGCCGGCTGATGGCGGTAAGCAGCTTGCAGCCTATGCCCGGCTCGCGGTGGACCAAATCGAAGAAACGCTGCCGGCTGGTGACCAGAAATTCGGATTCCTCGATCGTCACCACGCTGGCCGAGCGGATGTCGGCATCGATCAGGGCCATTTCCCCGAACATGGGATAGCCTGCGGCGTCCAGAGTGGCCAGCACCTTGCGGCTCTTGGCCGGATCGAGACCCGGGATGGACATGCCGGCGATGACCATGGCCTTGGACACCCGCACCCTGCCCGCGACCAGGATGAATATCTCTTCGCCCGGCTCGCCCTCGCCGATGACCTGCATGCCCACGCCAAAACGCTGCCGCTCGAAGATGGGCGCGACACGATCGATTTCAACCCCCTCAAGGCCGGCGAACAGGGCAATATTTTCCCACATGACGCCTTGCAAAGTCATGGCGTTATCCGTTTTCCCCGGCGGAACGCAAAAAGAGCATCCCGTCGAATCCCGAAAGATCAAGGCCGGCCCGGGGATTGACCACCACCCTGGAACCGCCTTCGCCCACGCTGGTGTTTTGCCCGGCCGCGGCGAACAGTTCCAGGATGAAGGCATCCAGGGCCGTGCCTTCTCCAAGCAGGTCCTGGAGCGTGAGATTCTTGGCCAGGGTGTAGACGGCCAGGGGCAAGACCCCCTCGCTCTGAATGGCCCGGGTCACGAGCTTGGCCCAGGAGAGCTTTTTTTCCTGATCGGTGAGGGGGCGGTTCCCAAGCAGCCGTTGCCGGTCTTCGCGTTCCTCGCCCATGACGGCGCGCAAAAATTCATGCAAACCGGGATGCGCCCCGATCGCGGCCAAGGTCCGGCTGGCCAGATCGCCCCGGCTTACGACCTCGCTCGCCCCGGCCTTGATCAGATGCTCGCGGTTGTCCGCCCGGCCCACCTCGGCATAGAGCGGGACCTTGGGAGCGAGCGTCTTGAAGGTGAGCGCCGCGTACAGGCTTTGCTGGTCGGCGGTCTCAGGAGGCAGGCCGTCCTGGCATAGGACGTAGGCGAGTTTGGCCGTGGCCGGCGAAGCCTTGGACGTCACCGACTCCATGGCCGGATTGCCCTTGACGAAATTCAGCTTCGAGCCGAGCCCCAATTGGAAGGACGCCTCCTCCCACTGCTCCGGTTCAAGCGAATTGACGGCCACGAACTCGGCGGCCTTGAATTCCTGGGAGTCGGCCAGGCTGCGGATCAAGGTCTGGGCGTTGGCGTTCCAACCGAGCACGACGACATGTCCGGAAATGTTCACTTGCAATAACCCCAGGCGTTTGTTGGCCCGCCGCTCGACGAGAAACGAGGACAGCGTGCCGGTCAGGACCGAAACCAGTCCGATCCCGGAGACCATGACCAGCATCGCCAGCATCCGGCCGGGGGCCGTCTTCGGCACGATGTCGCCATAGCCGACCGTGGTCAGGGTGACCACGGTCCAATACACGGCGTCGAAAAAACTCTTGCCGTTTTCCTGCGGCAATTCCAAAAAATAAAACCCGCCGGCGCCGGCCAATAAAATCAGCAGGGTGAAAACAAACGGCTTGAGATACCGGGCGTTACTCCATTTCTTCGTCATCAGGGCTGGGCGCATCCGCCAGATCCTCTTGCCGTTTGAGCAATTCCTCGAAACGGATGTCGCCGCCGATCACGCCCATGATTTCGTCGCGCTCGTTGACCACCGGCGCCGAGACCGTCAGGCACAGCCGGCCCGTGTAGTTCGATTTGTAGAAGCCGGTCACGTGGGTCACGCCTTTTTGCATGGGCACGATGAACCATTCGCGGTCGGAAAAGTCGGTGTGCAGCTCAATGGTGTTGTATTTGGGCTTATCCAGCGGATCGCTGACCATGCTGGCGGTCAGGCGTCCCTCGGTGTCGGTCAGGTAGAGGTACTGGATAAAGGAGTACTCGTCCAAAAAGGCGGCCATGGCCTGCTCCGCCGTCTCCTCGCCCATGCCGCGCACGGCCGGGTCTTCGGCAAGCTTGACGATCAGGCGGCTGGCCAGGTCGTGGGCCAGCTTTTTCAAATGGTCGAACTCCGAGGCGAACAGTTCCGGCAAAAAGCGTTTGGCCAGGGATTTCATTTCCTGGTTGGAGTACGAGGTGTTGCGTCCGTTCTCGTAGCTCTCCATGATCTTGTTGTAGATCTTGTCCACGGCCGGATGGCGCTTGTCGACGCGCCGGTCCTCGGGCAGGTCGAGAAAGGTGTTGATCCAGTAAGCCACTCCGGCCTTGCCGGACTTGTCGGTGATGATGATCGGCGGGGTGCGGCCCAGGATCTTCTTGGTGTCGAAGATGTTGTAGATTTCCTCGTTCTTGAGCATGCCGTCCACGTGCACCCCGGCGCTGGTGGCGTTGAAATCGCGGCCGGCGAAGGGGTAATTGTCCGGGATGCGGTAGCCGAGCTCCTTTTCGAAGTATTCTGCGATCTCGGTGATGACCTCGGTGTTGGCCTTGTCGTCCTCGCCGGTGAGGGCGATGTATTCGACGACCAGGGCCTCGATCGGGGTGTTGCCGGTGCGTTCGCCAAAGCCGAGCAAGGTGCCGTTGACTCCGGAGCAGCCGTACAGCCAGGCCGTGGTGGCGTTGATGAGCACCTTGTGGAAGTCGTTGTGGCCGTGCCATTCCAACCACTCGCCCGGAACCTCGGCCTCGTCGGTGAAGGCCCGCACCACCCGGGCGACGCTACGGGGCATGGCCGCGCCGGGATAGGGCACGCCGTAGCCGAGCGTGTCGCACAGCCGGATCTTGATCGGAATGTCGGCCTGCTTGGCCAGATGCATGAGCTTCTGGGCAAAGGGCAGGCAAAACCCGTAGATGTCAGCCCTCGTGATGTCCTCGAAGTGGCAGCGCGGCGCAATGCCCCATTCCAGGGCCTGCTCGACCACGGCCAGATAGTCGGCCAGCGCCTCCTTGCGGTCTTTGCCCAGCTTCAAATAAATGTGGTAGTCGGAAACCGAGGTCAGCATCCCGGTTTCCTTGACGCCCATGGTCTTGAGAATCTTCAGGTCGTTTTTGTTGGCCCGAATCCAGCCGGTGATCCTGGGATAGACGTAATCCCTGGCGGCGCAGGCCTCGACGGCCCGGCGGTCCTTTTCCGAGTAGACGAAAAATTCGCTGGAGCGAATCAGCCCCGAGGCGCCGCCGAGTTTGTGGAGCAAATCGAAAATATGCACGATCTGCTTGACTGTGTAAGGCGGCCGGGCCTGCTGCCCGTCGCGGAAGGTGGTGTCCGTGATGAACATGGGATCGGCCGGACGCGGCAGGATAAAGGCGTCGTCGAAACTCACCCGGCTGATCTTGGAATAGGGAAAGAGGTCCCTGAACAGTTCGGGCTTGGCGACGTTTTCCAGTCTGAACCGGGGGACCGCTCGGTTAAGATGCAAAAAACTCATGCTGGACTCCTGTGCGGAAAATGACGGCCGGACTCGGCCGACGCCGATTTATGCCTAAGTGTACTGAAAACGGCCCTGATAGGCAATCACCGCCCGGCCGGACCGCTGTACCGGGCAAAAAGGACTGGACCCGACATCGGTAAAAAATTAGTCTGAACGGACAACCAACATTCATGGGAGCAAAAAATATCTTTATTTTTGTGCTCCCATTTATAAGTACGGGCACGCCTTTGTCGTGCCCCCGCGGCGACACGCTGCGGGGCACAAAGTTAAAAACCGTGTGCTCCAAGAATATTATTTCCGAGGCCCCCCAGTGACCGAAAAAGCCAACCACGCACCCAAACCGGACGCAGGCTCCGACGCCCCGACCGTCAGCCCCAAGCTCTATTCCCTGATCTTAAGCGTCGCCGACGCCCTGGACCTCATTTCGCCCGAACTGGCCAGCCACCACAAGCGTGTCGCCTATGTCGCCTCGCGCCTGTCCAAAGCCGCCGGGCTTCGCGGCGCGGACCTGGAAAACGTGGTCGTGGCCGCCCTTCTCCACGACGCCGGCGGGCTGACCCTGAAAAGCAAACTTCGGGCCCTGGAGTTCGAGCACACCCATTCGGAACACGAGGAATACGGCTACAAGCTGCTCAGGGACGCCCCCTCGCTCGGCGAGGCGGCCGCGCTCGTGCGCCGCCACCACGCCTGGTGGGGACGCGAGACGCATCTGCCGCTGGGATGCCACATCCTGCATCTGTCCGACCGGGTCGACGCCCTGGTGGACAAACACCGCCCCATCCTCGACCAGGCACAGGACGTGACGGCCGCCATCGCGGAAAAAAGCGGTCTCATGTTCGACCCGAAACTGTGCGAACTTTTTCGGGAGATAGCCGCCCGGGAATCGTTCTGGTTCGACCTCGCCTCGCCCCAGATCGGCTCTCTTATCCTGGCCGAACTGGCCGCCAACGAGGGCGCCCGGGACATCGACCTGGGCGCCGACTCGGCCCTGGAGTTCTCGCGCTTCATCGCCCAGCTCATCGATTTCCGCTCCCGTTTCACAGCCACCCATTCCAGCGGCGTGGCCGCCTGCAGCGTGGCCCTGGCGGGCAGGGCCGGATTTCCCGCCGGAGAGCTCGATCTCATCCGCGTGGCCGGCTATCTCCACGACCTGGGAAAACTGGCCGTGCCCGCGGAACTCATCGAAAAGCCCGAAAAGCTGACCGAATCCGAAATGAACGTCATGAAATCCCACACCTATCTGTCCTATCACATCCTGGCCAAGGTCGCCGGACTGGAACGGGTGGCGGTCTGGGCCTCCTTCCACCATGAGCGCTTAAACGGCACGGGGTATCCATTCAGAAAGAAAGGAGCGGATATCCCGCCTCAGGCGCGCATCATCGCCGTGGCCGACATCTTCACCGCCCTGACCGAAGACCGGCCCTATCGCAAAGCCATGGCGCCGAAAACCGCCGTGGGCATCCTTTCGGACATGGCCGCGCACGGCCTGGTCGATAAAGATATCGTCGGCGGCCTTGCGACCGGCCTGGACGACATCCACGACGTCCGGGAGCAGGCCCAAAAGCGGGCCCTGGAACAATACCGGAATTTCTACCGCCTGTAGTGGCCCGAACGGGCCGGCGGCTTACGCGAAGAGAACCTAGACCTTAAGCCCCTTGCGCCAGGCGTCCACGATTTCCTTCTCGCAGAGCACCAGCGGGTTGTCCGGAGACAGGGCCAAGGCCTCGTCCACCGCCTGGGAGGCATGCCGCATCCAGCCTCCCTGGCGCAGGCTGCGCGCGGCCATCACCAGCATCATCTCCGGCGTGTCACCGTAAATCGCCCGGATGAGCTCCTCGTAAGCCGCGCCGAAGACGCCCCGCACCAGCTCGTTTTGCTCGAACAAAAACCGGGCCAACAGGGCGTTCTCATGCTGGTCCCTGAGATACATGGGCATGAGTATGGCGCACTTGCTCAAAATGAAACGGATGCGGTCGATCTCTCGGCGGATGCTTTCGTTGGTCTGGGACAGCACCTTGTGCAACTCGCCGCTGATCTCGGATTCGGCCAGGGGCAGATTCTCGCCCTGCAGATCGCGAAACCACGGGCTGTAGTTCTGCTGCTGGTAGGAATCCTCCTTGAGCTTCATGGTTTCATGGAAGATGTATCCAATGCACCAGTCCAGAAACAAACCGTCGAGACGCTCTTTCTGTTCGCTGCGGAAAAGATGATGAGAGGTATCCTTCAAACGCCACAACAGACCCTTGTTCATGTGTTCGCCAAGCAGGTCCCGGAGCGCCTCGAATTCGACCTGGCCGCCCTGGTCGAAAATGTGGAATTGGCGCTCGAGGATCTGCACCGCCAGGCTGTAATCCCGCAACATATCCCGGGCGAACTCGGGCAATTTGGCCGTGATCCATGCTTTGGACATAATCCTTCCCAGGGGAAAAGAACTTCGCCGCGCCCACGGGCGCGAAGGTTCCCTGAAGAGAATTAAATGATTTCGGACAGGGGTGCAACTCTCCCGCCCCTGGCTTGACCCGGTCTCCATCCGGACCTAAGGAAATTTGACGTTGTATGCGAGGTCCCGGAAAGCATGGAGAAAACCGAAAGCAGTAAAACCATGGGGGTATACTCCACCATGGAAGAAGTCGAAATCGAGGACGGTGGCGCCAAAGGCGAAACCGTCGACAAGCTCTACTGGTTCATCAAAGAGATCGAGGGCGGGCGCTTCGAGGCGCAACGCATCAATAAAAACCACGTGCCCTCCGGACACAAGACTGTCATCAGCCGCTCCGACCTGGTGGAAAAATACGATCCGGAGCCGAAATACTACCGCAACATCACCCTGCCCATCCTGCAAAAAATCGAAACCGCCGTGAAACTCGGCGAAAAACACCGCGAAGCCGGCAACCTCGACCGGGCCGAGGAAGACTTTCTGCGCGCCCTGTCCCTCGACGAACAAAACGCCAAGGCCAACCTGGGCCTGGGCGACGTCTACGTCGGCAAGGGCGAGGAGGACAAGGTCCAGGAAGTCCTGGAACGGCTGCTCAAACTGGACGAGGTTTTCGAAGCCAACCAGCGCATCGAACTCAACCGCTTCGGCATGAGCCTGCGCAAATCAAAAATGTTCGACAAGGCCCTGAAACTCTTCTTCAAAGCCCTGGAAATCAATGCCCAGGACGAACACCTGCACTTCAACCTGGGCCGGGTCTTCTACGAAAAGGGCGATACCGGGCAGTGCCGCAAACACCTCCTGGAGGCCAAACGCATCAATCCGGCCTTCACCGAGGCGGACAAATTTTTAAAATACCTGGAAAAACATCCCACGCCCGCGGCTTAAGAGGAAAACCAGAGGCGCGCCTCACGTCGATACCGACGCCGCGAGGCCGCGAACCCGCTCTGGGGAGCAAATGTTCTTGACCTGGCCGCGTATCTTCTCTACCAACACCCCATGACGTGGGATTGGGACAAACTTTCGGAGAAGAAGCAGCGCAACGCGCCGTCCCAGCCGCCGGACCTGGGCGATTTGACCGAGGGCTTCAAGCGCCTGAAAGATCTTAAATTGCAATTCCCGGGTGGCCTCAAGGCGGTGCTCATCGCACTCGCCGTGCTCTGGGCGGCCAGCGGCATCTACATCGTCGAACCCGACGAGGCCGGCCTGGTGCAACGCTTCGGGGCCTTCGTCAGAATGACGGGACCTGGACCGCACTACCACCTCCCCTTCCCCATCGAACAAGCCCAGACGCCCAAAGTGACGCAGATCCGGCGCGTCGAGATCGGGTTCCGCACCATACCCAGCCGCGACGGCAATGCGATCAACCAGAATCTCAAGCTCGTGCCGGAAGAGTCGCTCATGCTCACCGGCGACGAAAATATCGTGGACGTGCAGTTCATCGTCCAGTACCAGATCGGCGATCCGGTGGACTACGTCTTCCGGCTCGCCCAACAGTCCGAGACGGTCAAGGCCGCGGCCGAGGCGGCCATGCGCGAAGTCATCGGCAACAGCACCATCGATCTCGCCCTGACCACCGGCAAGCTTGAAATCCAAAATGACGCCAAGACCCTGCTCCAATCGCTTTTGACAAAATATTCCAGCGGCGTAACCGTGCTCGCGGTGCAGCTCCAGGACGTGCATCCGCCCAAGGACGTGGTCGAAGCCTTCAAGGACGTGGCCAGCGCCATGGAGGACAAAAGCCGCTACATCAACGAGGCCGAGTCCTACGCCAACGACATCCTGCCCAAGACCCGGGGCCAGGCCGCGGCCATGATCAACGACGCCACCGGCTACAAGGAAAACGTGGTGCGCAAGGCAAGCGGCGAGACCGCCCGCTGGCTCTCGATCCTGACCGAATACAACAAGGCCAAGGACATCACCCGGCAGCGCCTGTACCTGGAAACCATGGAAGACGTCTTCGCCGGAACCGGCAACGAGAAAATCATCCTTTCCGATGAGGCCCTGCGCCAAGCTATCCCGTATCTGCCCCTGGACAAGCTGGGCAAGGCGGCCGGTCCGGCCGAGGCCAAGCCCGATCCCGCGGCCCAGGTCTCTCAACCGACAGTCCAGGCCCCGGCCAAACCCGAATTCCGGATGCCCGACGCGGCGCAAAAGGGGCGGCCATGAACGGCCAGCGCCTCCTGATCTTCTTCGTGTTGCCGCTGGTGGCGGCCGTCATTCTCATCACCCAGTGCTGCTTCACCGTGGACGAGACCGAATCAGCCATCGTCCTGCAACTGGGCAAGCCGGAACGCGGCCCGCTCGGACCGGGACTGTATTTCAAACTGCCCTTTATCCAAAACGCCGTCTTCTTCGATTCCCGGGTGCTCGATTACGGCTCGCAATCGGCCGAGATCCTGACCCAGGAAAAGAAAAACATGGTGGTCGACAACTACGCCAAATGGCGCATCACCGACCCCTTGGCCTTCTACATCAATTTTCGCACCATCCGGGGCGCCCAGGCGCGGCTTGACGACATCATCTACGCCGAGATGCGGGTGGTGCTCGGCCGCTACACCTTAAACGAAGTGGTCTCGCACAAGCGAAGCGAAATCATGGCCACGGTCACGAAACACACCAACGCCCAACTCGCGCCGTTCGGCGTGGAAGTGATCGACGTGCGCATCCGGCGCACCGACCTGCCGCCGGAAAACGAACGCTCGATCTTCGGACGCATGCGCGCCGAACGCGAACGCCAGGCCAAACTCTACCGAAGCGAAGGACTGGAAGAATCGGCCAAGATCAAGAGCAAGGCCGACATGGACAAGACCATCATCCTGGCCGAAGCCCAAAAAACCGCCGAAACCCTGCGCGGCCAGGGCGAGGCCGAATCGACCAGAATCTACGCCGACGCCTACGGCCAAGCGCCCGATTTCTACGCCTTCCAACGCAGCCTGGACGCCTACCGCAAGGGCTTCGCCGGCAGCACCAGCATCATCCTGACGCCGCAGAATTCGTTCTTGAAGTTCATGAAATAGTTAGACCGGGGGAAAACCCTTTTTGTGAACAAAAAGGGTTTCCCCCCGGCCCCCCCCCTTTCCCCAAAAAACTTATATGGATGTTTATGAGTTCCTCACTTTTGACGAATTCATGCACACCTAACCATTTTATCGCAGTTCACCAGGAGTCTCCTGGGAGCATATATTGCAATTACAATTTTATTAGTTTATTTGATTATTAACGAAGCCAAAGCCATAGTATTTCTATAATTGGTATCATCATCTGACAGGCACCAAGGATGAGGAATATTAGATGCGAGATTTAATTGCCGAAATACCATTAGAGCCAGTGCAAGCAATCATGTATCTCATAAGCACATGGGAAAATAGAATCCAAAGCACCCAAGATATCAACACTCTAGCACGTTTTTATATTTTATTACAAAAAAAATGCAAGGATTTTAATATAAATATCAAAATCCCAGACATTGATTTAAATGTATCAAATTATTTACCTCAAAATATAACCTCAATTATCCATCAACTTCGATTGATTGCAGCAGAAACAGATATACAAAATTTATTGGAAACTCAGAATGAAGGAGTTTCTTTTACTCCAGAGAGAATTGATGATATGCAACAAATGATTAATAAACTGAGAGATATGGTTGTTGCATCTTCTCTTTTTGATGAACCTCATAAACAACGAATTTTACAAAAGCTTGAAAAGCTACAAAATGAATTACACACAAAAGTAACAAATTTTGATTCTTTTTTGACAAACACCTTAAGACTAGGCAGTACACTTGGAAAATTTGGAAAAGATGCATTACCTTTTACAAATATGGTAGGAAAGCTGGTCAATACGATACGGTCGTGTGACAATGAATTGAAACCATTGGCTATTGGCGAGCCTAATTTCTTTCCAGCTTTGCCGAGTGGCGAAGATGAAGATAAGTCCGATTAAAGATTTATATGTTACATACTTTTCAATGTTTATAGTAATTCCTTGAACCGCCTGACCGCCTCTTCGAGGTCGTTTTGGTCGCCGTCTTTGTAGTCGTCCGGGTAGAGCAGCGCGGCCATGTAGAAGACGCTGCCGATCTGGACCGCCTTGCCGGCCCGGGCGGCGAAAGACGCCAGTTCGGCGCGCAGGTCGTCGCACACCGCGCCCTTGGCGCCTGCGAGTAGGGCCTGGCCGGCTTGCGGCAAGTCCATCAGGATCTGGCACTTTTCCCGCATGAGCTTGCGGTAGCCGGTCTCGTCGCCCCGGTCGTGCAGGGCGTCATGAGCGCGTTTTTCGATGTCGCGGACGGCCTCGCCGGCCGTGCGCAGCATGGCCACGGCCTGGCCGAGCTTTTGTTTGTCGCTGTCGTTCATGGCCATTGGGTTTCCTCTCCCGGGCGGTTTTTTGATCTCGTTCAAGAACCCATGAAAGAAAAAACCAGAACCACTGATTTTTTTCCAGGGGGCTGCCGCCCCCGGCCCCCGCTTTGAAACAAGCCAGGGATCCACCCCTCTACGCCACTTTTGTCTGAACTGGGGTTGTCGCTCCCGGCCGCCGCGCTCCCAGCCTTTGTTCCGCGACTGCCTCGAATCAAACCCGTTAAAGTTTTTTGGAGGCGGGGGTTCGGGGGAGGAACCTTTTGTTCACAAAAGGTTCCTCACCCGATTCCCTTCTCCTAAACCACTTTGTTAAGCGAGTATTCGATGATGCCTTCCGCGCCCAGGGCTTTGAGGCGGGGAATCAGGTCGCGCACGATGTCTTCCTCGACCACGATTTCCACGGACAG
>Ga0326727_10012546_pt1 | contig 19241 bp, 19 predicted proteins | sample MB2enrmetagenome_FD_207643 | JGI IMG/M metagenome (GOLD analysis project Ga0326727, IMG submission 207643) | Lab enriched peat soil microbial communities from McLean, Ithaca, NY, United States - MB29MY | ecosystem: Environmental > Terrestrial > Soil > Wetlands > Peat | place: USA: New York...
TACCCTATTACTTTTAGGGGTTTTACTTATGAAAAAGACTTTGACCAATAAAACAAATACCAAAAGAAAGAGAACTCACGGTTTTCTCGTTCGGATGGAGTCAAAAACAGGAAGACAAGTTTTAAGCCGCAGAAGAGCTAAAGGCAGAAAACGTTTAACCGTATAAATCCGGCACCTTAGCAAATTAAGGATGGTCAGGTCGATATGCATGAAGGAACAATCTTACCGGAAACTGGAAAGGGTAACCAATAGAAGCAGGTTTAAAGGAATTTATAACCAGGGGGTCTGGAGAAGTTCTCAACATTTTACGTCTGTATCATGCAGTAATACACAAGGGGTTAAAAGACTCGGAATTACAGTAACAAAAAAAACGGGAAACGCGGTTAGAAGAAATAGAATCAAACGATTAATCAGAGAATTTTTTCGTCTCAATAAGAACTTGTTTCCCGCCGGGTATGATATTGTTATAATGGCTAAAAGAAATATGCCGCCCCGAATTACTTATAAAGAAGCATGTGACGAATTGACGGAACTCTTCGCGCGAAATAACAACATATAATTTATGCTCAGGAATATTTTGACAAAACTTTTTGTTTTAATGATTCGTTTATATCAAACTTGCATGTCACCTTTCTTTTTTGCTCCATGCTGCCGTTTCTATCCTTCATGCTCTGAATACACAATTGAGGCAATTAAACTGCATGGACCGGCAAAAGGATCCTTCCTGGGCATTAAAAGAATTCTTCGCTGCCATCCCCTACATCCCGGCGGTTACGATCCCGTCAAGTAAAAATAGAGAGGTTTTCAAATGGATAAAAGGACAATTCTGGCTATAGTCCTGTCACTGGCCGTACTTTTTGCATATCAGACATTTCTTGCCAAACCACCTGTGCCTCCAAAGGTGACGCCTGTTTTGGAATCAAAGCAGATAAGCGGCAATGTGGCAGGAAAACAAACCGCTCCCTCACAATCTTTGGCAGCTTCAATACCAACAGCTAAACAGACTATTACTAAAAAAGAAGAACCGCCAAGAGATATCAAGGTGGAAACGGAAAATTACACAGCCGTCTTTTCCACCAGAGGCGCCGCGCTGAAATCGTTTCAACTGAAAAAGTACCAAAAAGAATGTGCAAAATGCGCGAAAGATATTTTTCCTGTAATCAAAAATTTAATATCAGGCGCTAAACAGCCGGCAAAGGAACAGAACAATGATTTAATAGAGCTTGTTACGGTTAATGAAAACATGCCTTATCCGCTGGCGATTACTTTCCCTGAATCAGCTGCCGGGATTGCCGCCGATTCCATTTACGATGCCGACGCAACAAAACTGGACATGACAAAAGATAAAAAAGAACAGCGTCTGGTATTTTCCCGAACTTTTAACGGTAAAATTAAGATAGAAAAGATTTTCACCTTTAATCCCGACAATTATTCAATCGCGCTGGACGTAAAAGTATCCAACCTGACAGACATACCTCTTGCCCAGACACCGCAGCTTAACTGGTACGAGCATGTTGACCCAAGTCAAAAAGCAGACCGTTACAGCAAGGAAGGGCCTGTTGCCTATGTGTCCAATTCCATCAAACGTAATAAGATTTCGGATATATCAACGGACTTGAGTCTTGGCCCTGATGTTTCATGGGGCGGATTTGAGAGAAAATATTTTATGGCTGTAATGATTCCTCAAGATCCTTCTCTGACTACTATCAACATGTCCAAAGACAGCGACAATACCGTTTCTGTAAATCTCAAGGAAACAAAAAGCGTAATACCGCCGGGGCAGTCCGGTTCAATCAAGTATAATCTTTTTATCGGTCCCAAGGATTATACGCTCCTCAAGAAACAGGGCATATCTTTGCAGGAAGCCGTTGAATTTGATTCAAAGATACCGGGATTGAAATGGCTATCCATCGGCTTGCTGATTTTTATCAAATTTCTGCATCAGTACGTCGGTAATTATGGAGTGGCCATTATTATACTGACAATTCTAATTAAGGTTATCTTCTGGCCTCTGGGGAACATAAGTTATAAGTCCATGAAAGAAATGCAGAAAATTCAGCCTAAAGTAGTAGCGTTAAAAGAGAAATACAAAAATGACCAGGCGAAGATTGGACAGGAAACCATGGCTCTTTATCGTGAGCATAAAGTTAATCCTCTCAGCGGCTGTTTACCGATACTAATTCAAATTCCCGTATTTATCGGCCTGTACAATACACTTCTTTACGCCATTGAACTTCGCCAGTCGCCATTTTTCTGGTGGATTCAGGATTTATCGGCCAAAGACCCTTATTACATTACGCCGATTATCATGGGCGCTACGCAATTTTTGCAACAAAAAATGACCCCGGCTGTGGGCGATCCGATGCAGGCAAAAATAATGTTGCTGATGCCCGTGGTGTTTACTTTCATCTTCGTGAATTTCCCTTCAGGTCTTGTCATTTACTGGTTATTAAATAATATTTTAAGTATCGGTCAGCAAGTTTACATCAATAAGAAATTAGCCTGATTGATATATTGTATAAGGATTGGAAATGAGTTCGAAAACATTAGAGATAGAAGAAAAATCCATTGACGAAGCAATCGAAAAAGCCTGCAGCGAATTTGGCGTTTCCCGTGAAAAATTAAATATCGAAATTATCTCCGGCGAATCCGGAGGTTTTTTAGGTCTGTTTTCCAAAAAAGCAAAAATAAGAGCATCATTGCTTTCTCTGGATATGGATTTTAGCTTTACGGATAAACCAAAGCCCAAAAGTGAATTAAAGATAAAGATGGATTCGAAAAAGAATCCCGAAAAAGAGGTTCCTGCGGAGAATTCCAAAAAGCGTATGGAGCCTGTGGCAGAATCTGCGGAAAAGCCCAAAAAACGTATGGAGCCTGTGGCAGAGTCTGCGGAAAAATCTTTGGCTCCCGCTCCCGTTGCAGTTACCATCGCCGATTCCATTCCCGTTTCCATTATGGGGACAAAGGCCAAGGATCTGCTGGAAGGTATTTTACTGAGAATCTCGCCGGAATACAAGGTGATTGTTAATGAAACACAGGAAAAAATAATTCTTAGCATTGAAGGCGACGACAGCGGCTTACTTATCGGCAAACGCGGGCAAAATCTTGATGCCCTTCAGTACATATTGAACAAAGCAATCAATAAAATTGATAATGATCATAAAATGATCCTGATTGATTTGGGAGATTACAGAAAACGAAGAGAAGAATTTCTGCTTGGCTTAGCGGAAAAAATAAGAGAAAAAGTAAAAAAGACAAAAAAACCGGTATCACTTGCCCACATGAACGCCCATGACCGCCGCATTATCCATATGGTGCTTCAGGAAGATGAATCGCTGATAACGCAAAGCCGCGGAGAAGGTAAATACAGAAAAGTTATCATTCTTCCCGCAAGAACAGGAAACAGCAAGCGAAGCCGTGCAAAAAAACAAGAATAGTTTTTCAATCAATTTGACATTGTAATTTAAAGAGGAGGTGTCTTATTGTGATTCGCCAAGACACCATAGCGGCGCTGGCTACTCCTTTCGGCATGTCCGGAATCGGAGTAATTCGTATAAGCGGTCCCGAAGCTCTCGGAATTGCCCGCCGCATCTTTCAGCCATCTTCTAACAATTGTTCATGGGAAAGCCATCATTTGTATCACGGAGATATTGTCTCCGCCGACGGCAAAACAATCCTCGATGAGGTTTTAATATCCTTCATGCGCAAACCACGGTCTTTCACGGGAGAAGACATTATAGAAATCAACTGTCATGGTAATTTGCTCATCATCGGGTCAATTCTAACACAACTGCAGGAACTGGGGTGCCGCCTGGCCCGTCCCGGCGAATTTTCCCAGCGCGCTTTTTTAAATAACCGTATTGATTTATCGCAGGCGGAAGCGCTCGCCGCCATGATTTCTGCCAAGTCTCAAAAAGCTTACACTATGGGGCTGGCCCAGCTAAAAGGATCTTTAAGCAAAGAAGTAGAGAACCTGCGCTCTTGTCTTATTGACGCGCTTGCCATGCTGGAGGCCGCGATTGATTTTACCGAAGATACATCCAGTGAAAGAATTCCCAAAATGCCGCCGCAAATTGATCCGGCACTTAAACATTTACAATCTCTTTTATCGACATACCGCGCGGCAAAAGCATATACCGAAGGCGTTAATGTCATTATCACGGGCAAGCCCAATGTCGGAAAATCAAGCCTGCTTAACGCTTTTACGGGAAGAAAAAAAGCGATTGTCACTGATATTCCTGGAACAACACGCGATTTAATCACGGATACAATCAATATCGGCGGCATTCCTGTTAATCTAATGGATACCGCCGGAATCAGAGAACCGCAAAACATGATCGAAAAAGAAGGAATCAATCTCGTATGGGAAAATCTTGCCCAGGCCGATGTTGTAATTGTAATGCTTGATGTCAGTAGACCATTAACAGATGAAGATAAAATTATTATTGATAAAAATATAACAGGAAACATTATTGCAGCGATCAATAAAATTGATTTACCGCAAGTATGGGAAACAAAAACTATTGAACAACTGTTTCCGCAAGAAGTGAAAATTCGTAAAATCTCGGCCAAGTCAGGCGCCGGGCTGGAAGAGCTGAAAAACACCATTATAGATTTATCCGGAAACGGCGAAAATATTAATGCCGGCAGTGTAATGATTACCAATATGCGCCATAAACTGGCAATAGAAAAATCTTATAAAAATATTCAAACCGCGAAAGAAAGTATCGAGCATGGGATGTCAGCCGAATTCGCTGCTTTCGACCTGCGGGAGGCTCTGGATAATCTGGATGAAATAACCGGTAAAAAAATCAACGATGAAGTATTGGATAAGATATTTTCCAGCTTTTGTATCGGTAAGTGATTATCCGTTTTTTGAAGCGTAAAATTTTAGAAGAATATTATTTCTCTTCCATCCCTTGAACAAACGCCAGAACATTTTTCCCCAGAACACTGTGATTGTAACCGCCCTCTAAAATACCAAAACATCCGCCATGATTGCGACGGGCAGTTTCGCCAACCAGTTTTCCCATGTATTTGTAGTCTTCGGTTTTTAAAAGGCCGCCCCAATCATCTTCGTGATTGTCAAAACCGGCAGATACGGCAATCATATCAGCGTCCGTTTGTGCCAGACCATCCTGCACAATCTTTAAATACTCGTTGCGGTTTTGCCCTGCGGGATTCAAGATCGTCACATATTCTTTGTGACCGAGAATATTAACATTACCATCTCCATAGTGCAGATCAAAATCCAGAATAAACGCTTTTTTAATTTTTCCTTCGTTTTTGAGTTTCTCCAAAGCAATGGACATATTGTTAAAATAGCAAAATCCCCAGGCACTGCCCGCCGAAGCATGATGACCGGGGGGACGAATTAGCGCAAAACAAGGTTCGGTTAAACCAATTTGCGCGGCTTTGATCGCGCCGCCTGCGGCAAGCGCCGCAATTTCGTATACTCCCTCGCGCTCAACCGATTTTATATGATCAGGAGTATGTACTTTGAGAATATCTTCTTGTGAAGCCGTGACCGGTTTTATAAATGTCACTTTACCGCGCAGGGCATTTTCCACAGCCTGAATACGGCCCGCCTCGGAAGCCGGATCGTTTGAATAAACTTCGTTATAATCTTCATGATAAACGACTTTCATTTTATCCTCCTTCTTCCAGTTTAAAGGAAAAGCGGCTGGTAATCCATGGGTCCTTTTGTCCATCAAAAACTTTTTCCACAAACTTGACGCGTTTATTTTTTCCGATAAGAAGAATTGTCGAAGAGCGGGTTCCGTAAATTGGGCCCTCTATAAAGATAGGGGACAAAAGCCTTTCCCATTCCAGGCCAATGCCTGTCTTGGGCAGTTTTTTATCCGGCGGTATATGACGATCAGACAGCATAGAAAACAATGCTTCTTCCAGATCAGATCCTTTTTTATCCAATGCTGCTTTCAGCATTTTCCTGCTTCTTGTCACTTTCGGCCAGAGTGAATTCAAGAGATGATTGCTCAATCCGTATATCCCGGCTTTGAGTTTTTGTTTCTCCCCCCGATTGGAGAAGACAAAAAGATCATTATAATCGCCTAAAAGTAAATTAAAACCGTTATACTGATCACCCTGCAAGGCAATTTTTTTCAGATAATTATCGGGTTTTTGATTGCCGGTCAGGTAACGGCGGACAAGCCTGCCTCGCGACGGAGCGTCGCTTCTGTATGTGGAAGGGTTGCGATAATTGGTGACGGCGGCAAATTTTCCGTACTTGGTTATGCCCAGCCATGTGCCTTTGTTTTTCAAATCGCGTCCGGCAAGGACATGAGGATAATCTTCCCAGAAATCAGCGGGAGCCGACGGTCTCTCGTAGAATTCATCGCGGTTCGCCGCCAGAATCAATCTGTAAAAAGGATGCACATTATATGCGAAGGCTATCAGGCACATTTGTCTCTATGTAATCCGGAAGTCAGTTTACAATTTCTTTTAATCTATTCATAATTCTGGTCATTGTATCGCCTGCCGGAGCATCTATAAACACATCGGCGATATCATCATGACCCGTGTCGCCCATATTAATAATGACAATATTCGCTCCGGAGCGCTTGGCATAGAGCGGCATATAAGCCGCCGGATAAACAACAAGCGAAGAACCGATCACCATAAACAAATCGCATTCCTGAGATTCCCGCTCAGCCATCATTAAAGTATGCGGTGGAAGCATTTCGCCAAAAAAAACAACATCCGGTTTCAGAACACCCCGGCATTTTTCACATGTGGGAAAATATTCAGGTGACGGATGTTTTTTTCTCATCTGTTCCAAATCATAGCGTGCGCCGCAATCGAGACAAACCAGCCATTGCATATTGCCGTGCAATTCGTGAACGATCTCCGGATTGTTGCCTGCCCTCTGATGAAGGTTATCAATGTTCTGCGTGATAACCGAACTTAATTTGTTCATTTTTTCCAGTTCGGCTATCGCCATATGAGCCCGATTGGGCTCGGCATTGGCCATTAATCCGCCTTCAACAAGATAGTACCAGACTCTTTTGCGTGTCTCGGCGGAATGTAGAAATCTTTTGATAGTAAAATCTTCGGGGTCAACCTTAGTCCACAGTCCGTCAGGGCCCCGGAAATCCGGTATACCTGATTCCGTGCTGATACCGGCTCCGGTGAAGACCACTAAACGTTTCGCTGCCGCGATCATTTCCGCTACTTTATTGATTTTTGCTTCCATATAATTTCGTTGCCGCTTTCTCTACAATTTTTCTGGTTTTCAACCTTTCTCCGGATTTGATTTTCCCGCGAATATCTTTTAACGCTTTTTCGTAGATATCCAGCATTTTGCCTGTTTTCGGATTTTTCGTGATAATGTCAACATACAATTCAGGACTTTCTGTAAATACTTTTCTTATAATATCAAGTTTTGTCCGGAAAATCGGCGTGGAGTATTTATTTATTTCCGAAAGGGTGATGTTTGTCCGGGCGAGCGCCATTCCCATGGTAATGGTATTGAGATGATTAAGCGCCTGAACAATTGCCATCATTTTATCGTGCTTCCGGGGTGTTGATTCCAGAACAACCAGTTTATTTTTTTTAAATACTCCTTTAAGCCAGCCAAGCCACTTTTTACCCCGTGCCGGGCATAATATAACATTTTGCCCGAAAACATCTTTTAACTGAGGCCCAAAAAGAGGATGACATCCGATAACATCAGCCTTGGAATTATCCAGCATCAGTTTTACCGGTTCTTTTTTGAGCGAAGTCAGATCCATCAAAAGTTTATCCCGAGAAAGTAACGGTCCGACCTGTCTGATTACATCAGCGGTGGCGGAAATAGGAACGGCGACAACGATGACATTACAGAGTTTCGCCAATTCGTTTATTCCCAGCGCCGTTTTTCTTCCGCTGACAAAGACCCGGTAACCTTCATTTTTGAGCAAACCGGCAAACCAATGCCCCATACCTTTTGTGCCGCCGATTATTCCTACTTTAATTTTTTTCATCCGCGTATCACCTTTTGTCGAAGTAAATGATCCGCCAGAACAATGCTAACCATTGCTTCGCAAACCGGCACTATCCGGGGCAGCACGCAAATATCGTGTCTTCCCTGTATCTCAATTATACGTTCTTTCCCTTTGGAATCTATGGTTTGCTGCGGTTTCGCTATTGAGGGAATGGGTTTGCAATAAGCTCTCAGTACAATTTGTTCACCGCTTGTTATGCCCGCGAGTATTCCTCCGGCATGATTTGTTTTAAATCCATTTTTATTCATTTGGTCATTGGCCACAGAACCCTGAAGGCCTGCCAGAGTAAAACCATCGCCTACTTCCACCGCCTTCACCGAACCAATGCTCATTAGAGCTTTGGCAAGATCGGCATCCATCTTGTCGAAAACCGGTTCACCAAGACCTGCTGGGCAACCACGGACAATAATTTCTACAACCCCGCCGAGGGAATCTTTCTTTTTACGGATTATCTCTATCTTTTTTTCCATCATCGCCGCTGCCTGATGATCGGGGCAAAAAAGAGAATTATCATAAACAAATCTTCTTAAACTCCTGTCTGACGGCATTTTGTCACGGTCAATCGCGATTGAGCCGATTGCCTGCGTGTAGGCAATGACATCCATCCCAAAGCGGGCAATCACCTTCGCGGCAATAGCTCCCGCGGCAACACGGGCAGCTGTTTCTCTTCCGGAGGCCCGTCCTCCGCCGTTCCAATCGCGGATACCGTATTTTTGCAGATAGGTAAAATCTCCCTGTCCGGGACGGAACACATCCTTTAATTCATTGTAAGAGGAAGATTTCGCGTCTATATTGTTTATAATCAACGAAACAGGAGTACCCGTGGTTTTTCCTTCAAAAACACCGGAAAGAATCTCTACTTTGTCACTCTCTAACCTTGTCGTCGAGGAAACCGATGTTGAAGGTTTTCTTCTATCCAGGGCCTTCTGAATATCCGATTCATTCAGGGCCAGCCCCGGAGGACAACCATCCACAACTGCTCCTAAAGCCTTACCGTGTGACTCTCCCCATGTGGTTACGCGAAAAATACTGCCAATGGTATTGCCGGCCATAAATCACTCCTGTAAATCATGTCTAAAGAATTCTTCCCCATTTTGGCGGATAATTTTTCCCCCTCTTTATAAAGAAGTGTCAGGGAGAATTTCATGTAATGGAAGCGACTGAAAAATCCCCTTTCATTCCCCTTTAATAAAGGAGGGAAACTCTGCTTAATTTTCGTTTTTGATAATCTTATCCAAAATTTTTGATTTACGCAAATACTGATAAATTTCTTCTGCCACCTGTTCCGGATTCTTTTTTAACGTATCCACGATATGATCCGCGGCGCTCTCATATAGAGGAAGCCTTTTTCTCATAATATCTATCGTTTCCTGAATTATATTTCCGGAAGTAAACTGCGGGCGAGTATCCTCCTTTTGCTTGTCTTTTTTGAGCCTTTCAATAATATCCTGCAGGGGAGCATTGAGCCATATGATTACGCCCGACTGCTTTAACAAATCCACATTCTGTTTTAACAAATTCACATTTTCTCTGTATAAAACCACTCCACCTCCGGTGGCGATAACACAATCTTCTTTTTGTATCAGAAATTTAATGATTTCCTTTTCCTTTGCACGGAAGTAATCCCACCCATGAAGCGCCACAATTTCTTTGATCGGCATCTCCATGTTTTTTTCCACCATGGCATCGGTATCCCAAAAATTAATTTTCAGTTTATCGGCGAGGATCCTGCCCACAGTGGACTTTCCCGTCGCTCTGTAACCGATTAAAACAACCTTCATAGCTTTTTTAATTCCTCCCAAAACGTCGGGAATGATTTGTCTACACACTTTTTATCGCTTATTTCTATGCCGCGCTCAAGCAGACCGGCAATGGCAAAACTCATGGCCATCCGGTGGTCGTTATAGGTCTCAATTTTTGCCGGATGCATTTTTCCACCCTGAATGATAAGGCCATCGGGCATTTCCCGGGCTTTTATGCCTACGCGGTTTAGTTCCGTAACCATAGCGGCCAGACGGTTGCTTTCCTTTATTCTTAAATGAGCCACATTGTTTATAATGGTTTGCCCTTTGCGGAAAGCCGACAACACCGCTAAAGTTGGCACCATATCCGGCATATCGTTGAGGTCGAAAGTTAAATTCCCTTTTACCAGATTACTTCCTGTAATATCCACCCAATTTTCTTCTGACCTGACTGTACAGCCCAGTTCTTCCAGAACATTGAGCAAACGGACATCTCCCTGCTTGCAATGCCGGTTAAGTCCGACGACTCTGATTGTTTTTTTTAAAAGCGCGGCGGCCAGAAAAAAATAGGATGCGCTGGAAGCGTCTCCTTCCACCCGATATTTACGCCCCTGATAAATTTCCCCGGCATTAACATGATATTCATACTCCCCTGTCCGGGTAATTTTCGCGCCGAAATCGCGCATCACGTTAATAGTCAAATCAATGTAAGGCATGGAAACGATTCCGCCTTGTAAAGCTAAATCTATGCCTGCAGGCATATAAGGCGCGCACAAAAGGAGCGCCGACACGTATTGAGAACTTTCGATATCCCGCAGAGTTATCTTTCCTCCGGTCAGGCCGTTGGCGTTTATTTCCACCGGCGGGCAATTATTCCGGCAAAAAATATCAACTCCCATTTCTCGCAGCGCTTCGACCAAAGCCCCCACGGGTCTTTCACAGAGACGCTTTTCGCCGGTTATAACATATTTGCCTTTGCCCAAACACGTAAGCACCGTCAAAAACCGCAAAGCAGTGCCATTATTTCCCAAAAATAATTCTTCGCCGCTGTTTGTTATGTTGCCCGCCGTGCCGGAAACAAAAAAACCTTCTTCTGCTGAGACAATTTTCACGCCTAACTTCCGCAAGCCTTCCATTAAATAAAGCGTGTCCTGGGAAACAAGCACATTGTCCAGAAGAGAATTATTCCGCGCAAGCGCTGCAGCCACTAAAGCCCGCTGACTCAGGCTTTTAGAGCCGGGAACTAAAACAGTAGCGTACGTCTCCTTAAAATGAGCATCATGATTATTCAATATGAGTTAACCTCTCCAATATTACCTTTTTCATCAAAGAGCGGGGCGGTTCTTTTCCCGTCCACAACCGGAATTGCTCAGCTCCCTGATTTACAAACATATCCAAACCTGAAAAAATGTGACAGCCCTGTTTTTCAGCATCCGCAAGTAATTTTGTTTTCAGCGGATTGTAAATGACATCCATAACATATTTATATCCGGCCAGTGCGGAGATTTTCACGGGCGATTTATCCTGATGAGGAAACATACCCACAGGCGTCGTGTTGATCAGGCAGTCAGCCTTAATTTTGCCTATTTCGGAAAGGGAATAAAAAGGGCAGTTCAATTTCCCGGACAAAATCTTTCCTTTTTCCAACGTGCGATTAACGATAATCGGAAATCCTCCCTCCTTCATTATTCCGTAAGCCGCCGCCCGCGCTGTTCCGCCCGCGCCAATGATTACAAATGTTTTATTTTTAACCGGCATTGCTTTTTTGAGTGTAAGAATCAATCCCAGCCAATCGGTGTTGCAACCTGTCAAGCGACCATTATTGTTGATAATCGTATTAACTGCTCCGATTTTCAGCGCATCATCGTCAATATCATCCATGTATTCCATAACCGCGACTTTAAAGGGAATGGTAACGCTGGCCCCTCTGATATTCATTCCCTTTATACCCTGCACTGCCAAAGCCAGATCATTAACGCAAAAAGCGTTGTAGTTTCCTTCAATCCCCGTGTTTTTTAAAGCCGTGTTGTGCATCAAAGGAGAAAGGCTTTGCCTTACCGGATTGCCCAGTAAAATAAAATTCTGAGGCAAAGACTTACGCAAAGACAATACCGGCGCCAGCGGCGCAGTCCACTTACTTTTAAACAACTCATTAATTTGTTTCATCTCCCGAACGGTAAACTGTCCGGGAGCGGATTGTCCCTCTCGCGCAAGCGTGGCAAAACTCAAATAATTACCCATCAAGGGCGCTACAGCGCGACTGATACGGCCTTTATCTCCCATGCACAGAGAAATTATTTTCTGAGAATGCTTCCGCGCGTAGGGAATTAAACTTAGAGTTGTCAGATTATCTTCAAAAGTTTTCGCCAGTGTGACTATTTTTATAACATCCGGTTTCGACTGCACGCACTTATGAAATATTTCTTTTAACTTTGTCAACGCCGGAGTTTCTTTGAGATTATGATAAGAAACGATAACCCCTGTTTTGCTGCCACATTTGGCACAGAAAGATTTAAGCTCCCTGATCGCCATCCGACCTTCGGCAAGCTCGATATCAATAAAATCCGCGCCCAGTTCGATTGCCTCTTTGAACAAAGTAATTTTTTTGGCGATTTGATTTCCGACAGCGCTTTTGACACGTTTGGCTGCCGGGGCGGGAGCCGCTTCTTCTTTTTTCCTGCACGTAACAATTACTTTAATCGAAACGGATTTGACGCGGGCGGCGGAAATCAATTGGGCAAGATTTCCTCTCCCGATTAAATCCATTCTCAATTCGATAAAATCGGCAAACAGGCAACTTCTTTCTATTGCACGTATGGCTTCTTTATTTGTGCCGGAGGTAATGGGAATACAAATCATAATGCGCCTTCATTTTTCGGGTATGAACCTAATATCTTCAAAAAAATAGTTTTTTTCTTCAATTCCAGCAAACAGCTCTTTACAGGCTTATCCTTTATGTGACCCATCATATCCACAAAAAAACTGTATTCCCATAATTTATCCTTTACCGGATGCGATTCTATTTTTGCCAGATTAATTTTTCGCCGGGCAAATGACGAAAGAGCGCTGTGAAGAGAACCGGGAGAATGAGGTGTGGCGAAAATCAGGGAAGTCTTATCATTGCCAGTAGCCGTACTTTCTCCCCTGCCAATAACCAAAAAACGGGTCATATTGGAAGAATTATCTTCAATACCCTCCGCCAGTATGTTCAGTCCGTAACATTGGGCAGCCAATGAACTTCCTATTGCCGCTTCGGTCTTTTTACCGCGCACTTTTTGCGCTGCGGCGGCTGTACTCTCCATCTCACCCAGTGCACAATTCGGCATATTCATTCTGAGCCATGACTGACATTGAGCTAACGGCTGAGGATGGGAATAAATATTTTTTATGCCTTTTAGGCTTGTTGCCGACGAAATCAAACACTCGCTGATGCGCAGATAAATCTCCGCCCTGATTTTCAGGGGAGTCAAAATCAGGCGATCAAGTGTAACATTAACAGAACCTTCCAGAGAATTTTCTACAGGAACCACACCCCAATCCACTGTACCTTTTTCCACCTCATCAAAAACCCGGGCGATACCATTCTGGGGGAAAAATCGGCAGGAGTCTCCAAAATGCAGTTTGGACACCAAATGAGAAAATGTGGCTTCCGGCCCCAGAAAAGCGATTGTCGTTGGCCGCTGCAAATCGCGTGACGCAGAAACAATTTCCCGGAAAATCGCCTTTACTGCCGCAGGCCTCAGCGGCCCCGAATTCAACTCCTGTAAATAATTGTAAACTTTTGCTTCCTGAGAGGGATCATATACCTGTATTCCACCTTCTCCCTTAACTTTGCCTATCTGGACGGATATTTGCGATCGTTCATTTAAAAGACGGATGATTTCTTTGTCTTTTTCTTTCATTTTTCCCCTTAAGATTTCCAAACTTCGCGGCTTCATTATTTCATCTCCTCAATCACTGCGGCAATAAGTTTCGGTTCAATGCTTTTATCGATAAAAGGCATTCCTATTTTTTTTAACAAGACAAAATGAATGATATCACCTTTTTTCTTCTTATCCATCCGTAACCTGGCAATAATCTCATCGCGATCAAGAGACTTCGGTATTTTTACGGGAAGTCCCGCTTCGCTGACAAGAGCTTCGATACGCTTGGTTTCATCGTTTTTCAGATAGCCCATTTTTTCGGAAATACGCGCCGCCGCTGTCATTCCCAAAGCAACGCCTTCGCCGTGCGTTATGGTATATTGAGAAATTGTTTCCAGTGCGTGCCCCAGTGTATGGCCAAAGTTAAGAATGCGCCTCAATCCCTGCTCTTTTTCATCAATCTCGACAATTGATTTCTTGATGCGGCAACAACTCTCCACAAGATTAAGCAATAGTTTCCGGTCTTTTGATTTTATCGCGTCCATGTTGCACTCAAGAGCGCGAAACATTTTTTCATCGTCAATAATTCCATATTTGATAATTTCCGCAAGACCGTTGTTAAATTCTTTTTCCGGCAGCGTTTCCAAAAAACTCAAATTCGCGAACACGGCACGCGGCTGATAAAACGTCCCCAGCAAATTTTTCCCGTAAGGAAGATCAATGCCCGTTTTTCCGCCAATGCTGCTATCCACTTGCGCGACCAATGTGGTTGGAATCTGAATATAAGGAACACCGCGCATAAATATAGAAGCAACAAAACCGGCAATATCGCCGACAACACCGCCGCCCAATGCAATAAGGCATGTCTCCCTGTCGGCTCCCGCCTCCATTAATTTTCCCGCGATATCAAGCACCGTATCAATATTTTTGGAAGCCTCGCCTGCAGGAAATTCAATCAAAAACGCGTTTAATCCGATATCTTTCAAACCGGCAAGAAACTTTTTCCCGTAAAGACCGCCTACACAATTGTCAGTAATCACCGCGTAATATCCCGCCTTATGATTCTTGGCTATAAGTAGCATCGTCCGGTCCAGTATGTCCGGGCCTATGTGTAATTCATAAGATGATAAGCACTTTTTATCCAGATTAACTTTTATCGTTCGCATATTCCACCCTTTCTTCCTATACAAAAACACTCTAACGCCTCATTGCCGCGGCAAGCGCTCTTAATTCATCCATCATTTGGTAGAATTTCTCCGGCTTCAGCGACTGTGCTCCGTCGGAAACAGCTTTTTCCGGCTGTGGATGAACTTCCACGATAAGGCCGTCAGCGCCAACCGCAACCGCCGCGCGGGATAACGGAATAACATACTTCCAGTTACCGGCTGCATGGCTTGGATCAACAATAACCGGTAGATGCGTCAAACTTTTCAATACCGGTACAGCGCTTAAATCCAGAGTGTTTCTCGTGGCCGTTTCAAAAGTTCTGATGCCTCGTTCACAAAGAATTACATTGGGATTTCCCTCGGAAAGAATGTATTCCGCAGACATTAGCAGCTCTTCGATAGTGGTCATCATGCCTCTTTTCAAAAGCACGGGCTTGCGTGAATGACCGACTTTTTTCAGCAAAGCGAAGTTTTGTGCATTGCGCGCGCCGATTTGCAGCATATCGGCGTAAGATTCCACAATATCAACATCCGCCGGATTAACCACTTCGGTAACTGTCGGAAGAGCCGTCCTCACACTGACTTCATTTAATATTTTCAGACCTTCCTCCTCCATGCCCTGGAAACTGTATGGTGAAGTGCGCGGCTTGTAGGCGCCGCCCCTGAGAATCTGAGCGCCTCCTTTTCGGGCGACATAGGCTGACTCCAACAATTGTTCCTCGCTTTCAATCGCGCAGGGACCAGCTATTACCACGAATTCCGGCCCGCCGATTTTAATCGAACCAACCGAAACGACGGAATTGCCTTCGTGCGATTCACGGCTTGCCAGTTTGTATGGCTTTAAAATAGGCATTGTTTTTTCCACACCCGGTAAAGACTCGGCGTATTTAAGAATTTCCTTGTCACGATTATCGCCGACCGCCCCGATGATTGTCCTTTCAACACCGATTGAAGGATGCGCTTTATATCCGACAGATTCAATCCAGTGAACCACATCTTCAATTTGTTTTTCGGTAGCATGATTTTTCATTACAATGATCATTATTTTCTCCTCCTGAATAATAAAAAAGGCCATGGCTTTTGCCGCCATGGCCTTAAAAACAGTAAAGCCATGGAAGCTCTTTCGATCTACCCATGGCTGTTTTGGTTTATTTTACCTTAACAAGTCCTCTTCAGCGACGGGCAGACCAATGTAAAATAGGTATAAAACCAATAACCATAAATATTGTTATTTACATTTAGTTTTCTGTCCATCATGCAAAACCTATCCTTTATTATAGGACTTCATAATTAAACTAAAAACATTTGTCAAGAGAAATTTTTAAAACGGATTATATTCACGGCATTTGATAAGAGTGAGGCAATTCCGGATAAGATTAAATAAGAACCGTGAACGGATAGCAGTTCGAAATGGTATGATAACTGTTGTTATCCTTTATAGGCTAACATCGTGCCGCGGCAATTGGGCGCATTGCACAGGCAAGCATGTTCCTTCTTGAGCTTTTGTGTTATCCGGCCATCGATGATCAGACCATAATCGTAAAAGAGCTCTTCACCGACTTTGATGTCACGCAGGGCTTTAAGAAAAACGCGCATGCCATCCTGTTCGGCTTCCAGATTGGGTTCGCAGGAGTGATTGATCCATTTGGCGGTATTGCCATCTTGTTTGGCATCGATGACGTGCCCGTCGTCCAGGTGGAAATAGAAGGTGTGGTTGGGTTGGTTGGGATCATGGGGGTGGAGAGCCTGAGCCCTCCGCCATGTAATGATCTTACCCTTATACTCCAGCACTCTATCGCCGGCCTTGATGGGACGGATGGCGTAGATGCCCTTGCCGTGGATACCCGACTCGCGCACCTGAGTGCGGCGGCCGCAGGCTTTCGCACTGGCCATTCGAGCAGATTGTTTGAATTTATTCTTGTCTTGCGTCAAGGTGAGGGCTTCCTTATATGGGATTGGCGTATATATAAACAATGAGCACACTGGTCAAGAAAATTTTGAGGTTGCCTTCTGCTTATTGAAGCTCTCCGCGGGAAGTCGCGTAGAGCTTCAATTCTTAAGTAATTACATAAAATTCAATAATAGCTTGCCAACCCTTATAAGCCAGGGTATTTACTCGCTTACGAATTCAATGTATTTATTATGACATCATAACTTCAGGAATTATCAGAGGAAAACGATTCCTCATCAGGAAATACTAATTTTTCTTTCTTGACAAAGGTTGAATGATTTGACTACTTAAAAACGTTTTAAAAATCTTATCAAAAGTGAGTAGCACATGGAAACATTTTTCGATCCAAAATCAGTTGTTGTCATCGGTGCCTCAAATACCCCCTTCAACCTGGGAGCCACGATCTGCATCATGCTGAAGGATTATCTCCACTATATGGGGGCCGTATACGTGTTGAATTCAAAAGGGGAAGCGGTTAATGGCTACCCGGGATACTCGTCATTACTTGATCTCCCGGAGACACCCGATCTTGCGGTAATCATCGTAGCGGCAAAAAACGTTCCCGGCATTATCAAGGACTGCGCCCGCAAAGGAATCAAACGGATAATCATCGAGAGCGCCGGTTTTTCCGAAGGCGGTCAAGACGGTGAGGCAATGCAGTGCGAGATCGACGATGTCGCCAAGGCTAATGGAATCCGCATAATGGGGCCGAACTGCCTGGGGACATTGGACACCCGCAAAAAATTCTGCTGTTTCTACGGCGTCAACCCAAGCCTGGTCGAAATGAACCAGATTTTTGAGGCCCCGGGCACTATTTCTTATATCATCCAGAGTGGCGGCATTGCTGTACTGGTCATGGAGTCACTATATTACGACCTCGTCGGTGTGAACAAAGTTGTCAGTATCGGCAACAAGTGCGATGTGGATGAGGCAGATCTCATCGATTATTTTCAACACGACGAGACGGAAGTCATTGGCATATATCTGGAAAATGTGGCTAATGGCCGCAAACTAATGGAAGCCGCCAAAAAATCGCGCAAGCCGATCATGATCTACAAGGTGGGCCGAACCATGGAGGGTTCCATGGCCGCCATGTCTCATACGGCAGGGATGGCCAACGATGATTGTATCTTCGAGAGCGCCTGCAAACAGGCCGGGATCATCCGTCTTAAATCTATCGATGAACTCCATTCTCTTCCCAAGATATTCACGGAAATGCCTCTTTTGAAAGGAAAGCGGATTGCAATGTTTACAAATTCCGGGGCATTCGGCAGCATCAGTGCGGACCTGCTGGTGGAAGCGGGTTTGCAGGTGGTACGCCTATCCTCGCAGACACAGGAAAAGTTGAAAAAAGCCGGACAGGTCTTTAATGTCAAAAACCCTGTGGATATCGGTCCAGCTCCGCCGCAGACATATCTCGATATCTTCGAGATCCTTCTTTCCGCGGACGAGGTAGACGGACTTTTGCCCCTTCTGAGTGTCTGGCAACCTTTCGTGATTGATACCCTCCTGGAACTGATGAAGATTTGCAAGCATTACGATAAACCAGCCGCCGTCTACACACCAAACGCTATTGCCAAGTCCATTGCCATTCGCGCCAAGCACCATATCCCGATATTCGAAACAGCGGAACAGGCAGTGCGGGCACTATCCGTTTCAAATTACTATTATGAGTCCCTGCTGAAAAGAAATTTTATTGCATCTGGCATAGACGCAGGCGACAGAAAGCTTATCCGTAACAAGGAGAATGTCGCATCGTGACAACGCCCCATACGTTAAAGAACGAAAATATTGTGAAGAAACTTTTTCTTAAAGCCGTCGAATGCGGCCGGCTGACCTTATCGGAATATGAATCCGAGCGTATTATCGCAATGCTTGGTCTTCCCGTAATGAAAGCAGTCGGATTGAAAAGAATTTATGCGGATATTTGTTGATGCGGACGCATTTCCGAACGTGATCAAGGATATTTTGATTAAGGCCTCTTTGCGCCTGAATGTACCGCTGGTTTTTGTCGCGAATAAACCGTTGCGGCTGGACAAGCACGCGCATATTTCAGTCATTTTGGTTCCGGATGGTCCCGATGTGGCCGATGACCACATTGCAGAACTAGTGCAACCGGGTGATCTTGTGATCACAGCCGATATCCCGCTCGCCGATCGGGTAGTTACTAAAGAAGCTTTTGCGATGAATCCCAGAGGGAAACTCTATACCGAACACAATGTCAAAGACCGGTTGGCCATGCGTGATTTACTCAACGAGCTAAGAAATAACGGTTCAATTACCGGCGGCCCCGCCGCTTTCAATGCCAAAGACCGCAAGGCGTTTGCCAATCAATTGGATAGCTTTTTAATCAGGCAACTCAAATCAGGAAACCCGACGAAATAAAAATGTATGCATTGAAGCTCTCTTAAGGCAAGCCGCGGATAATCTTCGGTTCTTAAGGAGAATTATAACTCTGTAATAACTCGCTTACCCCCAAAGCCAAGCGAAGGTATTTGCTTGCTTACAAATTTATA
>Ga0326727_10012547_pt1 | contig 19240 bp, 12 predicted proteins | sample MB2enrmetagenome_FD_207643 | JGI IMG/M metagenome (GOLD analysis project Ga0326727, IMG submission 207643) | Lab enriched peat soil microbial communities from McLean, Ithaca, NY, United States - MB29MY | ecosystem: Environmental > Terrestrial > Soil > Wetlands > Peat | place: USA: New York...
ATTTCGCGCGTCCGCTCGAGCACCGTCGCCAGCATGATGTTCATGATGCCGATGCCGCCCACCAGCAGCGAAATGCCGGCGATGCAGATCATGACAATGCTGAAAATGAACTGGGTTCGCCGCCGCTCCTCGAGCAGCCCCTCGGGCACCACCAAGGTGAAATCGCCCGCGTCTTTGTGGGTGGCCTCGAGAATGGCGCGCACCACGTTGGATGTTTCGATGGAATCGACGCCCTGCCCCACTTTCATATAAATGCCGTCGATTTCGTCCTTCAGATAGCTGGTGTTGTCCTCGAAGCGGCGCATCACGGTGTTGAGCGGCGCAATCACCATGTTGTTGCGGTTGGCCGACTGCACTCCTTCCACTTCCGTATCGCTGCCGGCCTGCGGCGTGAGCACCCCGATCACCTGCAGCCACGTGTCGTTGACCTTCACGTACTTGCCGACGGCGGGGTCGTAACCCAACAGGTTCACTTTGGCGCTTTCGCCCAGCACGCAGACGGGCGCCGAAGCCTGGTTCTCTTCGTCCGTAAAGAACCGGCCGGCCACCAGCTTGAGGCTGTTGATCTCGACGAAATTCGGCAGCACACCGATGAGCTGGGGTGGTTCCTGGCTGGTCTTGGGCAGCAGCTTTTGCGGTTTGAATCGTTTGCGCGGCGTGATGGCCACCAGTCCCTGCACGTTCTCCGAGATGGCCCGGTAATCGCGGAAACTCAGCCCCGGCGAAACCGCGCGGACCGTCTGGAGTTCGTTGCGGTCCACGGCTTCATGCGCCTCGACGATGATATTGTTGACGCCGAGCTGATCGATGAAGCTCATCATTTCCTTCTGCGCGCCGGCGGTGATGGAGAGCATGGCCACCACGGCGCCCACGCCGAAGATCATGCCGAGCATGGTCAGCAGGCTGCGCAGCTTGTGCGCAAAGAGGCTGGCCATCCCCATCTTCAATTCGGGGATCACGTGCGAAAAAAGCGTCATGGCTATTTTCCTCCCCCCATGCCGCCCATGGGGCTGCCCTGCGACTTCTTTTCGCCGGTTTCCTTCTTTCCGGACTTTTGGGCGGTGGGATCGGAGAGCGCCACGATATCGCCCTGCTTGACGCCGGAGGCCAGCACCATCATGGTTTCACTCTGCTTGACGAGCTGGACTTCCCGGGGCTCGAATTTCTTGTTTTTCTGCTGCACGAACACGGTCGGTTTTCCGTTCTTTTGAAAAACCGCCTGGGCGGGGACGTGCAAGGCATCCGGAATTCTCTCGACCTGGATTTCGACGTCGGCCAGCAGGCCCGGCCGCAGCAGCACCTGGACCTCCGAATCCTGTTCCGGAGGAAGCGGCAGTTTGGCGTTGTTGCGCTCCTCATCGGTGTATTGCGAAACGGTGTACCGTTTGACCAACTCTTGCAGGGTGTTATCGCCCGCGCGGCCAGTGGCTTGGCCCGCGCCGCCGGGGCCGCGGCCATCGCCGGACCCCCGCCCTTCACCCTGCCGCCCAGCGCCGAAGCCGCGGCCTTCACCGCCGCGCCCGCCAGCACCGCCCGCCGAGGGTCCCTGGCCACTAGCCATCGACTGGGTGAACTGCTCGATCAGCTTCTGGCGTTCCGCCGGAGTGCTGTTCTGAGCTTGTTTCATCAAATCCTGCATCTTCTGACGATCCGCTGGGGACATGCCTTGCCCGCGTCCGCCGCGTCCGCCACCCCCGCCGCGTCCCTGCCCGCCGCCTTGCTCCTGGTTGTTCTCCGCGCCCGGCATTCCACCCGGCGGCCCGCCCTGCTGGGCCAACTCGGCGCCGAGCGTCGAGCCGCCGCTGGAGGCCCCCAGGTTTTTCTTGGCGTTTTCCACGGCCGTCGCCATGATGCCATCGACCTGGGCGGGCTTCATCCCCAGTCCCGAGAGCAGTTGCCGCATATCCACCGAAAACACCACGTCGAACTTCTTGGAGGGATCGCCGGAGAACACGTCGGAGGTCGCGGTGCCGCTCATGTTCTTGATCTTGCCGTGGAACTGCTGGTCCGGAACTGCGTCGAGCTGCAAGAGCGCATCCTGGCCTTCCTTCAGGTTGGCGCGGTCGAGCTCGCCGATCTTGGCCCACACTTCCACTTCGGAAAGGTCCAGCAGGTCCACCACCGGCATGCCCGGCTGGAGCGTGTCGCCTTCCCGAACGTCGGGCATCTGCTGGCCGAAGTTGAAATTCCCGGCGCGGTTCTGGCGGATGGCCACCAACCCGGTCATGGGCGCCAGGGACTTGGTCATCGCGATGTGACCCACTTCCTGCGTCACCGTCAGCAGGCTGCGGTTGCGCTGCTCCTGGTAGACTGCGAGCTGCGAAGCGAACTGGTCCTGCCGCGACTTGGCGTCAATCTCGAGTTGCGTCAGGGCGCGCTTGGCCTCCTCCAGCGCCAGAATGTTCTTCTTGGCGTCAATGGCGTCCAGGATGGGGTTCTCTTGCACGTTCAGCTCCGCCGTCCGGATGGCATAACGCGCCGCCAGCAGGCCCAACGCATCCTGGCTGGCCTGGATGTCCTGGGTGGCTTTGACCTGTTTGATCTGCTCGTCCACCTGTTGCACGCCCAGCCGCGCCTCTTCGAGCGCGGCCTGGCGCTCGGAATCGTCGTACTCGATGACCAGGTCCTTCTCATGAGCCAGCGATCCCACGGGAGCCAGGCGCGTGATCTGAACGGTACCGTTCAGGTTGGGAGCGAGCATCGAGACCGACCGCACGGCGTGCAGTTCACCGCGCGAGAAAGCGCGGATGACCACGTCGCTGCGCTGCACCTTGGCGGTGGCGATCTGATCCTGCCGTTCCGGCAGTTGTTGGAAGAACCGGTAGCCGCTATAACCCAGGCCCACCAGGACCGCCAGCCCGATTAACCGAATGATTACCTTCTTAAACATGTAAGACCATTTCCGCTGTGGAAACGCCGGGCAAACCAGAGCGCTCCCCCAGGCGTTTACAGCTTCTTCTTCGCCCTCTTGGCCGCCTCTGCCGGGCTTTCGAGCGTCACCGTTTCGCCTTCCTTCAGGCCGCCCGTCACGATGATGTCTTCATCGTTGCGCCGGCCCACCTGAATGGGCCGGACCACGAATTGCTTGCCGATCTCGACGTAGGCCGCGGGCTTGCCGTCTTTGTCGAAGCTGGAGCGAATCGGAATGAGCAATTGATTCGGCTGGCGCTCGATAATGATCTCGGCGCTGCTGCTCATGCCGGGCCGCAAACGGTCGTCCAGGTTCTTCAGCGTGGCGCGCGCCGGGAAAGTCTTCTCGGGCGTCGAGCCTCCCTTGTAGATCAGCGCTGCAATGGGGCTGATCCAGGTGATTTCAGCCGTGAATTCCTTGTCGGGAATGGCGTCCACGCGCACGCGCACGGCCTGGCCGAGCTGGAGCTTGCCGCGGTCCACTTCTTCCAGGCTGAGGTCCACGTACATCTCGGAAAGCTCCGGGATCTCGGCGATGGCCGCTCCGGTCCACACATTGTCGCCTTCCTTGAACGGCGGCGGGGTCTGGCCAAAGGTGCCTTGCGAACGGAAATTCTGGAGAATGTTCACAATGCCGTCGGCGGGCGCGCGAAGCTGCATCATGGGCAGGTAGCTGGCAGCCAGGTTCAGATCGGCGACAGCCTTGTCCTTACGCTGGCCGACCCGGGCGAGGTCCGATTGATTTCCCACCTGGTGCGCATTCATAGTGGACTTGACCTGCTGCAACGATCCTTCCACGACTCCCACCTGAATGCGGTTCTTGGCGCCATCCACCACCGAGAGCACCTCGGCCTTGCTGGCGTCGAGGCGGGCGCTCTCCACACCGTACTCGGCCTGCATCTTGTTCATGGCGTCGGCTTCGTCGTTCATCACCTGGTTCGACTTCAGTTGCTCGATGTCGCCGTCGGCGGCGCGCACGGCGGTGGTCCGCGCAATGACATTCAACTCCTGCTGGACGGCGTCGAATTCCACGACGACGTCGCCTTTCTTGACCGGCCTTCCGTTGTCCGCCAGGTGGACAATGCGCAGGCCCGGCACTTGCGGCGCGGTGAGGATGGACGAATGGGCGCTCTTGACGGCGCCGCGGGTGCGCACGCTGATGATGAAATCCGCGCGTCTGACGCGCGCCACCGCGACTTCCACCTCGGTGGTCCCGGTGTAGCGATAGGCGGCATACAGGCCGCCGCCACCGACGGTCAGCCCGATGATCCAGGTGATGATTTTCACCCTTCTGGGATGCGAGCGCCCCAGGCGTTGCTTGGGTCTCAGATCTTTCGATGCCATAGTGATTGCTCGACGGGTAACGCCGCTCCAGGCTACATGGGCCTTTGGAGCGCGATCACGTCCCCTTTCTTCACCCCGGAATGGATGGCCACGGTGGTGAAGTTCACCAGGCCCAGTTCCACCGGTTTACGGATCCAGCCCTCGGAGCCTTGCAGGAAAACCACGGGACTGCCGTTTTCCTGAAAAACCGCCTCGCGGGGCGCCAACAGCGTGTCGCTCTCGGAATTCAGCTCGATTTCCGCGCTGCCGGTGAGATCCGGGATGACGCGCGCGTCGGTCCGCTCGATTTTGATCCGGATGGGGATCTCCCCGACGTAGCTGGCGCGGAAGGAGCTGGTCTTGGAGAGCGCGCCGATGCCGATGAGCGTTCCCGGCATCTCGATATCGGGATAGGCATCCAACCGGATCTTGGATTTCATTCCCAGCCGGAGCTTTTCGGCATCCACCTGGTTGACCGTGGCGTTCAGCACCATGGAACTGGGGTCCACAATCTGCATGAAAGGCTGGCCGGCGAAAACCTGGTCGCCTTCCCGGATCTGCCCGAACTCGCCATTGCGCACAATGCTCTGCATCACCACAATTCCGTCCATGGGGCTCTTGACCGTCATTCTCTGGACGTTCATTTCGGCCCGTTTGAGCTCGATGGCGGATTGGTCCAGGTTCAGTTGCTGAACCCGGATCTGCGCAGCCTGCTGCTCGATCACCAGCGACGCCTCGTAGAGGAGCTGCTTATAGGTGGCCTCGGTCTGCTCCGCCGCCAGCTTGTACTCCTCCGCCTGGATGGCGGACCGGATGGGCGCCGTCTGCATGTCCAGAACGGCTTTGTCCCAATTGGCCTTGGCGGTCAGCACCGTCTGATCGTGCGCCTCTCTGATAGTCGCCAGGTTGGCGATCATTTTGCGGACGGAGTTCTGGGTCTGGATCACCGAGTCTTTATAGTCGTCCAGCCGCTGCTGCTGCATCTGCGGATCGAACTGGCCGACCACGTCCCCGGATTTCACGTGCAGGCCAGGATTGGCGAGCTTCATCAGCACCAGGCTGAAATCGTTCATGGGACCGCCGCCGCCCACACCACCGCTGCCGCTACCGGCGCTACCGAGGCTGAAATTGCTGTCGGTGCCGCCGCGGTTCATGCCGGACCGGCTGCCCATGATGCGAGGCGCCAGCAGGGCCGCGAAGTTCTGCGCGGCCACCGTGCCACTCACTCGCACCGTGGCGTGGAGATCGCCGAGCGAAACCGACACCACCGGCACGATCACGGTGGGCGGGCCACCTTTCCCCAAAGCCTTCTTGCCCGAATCGGTGTTTAGATAGAGCGCGATGCCTCCGGCGAGTATCGCCACGACCAGGGGAATCCCCCAGATGGCAACCCGCCGCTTCGCCGGTCCTTTGGGTGGCACAACTGCCGGACCGGGAACAGGCACCAGCGGGGTACGTTCCGGTTCGCCGCCAGAGCCAGGAGCGGGGGCGCTACTTGAGAAAGATTGCATTTTTTTCCTTCCAGCCCAGTGGGCCCCGTTACAACTAGTGGTGTTGCTTCAACGATGAAGACGGTTTGCGAGCGCCAAAGGTTATCGCCAGTCGGCCAAAAGTTCATTTTTTTCAGACAATGGGCACCGATTTCGGGCAGGGCCGACTCATCGATTGTTGAAAAACGCGACAGTCTAAAACAGGACATCAAAATCGGCGGTGAAACGACGCCCGCGATGGCCGAAGAAGAAGCCGAAGGCGGGGTCGGCGGCGTTTGAGTGAAGGGCCTCCGGATTGAAGTGGTTGGTCAGGTTGAAGCTGCTCACCGACAATCGAACCGCGTATTTTGGATTGACCTGGATGTCCTTCGAGATGCGGGAATCCAGCGAGAAGAAGTTGGGGAACCGTTGCTGGTTGGGAACTCCGACGTAGTTTTGGGCCGCGTCGGTCACGAAGTACGGGAATCCATTGCGATACTCGACCACGGGAGCGATTCGGAATTTCCACGGCAGTTGCACCGTACCCCAAGCCAGAAGGCGATTGGGCAGATCGGCGGGCAGGTTGCCGAACTGGTTGCCGCGGATGATGGGAATGGGGAAAGTGCCCAAATAGTTGCTGAAGTCGTTCAAATCGCCTCGGGCCCGGCTGTGGACATAAGAAAAGAACAACTGGCGCCCCTCGCCCTTCAGCCGCATGCGCGCGGTGATCTCGAGTTGGCGATAGCGGGACTGCCCCACGCCCGAGAGCAGATAGGCACCGGTATTGGTGTCGGGGTCCGGAGCCACGGAATTCAGGATGACCAGGCCTTGGGAATAGTTTTGCAGGTACCCCACGCGGAGCTTCAGGGATCGCGTCACCGGCTGCTCTACTTGCAGGCTCCAGATGGCGCTCTCGGGCGAGAAGTTACCGTCCTGGGGGCTCTGATAAACGAATGGATGCTTGACCTTCACTTGCCCGAGTGTATTCAGATAGAGAAATGGCCCGGCCGAAACCTCGCCGTCGGCGCCGTACATGGTGATGCTCTGGTCGGGGTATTTATTGAAGCAGTAGACGTTCAGGGGGACGCGGTCGAAAAACAATCCGTATCCCGCCTGGACCAGAGTGCCTGTACGGGCAAACGGGCTCCACGCAAGGCCCGCCCGCGGCGCCACGCGAATCGCTCCCGAGACCCGCTGCGATTCGATGCGCTCGCCCAAATCCAGGGCCAGTCGCGGCGAAACCATCCAGTGGTCCTGTCCGTAAATAGAGTATTCGAAATCCGAAATCTGAAACGAGTGGCTCCTGGGGAAGTCGATCCGCTCGATCCACTGTTCCATCGATCCCAGGATGTCTATCGGGTTCTCGTCCAGTTGGCCGTTCTCCGAGCTTCCCGCGAAATAGGACCCGATCTTCAGGTTGTGCACTCCCCATTTGTTGAGGGAAGCAAAGGAGTAGCTCGACGCTCCGCTGAGCCGCGACGCGTCCCGGGTCTGATTCGCGAAATAACTCCCGCGATTGCCCATGGGAGTGATGGTCATGTCCTGGTCGCCTTCCGCCCAAGCTCCGACATCGAAACGCATGGCGGAGAAGGTGCTCTCGAGCAGGCCCCCGAACAGGGTGAGCCGGTCGGCCACCGTCCCGGTGTAGCTATGCGTGCTGGCGTCGGGGGTGGTCGGTAGCGGGTTGAAGTAGTCCATGTTCACATGGCCCAGGCGCTGCGGAGCCACGTGAACCGTGGCGGTCACCAGGTGTTTGTCGGAGACGATCCAGTCGAACTGAGTGAAGGAGTTGATTCCTTCCTCCAATTTCTGGTTGTCGGGAAAGGGCAGAGTATAGACCTCAATCTTGCGAGTCTCGTATTCGAATCCTTCCGACAAGAACAGCCTGTGCGGGATGATCGGCCCTTCGAAATTGAGCCGGGGCGTGGCGTCCTTGACACCTCGCATCTGGTAGCTGCGAATGCGGAAGTCCGGGAAAGGGTCGTTCAGTTCCCATTTCCATTTGTCGCCCCCGCGGCGCGTCTCCACCGACACCAGGCCGGCCGTAAACCTTCCGTATTCCGAGAGATAGGGCGTCTGGTAGACGTTCAAGGTTTCGACGCTGTCGATCGGTATGGTCAACCCGAACTGACCCGTGGCGGGGTCCGTGACGTCGGCTGAGTTCACGATCATGGCGCTGCGCTGCTCGCCGCCGGCGGAAATCATGAGCCCCCCGCCCGGCTCGCGGACCACGCCCGGGAGCATGGGCAGGGCATCCGCCACCGTAGCCGGACGGTTGGGAAGCTCCTTGGCGGATTGCCCCGCCAATTGGCTGGGGGCCGACGCACCCACTTCCACGGCAGCGGTCGTGTCCCGTACGTCGATACTCTCCCGTTGAGTCAGGGGAACGAGGGTCAGCCCAGTGGAGAGGGAGCCATCCGGCGCCAGGTCGAGGCCGGCCTTTTGCGCCGGCTCGAAACCCTCTTTCGAGGCCACGATGGCGTAGCGGGCGGGCGTGAGTTGGGCGAACCTGGCGTGCCCCTTCTCATCCGTCTCGGCCGAGGCCACTACCTGCTGGCCAACCTTGAGCTGGACTCGAGCGCCGGAAACGGCCTGACTGCTTTGATCGAGGACGGTAACGTCGATGACCGGCGGCGCCGGAGACTGGCCGGTGAGGACGGCCCCACTCGACAGCAGCATCGCAATGCACAGAGTACGCAACCCTACCACCCGGCCTCGATTCTCACTTCGGTGTAACACAAAGCGCGAGCGGCGAGGTAGTTGGCAGTGGCCCGTCTACTGAAAAACGTCCCGATGCCGAGCCAGCAGCGCCAGGGCGCCAAACTGCGCCCTGCGGGGGCGAAAACGGCTCCCGGAGGAAAGAATGCAAGTCGCAGGATCAAAGGATGGCGGCACTGACAGGCATCCGGGATCTGAAATGGGAATCCCGGCTGAAAGGGAGGGACGGCTGCTGGAACAGGTGGAGTGTGGGAGGAGGCGCGCGGCAAAGCTCGACGCAAGGGCGTATGGGTGCCGGCAGGCCCTGGGAAGGGCGATTTGGGGATCGAAGTTGTCGAGAATATCGACAGGGGCTGAGTTCTTCAGATCTCCGGTTAACGTGGTCTTGACTATTGCGACAAGATGATGGAGAATATTACAACAAGGTGTTCAAAACGGGAATCTTGTCTGTTCTGTAATGTTTCTCGGGAAACCGCATTCATAGAGGGGAGGCTCCGATCCTGCTGAAGCCGGCTCCTGCGGAGGGATCATGAAGAGTCTGTCGTTTCCCGTCCTGCTCACTGCTGCCGTACTGGTGACCGCACCCTTGGCCTGCGCCCAGGCCGACCCAAGCTTTAACCCCACTACGGTAAGCATCACCGGATTTCGCCAGACGCAAACCATCACCATCACCAGTCCCTATAACGACTGCACCATGACCATCACTGCCAGTACGTCCGACCCCACCATCGCTACCATCGCCCCGCCTGGGCCGGTGCAAGGTATTGGCCCGTTCACTTTCACCATCACCTCGGGATTGAAAGCCGGCTCGGCTACCATCATCTTTTACATTTCCGGCGATCCGGGCGGCTGCGTCTTGAGCCCCGAGTACGACATTCCCCTAACCGTGAGAGATGTCCTCCCGACGCCGCAGACTTCTGTCGAAGAGAAGGAGGTCATTGAGCCGATCTCCATGGCCAACGGCGCGTTTCTCAACTCCTACCTCGATCTCCGCCTGCGCGGGCCCCTGCCGATCTATTTCGAGCGCTACTACTACTCGGCCCTCGCCGCCGAAGTTCAAGTCAAGAGCGCGCTCGGCACGAACTGGATGAACAACTACGACATTACTCTTACGGCGGGCGCAACCTCCGCAAGCGTTATCTACTACCAGGGACAGACTATCCTGTTCACCAATACCAGCGGGACCTGGACACAAACCACGTCAGACCCTTTCCGGTACCAGCTTCAACAGTCCGGGACCACGTTCCACATGCTGGACCCGTTCAGCCATCTCATCTACACGTTCAACGGCGCGAACGGGCAGTTGCAGTCCGTTCAGGACCGAAACGGCAACAGCATCGCCTTCACCTACTCCAACGGGCTGCTTAGTCATGTCGCCGACGGGCTTGGCGCGACGCTCGATTTCACGTATTCCGGCTCGAATCTGACCAAGGTCGTGGACCAGACGGGGAGGTCGATCGCCTTTGCCTATACGCAGAACCTGCTCACTTCCTTCACCGATGCCACCGGCAAGACAACCTCGTACGCTTATGCTCCGGGGGGCGGGCTGATGACCGAGTACACCCTGCCTCGCGGGAATGTGCCGTACACGCAGACGTACGATACCAGCCAACGCGTGGCCACGCAGAACGACGCGGCGGCCAATACGTTTTCGTTCTCGTTCAATTCGGCATCGGGACAGAGCACCATGACGAATCCGCTCTCCCAGGTGTCCACCTATGTGCATGCCGCCCGCAACCTGGTGCAGGAAACCGACCCCGCCGGGAATGTTTCGAAGATCGCCTATGACGCCAATAACCGCCCCACGTCGCATCGGGACCTGGCCGGAAATACGACCACGTTCAGCTACCAGCAGGCGGCCGGGCTCATCGCCTCGACCACCAATCCCGACGGCGGCACCGTCTCCTACACCTACGTTTCGTCCACCAACAGCGGGTTCACTTTCTACGACCTGAGCCTGGTTACCTACCCGGATGGGACCACCGAGAGCTTCCAGTACGATCAGAATGGCAACGTTACGGGCCGCACGAACCGTATGGGACAGCAGTGGAAGTCGACCTACAACAGCAAAGGGCAACCCTTGGTAGTCACAGCGCCAGATGGGACGCAGACTACGATCACCTACTCGCAAGACGGCTCGAGCGCCCCGGCGTCGGTTCAATACCCGGATGGTCTGGTGATCACCTTGAAGCTGGACGGATTGAAACGGTTGGTTTCCAGAAAGCGAAGCGACGGATCGGCGTTCTCCTTCACCTATGACGCCTACGATCGCCCCCTGACCTACACCAACGAGGTGGGGGCTGTGACTACTTTCGCCTATGACGCCAACGGCCTGCTGGCATCGGTCACGGACCAGGATGGGGGCACCATCAAAATCTCGCGCACCGGCACCGATAAGATCGGCGCCGTCACCGACGCCGCCGGCCGCGCTTTGACCATCCGCTACGACGCAGTCGACCGGTCCGCCGGCCTTACCTGGAGCGATGGCACCGCCAACCAGATCGCCTACGACGCGGCGGGCAATCCGGCTTCGTATACCGACGGAGAAGGCAAGGTTTGGAAACAAGTCGTCGACGCGACGGGCGCCGAGACGTCCTTGACCACGCCACTGGGCGCGCAGACCTCTTTCACCCTGGATTCCATGGACCGGCAGGTGAGCCTGACCTCGCCAGCGGGAAAGACGGCCGCGTTCGCTTACGACAAGATGGACAGGCTTACGTCGGTGACCGACCCTTTGCAGCATCCCACTGTCTACTCCTACGACAAGAATGGCCGCATCATCGGAGTTGCGATCCCCGGGGGCATCGCGGCCGCGTACGCGCGCGATCCGCTCGGCCAGGTGACGGGCATCACCGACCCAAACGGCAATGTGTGGAGCATCAAGCACGACCCGTTCGGCAGATTGCTCTCCCTCGCCGACCCTCTGGGGCAGGCCACGACGTACAAGCGGGATGCGCAGGGCCGGGTCTCCCAGGTGGTTCTGCCCCTGGGAACCATGACCGCGACGGTGGATGCGGCCGGCCGGCTGACGCACGGCGCGTATTCCGATAACACCGCCTTCGATTTCGCGTGGGACCCCGCGGACCGTCTCACGTCAGCCACCGGACTGGCCTTCCAGTACGACGCATCCGGCGCGATGTCGAGCAGCAACGGCCTGGCAATTGTTCGCGACAAGCTGAGCCGCGTCACGCAAGTGACGCTGGCGCCCGGCAAGACCATTACGTACACCTATGACCGCCGCGGGTTGGTGACGCAGGTGTCCGACTGGGTGGGCGGCGCCACCGTCATGAAGTACGACGACGCCTCGCACCTCATATCCATCACCAGGCCTAATGGCGTGACCACAACCTACTCGTACGACGCCGACGGCGACGTGGTCTCGGTGCAGGAGGCCGGCGCCGCGCCGCTCTCCTCGATCTCCCTGACCAGGGACCAGCGCGGGCTGGTTACACAGGCCAACCGCAATGTTCCGCTAAGTCCCACCCCGTCGCAATTGGCGAGTTCGCAGAGTTTCCACACATATGACGCCGCCGACCGGATCGCGGAATTCAAATACGACGCCATGGGCCGCCGCGTATCGGACGACAACGCGACGTACACGTGGGACCTGGCATCTCACCTCACGGGTTATATGGCGGGTGGCGGCAGCGCCGGCTTCACCTACAACGCGTTGGAAATGATTGCGTCGCAGGTGACCGGCGGCATTACCTTCCAGTACGTTTGGAACTTTGCGCTGGATCTTCCGTCGATCTCGGTGGTTCGCACGGCCTCGGGAGACGTCACGTACTACGTGCACACGCCCGGCGGGCAACTGCTGCACAGCATCGACGCCACCGGTAAACGCAGCTTCTACCATTTCGACGAGATGGGAAACACCATCTTTCTGACCGACGATTCGGGCGCCATCTCCGATAAGTACGCCTACACCGAATACGGCGCGCTGATCGCTCCCGGCGGGGGGTCGAGCAATCTGTTTCTCTACCAGGGACGCTACGGCGCCATGTATCTCGGCGCCGGTCTTTATGCGATGCGGCAGAGGGTTTACGACAGCCGCACTGCGGCCTTCCTTTCCCGCGACCCGCGCGTTCTTCTCGCGCCGCGGCTGATGAATCCCTATGAATACGCGGCCGGCAATTCGCTGCGGTTCCGAGATGTCACGGGCAACGAGGCTTCGTCCAGCGACTCGGGCAGCGTCTGCACCGTCTCCAACGGCCTGGATGCCGCCAGTGGCGTGACAGGAACAGCCAGTCTCGGAGCCGAGACCGCGGGACTTGGGAACGCCACCGAGGCGGGCAATAACTTGCAGGATTTCGTCAATAACATGGGGGTGACTGAAGGTGCACCCAACGAGCAGGCCGAGATTCAGCAGTTATGGAAGTACGCCAAGAAGGCCAACCAACTGAAGAAAGCCGGCAAATGCGTGGACGCGGTGGGCAAGGCGGGTCTCGCGGTGCAACTCGTTCAGGTGGGTATGGAAGCACACTCGTTCAACAGCGCCCTGCAGCAGGTCAACAGCGAGTATTACACAATTTCCGATGCCAATCTGGCTGCGTATCGCGGCCTGTTCTCCTCCATCCTCGACCTGTACCGGTCGGGAAAGATCGGCGCGGTCCAAAAAAACAACATGATGCTGGCGGCAAAAATCAATTACGAGGACGCGCAGATGGTCACCCAGGAGCTGCACATGACCGACTTCATTTTGCAGTCCCACGTTTTCTTTAAGAACTCGATGGGCACGTTTGTTCCGGTGCCGTTGAGGTGGCTCGGCCTCACACCGGAGAACAAGCTGAACGGCGAAGCGCCAGTGAAGTAGCACGAGGAGGATGACATGACCAAAACCGCCACAGCCCTGCTTCTCACCGCCGCGCTCCTGCTCGCCGACACGGTCGTTTACAAGTACGACGACACCGGCCGGCTGATTTCCGCCACCTACGGCAACGGTGCCGTGGTGAACTACACCTACGACGGGGCCGGCAACCTGCTGAGCCGAGGCGTTCCGGGCACCGCTCCGCAAATCAGCGCCACCGGTGTCGTCAACGCGGCCAGTTACCTCGCTCCGCTGGTGCGCGGAGAATTGGCGTCTCTGTTTGGCGCGAACCTGGCAACCGGCACGTTTGGCGCCGCCACACTGCCCCTGTCTACCAGCCTCGGGGGTGCGCAAATTACGGTCGCCGGATTTCCGGCGCCGCTCGTTTACGTTTCGCCGACGCAGATCAACTTTCAGGTGCCGTTTGAGGCGCCGGCCAGCGGCAGCGTTCCCGTGGTGGCCGCGCAGAGCGGCTTGCCGCCGAGCCCCGCGCAGCAGGTTGCGATGGCGGAGTACGCTCCGGGTGTCTTCACCTATGCCCGGACGGCCACGGTAGTCGACCCGATCATCGTTCACGGCGCCACTAATGCGCTGGTGACGCCCGACAACCCGGCCTCCGCCGGCGAAGTCCTGGTGATCTATGCCACCGGAGCCGGCAGCTTTGACAATCCACCGGCCACGGGCGCCGCGGCGTCCGCCGTCCTACTCGCCAACACTGCCGTGTTGGCCGGTGTAACTGTCGGCGGAACCGCCGCGCAGGTCGCCTTTTCTGGCCTCACCCCCGGCGACGTGGGCCTGCTGCAGATCAACATTACGCTCCCGGCCCCGCTCCCCGCCGGGAACACCTTGCCCCTGGTGGTCCGTTTCGGAACCGCCAGCGCACCTCCCGTGAACCTGTACGTCCGCTGACCGGCTCCGGCATTGGGCGACACGCCGCCAAGCTGATTTGCGGCGGTGCGCGGTACCTGAATCCGGCGCATTCCGGTTTCGTTGGGATGCGTCAGAGGCCCTGTTTATCGAGTCGCCGTGTTCCTGTTGGCGGTCTGAGCCTTACCTCGCTTTTGGTTAGCTAAGGCCCAGGATGCTTGGATCGCCGTAAAATCCCGGAATCGCCTGTAATCATGCTGGTTTGAGGCACTGTGGCGGACTCCAGCATTGGGGCAAGTCTCAGCGACTGCTGCAAGCCCGTTTTGGCATGACGCAGAAACCGCAGAGAGGGGACGGCGTCGCAAGACGTTTTTGCCCGGATTCACGGGGATTCCGCGGTGTGTTACTTCCTGCCGCACTACCGCAGCATGCCCCTGTCAACCTGTGAGTACACCCCACTGCCGCGGGACTGCGTGTCCATACCGCTGCAAGGCGCTTCGTCATCAGTGGACACCAGATGCCGTGTTGACGGCGTTCCGGCACAAGCCAGAGACACGAACTGCCATCGCGACTTGTAGATCAGGGCGACAGTAAGTGCCGGAAGGGTGAAGTTGTCGGTGAGAAACTTGAACCGCTTCCTGGTTGTCACATCGAGATGACTTATGCGACGCAACTGCTCCGGGTACGCTTTGGCGGAGTCGATGGCGGTCAAGATGACGGTGTGACCGGATCGAACTCCGGTGGTCTTGTCCACGGAATGCGAGTAGCGGCGCTGGAGCAGGACGTTGTTTTTGGTGAGCACGGCGAAGAAGGCCGCGCTCAGCGTGAAGATGTAGAGGCGCTCGAAATCCGCGTAGCCGCGGTCCATGACGCAGAACGCCCCAGCCTCGGGCAGAAACTGGTCGAGGATGTTGACGTCATGCACCTTTCCATCGGTAATGCCGATAAACGTGGGAATGTTGCCGCGCGGGTCCAGCAGCGTATGCATCTTCACGGCAGCTTTGTGTTTTCGGAATTTCGCCCCGGGGAAACAGCGAAAGGCACAGGTCAATGGTGGTCGAGTCCAGTGCATACAAGCTTGCATCCAATTCGACGCTGATCGGATCGCCCGCATACAACGGCGGAGCGACGCCGATCAAGACCTGCGCGAAATCCGCGAAGATGCGCCAGTCATGGGATTCAGTGGCGTTCTCGGCCGCGCTCGTCAGCGTTCGGCCCATGCTATCGTGAAAGCGGTGTCGTCGCCGCTGAATATCCATCTGGAGCAGTATGAAGGGCCGCTGGACCTGCTGCTGGACCTCATCCGCAAGCAGCAGATCGACATCAAGGACATCCCCATCGCCACCATCACGGCGCAGTACCTGGAATACATGGAACAAGCGCGCGAGATGGATATCGATCTGGGCGCGGAATTCGTCTACATGGCGGCGACCCTGATCCACATCAAGTCCAAAATGCTGTTGCCGCGCGATCCGGCCCTGGGACCGGAAGGCGAGACGGCGGAAGATCCCCGGCAGGAACTGGTGGACCGGCTGCTGGAACACGAGCGTTTCAAGAATGCCGCTGAAATGCTGCAGCAGAAGCGCATGATCGAGGAGAACGTCTGGTCGAATCCGCAGATGAAAGCCTTCGTTTCCGAGGACGACGACCCGGGCCTCGCCATCACGCTCTTCGACCTGGTGAAAGCCTTCGGCGAGATGCTGGAACGCGCCAGCAACCGCCCCGCCTACGAAGTGGAAACGGCCGACGTGACGGTCTCGGAAATGATGCACTATCTGAGGGACCGCTTCGTGGAGGCGGGGGAAGGCCAGCCGGTCTTCATCCTGCGGATCTTCGAGCAGCAGCCCAGCCGCCGCGCCATGATCGCGCTGTTCCTGGCCGTGCTGGAGATGGTGCGAATGCAAGCCGTGGTGGTGACGCAGAAGAGCCTGTTTGGCGAAATCGCATTGAAGCGACACCTGAACTTCGACGCCGTGTTCGCTTCCGATGAGCCCATCGCGGCCATCGAGAAAGATTACATCTGATAAGGCATGGAAGAACTGGAAACACGCCCGGCGCTCGACATGGATGAATTGCTGGCTCCCGAGGGCGCGCCACCGCCCGTTCCCGTGGAAGATGCGCAACTGAAGGCCGTTCTGGAGGCCATTGTTTACGTCGCGGAGGAGCCGCTAACCGCGGCGCAGATGGCCGCCGCGCTCGAGCAGCCCATCGAGCGCGTTCAGGCGCTGCTGGAGCAGCTTGTGGCGGAATTCGACCGGCCGGAGCACGGCGTCAGCATCCGGGAAATGGCCGGCGGCTTCAAAATGACCACCAAGGCTGAGCATCACGAGGCCGTCCGCAGCTTCGTCAAGAGCCTCAAACCGCCGCTCAAGCTCTCGCTGCCGGCGCTCGAAACCCTGGCCGTGATCGCCTATAAACAGCCCGTCACCGCGCCCGAAGTCATGGCCATCCGGGGAGTGCAGGGCGCCAGCGTTCTGAAGACGCTGCTGGACCGCAAGCTGATCGCGGCGGCGGGGCGCAAGAACGTCATCGGCAAGCCGATCCTGTACCAGACCAGCAGGGAATTTCTCATTCAGTTCGGGCTCAAGGACCTGAGCGAACTGCCATCGCTCAAGGAATTCGAAGAGATCCGGCGCATGGCATTCGCCGACGCCGAGCAGCCGGAACTGCTGCCCGGCATGGAAGAGCCGGCGGAGCGGCCCCCCGACCCGCCCGAGGCCGCGCCCCCGACCCCCGATCTGCCGGAGCAGGAAAACTGATGCCGGAAGAGCGCATCCAGAAAATCCTCTCGCAAGCCGGCGTGGCGTCGCGGCGCCAGGCGGAACAGATGATGGTGGCCGGCCGCGTCACGGTTAACGGCGCGGCGGTGACCGAACTGGGATCGAAAGCCGACCTTGATCGCGACCACATCAAAGTGGACGGCCGCCTGATTCACGCACCCCGGCGGCTGACCTACATCATCCTGAACAAACCCAATAACACGGTGACCACGGTCAGCGACCCGCAGCACCGCGCCACCGTCATGGAATTGCTGCGCGGGGTGAAGGAGCGGGTGTACCCGGTGGGGCGCCTGGACTATCACAGCGAAGGCCTGTTGCTCATGACCAACGATGGCGAGCTGGCCAACGCCATCATGTCGGCCGCCACGCACTTGCCCAAGACCTACGTGGTGAAAGTGAACGGCTCACTCACGGGCCCGCAGGAACAGCAGTTTCGGGAGGGCATCCCGCTCTCCGGCCGCCGCACCATGCCGGCCGGTTTGCGGGTGGTCCACCAGGCTGAGAATCCGTGGTACGAGGTGCGGCTCTTCGAGGGCCGCAATAACCAGATCCGGCTGATGTTCAAACACTTTGGGCTTCTGGTCGAGAAGTTGAGGCGGGTGCGCATCGGCCCCATCGAACTGGGTTCCCTGAAACCCGGCCAGTTCCGGTACTTGACCGACGAAGAGGCGCAAAAACTGAAACGCGCCGCCGCCCGCGCCATCCAACAGGAAGCCGTATGAAGCCGATTCCCGAAATCCTGCGGGTTGGCCGGACCATCGCCGTGGTGGGACTCTCCGCCAAGCGTTACCGTCCCAGTTATGGCGTGGCGGAATACATGCAGCGGGCCGGGTATCGGATCATTCCGGTCAACCCCCATGAGATCGAGATCCTGGGCGAGAAGTGCTACCCGGATGTGGAATCGATTCCGGAGCCAATCGACATCGTGGACATCTTCCGGCGCCCGGAGTTCGTGCCGGAGATTGTGGAGGCCGCCATCCGCAAGGGCGCGAAGGTGGTCTGGATGCAGGAAGGCGTAGTCCACGAAGAGGCCGCGCGCCGGGCCAGGGAGGCGGGCCTGGAAGTGGTGATGGACCGCTGCATTTTGAAGGACCACCGGCGGCTGGGGCAGGCGCGGTAAGAGCGGGGGCTGGCCGATGTTGTCGGTTGGCAGGCGAAAGCGCCTGCCCCACAAGAACGCAAGCCCTCGCTCACCAAAGTGGGACAGACGCTTCCGTCTGTCAACCGCGAACATTAGTAAACCTGCTCAGCAGCCCTGCGATGGCGCTCGTCAACCGTCCCTCGGTAATGGATTCGGGCAATGGGATCGACAGCACCGGCCGGTTCGTGCCGGGATCCCGCGAGATGAGACCCGATAAAACCTGCTCCAGCGGACGGTCCGAGGTCATCGACTCCAGAAACTTGATCCCGGCTTCGAGCAGGCCGGCCGCAGCCTTGCCGACATTGTCCGGCGGCGCCTCGACGCGGGCGGGCGGCGCGGGTGGCGCGGCAGGCCGCGCCTGCTCAATCACAGGCTTGGGCTTCTCGGGCCGATCGGCGACCACCTCCTTCATGGCTTCCAGGCCGCTCTTGCGCCCGAGCGCGGCAAAACTCACCTCCGCCGTTGGCGAGTCGAACACTCCGGCGAACAGCGACTTCTTCCGTTGCAGAGTCTCCCAGACCCGTTCTTCAATGCTGCCCGTGGTCAGGAGGTGGATCACGTGAACCGAACGCGATTGGCCGAGGCGATGCACGCGGCCGATCCGCTGCTCCAGGCGCGCGGGGTTCCAGGGCGGCTCGAAGTTCACCACCGCCGAGGCGGCTTGCAGGTTCAGCCCCACGCCTCCCGCATCGGTGGAGAGGAACACCTTGCACTCCGGGTCGCGCCGGAACTTCTCGATGAGGTCGCCGCGTTTCCTGGAAGGCACGCCTCCATGCAGCGATACGCAGCCGATTCCCAATTTACCGAGGACCTCGCCGGCCAGGTGCGTCATGCGCTCGTATTCGCTGAAGACCACCACCTTGCGGTTCTCTTCGAGCGCCAGTTCGCGAATGATCTCGCGGAACTCCTCCAGCTTGGGCGAATGGTTGGTCTGCTTATCGAACAGGAAGGTGGAATCGCAGAGCATACGCATGTTCTGGAGGCAGCAGGTAATGCGGCGCAGGTCGATCTCGGAGAGCCAGCCTTGCCGCTCCCACTTGTGCATCAGGCGGCTCAGAATCTCACTTTGCTCCCAGTAGGGCTCGGCCTGCTCGTCGGTCATGGGAACGCGGAAAATCTGGTCGGTGCGTTCGGGAAGTTCCGTGAGAACCTCTTTGCGCGTGCGCCGCAGCAACACCGGCTCCAGTTGCGCGTGAATGCGATCCAGGCCACGGTAGCCGAGCAG
>Ga0326727_10012548_pt1 | contig 19239 bp, 21 predicted proteins | sample MB2enrmetagenome_FD_207643 | JGI IMG/M metagenome (GOLD analysis project Ga0326727, IMG submission 207643) | Lab enriched peat soil microbial communities from McLean, Ithaca, NY, United States - MB29MY | ecosystem: Environmental > Terrestrial > Soil > Wetlands > Peat | place: USA: New York...
CACAAGCCTCCGACGATGATGAAGATGATGCCGGACCAGATGAAGACGTTCAGGATCGCCTGCGTTTGATCGGCCGTCATCGCATATTGCGCGGGATCGAACGTCGTGCCGGCTTTGAGTGCCGCGTCGCGAGCCGTCGTGTAGGCCGTTGCCGCTTTCGCCGCTTCGGCAAAAGAGGCGATGTGCGGGACGATGTTGTTGTACACGAACGCGCCTAGGCCGAAGCCCATCACGACCATGCCGCTGCCGAGACCGCGGCGATCGGGAAACCATTTCGTCACCATCGCGACCGGCGTCACGTATGCCATGCCGCCGCCGAGGCCGCCGAGCACGCCGTACGTGAGATACAGCCAGTATTTGCCGAAAGCCGCCGTCCCGAGCCCGGCGAGCAGCACGCCGGCGCCCCAGATCACGATGCCGACGATCGTGACGGTGCGCGGACCGACCCGGTCTTGCCAGCGTCCGCCGATGACCGTTCCGATTCCGAGGCAGAAGTTCGCGAGCGCGAACGCCCACGTCGTCTCAGCGTTGGTCCAGTGAAAACCGGCGATGAGCGGACGCGTGAAGAGACTCCAGGAGTAGACGGTTCCGATGCACAGCATCACGCCGATGCCGGCGAGTGCAATGAGCCAGCGATTGCCGGAAGAAGCTCCGGTAGATGTCATTGAGAACACTCCCTCTTAACCCGAGCGCAAGCAAACATAGGTGCGTTTTAATATAGCAATAAAACGAGCCGAAAACCGAAAGGATGCGCTTGGTATATGAGCGGTCTACTTTGGTGTTTCGAGCGCACTTGCAACGAGCGTTGCGGCGATCACCGCAACAAAGACCGCTTCGCGCGCGCCGGGGATCAGCAGCGCGGCAACGATCGCGCAAGCTAAGCCGATCGGTGCCGCGAGCGAGCCGCCCGTGATGAAGTCGTAGACCTCACGCAGCGCGCGCACGAAGCACCCTCACCATCGCCGCAGCCAAGAGCGCGCACCCCGCGACGAGCGCAAAGAGCGTCGCATCGCCGTACCACCAGCGCAGACCCAGCCCCTCGCCCGTCCACAGCGTACCCAGCGAGAGGAGCATCACGCCGACGACGCTCTTCAGCAGGTTCTCGGGCACCCGCGCGAGGGGGGCTCGCAACGCGAACGCCGCGATCGCGACGGCCGCGAACGCCGCGAGCGCGCCGCCTACCGACCAGCCGATGAGCTGCGGCGTCTGCGCGGCAAAGGTGACGACGACCACCGCGACCTCGAGCCCCTCGACGAACACGCCTTGGAAGGCCACCGCGAACCAGTGCTGCGGACGAGCGTCGTTTCGTAGCGCGGCGACCTCACGCGCGTAGATCGCCGCCTCGTCGTGCAGCGCCTTGCTGCCGGCGTAGCGCCAGATCGCCTTGCGCAGCCAGGCGATGCCGAAGAGCACGAGAAACGGCCCGATCACGAGCTCGAGGCGCGCGAGCGACGCCGCGTTGGCCAGTAGCGGCGTGCCGAATCCGACGAGTGCGACGAGCGCGAGCGAAGCGGCGAGGGTTCCGCCCAGTGCCGCTCGCCAGCCGTGCGTGACGCCGACCGCCATCACGATGGTCGCTGCTTCGACGAACTCGACCGCCGAGGTAACGAACGTCGTGCCGGCGAGCAGCCACGGATTCAGCGCGGCGTCCCCGCGTGCATCAAGATGTCGTTGAGCACGCGCGGGTCGGCCGCGTCGGCGCGTGAGAAATCCATGCGTTCGCTCGCCGCGGCACCGTACGCGGTGCGCTCGTTCTTCGCGTTCACGTCGGTCGTCGGCGCGAGCGCGTCGAACGGCCGCAGGTCGGGCTCGAGCGCGAAGGCGTCGTAAAGCGGCGGCGCGACCGCGTCGTAGATGCTCATCGGCGGCAGCCCCAGCAGCAGCTCGATCGTATGCACCACGCTCGACGTCGTGTAGTGCGCGTGGTGTACGCCGGGTGCCGCGTAGGGCGAGGCGACGTAGAACGTGGTGCGCTGATCGTCGACGTGATCCGGGCCGTTCTGGGCGTCGTCCTCGATCGCGAAGATCACGGTATTCCTCCAATACGGTGAATGCGAGACGATATCGACGAGCCTCCCGATCGCGTGATCGTTCTGCGCGACGAACGCCTGCGGCGTCAAGGAGTTCGGCCGCGTGCCCGAGGTGTGATCGTTAGGCAGGCGCACGATCTCGAGGGCCGGCAGATTACCGTGTGCTGCGTACTCAGCGAACTCGCGCTGCCATTCGTCGATCCGCGCTTCGTCGCTGATCTCCAAATCGAAGCCGGGATAGCGCGGGTCGATCTTTCCGATGAGCCCCTTCATGTGCGTGGTGACGACACCGCCCGCTGCGGGCGGGTTCGTGACGAACTCGCCGTAATCGCGCAGGCTCACGCCGTTGCGGCCGGCGTCGTCCCAGAGGTAGCCGTTGCGCGGCGTGCTCGCGACGGCGCCGTCTTCGAAGTCGTACGCCTTGCGGCGACCGCCGTAGTTCGGCGGCCAGAATCGCTCGAGATAATCGTTGGCAAAGGCCGCCGTCGACCAGTTGTGTCCGTTGGCGCTCACCTGCGCGTCGGTGAAGGTCGCGTCGAAGATGCCGAAGCGCCGGACGATCGCGTGTTCGTTCGGCGTGACGGCGAGACCGAACATCGCCAGTTTGGGATCGCCGTCGGCGCCGTCGACGTCGCCGAGAACTTGGTCGTACGTGCGGTTCTCTTTGATGATGTAGATGACGTGTTCGATCGGACCGTGCGCGCGCACAACCGTCTGCGCGGGCGTGGGCAGCGGCTGCGGGAGGTTCGCCGTCACTTCGGCCGTGGTCGCGTCGGTAAAGGATGCGCGCGCGATCTTCCGCACCGAGCCGTTCAAAACGGCGGCCACGTAGCCCGCGCTGTGATGGTTGCGGATGTCGAAATCGGGATTGGCGTGCGAGCGCTCGCCCTTGCCGTTGCTCACGTAGACGTACTCCGCATCAGCCGCGACGCCCGTGGGGTACCAACCGGCCGGCACGCGCGCTACCACCCGGTCGCCGCGCACTTCGGCAACCGCGTTTTCCGCGCCGAGCGAGACGAACAGCGTGCCGTCCTTCGCGACCGCGAGCCCGTTCGGCGACGCGCCCGCCCCTTGCGGCAGGCCGACGTCGATGCGCGAGACGACGCGGTTCGATTTCGTATCGACGGCGTCGACGGCGTCGGCGTCGGTGCAGGCGACGTAGAGCTTCGATCCGTCGCGCGAGAGCGCCAGCGCAGCGGGGTGCAAATCGACGGCAATCTGCTCCGCCGGCTTCCCGCGCGGCTTAAACGTCACGCTCGATTCCCCGCGGTTCGCCACGTACGTCGCGCCGAGTGCCGTACGCACGATGGCGGCGGCATGCTCGGGATCGGTGTCGACGGCGATCGTGTCTGCGTCGGCGACTGCCGTAACGTATCCCGCGCTGCCCTCTTTCATCCCGACGTCGCCCGTCGTCACGTCGACGAACAGCACCGAGCCCGTCGACGCGCCCGGCACGAGCAGATGCGTCGCGTCGTTCCACACCGGCGTGCCGAAGGCGTCGTGCAGGGGGATGACCTTGAGCTCGTGCAGATCGCCCGCATCGAGAATGCGCAGGTCGGGCGGGTTGAAGCCGCCGTCAACCACCGCCAGCTTGGAACCGTCCGGCGATAACGCGAGTCCGTCGGGCATCGTGCCGACCGCCGCCACCGCGCCGTGCGGCGGGGAGAGATGCCAATTCGTCGGCAGTATCACGCCGGTCATCGTCGCCGCCGCGACCGTCGCGATCAGCGTGCCTGCAATGATGAGCACCCGCTTCGTCATGTTAAGCCTCTATTATCGAGTGTGGTGATGGAATGATGTTCGCTGTCGATGTGGTGATGCTCTTCGAGAGGCGTCTGAGAATCGCGCGGAGGCAGGATGCCGGGAGCGCGATTTCAGCCGAGCAGCATTTTTCCATGGATGGAAAAATGCGGGCGTCCTCGAGAAGAACATCAGCGCAGCGACCAGACGGCATCACAACACCAGAGCTCCGATGAGGGCGCTGGCGATGACGATCGCCCATGCCGGAGCTTTCGCGAAATACAGCGCGGCGAATGCGGCGACGGCCACGAGTGCATCGACCCACGTATGAATCGCCGACGGTACGATCGGCGTGACGAATGCGGCGGCGAGCAATCCGACGACGCCTGCGTTGGCACCGGCGAGCGCGGCACGAAAGCCGGAGCTCTCGCCGAGCATGCGGTAGAACGGTGCGACGCCCGGGATCAGGAAGAACGACGGCGCGAAGATCGCGACGGTGCCGAGCAGTGCGCCGCTCCAGCCGAGCGAACGGCCGTACGCCGAAGCGCCGACGTACGACGCGATCGTGAACAGCGGGCCCGGCATGGCTTGCGCGGACGCGTATCCGGCGAGCACGGTTTGCGAGTCGACGATGCCCGCTTGCGCGACTTGCGTCTGCAAGAGCGGCAAGACGACGTGCCCGCCGCCGAAGACGAGCGCGCCGACGCGAAAGAGCGTGTTCGCGAGCCCGCCCCCCGGAGAGCCGCTTGCGCTCCACATGCCGAGCGCGACGAACGCGAGCGCGAAGAGCACCAGTGCCGCGGCTCCGGCGCGTCGCGAGACGCCGAGGTCGAGCGTCGCCGAAGCGGTCTTCACGCGTCCGCGCAGCAGGGCGACGCCGGCCAGCGCTGCCAGCGCGATTGCGAGCGGATCGATGACGCCGGCCGGCACGAAGAGCACGAGTGCGAGCACCGCGACGGCGATCGCAAGCCGGGTGATGTCGGGGGCGAGGCTGCGCTGCATCGTTAGAATTGCCGAAGCGACCACCGCGACCGCCACGACGAGCAGCCCGTGCAGCCAGCCGGCGTGCAGGTTTAGGTGAGGCAATTCCAGCGCGAGCGCGGCCATGATCAGCGACGACGGGAGCGTGAACCCGAGCCACGCAGCGGCCGCGCCGGCCGGGCCGGCGCGCAGCCATCCCACGAGCATGCCGGTTTGCGAGCTGCCCGGTCCTGGCAAGAGTTGGGTGACGGTGACGCACTGTGCGAACGTCTCGTCGTCGAGCCACTTACGACGCTCCACGAACTCGCGCTGGAAGTACGCGATGTGGGCGACCGGCCCGCCGAACGACGTCGTCCCGAGCCGCAAGAAACTGAGAAAGATGTCGAGCAACCGGGGCATGCCGAGGTAGAGGTGCGCCGCCCCCCGGCCCGCAACCTTCGCTTCGAGGAGAACGCCACCGTGGATCTTTCATCGATAACCGTTTACAGCAACGGACGCTTCTGCCGCTACGACGACGCGAAGGTCGGTTTGCTGACACATGGACTGCAGTACGGCACCGGATGCTTCGAAGGTATCCGCGGTTATTGGCGTCCGGAGGATCGCGAACTCTACCTCGTGCTGCTTCGCGAGCACTACGATCGGTTGAAGACCTCGGCCAAGATTCTCATGATGGAGTTGCCGCACAGCGTCGGCGAGCTGATCGACATTACGCTCGATCTGGTCGCGCGCAATCGCTTCGAAACCGACATCTACCTGCGCCCGTGCATCTTCAAATCAGCCGAAGATATCGGCGTGCGCCTGCACGGCGTGCCCGCGACCTTTGCGATCATCCCGGTGCCGTTCGCGAGTTATCTCGATCAAGGCAAGGGCTTGCAGGTGTGCGTCAGCTCGTGGCGCCGCGCCGACGACACGATGGCGCCGCCGCGCGCGAAGATCACCGGCTTGTACGTGAACTCCGCGCTCGCCAAGACCGAAGCGGTGACCAACGGGTACGATGAAGCGATCATGCTCTCGCACGACGGACACGTCGCCGAAGGGTCGGCCGAGAATCTGTTTCTCGTGCGGTACGGCAAGTTGTATACGCCCGATCCGTCGCAGAACGTCCTCGAAGGCTGTACGCGCCGCGCGATCATGACGATCGCCAAGGAGCAGTTCGGCCTCGAGGTGATCGAGCGCTCGATCGACCGCGGCGAATTGTACGCCGCCGACGAGCTGTTCTTCACGGGCACGGCCGCCGGCATCGCGCACATCGCGGGCATCGACCGCCGCGTCGTCGGCGACGGCTCGCGCGGTCCGATCACCGAGAAGCTTGCTACCTTCTACCAGAACGCCGTACACAACCGCGAACCCGCCTACGCGCACTGGCTGCACGCCGCGTACCGCAACCGCGCCAGCGCCGTCTAACCGCATGGATAGCCCGCCGGGGTTCCGCGAGGGAAAGCTGCTGCGGATCTTCATCGACGAGCACGACCGCAGCGGGGTGCAACCGCTCTACAGCGCGATCGTCGAGATGCTGCGCAAGCGCGGCGTCGCCGGCGCGACCGTGTTCCGCGGTATCGAGGGGTTTGGCGGCAGCGGGCAGATGCACGCTGCGCGCGTCTTTTCGTGGATGCCGAACCTGCCGATTCTCGTCGAGGTCATCGACGATTGGAGCACGATCGAGCCGCTGCTGCCCGAGTTGCAGGCGATGATCGGGCAGGGCTTTCTCACGATCGAAGCCGCGCATTACCTTCGCGTCGGGAAACAAGCGCCGTGAATCACCGCGGAACGCTGCTGCGCGTATTCGTCGGTGAGGAGGATCGCTACGAGCGCCGTCCGCTCTACGAAGCGCTGGTCGATGCACTGCAGTCCCGGGGCTTTTCGGGCGCGATCGTGCTCAAAGGCGTCGAAGGCTTCGGGAGCAGCCGTCAGGTGCGTTCGTCGCGGGCGATCGATCGCGCCGCCGATCTCACCGCGCTCATCGAAGTCATCGACGATGAAGAAAAGATCGTCGCGTTTCTTCCGACGCTGCAAGGGATGATGTCGAGCGGTCTTATCACGCTCGAGGCGGTCGATTTCAGGCGCGCGCTCGGCGGGGAGGCGCGATGAACGATTGGCGTGCGCTGCTGGCGGTTGCGCTCGGTGCGGCCGCCGGCGGCGTCTTGCGTTTCGTCGTCAGCGAGCTCTTCGTGCAGCGCTTCGGTGCGGGATTCCCCTACGGCACGCTCTTTATCAACGTGAGCGGCAGCTTTCTGATCGGCGTCGTGGCGGGCTTGGTGGAGACGCGCGCGCTCGGCTTCGGGCCGCAAGTGCGCCTCTTCGCCGCGACGGGCGTCCTCGGCGGCTATACGACGTTCTCGACGTTCTCGCTGGAAGCGATCGCGCTGCTCGGCGAGAGCGTCGTACCGGCGTTCTTTTATATCGTGGGGAGCGTGCTGTTGGGCTGCGCCGGCGCATTCGCCGGCCTCGTGCTCACGCGGCTCGCGCTGCGCTAACCGCCGTCGCCGCCCGCGCCGAGATTGGCCGTCGTCGAGGTCCAGAACGAGAGGTCGGGCGGCAACACGCCGGTACCGACGTCGAGCGTGCGGATGCCCGCGAGCGAACGCCACTGTGCGAGCTGGTTCTCGTGTACGTACGTGACGTGTGAGATCGTGCGAATGAAGCTGCGGCCGACCGGCAGCGACGGCAGGTGAGTGGTCATGACCGCGATCACGTACGGCGCGTCGTCTTCATAGACGATGCCGACGTCGTTGAGCGTATCGAAGAAGCTCCCCGTCTTATGGGCGACCGGCACGTCGTCCGGCAGCCCTTGCGGGAGCAGCGTGTTGATTCGATCGGCTTCGAGGATCTCGATCATTTCGTTCGACGACCATTCGTCGACCAGTTCGTGCTTGGCCATGAGCGCGAGCAGCTTCACCATGTCCGCGGGCGAGCTGCGCAGGCTCTGCCGCACGGCCCAACTCGAGGTGCGCACGTCGGAGGCCAGGTGTGTGTGTTGCAGCCCGAGGCGTGCCATCGTCGCATTGATGTTCGAGCGGCCGACTAGGCGGATGAGCATGTTGGTCGCCGTGTTGTCGCTGATGTCGATCATCTTCTCCAGCAGCTCTTCCACGGTGAACGTGCTGCCCGCGGGCGCATCGCACAGATCACCGGAGCCGTAGTCCTTATCGCTCGAGAGCAGCGTCAGGCGGCGCTGGAGATCGAACGCGCCGGCCGAGAGCTGGCGAAACACCTCGACCATCACCGGGACTTTGATCGTCGAGGCGGCCGGCATGCTCGCGTTTGCGTTGGAGCCGACCGAATAGCCGGTGGAGAGGTCCATCACGTCGACCGCGCTCGACGCGGGCAGATGGCGAACGAGACGATGGAGCTGCGCTTGCAGCGACGCGAGCGGAGGAGCCTCTGCGGAGGCACGCGCCGGAAGGGCGTGCAGTTGCACGAAGAGGCCAAAAGCAACCACGGTCGCGCATAAGCGGCGATACAGGCGGTGTGTATCGATCACGTTGGGCGTAGTATATCAGCGATACGCGCGATTGATCAATACGGCACGCCGTCGGATTCGGGGGCGCGGACCTTGCCCGTAACTCCGGCAAGCGCGATCAACGCGGCAACGTACGGCAGCGCTTGCATCACGTCGCTCGACAGCCAAGCGACGCGTCCTTGCAGCACGTATTGGAGGGCTTCGAAGGCTCCGAACACCAGGCACGCGCCGGTTGCGCCGATCGGATTCCAGCGTCCGAAGATCACGGCTGCGAGAGCGATGAAGCCGCGTCCGGCGGTCATGCCGTCGGAGTAGAGATTCAACTCGCCGATCGAGAGGAACGCGCCTCCGAGTCCCGCAAGCGCGCCGCTGATGACGACGGCGGCGGTGCGGAACGCCAGCGGATCGAGCCCCGCCGCGGCCACGGCGCGCGGATTCTCGCCGCAGGCTCGCACGCGCAGGCCCCAGGGCGTGTGCGCGAGCGTCCAGCTCAGGACGGCCGCGGCCGCGAACGCGAGCACGACCAGCAGCCAGTAGTTGCCGCCGAGCGCGGGAACCTGCGCGCTCGCGCCCGGCTGATTGTAGATGAGGACCAGGCCGTAGGCGGCGCCGCCCGCGCAGATCAGGTTGATGCCGGTCCCCGCGACGATCTGATCGACCTTGAAACGCGTCGCGGCGATCGCCAGCACCAGGCCGATGCACGCACCCGCGAGGATGCCCGCGAGCAAGCCCAGCAGCGGCGACTGCGTTGCGAACGAGACGGAGACGGCGGTGAAGGCGCCGGTCGCCATCATGCCCTCGAGACCGATGTTAACCACGCCCGAGCGCTCCGAGATCACGCCGCCGAGCGCGGCGTAGATCAGCGGCGTCGCCTTGATGAGCGCGAGCACTACGAACGTGAGGATCGCTGCGGTCATGGCGCGTTGACTCCGGTGTCGCGCAGCGCATAACGCCGCGCGGCGAGCACGAGAATGATGAGCCCTTCGATGATGTGGATCGCATCCTTGGGGACCTGCGCGCTTGCCTGCATGGCGAGGCCGCCGGCCTCGAGGATGCCGAAGCCGAACGCCGCCACGCAGATCCAGAGCGGTTCGAGATCGCCTACCAGTGCGACCGCGATCGCGGTGAATCCGTAGCCCGGCGAGAGTTGGGTGTTGAAGCGGTGGAGTTCGCCCGTGACGATGACCGCGCCGCCGAGACCCGCGACGGCGCCCGAGAGCGCCAGCGTGAACCACGTCATGCGCGGCACGTTGATGCCGCTGCGCCGCGCGGCCTCGGGCGCTTCGCCCGTCGCGCGCAAGTCGTAGCCGAAGATCGTGTCTTTGAGCAGCCAGTTCAAGAAGACGGCCAGTGCGAGCGCGAGGACGATGCCGATCGAGAGGCGCGTCTGCGGCAAGAGGGTCGGAAGCCAATACGATGGATCGAGCCAAGCGGTCTCAGCCCCGGTTGCGAGCGGTCCTTTGAGCGGCCCCGAGACCAGGCCGAGTGCGAGCGCGGCGGCGACGAAATTGAGCATGAGCGTCGCGATGATCTCATTGGCGTTGAATTGCGCCTTCATCCAGCCGGCGATGGCGCCCCACAGGCCGCCGCCCAGCATGCCGAGTCCGAGCAGCAGCACGATGCCCAACACCCCCGGCAGGTGGATTTGCGCGCCGACCGCTCCCGCAAAGAGCGCGCCGACGAGCAGTTGACCCTCCGCGCCGATGTTGAAGAGCCCGGCGCGAAACGCGAGACAGATGCCGAGCGCCGGAAAGAGCAGGGCGCTCGTAGCCACGAGCGTTTCGCCGATCTCCGTGCGTCCGCCGAGCGCGCCGTAGAAGAGTGCGGCAAAACCGTCGAGCGGCGACGTCCCGGCGACCAGCATCGCAAGCGACATCAGCACGACGATCAGCGCGATTGCGAACGCGGGCCCGCGCAGCGTGCGTTCGCGCAGCACGCTCTTCATCGCGCACCCGCCATCATGCGGCCGATCGCCACGCGGTCGATCGCCGCGCCCGCCGTTTCGCCCACGATCTCGCCGCGGTACATCACGAGCACGCGGTCGGCGAGCGCGAGGATTTCATCGAGTTCGAACGAGATCAGCAGGACCGCCGCGCCCGCGTTGCGCGCTTCCATCAGCCGCGACTGCACGAGCGCCGCCGCGCCGACGTCGATGCCGCGCGTGGGGTTGTAGGCCAGCACGAAGGGCGGGCGGTCGATCAGCGCGCGGCCGACCACGACCTTCTGCTGGTTGCCGCCCGAGAGCGTGCGCACCGCGACGTCGAGCGAGGCGGCGCGCACGTCGAATCGCTCGACGATCTGTTGCGCGTCTTCGCGTGCTCGCTTGCGCGCGCCCGGGGCGTGCTGGCGGCCCAGGATTGCGTTGTCGACGATCGACCACGGCATCACCAGCGCTTCGCGTTGCCGGTCTTGCGGGATGATGCCGCGCGCGGGCGGCGCGTCGATCGTTCCATCGTGCGCGATCATCCCGGCGATCGCGTCCGCAAGCGTACTCTGGCCGTTGCCCTCGACGCCGGCGATGCCGACGATCTCTCCGCCGCGCACCTCGAACGAGACGCCGCGAAGCGGAACCGCGGCGTCGGGCACGCGTACGTCGCGCAGCGCAACCGCCGGCGCGGGTTGCGTGGGCGCGCGCTCTGCGATGACCGGAAGTTCTCCGCCGACCATCGCGCGCGCGATCTCGTCGACGTTGGTCGCCGCGGTCTCCATGCGCGCGACGATCGCGCCGTGGCGCATGACGCTCACGCGCGAGGCGTAGTCGATCACTTCCTGGAGCTTGTGCGTAACGATCAATACCGCCGTACCGCGCCGCGCGAGGTTCGCGATCGTCTCGAAGAATGAGGCGATCTCGGCGGGAGCGAGCGCGGCGGTCGGCTCGTCGAGCAGCAGCACCGACGGCTCGCGATCCAGTTCGCGCAGCAGTTCGACACGCTGCTGCACGCCGATCGGCAGCGTCTCCACGAACGCGTCGGGATCGATCGCGAGACCGTTGCGCTGCGCGATCTCGACGACGCGCCGGTGCGCGGCCGCCTCGTCGATGCGCCAGCCGCGGCGCGGCTCGCGCCCCAGCAAGACGTTCTCCCACACGCGCAAGCGCCCGACGAGCTCGAAGTGCTGGTGAACCAGGCCGACGCTGCCGCGCACTTCGACGGTTCCGGCGTCGGGTGCCACCTCGCCGAAGGCGATCGCCGCGAGCGTCGATTTGCCCGCGCCGTTCTCGCCCACGAGCGCGTGAATTTCACCGGGAAAGATGTCGAGATCGGCGCCGTCGACGGCGACGACGCCGGGGAAGGTCTTGCGGATGCCGCGGAGTTCGAGAGCGGGAACGCCGTTCACAAAGACACGGGTTGGAACGTGGCGAGGGCGGCGCGCGTGTACGGCGGCGTGATCTTGCCGCCCACGATCGCGGCTTCGATCGCCTGCAACCGCGCGAGGTTTGCGTCGCCGATCGCCGCTCGCGTGTATTTGAAGTCGGTCAGGCCGATCGCGCCGTCTTTGAGGCCGAATTCGACGTGGCCGCGCATCGGCTGCCCTTGCTGCAGCGAGCGGGCGACGTTGAATACCGCGACGTCGACCTTCTTGACCATCGAGGTGAGTACGCGCCCGGGTGCGAGGTCGTCTTGGTTGGAGTCGACGCCGATGATGTAGTCGCCGTCGTGCGATTTCACCGCGTCGATCGCTCCAAGCCCGACTTTACCCGCCGCCGTGTAGATGATGTCGGCGCCGTCGTTGAACAGCACGTTGGCGAGTTCTTTTCCGGCGGCGACGTCTTCGAAGCTGCCGGCGTACTTCACGTCGACCTTGATCTGCGGATCGATCTCGCGCGCGCCGGCGATGTAGCCGCTTTCAAACTTCTCGATCAGCGGGATGTCTTGGCCGCCCAGGAACGCGATGTGATGCGTCTTTGAGACCATCGCGGCAAGCGCGCCGGCGAGAAACGAGCCGTCCTGTTCGCGAAAGGTGATCGAGACGACGTTGGGATCGTCGACGACGGCGTCGATGATCGCGTAGGATTGCCCGGGATTCTCCTTGGCGACCTGATCGAGATCGAGGCTCATCAGGAATCCGACCGCGTAGATCATGCGGTAGTGCAGATTGGTGAGCGCGGTGAGGTTGGGCTGGTAGTCGGCCGCCGAGCGCGACTGCAGCACTTGAATGTAGGCGCCGAGCCTCGAGCGGGCGTCCAGCAGCCCTTGGTACGCGGAATCGTTGAACGAGCGGTCGCCCAGGCCCCCGACGTCCGTCACCATGCCGAGCGTGAGCTGTCCCGGCTGCGGCGGTGCGTGGTGCGCGCAGCCGCCGAGCGCGAGCGCACATGCGGCCGCGAAGATCGCCAGAGCCTTCCTCATCGGGCCAACACTACGACTCGGGGAAGCCGAAGCCTTCGTACCGAACGCCGCGAGCATGCAAGCCAAGGACTTACGTGCCGGCCCGCCGCGTCGATGGAACGAACAGATCGGCGGCATCCCGTGGTTGCCGCGGCTGATCGACAAGGCGCGTGCGGAGCAGGCGGGGACGCTCGGTCCATATCTGTACGGTCAATCGCCGATGGATCGCTCGCTGTTACGGGCGATGGGTCTCGGCCACCGGTCCTTTGCCGAAATTGTCGCGGCTGCCCCCGACGACGACGCGGTCCTTGCGGCGATCGCGCAGCGAGATGCGCAGTCGCTCCAACGCGCGCGTGCCTGGGGGGAGCGGCTTCCGCACGACCACGCGTGGTTTCTCTACATTATCGATCTCGACGACGGGTACACGTCGGCGCTCGGAATGAAGCCGCTCGTCACCGCGGCCGCCAATTCGCTCACGTGGGTGCTCAAGCGGGTATGGCCCTATCGTGGGTAACCCTTGGGGCTGGATCACCGATGCGCGCCTGACCTTCACGGTCAAGCTGCTACTGGCGATCGTGCTCGGACTGTATCTCGCGGGGCTTGCGGTCGAGTTCTTGCAGCGCATCCTCGGCTTGGTCTACATTCTCGTCGGCGCCGTGTTTCTCGCGTATCTCGTCTATCCGCTGGTCCGGCGATTGCGCGCGCGAATGCCGCTCGGTTTCGCGATCGCGTGCGTGTACGCGGCGTTCGCGCTGCTGGTTGCGGTCACGCTATGGCTCGTCGTTCCCGGCCTCACCAACGACATTCGCGCGCTGGTGGCTAACGCGCCGGGTGCGAGCGCGGCGTTTGCGGCCTACGTGAACGACCCGAACAATCCGCTGCTCGCGCGCCTGCCCGACGACGTGCGCGCTTCGCTCCTGCGCCTCCCGCAGACGACGATCGCATGGCTGCAAACGCACGGGTTGGAGACGGCGGGGCACGCGTTCGGCGTCGTGCGCGGCGTGGTGACGGTGGTGGCGACGTTCGTCATCATGCCGTTGCTCTCGGCGTATCTCTTGGCGGAAGCCGATCACCTGCGCGCGTCGCTGCGACGGCTCGTGCCGAGCGACAAGTGGGACGCGACGCAAGCGTTCCTCGCGCAGATCGACGGCGTGGTCGGCGGGTTCATTCGCGGCCAGCTCATCGTTGCCGCGACGATCGGCGCGATCCTCACGATCGCGCTCTTGATCCTCGGCGTGCCGTACGCGTTCTTGCTCGGGCTTTTTGCCGCGCTGGGCGACCTCGTGCCGATGGTCGGCGCGGTCGTCACCTTCATCCCCGCGGTTGCGATCGCATTCGCCGCGCACGGCTGGGTGAGCGCCGCGATCGTCGCGGTCATCTTCATCACGCTCTTCCAACTGGAGGGCCACGTCATCTCTCCGATGATCGTGAGCAGCCAGGTGAAATTGAGCCCGCTCGTGGTGCTGATCGCCGTCCTGATCGGGGCCGAACTGGGCGGCATCTTCGGCATGCTGGTAGCGGTACCGATCGCGGGGGCGCTGCGCATCATTCTCCTGCGGGTGATCTCGCAAGAGCCTGCGAAAGAGCGTTCATCGTGAGCATCACGAGTACGACGGCGCGCGCCACGCGCGTCGACATCATCGGCGTCCCAATGGACCTCGGCGCAAGCCGCCGTGGCGTCGATATGGGGCCATACGCCATCCGCTACGCGCGCCTGCACGAGGAGCTGCGTGGCCTGCACATTCCGGAGATCGTCGACCACGGGAACCTCCAGGTTCCGATTCGCGAAGCGCTCGAGAGCGTCGATCCGTCGGCGAAGTATCTCGGCGCGATCCAGCAGACGTGCGACGAACTCGCCGCGATCGTCGAGTCAAGCATTCGCTCGGGCGGCGTGCCGATCGTGCTCGGCGGCGATCACTCGATCGCCATGGGCACGCTGGCGGGGCTCACGCGCGCCTACGGCGGCCCGCCCGGCGTCATCTGGATCGACGCGCATGCCGACATCAACAATCCCGAGAGTTCGCCGAGCGGCAACGTCCACGGCATGCCGCTGTGGTTTGCGCTCAAGAACGGCTACGCGCTCGCGGAAACGACCGCGCAGATCGGATTGCGCGACGTGGACGAGGTCGAGAAGCGGCTCGTGCGCGAGTCGGGCATCAAGGCGTTTTCAATGACCGATGTCGACCGCGCGGGGATGCCGGCGGTGATGAAGGAGGCGCTCGAAATCGCGCTCTCGGGCGGACGTCCGATTCACGTATCGTTCGATATGGACGGCATCGATCCGAGCGAGGCGCCCGGAACGGGCACGCCGGTCAAAGGCGGCTTGAGCTTCCGCGAAGCGCACTTGGCGATGGAGATGGCGTACGAATCGGGCAAGCTCGGCTCGGTCGAAACCGTCGAGATCAATCCGATTCTCGATACGCGTAACCAAACGGCGGCGCTCGCGGTCGGACTCATTCTCTCCGGCCTCGGAAAATCGATACTCTAGGCGCGACGCGCGCCGCCTCGATCGTCGCGGGCGACGATGCGGCGTCGCCGCGCCGGCTTGCCGAACGCTATGCGAGCGAGCATCCCGATCTCTTCTGCGTGCATCGCATCACCGCCGGCGATGCGCTCGCATTGGCGACGCGCTTCGACTTAGGCTGGGCCTACCGCGGCGGCGAAGCGCTGTTTTGGACGGCGCACTTCTCGGCGTTCGCCGTGCACGACACGTATCTGCCCGCAGCCGCCCGCTGGCCGTTCGAGCGGCGCGGCCTCATTCGCATCGACGGGGCCTACGGTCAACATCCGCTCGCGCTGGTGGCGACGCAGCTTTCGAACGACCGTGCCGCACGCATCCGTGAACTGCGCGCTCTGCGCGCCGAACTGCGCGCGATCGCGGGATCGACGATGCTCTTCGCGGGCGGCATGAACGGCAGCGAGCGCATCGCCTTCGGCGACCTCGGCCTGCGCTGCATCGCATCGGAGAGCGACTGCGCGATCTTCGGGCGCGAGGCGAACACGTTCTAAGCTGAACGCATTCAAATTGCGGTGGGCCCTTTGCCTCATTGGTTGTGACGTATCGTATCCGTGCTGCACCGGCTGGTGCTCGGAACAATCTAACGCAGCGGCGTGCAGATCATCGTGAGTGAAGCCGCTGTGAAAAGCGGGTTGGCGGCGTCATCAACGAGTGCGCTGGAGATCATTGGAGAGATTGCCCTCGGCGCAGCAGCATCAACGGCTTGAAAGTGTCTACGCGTGAGTTCCGATATCTACAGCCGAATGACGGCCGTTCCCTCACACGCGACGCCGGCGCCGCACACAGCCGGGTCCCACGCCGCCGATGCGAGCATCGCGCGTATCTGCGCTTCCATCGCATCGTCGATCGGCGGTGAGAACGCGACGCTCGTGGTATGGCCGCCTTCATTCACGGTTACCGTCAGCGTGGTGTGAACGCCGAGCGCCGCGAGCGAGCGCCGCACGGCGGGGTCGAGCACCGGATCGGGTTGCTCGGCGCCGAGCGGCAGATAGCCGCTCGTGCTGTGGCGCGCGACGACGGCGGGCGCTTGCGTTTGCGGCGGCGCGCTCGGGACCGGCGCGGCCGAGCCGGGATGTTCGGCGCCCTGGTTCTGCATCGGCGCAACCCGTGGAGCCTGTGAGCGGTCGGTCGCACTGGTCGGCTGCGACTGCGGCGCCGGACGCGTGCCTTGCGGCCGTTCTTTTGCGACCTGGCGCACGAGCGGCGCTTGGTGCGGCGCTACGGCCGCCGGCGGGTGCGCGGGCGGCGCGCGCCGGATGGAGATGCGCGGCACGAGGCTCACCGCGATCTCGTTGAGCGCGGGGGCTTGCACGCCGAAACCGGCAAGCACGGGAATCATGAGCGCGACGAGCACGTGGAATGCCAGCGACGCGGCGACGGCCGTGCCGAGCCTGCGATCCTGGAGGAGAATCGTGCCCATGCGCCTCCTTCTTATCCACCGTGGGCAACGAATCCGCGTCCCCAGGTGTGACGGAGCGCCTCGTGCAAGCCGAGGGTCATGACCGACACGAACATCGTTCTGTACCAGGCCGAGTGGTGCCCGTACTGCGCCCGTGTGCGCTCCAAGCTGACCGATATGCTGCTCGACTATAAAGTGGTCAACGTGCCGCGCGATCACGCGCAGCGCACGGTCGTCAAAGAGCTCTTCGGCGTGACGGGCGTTCCGTCGATGATCGACGGCGACGTGAAGATCGCCGACGACGACGACGCGATCATCGCGTACGTCGAAAAGACCTACGGCAAGAAGTAGCGCGCGCTCAGCGCGTACGCGATCGCCGCTCCGGCGAGCGTCGCGGCGAAGTTCACCGCATCGTTTCCGAACCACGCAATGCCGCGACGCAGCACGGTCGCGCTTCCGCATGCGTGCGGATTCGTTTCGCATGCGCGCGCGCATGCGGGGCAGTAGCGTAGGCTCTGTGCGGTAGCGCCGAGCGCCGAATCGATGAACGCGCCGGCGACGCCGGCGATGAAGACGGGCCAGAACGCCGCGGCGTGCAGTGCCGCCGCAACGCCCGCAACGACGGCCGCTCCGCCGAACTCGGCGAGCGTGCCTTGCCAGGTAATGCCGCCCGAGAGCCCGGTTGCGATCGGGCGCAGCGTGAAGATCGAGCGCGGCGTGCCGCGCGCCAGCGTGCCGATCTCGGTGCCCCATGTATCGGCCGAGGCCGCCGCGAACGCGCCGGCAAACGCGGCGATCGCCGGTGCGCCGAGCGCCGGCGCCGCAAGCATCGCCAGCGCCGCCGCACCGCCGTTCGCGAGCACTTGCCACGCATCGCGCGCGCCGGTCTTGCCGATATCGACGAGCGCGCGTTTGCGCGCCTTGCCCACGCGTGAGAGCAGCGTCGACGGAATGAAGAATGCGAAGAGCACGAGCGCGCCGGTCCAGCCGCCGATGCCGAAGGCGATCGTGCCGACGGCACACGCGGCGAGCGCTCCCGAGAGCGAGAGCGCGTGCGCGCGATATGCAGCCGCCGCCACGGCGGCCGCAACGGCGAACGCTAGGAGTAGAGTGATAGCTGCGCTTCCAGAGCGTCGAGCAGGCCCTCGGTCGTCGACACGTCGGCGACGACGTCCACATGCACGCCCGCTTCTTCGGCGGCTTCGGCGGTGACCGGGCCGATGCACGCGACGACTTTGCCGCGCGACGCGTCGATCGCGCGCTGCGGGTCGCCGAGCAGTTCCACGAAGCCGCGCACAGAGCTCGCGCTGGTAAACGTCAGGATGTCGGCGCGCGCGACTTTCTCGGCAAACTGCGGGTCGACTTCGAAGATCGTCTTGTAGGCCGCCACCACGTGCGGCTTGCGGCCCGCTTCTTCGAGCATCTGCGGCAGCACGTCGCGCCCTTCTTGCGCGCGAAACACGAGAATGCGCTCGCCGTCGCGCGAGGCCTCGATCAGCGCGCGCGCGATCTCTTCGCCGACGAACGCGTCGGGCACGAGGTCGGCGTGGATGCCGTGCTCGCGCAGGCGCGCGGCCGTCTTCGAGCCGATCGCCGCGATCTTCGTCGTGCCGATGTAGCGCGCGTCGGCATCGAGCGAACTGAGGCGATTGAAGAACGCGTCGACGCCGTTCTGCGAGGTGAATACCACCCAGCCGTACGAGGCGAGGTCGTCGATCGCGGCGTGCGCCGCATGCGGATCGTCGGGCGGAACGATGGCGATGGTCGAGGCGAAGATCGGTTCGACGCCGCGTGCGCGCAGCGCTTGGGCGAACGCATCGGCGTTGTGCGCCGGACGCGTGATGAGCACGCGCTTGCCGAACAGCGGCGAAGCGCCGTCAGTCATCCGCTTCGACGAAGCTCAGGTCGAAGAGTTCGCTGAGCATGCGCGCGTGGATCAGCGCTTCGGCGCGATCGCTCTCGGCCTTCTCGCGGATGCGCGTGACGACGGAGTGGAGCAGTTTCGAGACGATCGTCATCGACATGCCGGTAATCAGCATCTTGTCGCGATCGGTGAGATCGCGCGTGCGCGAGAAGAGGCGCTCGAGCTCGCCGACGCGGATCGTTTCTGCCTTCTGCGTGAGCGACGAGATGACCGGAACCACGAGGCGCGATTGGTACCACGCGGTGAAGCGCGCGACGAACTCGTCGATGATCTCTTCCACCTGCGGGATCGCTTCGCGGCGCACTTCGAGCTTCTCATCGACCACGACTTTGAGGCCGTCGATGTCGACGAGGCTGACGTTGGGCAGGCGCGCCGCCTCGGGATCGACGTCGCGCGGCACGGCGATGTCGATGATGAAGAGCGGGCGGTCGGGGCGGCGCATCATCGCCTGCGCCACGTGCTCGCGCGTGACGACGAAGTGCGAGCTGCCGGTCGAGGTGACGACGATGTCGGAGGCTTCGAGCGCGGCGGCGAGCCCCGGCATCTCCGTCGCTTCACCGAAGCCGACTTCGGCGATCAGTTCCTGCGCGCGCGAAAGCGTGCGATTGGTGACGATCAGATTGCCTGCGCCTTCCAAGCGCAGGCGCTTGGCGGCGGTGCGCCCCATCTTGCCGGCGCCGATCACGAGAACGGTCGTATTCTTGAGCGAGCCCAGGCGCGCTTTCGCCGCTTCGATGGCGGCGGTGGCGATCGATGCGGACTCATCGCCGATGCGCGTCTGCGTGCGCGCGTGCTTGCCGGCGTTGAGCGCTTCGCGGAAGAGGCGATGCAAGCTCGTGCCGAGCGTGCCGGCCTCCTG
>Ga0326727_10012549_pt1 | contig 19238 bp, 24 predicted proteins | sample MB2enrmetagenome_FD_207643 | JGI IMG/M metagenome (GOLD analysis project Ga0326727, IMG submission 207643) | Lab enriched peat soil microbial communities from McLean, Ithaca, NY, United States - MB29MY | ecosystem: Environmental > Terrestrial > Soil > Wetlands > Peat | place: USA: New York...
ATCGGAGGCAGCCAGTCTGTCAGGTTCCGGACGAGGATAACAAGGAGTTGAGGTCACCGAAGAGCTGCTCCATTCGATTCGCCCTGTTACACATGTCGGGTGCAGCACCGATACTTCAAGGATTCATGAAAGAAACAGGGACTTCCTCAGCGCTCGGTTAAAATATACCTGGCTGTCTTTCTGGTTGCTGACGCACCCGGCAATGAATTGAAGGCATGTCGATTACGTTGTCCACGGATGGGGTCGAGAGGCTGCTCACTTACAGCCGCAATCTTCGATGGGCTAAGTCGCATGGAGAGGAGCTTGCGCCGTTCGAGGGTAGATTCGTAGCTGTAGTTTCGGGCAAGGTTCTTGCGTCGGCGGGGACATCCGCAGAGTTGGAGCGAAAGTTTGGCCGCCGCAAAGGCGTCTACATCGGCTACGTTGCTAAGTTTGGATCGAAGTGGGTCCTCTGAATGGGAACTCTCGAAGTCAGCTACGATTCCAAGCTGGATCAGTACGTGATTCCCGTCATGTTGGTTCGACGGGGCGGCGCGCCGGCGACTAAGATGACGACGTTGGAGATGATTGTGGATACTGGGTCCAATACCTCGGCAATCAGCGAGGAAACTGCAGTCAAACTATGCTTTTATCCGGACAGGCTCCGAAAACGGCAAGTCATGGGTATCGGCGCCTACACCGATGAGCGACTCATCGAGGAACACATGGACCTGTTCTTGGGCGAGGCCCTTGGTACGGTAGAACTCACAGAGATGTTCGTCTACTTACCTCTCACCAAGAAAGTACGTAAGAAATCAGTTGGCGTTACGGTCGTACACGGCGAACAGAAGATCCCCGCACCCAACATCTTCGGCATGGACGCCCTCTCTCGCATTTCCGGTCTGCCCGGAAGGCTGACAATCGACACGGGTACCAAGACAGGCAGGATTGATTGGGGTTAGTTCGCTGATGAGTGCTTCCTGGCATCCAGCGAATTGGTGTGTTTTTCCTCGGCCAATCAGAACCACGCGATAGGAGGCAGAATCGAGGGTTACCAGCTGAAGAGTTTCTTCTCGATGTGGAAGAATCGCACCTCGGGCGGGTCCTCGACTACGACGTAGAACAGCATGTACCCGCCCAAGAGAAGGTAACAACAGTCCAGTAAGTCAAGGCGCGTGCGAATTCCGGCAGTTCTCGGATCGACTTGGACCTGCTTCAGTTGCTCCTCGAGAGTGCGAAAGTGGGCGGGCTCCTCTTCGATAAACCGAGCCAAGGCTGATTTGACCCATTTCGGAATCTTGAGCCGGTACATCTTCCGGCTCCGTATGTTGACGTCGTGAGCTATAGCTCTTTCACGAAACGTGCTACGTCTGCGTCGGTTTCTAGAACCGCGACAGCTTTACCTAGTTCGTTGTTGCGGGCCTTGACCATGCGACCGACGAACTTTGAGTACCTTTCGAAGGGAATCGGGTCACCGAACTCGGTCCACACAAACGGTGGAGACCTTTTGGTTTCTGCGATCAAGCGCTCGCTGTCAACGTGCTGCCAGTCACGCAACACGGACTCCAGCATTGTCATCTCGTCCTTGGTGAGATTTACTTTGACCTTCTTCTGAGCTGGCAAAAGGAACTTACCCGTGCCTCTGGGACTCTGCTTGAACTCCATCCTGAGTTCCGGAACGCCCTCCATTGCGAGGGCAACATCCCGACTGAACGGCCCGTAGTTCCAATGAATGAAATCGGCGTTTGTCAGCCGGTGGCCCCAAGACTCCACCGCTCGCAGTTCTGCGAGGTAAGCAAGTTTCATCAAGCGGGTCGAGGGCAGTGGGTAAGGGTTCCGATAAGCGAAGTATATCACGACGCTGCGGACTCTGGGGTCCACCTTCGGCGGAAGGGAATCCTCGGGCGGCATACTGTAACTACTAATACCTACTTATAGGACATTTATCGCTAGCGGTGCGCCTACGCACGGTCTGGGGCACCCTCGCCTCCTGCTCGACATTCAACCGGGGAATCACCCTGTCTAGGGGCATTTTAGAAACAGTCGCGGGACCCTCGACACACGAGGCCGCTTCCGACACGAGGCCCTCCTGATACCGGACGCTCCACGGTTCGAAGCTCGTAAGCTCGTGAGTGAAAGTGTGGCGCGCCGACAAACCCTTCTTCTACGGGTAGGGATTCACTCGTCAGGGGATCATGGCGCGGAGCAAAGGCCACCGGAGGCAACGACGGATGCCGAGCTTCTACACCCGCTTCACAAAAGTCGGCTTCAGAAATTTCCGGTGCTTCGGTGAGCTCACAGAAGTGCCTCTTAAGCCATTAACGATCTTGATCGGGCCCAACAACTCAGGGAAGTCAACAATCCTCAGCGCTTTGTCGATGATGAAGCAGACCCTTGACAGTCCCGTTCCGGACCCGGTAGTCCTCGCTGGACCTTACGTCGACCTCGGGACCTTCCAAGATCTGAAGAACAAGGGCACCGCCCGGGCCACAGACCCAGTCGAGGTCAGTTTCCAAGTAGAAACGAAAGGAGGTTACCCCTTCGTCTCACTTCAATCCGAAGACAGAGATAAGGGCGACAAGATTCAGATTGCCGATGCCCGGTTTGGGTTCAATTTCGACCCTCGACGACGGCGTATGGTCCTGCGGTCATCTAGGCTCGCGCTAAATGGCCATGTGGAGGCTGAAGCAGTCAGCTCCCGTGGCAGACTTGTGCTCGAGGGAGTGCCAGAGGCAATCCGGAAGAAGGCGGTGATTCATCCTGTCCACTGTTTCCCGACGTTTCATGTCCGCAAAGGACTCCCCAAGAATCTGCAGAATCAAGCCGCAAAGATGTCCCAAAGGACCTACGAACTGATGTATGGGTGGGGCCTCATCTTCTCGGGCGTTACTCCAATCTCTCCGGTCCGCTCGGCACTGCCGCGACTTACGTTCCTCGGAAGGTCAGTTGGCCAGGCCGCGGGATCGGGAGGAGAGGAGACTCTTCTGCGGCTTGCTTCGGACATTCGGATTGGTCCCGATCGCCGAACTCTAGAGTGGTTGGTGAACTCGTGGGTGACGTCCAAGCTATTGATGCTTCAACGCATCCACCTCGATAGGTTGGATCGCGCTAAGACTGTTGTGAGCCTGCGCGGTGATGAACGGGGGGGTCCGAAGGGAATCAACCTCGCGAGCATGGGGAAGGGATTCTCACAAGTCCTCCCAATACTGACCGGTGTTTTAGGCGGCAACTTCGACGATTGCGTACTGATAGAGCAGCCGGAGCTCCACCTGCATCCGCGACTTCAGGCCGAGCTTGGCGACCTATTCGTGGATCAGCTTATGCACGGTTGGATTCACCAATTCATTATAGAAACTCACAGTGAACATCTTCTTCTTCGGATCAGACGGCGCGTCGCCGAGAGAGAGATTCCCGCCGAGATGGTCGGCGTCTTGGTCGTCGAGCGGGAAGGGTCGAAGACTAATGTCACTCCTCTTTCTATGAAACCTGATGGCTACTTCGACAACTGGCCCAAGGGATTCTTCGAGGAGGGAGTAAAGGAGGCCTACGCCTTGGCTTCTGCGAAAGGAGCAGGTGAGTAGTACGCCTCCGCTCTTTTCTGATCTGACGGTAGACATCAAAGTCCTGGTAACTGGCGGAAGGGGAAGGGAGATTGGCTGGCGAGAAGCAAGGCTTCTGATGAAAGAGATCGAGACTAGCGACCATCTTCGTGTTGTCGTAGATCAGTACCGAGTGCTCAATCAGTACCGGCAGTGGCTACCCTCGAGCGCATACGGGCAGTACTGGCTGAGTCACATTCTGGGCACGAAGAAGTTCAAGCGAGTAACCACACAGGCACTCCCCAAGCGCACCCGGATTGTGTTCCAAGAGCGCCATTTTAGTAAGGAGGATGAGAAGTACGTCAAGACGGCCCGGGAAAGTGATAGCCGTCTGCTAGTGACAACCGATCCGAACTACAACGGCGTGATTATCCATGAGATTTCTGAATCGATGGGAATAAGCGCCTGTGCGCCGATTACTGCCCACGATTACCTCTGTCCGGGACCGATTGAGAACTGCCTACAGGCACACGTCCCTTTGCCCCCGTAGGTTACCTTCCTTACACTTCATCGGTCGAGTTCAAATATGCCTCTGATATCTGCGTGTGGAGGGGGGTCTAGATTGCGACAGGCGTTAACGCAGATTCGTCTTCCCGATGTCAACGATCATCAGACTCATGCGGCAGGCCAGGGTAAGGCCCGTAACCGGTCGCGGGAGTCACACAGCCACTCGAACAGGGCCACTGACTCAGAGTTCGCGTACTTGAGTTGCCCAGTGTGCAGCCTGCCGGTAGAGTTTCGAAGCGCGGCATCGCCCGCCTAGTGTGATTCCGTTTGATCAGAAGCCCAATCGAGCTCTACGGCTCGATGATTCAATCAATTCTGCCGGTCGCAGTTGGATGTCAACGTTGAAACAGATTCGCGCCCGATGGAAGGTGTGCCGCAGTCGACGTGCTGTAACTGAATCGCTCTCTCCGAGGTGAATGCGGCACAACTTCCGCCCCGGCATCAATCATCGTGCCGGTTACGCCAATCCTGTCGGCCTGCCAAATCGGTCACAGTGTACGGATGTAGGTCAATACCTAACGTCCGCGTTTAGGAACAATCCTTCTCGCCGTCATACACGCATCGCGCATTTCAAAACGTCTCGGTGAACTCAAGCCGACGTGCATCAAAGATTCAGGTCCCATCGGTGTTGAGATAGGTGAATCGCGCTCATTTTTCGAGCAGGTGAGTCTCTCGTGTCCCTGGCCAGGGGTCAGGTCTCTTGGTTGGGTGCCCGAGAGCCCCCAATCGTCCAGGCCTGTGCTCTTTCTGCTGCGCAGTGCCGGTGCGGGGTCCGCGCACCGGCTGGCGGAATCGTGTTCAGAATCTCCACCGTACCCCAATCCCTTGAGTTTCTGCTCGGGGAGGTGACCTTCTGTTCCGTGCGTTGCATCCGTCAGTTTTGCCTTGAGGCCATCGAAACCCTCGACTCGCTCGACCAGCCAGGTGCCGAGAGAATCATCCGCGATCTTCACGAAATCCATTCCGAGATCACCAAATTGCTAGCCGCGGTGTCGAGTGACGACAGGGTAGTCTATAGTGAGCAGGCGACAGAGCCAGCGTCACTGTTTCTTACTCGCGCTTCCACCTCAGTGCCATGTCGGTGTGGGACCCGAGTTCCCGCCGGTGATACTGTGTTCGGACTCCTCAACGTGCCTCCGTCTCTGGAAAACATGTTCCGCCCAGGGCTGTTCTGTTCTGTGACCTGCATAGGCGTTCTTTGTCTCGAGTCATTGGAGATTCTCGATGGGATCGATACGCTCAAGTCGCAGGCGATGGTTACGGACCTTCACGAGCTCCATCGTCGGGTTACTGAGATCCTCGCCGAGATCCTGAGGGAGTAGAGGGGTGGCGGTTCAGCAACGACTTCAGCCGGGTCGCTTCTGGGGACCCGTATCCGCAGGAGACCTCGATATAAGGAATCGTTAGGGTTCCGAAAACGAGCGAAGAAGCCGATAGGGCTGACAACGAAGGTGACGGATCCGATCATCGTCACGCACGCGTCCAAAGCTGTACGATGCCGGTGTGGGACCCGCATCTCCGCGGGCGAACTTGTGTTCGGACTTGCCCACGTACCCGCGTCGCTCAAGGGTCTGTTCCATACCGGGGTATTTTGTTCCGTACGATGCATCCACAGCTTCTGCCTCGAGTCCCTCGATTCTCTTGACGTGATTGACACTGCGGATTCTAGGTCCATGGCCGTGGATCTTCGCGAGGTTCACGGCAGGGTCCATGAGATGATGGCGACGATGCTGGGCGAGTAGTACGGTGGGGTCGTCTCATCAAGTCTATAGATTCACGACCGGCAGAGTCGCTTCCCCCGGACCCCCATGCTGTTGGCAATCCCACTTGGGAGTCCAGAAGTGGAATAGAGTGCGGTTCCGACAGTGCTGACGCGAAGGAAGCAAGACCGCGTTTCCCCGGAATCGATTGGGGGATTTCGTCAACGGCCCAAGGCTCAACGCCGACTTTCGCCCTCCGCCGGTTCATTCCATCCCGGACCCGGAGTTAAGTATTCCGCGCATTGTGGCCGGGCCACCAAAGACGGGCAGCGATGACTAGGCGCGACGAGCGCCATGCCTGTATCGCTCCGGGTGCGATCACAGACGGGCAGGACAACCCGGTCGACCCTCTGCACATCGGGAATCGGTTGTACGTTCGACCCACACAAGCTAGGGTTCCCGAGGTTGGACCCAATTCAAGGGGGAGTAGGATTCCGAGGTCGGGGGTTGCTGGTTCAAGGGGATCGGCATCTAGTCCACTGTCCGATTCCTTGCGTCGGTCGTCCACTCCCGCTGAGTCTCGGCGGGAACGGAACAGCGGTATGCTGAAGCACCGATCAAAGGACTTCAACTTCGATCATGAGGCGCTTCTCTTGATGGGGTATTTGGAGCGTAACCACGGAACCTTCCAGATTCTCCTGCTGATACACCAGGATGGTTCGGCGAGCACGTCCGAAATGCGGCGTAGGCTCAAGCCCGGCCAGGAAGCGATTGATAACGCGTTAAGCAGTCTAGTTGAGGCAGGTCTGGTTGGTTGCGAATCTGTAGGAACGTTTCCGTTCTCCAATACGTACCGGCTTACCGAATTGGGGAAGGCTCTTGTCGAGACGCCCCTCTCTTCCTGGCCCCTGATCTTGGCGACTCGAGGTTACAGGGTTCCTTCACGCAGACTGAGGGATCAGGCATAACCCGGCATGACCGAGAACGGGGAATCCCGTACGCCCCGTGCCGGGCTCCGCCGTATACTGGTCACCCGTTAACGGGCGCCCCGTATACGGGTGCCCCGTTGACGGACCGCCCGTATACGGGAAACAGAGGATAGGGACATCCTGCACCACGCCCCTAGCTCCTGTCAGCGCCGCAGGTGGGGAAACACCATGTTTCTAGCAAAAGGCAAGTCGAATGAAGTCGCCACGGTACGAAAGCACAGGGGTCGAAGGCACAACCGTCGAGCTCGCTCGTCGCTTGCTCTTGCGATCAGTCTACTAGTGATTCTGACAGCGTACTTCGCTTTGGCGGTACCGCCGGCTTCGGCATCCCCGACGCTTACACCGTGCCCGGGGCCGGGCGGGTACAAGGTCCCCAACTGCATTCATTTCGTGGCCAGTGTGCCCACAAACTCGACGAATTCAACGATCCTCTTCGAGCTTCCCAACATAGGAGCTTATGTAACTCTCGTCTGGGGCAACAGCACGAACTATGGGTTCTATGCATACGACAGAACTACGGGCCTAAAGATCCAGAACGTCCTTTACAGCAGCGGTCCGTGGTACGCGTCGTTTCTTGATTACCTTAAGCCGAGCACGACCTACTACTACAAGGTCACGGGGAATTACAGCGGCGAAACGATGGGAACTCTGACGGGTTCATGGAACACGGGATCGGATTCCATGAATACTCTCAGCGGAATCGTTGCGGATGTCAATGAAACCGCGCCTCCCTCCGGAATGTATGTTGAAGCCTCCTGTACGGTTACACCTTCTGAGTGGACCGATAACAACGTGTACGCCCTCTCGACGTCAACCGGGTACTACTCGATGTCTCTTCCTAGCCTTACTTCATTTACTGGAGGAGGGTTTAGTTGTACCCAAGAGGGAGGTGGATACATAGTACAAGTCGAAAATTCGCCGGTCCAGTATTGCGTAACGGGGAACTGCAACCTCTACTCAACTGTTTGGGGCAAGCATTGGAACGAGACCATTGTGGTCTGGGATCCGCAAAAAGTGAATTTCTATCTTGATACGGCCTACGTCTCGGTCATACCCGTCGTCACGGCAATGGAATTCACGCATACCGGCTATGCCTCGATGAGCTTCTGTAAGGGAACATCCTCCTCCGTCGAGACGGAAGCGGACTACTCATCTAGCGGCTCGCTGTTTGATTTCGGTTACTCAGCCACGAGTTCCACTGCGTACACGTACGCATTTGGCAGTCAAACGTGTGTGGACAATCAAGGAGAACCGGGTTTCGAAGCATGGGGCAACCCGCACGTCGTAGGTGATATCATGCTGAATGGAGTAGGTAACAGGACGCCGTGGATTCCATGGGAGCAGTACTCTCCTCCTCTTCAGAACCCGACAAGTGGCAACTCAACTACTGCTCCGATTCAGGATTGGCTTTCGGAACCTACGGCGGAAACATCGGCTTGCTACAGCACACAGTACTCTGCCTACATCTACCACTATGAAATCCCAGCGAACTCTGCCACGCAAACGTTCTCATTCGGGATAAGTGGCAACGTTGTCGGCGTTAGTGGGCAGCAATTCAGTGTCTCAGTCCCGTTCTTCTTCGACGGAGTGAAGATTGGATCTGTAAGTGGACAGTGGGGTTACACTCTAACCACGTCAGAGACGAACGAGTTTACGGTCACAGTTACCATTGCAGGCCCGCTTTCGGCAATCCACTACTATACGATTGCGGGGTGTACCGCCTCCGGCGCAGCGATCACACTCCATGTATGGTTGGATTCCGGTCCTCCTTGAGACCAATCCAACAGGGACAGAATGAGCGGACGAGGAAGGGCCATCTAGTTGGCTAGCCATAGCGGGCTAGTAGGCAATATGGGCCCTGATGGGATGAGGCGCGGATCAGTCGTGGCAGCGCCCACTGGAGCTGTAGTGGGGATAGTCTTGGTAGTCTCAGTGATGATGTGGGCAAATCCTGGTTGGGGCGTCCTCTCGCATACCGAATGTCAAGTTGATCAGCGCCTAGGCAATGTCACGCTTTGGCTCAATGCCGCCGTCGTAGCATCCCCGTACCATGGATACGAAACCGGCTCGGTAACGATATGGGGAACGTCACAGGGGCTCAATTCGTCAGATTCTCAGATTACCATGGTCTATGATGGGAATGTTACAGTCTATTGGGTCATCTACTCGAATGTCACCGTCTTCTCTCTGGAAAACGCATCAGTTAGCGGCTCCGGAGCGCAAGCTCCCTGCTCACAAGAAATGGTCGCGTACTTCTCCTCCAATCCGGCTCAAGGCTTCAGGTCAGGCGGGGTGAGCTGGTGGCCTCTGAGCGCCTCGTCACCGGTCAGCGACGAAGGTTTACCGAGGCAGCTCAACGGAAGCCAGCTTTGCGCCCAGGTTGAGAACGTGTCCTATTCCTCCTGTGCCGTCGGGGCTGAGTTCGATATGAATTTCGAGAGAGCCACCGGCACCGTCAACACCTGCGGCTCAACCGAGGATCGAGTTCTCACCTTAGAGAGCCTCGGTTGGCCCGTGATCGTGCCCTTCCAGCGAAACGGTCAATCGTACTCGGTCCCGCTTGACCCGAGCGGGACGAACAGTGCGAATCACGCCAACGGAACGTACGCCTGGTACAACTACACCTTCCCTGCAAACGGGGGTGTCTGGCAGTATGACGATCTTTCCCAGACGTCGAGCACGGGCGCAGGACTGGTGTTCTCATACTCCCCGTGTCCCTAACGGTATCGTAGTCACTCTGCTGGTCAATCGCCTTTGGGAGCTGGTTAGAGTCACTCTGTCAGTTTTACTGAACCCCGAGGTCCGAACCCTCGACGTCTGATTGGGGGTTCTGTAACAAGCCGGAGACTTCTGTAACACCGCCTACACCCCTCTCACTTCTGTCCCAAAGCCCCCTTCGGGGTTCTGTCCCCTAATCGGTGGATAGTGATTCTCCCGCCGGAGCCGTCACTTCTCGGCGTACTGCTTGGTCGATGATTTCCCTCCACCGGAACCCCCCAACTTGCGGAATCCCGGCGGCTTCGCCGGGTGTCATTCCGAGCGTCAGGTGATCCCGAACCAAGTTGTAGTTGACTCGGAACCCTTCCATCAGGGCCGAAGTCCCACGCAGAGTGTCGAAGCCGCGCATGACCTTTATGCGGTCCTTCTCGGAACCGTGAAGCCTTTCGACCAAGTTGTTCGACTCGGGCGCACGAATTGAGGGGACTCTCTTGTGTGGACTGTAGAGTTTCCCGGTGTGGACCTTCTTTGTCGGCCGCTCCTCCCCGCGAATCCCGAGCCGCCCGAGTTCCTTCTTGACCGCCTCCGGGTAAGCCGACATCCCATCGGTGAAAACCTCGCTCGGTAGCGTCCCAGCGACCTCCTTCGCCTTGTGGAGCGGGACGCGAGTGTTCGCCATGCTTCGGTTCTTGCTGACGTGCGTTGCGAGAAGGAACCGGGTCTCCGCATCGAGGACATTCCACACCCACCGCTGGTTCCCGTCGATGGACACGGAGGTCTCGTCTACGTGCCACCGCTCCCCCACTTTCACTCCCTGCCGGTCCATCCACTCGGCCGCGAGCCGGGAGTAGTGGACGATCCAGCGGTACACGGTCATCGGCGAGACCGAGAGGCCGTACGCCTGCTCGAAGTGGGACGCCACCTGCCGGAGCGATACGCCCCGGAAGTACAGGTCGAGCGCCTTGGCGATTAGCTCCGGGTCGGAGCGGCGCTTGAGATAACCCTCCTTCCCACAGAATGACGCCCCGCACGTCCGGCAGAGGTAGCGGCGCACCGCTCCGCTCTTGTTCCGCCGGACCCCGGTTCGCACTACCACTGTGGACCGGCACTTCTCGCACGGAGGCACCGAGTCCGGGACCTGTGCCTTCGACTCCTGAAAGCCGGCACGGAACCGGACCGAGAGAATATGGATACACGGCTGGCCCGTCTCGACGTAGAACTGGCACTCGCATCCCCAGCGACCCCGCTCGGACGACACGCGGTACTGAACATCCGGGCGGCTCTGCGACCGGACCATGAACTCCACCGGCGAAATCTCCGTGACCTGATCTCCGCGAGCCACAATCGCAAGGGCGGGTGTCCGCGAGTCCTTCCAAGCCTCCATCGTCGTCAGCCTCATTAGGACCTAATTGCACCGGAGTATATAACCACTTAGGTCCTAATCCCCAATTAGGTCCTACAAGCTCATATATCGCTGAACCCATACCCCGGGCGATGAGGATTCGGCGCGTCCAGAATCGGGTGTACAAGGGCAAGCAGTACGACCGATGGCTTGTGACAATTCCTCCCGACCTCGTTAAGGAAATGGGGTGGGATGAGAAAACAGAAGTTGAGGCAAAGAAAAGGCGCGGGTCCGTCGTGCTGGTTAGAAAAGGTGGTTCTGCTCGGTAGCGTGCGATATGCCGGTAACTAAACTTCGTCCTATCCCAGAGCCTGACCCAAAAATCAGGTCGATTCTTGTTTGGGCTGGTGACCCCGGCCTCTTTGTGAGCTTTTTGCGGGGCAACGGAGATTCCACGTACGCCTGCGGTGTATGCGGAAGAGTCCTCGTTGAGAGAATCTTCCACGGCCAAGTGAGAAATCTCGTGTTCAAGTGCCCCAAGTGCGGGACCTTCAACGAGGTCCCATGAGTCAGTAGATTGGCGGGTCATCTGCCAGCTCACGAGCATAGGCTTGAGGTACTCTTCCCCAGATGTTTTCGAGCAGTTTCAGCCGATAGCGACGCTTGCTCAACGAGTCTTTTGCCGCGGAAAGCTGCTCATCAAACGGGGTGAGAAATTGGGGTGCTTCATCGGTCCTAACCATGACGGCTTCAGGGCCAAGCGGTCCGATCCCTACCGTTTGATCAAGTCCCGATGAGACTATGGCGGAAATCGTGAACCAACCGAGGATTGCCAACTCCTTCGCGGTGAGTAATGGGTCATACAGGAGCCTGAACAGCATCGATGCGTACGGCGCTCCGTGACCGATTATGGCGAAGTTATCGATTCGTTCCGAGAATCCCCGGGAATAAACATGCCGCAGGTACGGCTCCCCTTCGCTGAATCCATCGAGGCCCATGATGAGAGCTTCAAGCTCGCAATCTTCCCCTATTCGGGGCTCGTACCGCTCCCGAATGGCGTAGATTACGTCCTCGATTTGCTTGGAGGCCGCACTTAGATTCGGAGCCTCCGGGATTTTCGACTCGGCCAGCCCGTCTGCAAACATTTCTAACATGGGTGCGCTCCCTGAACCGGCGAGAACGATGCGGTCCCAAAGAATGTTCAACTTGCTCTGGTCGTAGGCCTCCGCTTCCCACATCACCCTCGTGTCAGCGATAATCGCGCATCCGTCCGCCCCCTTAGCTCCGATAACGCACGTCAAGGGCTTCCTCCGCTTCTGTCTGAGTCGGGTGGGGCGATAAGGCGCTTCCCCCCGAGGCATCTACCCTGACCTCCCGACTTTGCCCGAGGTTTGGGCCTTCCGGCCGGCCGACCTCCCTAATGGATTTCTATCCCGCCACGCTTCCGGAATCGTCCTGAGATAAATCGGAGCAACAGGGCGACCGCTCCGATTATTGGTACAATCACGCCGAACACCCCTGTCGTGACACTCAGCCCCGGGTTCTGAATGAGCCACCGGATGAACAGGTACATCCCGATGCCAGAAAGAAGCAAGACCGCAGTCAGCGTGACTGCCGTCTTGAAACTCTCTTCGTTCACTCCGGGGTCCCCCTTTCTTGTCGGCTCTCAGAAGACCGCGCCGCAGGGCGCTCCATGCGAAACAAAGAGGCCGACTGCGAAGACGACTGCGCCGAGTATTGCGACCACCGTCCCGGTTCGGAGCAGACCGGAGACTGACACGGCCGAACCCACTAGGAGAATCCCAAGTCCTGAGAGGACCACAGTCTGGCCCCCCCCACAGACTCCGAAAGCGACTGCCGCAAAGTAGAACGACACCGTGCCGAACACTAGAAGCCCGATTGCGGCCAAGTATCGCAGGTTCGGCATACGCCTGCATCGAACTCGGTCGATAAACCCCTCTCTGCCACCTCTGTTTTCCGCCTCCACTTCCTCCCTGCTCTCCCGATGCTACGAGAGGGTCTTCCCAATCGCAGTTTACAGGAGAGGCACCTTTCGGTCGGCTGACAAAGCTCAGAACCCCCGGCCCGATGGTGGATTTCGGCCATGGTCGTCCTCGCTTTCGGAGTTCTCGCCGTGGCCCTCGCCGTCGTTGCGGGAATCCTAACCGCGTGGCAGCAACTCCGTGACGAACAAGGTCGTTCCAAGTGCCTGTCCAAGGTGGCCTCGCGCAGGCTAGAGGCAGGTGGCTTCCGGGGCTTCCCGGATGTAACGGTGAACCGAAGGTGGGGAGGTCGGTGGCAGGTGTCGACGTATTCGCCATCGCTGAAGGACGACCCCAGAGACCCCTCAGACCACGGACGCAAGGAATCCGCAGCGCTCGCGGCAGCCAGTAAGGGATTTCCGAACTACCACTGGACCAACCGACGACTAGTACTTCTGATTGTGACCTGCGGATGCTTGGCGGCGGTGCTTGGGTTCCTATACACTCTGTTTTGATCCTAGGCTCAGCCTCCCTCTCGGAGGTGAGGCTCCTAGTTCTTGGGTGGACTTTCTGAGAACATTCAGACCCCCTCGGTACGCCGAGGAGTGACTGGCCTCGTCCGGCGGATTCGGTACGCCGAAGAGTTTCAGAACCACCCTTCGGGGGCTTTGTGACGCATGTCGATACGTTGCCTCCTGCGAGACAGAAGTCCCCGTCCCGTGACAGAACTAGGTCGGAGCCGAAGTTGCGTTCCAATCGACGTTCAAGGGCCGGAATCGCATTCCAGACCTAACCATCCGCGAGTCGGAGACCCTAGCGGAACCGCTCCTTGTCCCGGAAGTGCCTCGGACATCCTGCCAAGTCGGGGGTAATCACGACCGCTCTCGCGTGCGGGGGGACAACGAGCTGGCGGATTACGGAATCAGATTGCCGGCAATCTCGACTGACGAAGTAGTCGAGACCACCGATAGCTGTAGCGGCAGTCCCGCTATGGACGAGGGCAGAAACACAAGTACCGAATCATTGGAGTAGATCGGGACGTTAGGCAGCATCCACGCGGGTCCCCTACTTTCGTTAGAGAAGAGATCTAACCACGTCCCGGAACTTGTCGCGATTGCGGCATACCATCCGTTGTTCAACACCTTGCAAGATGTCGGGCCAAACATTCCTCCTCCGCACGCAACTTGTCCAACGGGTTCTAGAACGCCGGAGCCTCCCGAGAGTTCAAGACTTGTCATCCAGCTTACAAGCCCGGCGGCATCGAGAATGTTCGTTCCGTTGGGTAGAGGTGAGATTACCGAAACGGGAGTGGTCACCATCGTCCCATTCGTCGCAGTGGTGGAAGTTGGGGCTCCAAAGAGAAGCGTGTAGTTGCCGAGAGAGCAGTCAACCGATCCATTCCCATGTTCAGTCACTATCCCTGATGATCCGTTGACGATGGCGACGGCGAAGGGCTGAAGGTTCGCGTATCCCTGAACGCCACAGTGGGTGTATGTGATAGACCAGGACGGACCTCCTGAGGAGAACGTATTGGCCAACTGGTCGGCACCCACGATGTAATAGACCACGATCGCGCCTACAGAGTTCTCCAGAGACTGACCTACCGACTTCCAAGCCGCCAGTGAGGCGACCGGCGAGTCGACTGTCACGTTGATTGGCAGGGCGTTGCTAATGGAGGCCCGTATCGCGAGTCCACATTCGCTAGACGGTGCGATAGGTGGTTGAAGCGATGCTGTCGTGTTCACAACCTCGACCGGCTCTACGTACCGGCTGCTGTTCAAGTAGAGAAAAGACCAGAAAGGAGCTGTACCGCTCGACAGACTTCCATTCCAAACGGGAAGACGGGAGGCATTCCAAATCGAAACACCGGGGAGCCCCTGGCAAGCTCCAGGCGGAAACTCGCTGGTTAACGGCAGCAGCGGGAGGGGGGTCGCTACCCCGAGACCGCTAATCAAGCTCCAGGGTGCCCCACTGCTGTTGGACACCAAGGAATTCGCGATATCGATGGCCCGTGAAAAGTCGATTCCGTTGGCGGCGGGCTGGTTTGGGGAAGCTCCTGAATGTACGAGGGCAAGAGCCCACAGAGTCGGGACGAACACTGCAAGAACTACCAACGGTACAACCCAACGAAGATACTTCGACGCGGCCTCCATTCGTCACCTAGTCAGTATGTCACCGTTCTTGGTGAGGGCGTCGTAAGAACGCCCCCACTTCAACGCGAACCCAGGCGGTCTTATCGACGCTTCGTCCTCCTATGAGGTTTGCCAGATATGGAGGACGATTCCACTGGTCGTCGAGCTGTCTCCTTCGAAACAGTACTCGTAGTAATGTTCTGTGCTTCCGGTGTTTAGGACAGTAACTATCGCTTGCGCTGACGTCGAAGTCGCCCCAGAGGAAGTAACTTGGAACGTGAACGCGATACTCGGCCCAATCGAAACGCCATCTTCGGGGTAGCTCACCCCCACCCCGAGGCTTACCGAATAACCGGCCGTATTGGTAAGTGTACCCGAGATGGTCATCATGGCATACGCCTTGTACCCCGGGTCGGCAGTCGGCCCCTCCGGACCCGCACCCGAAAGCCTTCAGTCTTTCAGACGTACACTTCCTTCGCCGTTCGATGCCGGTGCGGAACTCGCATCCCCCCCGGCGAGGCAGTGTTCGGAATCAGGGATATCCCCCCGTCCTTGGAGCATCGGTTCGGCAATGGGACTTTCTGCTCTTTGAGGTGCATGCGCGCCTTTTGCCTTGAGTATTTCGAGATTCTAGATGCGGTCGACACGCCGGATTCGAGGACGATGATCGCCAATCTTCACGAAACTCATCGTTGGGTCGATGAGATCCTGGCCGCGAAAATCGAAGGATAGAGAATCTCCGAACCAGCGTGATCTGCATCCGCCCGTTGAATAATGAATCGTTGGAACGGGTGGGGAACTCGAATCCGTGAACAGGGCTAACAGGCAGAGTTATCTGCCTTGTTCCGAACACAAGGGTGATAGGGCGGACAACACCGGTGCTACGGCTGGTACGCGTGACCCACACATCTGCAGCGGTGAAGTGCCGGTGCGGGGCCCGTATTCGCCGTGGCAAGCTCGCGTTTGAGCTCGCCAGGGTACCCCCGACGTTCGAGAGCCTGCTCGGCACTCGGATTCTGTGCTCGGTAAGGTGCGTCCACACCTTTTGTCTCGAATCCTTAGATATCCTGGACCCACTCGACACGCCGGAATCGAGAGCGACGATCCTCGAACTTCGCGAGCTCCATCGCAGAGCCCACGACATGCTGGCCACGATTCTAAGCGAGTAGGTCGGTGTCGAGCCGGCGGCGACATCGGCAGAGTCGTTTCTAGGGAGTCGCTTCCGAAACAAGCTCGGTCGCGTTTGGCCACCTGTTCCCAGGCCCTAGGAGTGGGTAAACGCAACCCCTAGGAAACGACAGTATTCGACTGGTAACCGGCCATCGAGTGACTTGGTGTACTATGTCAGTCGATCTTCGCGCCCCAATTGAGCCCGAGGCATTGCCTCCGCGAACTGTTGGATTAAGAATGGACGGACCAGTACCTATCTCCCGGATCTGGCGGTCCAGGGCCTTCCTGTGACTTTGGCGACATTTGTAACAGCGAGACTGTTTCTGTAACGCGACCGGTCCCTGCCGGACTTCTGTCCCAAAGCCACCCTTCATGGCTTTGGCTCAGCTATCGAAAAGCGGCCGGACCGTGGTGCAGAGGCCTCCAGCTCGGGAAGCAGGAGGCGCCTCGAAGGTAGGTTCCCGGACGACGCACCTTTCACAGGATGCTCGGACGCTGGGACCGCTTTCTGGGTCCGAACTTCGCCTACGCTGGAGCTCGCGTGAGTCCACGGCGCGTTGCCCCCGTAGCGCGAGAAGGTTCCCTCGGGTCGCCCCGCCCCGAGATGCGCGCGGCTTTTGTGCGAACTCCTTCTCGGGAGGGGCGCGGAAGGGAGAAGGTGGCGGACGGGATCAAGAATCTCCCGAGTTTGCCGAAGGTCGTCCTCTTCGACATGGACGACACGATCTTCGACCATGCGCTGACCTGCCGCGACGCACTCGCGCGGCTTCGCCAGGAGACGCCGGTCCTTCGGGGTCGGTCATCGACCGAGCTCTGGGTCGAGTACGGGCGGTTGCTCGAGCGGGTGCAGCCGGACATCGCGAGCGGGGTGTTGACCATCGACCAGGCCCGGACCGAACGGTTCGTTCGGCTCGCCGCCTTCTGCGGAGGCTCAGCCTCGGACGCGGAGGCGCAAGAGTGGTCCCGGACGTACCGAGCGTACTACCAGTCGCTCCGGCGGCTCGTCCCGGGGGCCCGACGGCTCCTCGAACAGCTCCACGGCCGGACCGTTCTCGGGGTCGTGACGAACAACCAGGTCGCCGAACAGGAGGAGAAGGTCGCTCACTTCGGCTTGGACGGACTGATCGATATTCTGGTGGTCTCGGAGGGTGTCGGAGTATCGAAACCGGACCCTCGGATATTCTCCCTCGCGCTCGACCGGGCCGGGGCCGAACCCGGAGAGGCGGTCATGATCGGCGATTCCTGGGAGAACGATGTTCGGGGAGCGCGAGGGGCCGGCATCCCGGCGGTCTGGTTCAACCGCTTCGGGCGGCGCCTTCCCGAACCGCTTTGCATCCCCCAAGTAACGTCGTTCCGGGCCCCCCGACGCGTCGTGACGGTCCTGTCGGGAGCGCCGAAGCCGTAGGGCGTCCGGGCCGCGGGTTCGCGTATCCTCCGCATTATATCGCGGACGGGGTTCGGTCGCCGATGCCTCGACTTCGAGAGTCGTGGACCACGTCCGCGAAGCGCGTCCTCCCGGCGATGCGGGCGTGGCGGACCGCGTTCCACCAGGAGCCCGAGCTTTCGCTCGAGGAGGAACGAACCCGGGACAAGGTCGTCGCTGCGCTCACGGAGCTCGGGATCCCGTACCGGACCTTCGACGACTTCCCCGCCGTGCTCGGGACGATCGGCGCGGACCGCTCCGGGCGCGTCGTCGCAGTGCGCGCCGACATGGACGGCCTGCCCGTGACCGAGGCGACGGGTCTGCCGTTCTCATCGAAGTTCCCGGGTCGGATGCACGCGTGCGGCCACGACGTGCACCTGGCCTGCCTGCTCGGCGCGGCGGCGATCCTCTCGAAGGATTCCGGACCCGGGGGAGGGCCCGTCCGTCTGTTGTTCCAGCCTGCCGAGGAGGAAGGGAACGTCGGCGGCGCCCTCGGCCTCATCGAGCGCGGAGGTCTCGAGCGGCCGAAGGTCGATTTCGTCGTCGGTCAGCATGTCGATCCCAGCCTTCCGCTCGGCAAGGTCGGCTGGAGGATCGGGCCGTTTATGGCCGCGGCCGACCATTTCCGCCTCACGGTGATCGGTCGGGGCGGCCACGCCGCCACGCCCCACCAGGGTCCCGACGCGATCGTGGTCGCAAGCGAGATCGTGGCGGGGCTCCAGGCCCTGGTAAGCCGGGTACGGGACCCTCTCGACCCCGTGGTCGTGAGCGTCGGGTCGATCCACGGCGGAACGCGGAACAACATCCTTCCGGACGAGGTCGTCCTGGAAGGGACCGTCCGGACCCTACGGCCGGCCACGCGGGAGCTGATGGAGAGCGCGCTGCGCCGTCGCGTGCGGTCGCTCGCCGCGAGCCTCGGGGCCCGCGTCCGGATCGAGTATCATCATGGCTATCCGCCTCTCGTCAACGAGCCGGGCGCGACGCACGTCGTGTCCGAGGCGCTCGCGATCGAGCTCGGGCGCGAGAACGTCGTCGAGGTCGACCATCCGCTCATGGGAGCGGAGGACTTCTCTCGATACCTCGAGAAGGTCCCCGGCACGTTCCTGCGTCTGGGAGTGGGCGTCCCGGGAGGACCGGCGAGCCTGCACAGCGCCACCTTCGCGCCGGACGAGCGGGCGCTCGTGATCGGGGCCGCGACGCTGGCCGCCGCGGTCGAGGGCCTGCAGCGGAGCCGACCGTGAACGTCGACCGGCTGCGCGCCGAGTTCCCGGCCCTCCAACCCCGGAAGGACGGACCGCCTCCGGTCTACCTCGATTCGGCATGCATGTCGCTCGTCCCGCGGCCGGTGCTCGACGCGATGGAGCAATACTACCGCGAGTTCCCCGGATGCGCCGGACGCAGCCTCCATCGGTTCGCGCAGGAGGTCGGCCGGCGGTACGAGGACGCCCGGGGAGCGTTCGCCCAGTTCCTCGGACGCAGCGACCCGAACGGGACCGTGTTCGTGCGGAACGCGACCGAGGCGATCAACCTGGTCGGCCAGGGGATCGACTGGCATCCGGGCGACCGGGTGCTGATCTCCGACCGAGAGCACAATTCGAACCTGATCCTCTGGCAGCGCCTCGCGACCGAGCGCCGCATCCGGATCGAAGTGCTGCCGCTCTCGGACGACGGGATATGGGACGGCGACACCCTCGAGC
>Ga0326727_10012550_pt1 | contig 19238 bp, 16 predicted proteins | sample MB2enrmetagenome_FD_207643 | JGI IMG/M metagenome (GOLD analysis project Ga0326727, IMG submission 207643) | Lab enriched peat soil microbial communities from McLean, Ithaca, NY, United States - MB29MY | ecosystem: Environmental > Terrestrial > Soil > Wetlands > Peat | place: USA: New York...
CTCAGCCAGGTGGGGCAAAACGACTGGTTCACGTTTCCGGTGCGCGGCAACCGCATCTTCACCGTGGTCACGCAGGCGCTGGACGAAACCGGAGCGCCGACCAATGCGAAGGCCATGCCTTCCATCGGCGTGTGGGACGCGTTCAAGCCCGTGGGCACGACAGCGGTGGGCGCGGCGCCCGGCCTGAACGGCGACGCTACGGGCGAGACCTGGCTGCGCGTGGCGACAAACGGCGACGACATTGTGCGCATCGGCATCGCGGACCTGCGCGGCGATGGCCGGCCCGACTACGCCTACAACGGCTGGGTGCTCTACGCCGACACGATTTCGCCGACGCGCTTGCCCGCATCGGGCGGAGCCATCACGATTGAGGGCATGGGCTTTCGCCTGGCCGACACGGTAACGGTGGGTGGGCAGGCGGCCACCGTCACCAGCATCTCGCCGAATCAAATTACCGCCGTCGTGCCGCCGGCGGCGGCAGGGGTCACCGGATCGGTCGACGTCGAGGTCGACGATCAACCGGCGCTTTATGCGGCAGCCGTGATTCCCGGAGGGGTGAGCTACGACTCGGGCAGCGGCGATGCGCTGACACTCAACACCGCGCCCGCCAACACCGTGCCCATCGGCGAGCCGCTCCCCTTCTCGGTCACGGCGCTGGGCTCAAATCTGGCGCCCGCCGGAGGCGTCACCGTCATCTACACCGTCACCAGCGGCGCGGCCACGCTCGGCTGTGGGCTGCCCGTCTGCTCGGTAGTGGCCACGGGCGACGGGCACGCCACCATGAACGTGATCGCGACGAGCACGACGTGGTCCACCGTTACCGCCGCGCTCACCAACGGCTCGAGCCTCCAGGCGCAGTTCGTGGGCGGAACACCTGCGGTGCTTTCCGCGCTCACGCGACAGCTTTCACTCGCGGCCGGCGCAACCTTCACGTGGACGGTGCAGGCGCTGGTCGAGAGCAACGGCGTGCCGGTCAGCGGCCAGACGGTCGCATGGCAGAATCCCACCCCCGGCATCACCGTGCAGGCCACGGCTACGGCGACTACGAACTCCTCTGGGACTGCCACAGAGATGCTCAGCGTGGGCCCGCTTTCCGAGGGCCAAACCGCGAGCATCAACGCCTGCCTGAACGGCACCAGCCAGTGCGTCGCTTTCACCGCCTTCGGCGCCCGGCCGGAGTACGCGGCACTTGAAGCCATCTCCGGCACCGGCCAGAGCCTCGCTGCCTCGGGCACGCCAAATCAGATCGTGCTGCGCCTTCTCGACATGGACGGCAACCCCATGGCCGGCGGCACGGTGGCGCTCTACCAGGCGCTCTACGCGTGGACGCCGCCCTGCTCGCCCAACGTGATCTGTCCGCCGGGAGCACTACTGGCGACGCAAGCCTCCGCGGGCACCTCCGCTGTCGACGGCTCGGTGACTTTCGTTCCCGCCTCGCTGCCCGGTGTGGCCACGAATCTCATGGGCCTCGCCGCCTCGGGGAGCGCCTCGACTGTGAACGTCTCGATCGAGCAGCACCCGTAAGGCAGGGAGCGAGGGAGCGAGCAGGAAGTTGGCACGCTTACCCACCCATATCCCTAAAAAAGCGCGGAAAAGGATGGGGCACGGATGCAGTATTTTGTTTGCGAATCAATTTCCCGCGTGCAAAGGGTCCCGGGGCCCGCGCCAGGGGCCCCGGTGTTTTCCCTGCCTGCGGGCGGTCGCTCGTTATTTCGCGGCAACGGTGGGCGCGGGTGCGCTGGATTGCGAAGGCGATTGCAGCATAAGTTCGTCTTTGAGTCTGAACCGGACCACAGACTCGGCCGGAATGTCGAGGGTATGGTTTCCGGTGAATATGGCTCCAGCCGTACCGGCGCCGCCGCCCACCAGCCCGCCGACCAGAAGGCCCACGCCGCCATGCGTCAAGCCTCCTACCAGCATGCCCAGTCCGGAGCCTCCGCCTATCAACCCCGCTGAACGCTTGCCCTTGCCCTTCCGGTAGCGTTGCAGGTCGGCCGTTTGCAGCGGGTAAGAGATTCCATTCAGCGTCAACGCAGTCAGCCGCAGGTCCAGGATGGAGGCGCCTTTGATGCGGCCACCCCTGTGCGACACATCCACCACACCGTTGACGGGCGCTCCCTGGGGAATGATTACATTGCCGCTCGCATCCGTCACCGGATTCACGATCTCGCCCGTAAACGTGTCGCCGGGACGGCTGGTCTTTACGCTGATGCGCTGGTCGATGCGGATGGTCAACTCAGTTCCCGCGGCGATGTCCACCGGCGGTGGAGGCGCGGGGTTCGTCGGCGCTTGAGCAATGTTGGAGCTCGACACCTGGGGCGGTTCGACGCCTGGCGGCGTGACCGTGGTGACGACGGTCTCCGCTGTTTGTCCCGGAGCGGGCGGGTCGACCACGGTCGTCACCGTGTTTCCGTCCCTATCCTTTGTGACGACCGCTTGCGGCTGGCCGGTCTTAGCCGCCTGCTCTTTGGCGTGCACAATCGCCTCGTCCTGTTTTGATTTGCAGCCGGTCAGCACCGCGGCGGCGAGCGCTACGGCAAGAGCGCACTGGAGACGATGGGGGAAGGTCATCATCGCATGTCCTCTTCGTTCTGTGAGATTTTGAAGCGTACTGCGGCATCCGTGCGAGAAATTCACCGCGGGATCTGTCTTTCTTCGTTTTTGGATTGTGACAAGCGGCGAAGGGTTGTCCAGGTCGGGACAACGGCCTTTTACCTATCTGTAAGATGAAGAATTCACAGGAGTCACAGGAAGATTTCAGGTGGCTTGACCCGCGCCGCTCCCGCTCTTCGAACTGAGGGCACTCGAAGGATGGGGGCAACGCAATTCGCCGCCTGCCGCGCGGCCATGCGGATTTTTGCCTGGTCTACTTGCCCAGCACCTCGGGGTTCACGTGATGAACCGTGATGCTGGTTTCCAAAAGGTCCTTTTGGTCGATGTATCCGTTGTGGTCCGTATCCAGACGGTCGAATTCCTTCGACATGAAATCCAGCCACTCTTTCTTTGAAATCCTGCAGTCCTTGTCCGTGTCCATCAACAGCATAATCTGTTTCGCGTTTTGTTCCGCGATCAAGGGGAGGTTGGGGCTTTTGGGCGAGGCGGTTGTGGTCTGCGCAAAACTCTTGCCCGCCAGTGCGGCGGCTGCCGCGGTCAGTAGTGCCAGCAGGTTCCTTCGGGTCACGAGGAGCTCCTTTTTGATTTCATAACCAATGCGAGGAAATTGCAGCCTTGATTTTGCTCAAAAAGCATAAAGGCATTGTGACGGCGGATACACAATCGGTACATGGGAAGGGCGGCGCACCGGGGCGGGAATTCGCGCGGTTCGGCTCCGCACCCTACAATGAGAACGGAACCCCAAATCCACGAGGAGAATCATGCCACTTTCAGGAGAAGCCATTCGGCTGATGAACTATATTGACGACGTTGCCGTCACCTTGCGCCGGGTGTTGGCTACGGTGCCCACGCTGTCTGCCGAGGAGCGGGCCAGGGTGGCCGAGCATCTGCTCCAGGCGCGACCCAGCGCCCAGGAAGTGGCCGAGGCCCTTACCGCTAAGTAAGCCCTTGTGACGACCGTTGCCATCATCGGGGCCGGGCCACTGGGGCGCTGGCTGGCGCTGGGCGCGGCCCGCGCCGGCTGTCGTGTGCTGCTTGAGGACGTGATGCCCGCAAATCTGCATCACGCGCGAGAGACGATCCGCGAGAAACTTAGCCCGCAGGCGCTGCCCGCGGTGGCGTTTGTGTCTACGATCGAAGACGCGGTGCGCGAAGCGGACCTTGTCATCGATTGCGTGCCCGACGAGCTGGAATCGAAGCTGGAAATCCTGTGGCTCGTGGACCGCATGGCGCCGCCGCGCACCGTAATCGTTACGCCGACCACGAACCTGTCGATTGCCGACCTGGCCAGCTGCACCAACCGGCCGGAAAAATGCATCGCCATTGCCGTGGCGCCGACGGACCTGAAGGCAGGCGTCGGCCCCAGCATCACGCTGCGCGCCGGCCCCGCGGCAAGCGAGGAAACTGTGGCGCTGGTATGCGATTTTTTGGAGAAGCTAGGGTTCAGGCCAGTGGTGGAGCGGAGCCAATAATTGGCCGATGTCGAAAAGGCAACCGCAGATCCTTCGACTGCCTCGCGCTTTCCCTCACTCTGTGAAGGGAAAGCGCTCGGTCGCTCAGGATGAATATGATGCGAACTTCGGTTTCGCAAGGCTGGCGTTACAGCCTGCAGATCAGCAGTTCGCGCTGGTAGATCATCTCCGGCGGCAGGTGGTCATGCACGTCGATGAACAGTTCCTCGTGGCCGAGGATTTCCTTGCGCCACGCGGCGCGGCTCACCTCCTGCATCTTCTCGAACTGCTCCCTCGGGAAGTCGAGCCCCGCCCACTCCATGTCTTCGTAGTAAGGCGTCCAGCCGATGGGCGTCTCCTTGCCCTGGGCGCGGCCGTGCACGCGATCCACAATCCATTTGAGCACGCGCATGTTTTCGCTGAAGCCCGGCCAGAGGAACTTGCCGTCGTCATCCTTGCGGAACCAGTTGACGTGGAAGATGCGCGGCGTCGAGCTCAGCGAGCGCTGCATTTTGAGCCAGTGACGGAAGTAGTCGCCCATGTGATAGCCGCAGAAGGGCAACATGGCCATGGGATCGCGGCGCACCAACCCCACAGCACCGGTGGCGGCGGCCGTGGTCTCAGAGCCCATGGTGGCGCCCACGTAAACGCCGGCGCTCCAGTTAAAGGCCTGGTAGACGAGCGGCATGGTGGTGGAGCGCCGCCCACCGAATACGAATGCGCTGACGGGCACGCCTTCGGGATTCTCCCAGTCGGGATCGATCGATGGACACTGCGCCGCCGGCGCGGTAAAGCGCCCGTTGGGATGCGCGGCCTTGGCGCCGGTCTGTTTGGCGATCTCGGGCGTCCACGGCTGGCCGCGCCAGTCTTCGATCGAAAGACCTTCACCCGCCGGCGGCTCGTCGGTCATGCCTTCCCACCACACGCCTTCAGGGACGCCGTCACGCAGCGTCAGCGCCACATTGGTAAAAATCGAGTTGCGGCTCAATGTGGCCATGGCGTTGGGGTTGGTTTTGTCGCTGGTGCCCGGCGCTACGCCAAAAAATCCCGCCTCGGGATTGATGGCGCGCAACTGGCCGCTCGCATCCGGCTTGATCCAGGCAATGTCGTCGCCGACCGTCGTCACCTTCCAGCCCTTGAAGGCCGGAGGGGGAACGAGCATGGCAAAATTGGTCTTGCCGCACGCCGAAGGAAACGCCGCCGCCACGTACGTCTTCTCGCCCAGCGGCGACTCCACGCCCACGATCAGCATGTGCTCGGCCATCCAGCCTTCGTCGCGCGCAATGTTCGAAGCGATGCGCAGCGAGAAGCATTTCTTTCCCAACAGAGCGTTGCCGCCGTAGCCCGAGCCGTAGCTCCAAATCTCGCGCGTCTCAGGGAAATGCACGATGTACTTGGTGTCGTTGCAGGGCCAGGGCACGTCCTTTTGCCCCGCCGCGAGCGGCATGCCCACCGAGTGCATGCAGGGCACCACGCGCTTCTCGTCCTTGTCGATCTCGGCCAGCACCGGCAGGCCGATGCGCGTCATGATGCGCATGTTCACCACGACGTACGGCGAATCGGTGAGCTGCACGCCGATGCGCGACAGGGGCGAACCCACCGGCCCCATGCTGAAGGCCAGCACGTACATGGTGCGGCCGCGCATGGCGCCGTTGAACAGTTCCTTGAGCTTCCTGCGCATCTCGAACGGGTCGATCCAGTTGTTGGTGGGCCCGGCATTGTCCTTCGAATGCGAGCAGATGAAGGTGCGGTCTTCGACGCGGGCCACATCGCGCGGGTCGGAGCGCGCATAGAAGCACCCCGGCCAGCGCTCCTGGTTGAGACGGGTCAGGGTGCCCGAGGCGACCATCCCGTCGCAGAGCCAGTCGTATTCCTGCTGGCTGCCGTCGACCCAGTGGATCGCGGCCGGCTGCGTCAGGTCGGCCATCTTTTCCACCCAACGAATCAGGTGTTTGTTGGTCGTCAATGGCTTCGCAATGCTGGTTCTTCCCTGCTTCATACTCGTTCCTCTTCTTCAGACGATGGTGGTCCGGCAGCAGAGTCTATGGGACTAAGGATACACATTCAGCTTCGGCCTGACCGTCACCCTCAAAAAACCGGACAGGTCTGCATCAACCAGGTTTTACTGGACTTTTGACTTATTTATACGTGATTGTGTATCGGGCGGCAAGACGGCGGCATAGCGTCTTCCCAGCTGGGGCGCGATTTCTGCAAGCAGCGCCGCTCATTCGGGTAGCCTGAACAGACCTAGCGCGTCGATGGGGAGGGAACGTCTTCGCTGTAGTCGCACGCCACCTCTGCGCATTCCCATGTCTCAACCTTCAGTGCGCGTTCCACTTCAGCAAGGTAAAGCGTCCCTCGACAAATGGGACACTCTCGAAAAGACAGGCGCGAGGCATCAAACTGTCCGTCGGCAAAATCCGAATAGCCGTGACCATCGCGGAAGATGCGATGACAATCACGCCGTTCGCACTGATGGAAGGACTGAGTTTCATCCGATGCCGATCCCTCAAGCATGACGCGTTGCATCGGACAATGGTGGAGGTCACACAGCGGGAAGAATCTCGTCTTGGGATGGCTGTTCATGGTTCCTCCCTGGAAGGAATTCCACCTGGCCAATCGCAGTGAAGCGAAAAATCAAGACGGGGACCCGCCGGCGACGGAGCCAGGATCAACCACCCGCGCCGGTATCGGCCGCAACGCGGAAGGACCGGGGGAGATCCGATCGGTTGAATTCCACTCCGTCGGCAACCAGTTTTTTTGCCGTCTCCGCAAGCGATGCCCGCTTGGTGAGCAACTTGTGCTCGGCGCCCTCGCGATCGGCCGCCGACTCGAACTGGGCAAACTTTTCCAGATAGGCGAGCTTACGATCGTAGAGGTCTATTTCCTGATGGAGCGATTTGAGGAAGTATTTGTCGTGCGGCACTTCCTTCTTCTGCGGTACTTCCTTTTTCATGGGGAACTCCTCTGAGAAAACTAAAACGCTGAAGGCTTTGCGCAGTTGAGCAGCGATGCATGGGAGGGCCCGGCTCGGTACCGCAATCCTGAGTTGACGTTGTGCGCGAGTGAAACCTTGGCGAATGTCCGGTTCAGGGACGATCCCAAGCCGCTGCATCTCTGAAATCGAAGGGGGAGGGCCTTATCCACGCCGATCTGAACACGATGTCCTAACGGCCCCTGTTGCCAAAGCCTCGCCGGTTGCCGCCACCCGCGCTGGTCTTCCGCGCCTGAAAGCAGTTCTGGCAATATACGGGACGGTCGCCTCGGGGCTCGAATGGAACCGTGGTCTGCTGTCCGCATCCGGCACAGATCACGCTCGTACCCTGCGATGAACCGCGGCTGTACCCGCCGCCGCCGCCCGCCTGTTCGTTCTTCTTGGCCTGGCGGCACGGTTTGCAGCGCTTAGGCGCCGAATAACCACGTTCGCGGAAGAAATCCTGATCCTCAGCGGTAAACGTGAAGGCCTGCCCGCAATCGCTGCACATGAGTTGCTGATCTTCAGCCATATATCCCTTTCGTCCGTACTTCAGGTGTGTGCTGCGTTCGAAGTACCACCGAACCTTGCCGTTTTGCGTCGGTCGGCCGCCATGTGGTCGACCGATGCGCAGCAAAATCCGTTGAACTCATTGACCGGTTCCGCGCCATTGTTATGTCAAATGAATTCCGTCTTGAGTTGTCAGACAGGGATCAGCTCTGTTTGCGTAGGAGGCAGGGGGTGCAGAGAATTTCCGTGTCATTCGAGTTGTCCGGGGGCCTCAGCACCCAAAGAGCAGCAAGAGCTCTGCCGTCGAGTGTTGGAATCCTCAAGTAAACCGGCGAGAACCGGGAAGATATCGAAGACGACCTCTACCCGGCGAATTATTCAACTAGACAGCCCGGACGTTTTCGGCCTGAAGGCCTTTCGGACCTTTTACGACGTCGAACTCGACCGCCTGGCCTTCCTTAAGCGAACGAAATCCTTCACTCTTGATGGCTGAATGATGCACGAACACGTCTTCGCCGTCGGCACGGCTCAGGAAGCCGAATCCCTTCGCATCGTTAAACCATTTCACTGTTCCCTGTTCCATAACTATTCCTTTGTTGCGTGATGTATCGCTGAACTCAAGTGGAATTGTTTGCGAGTTGAGCGGGGAAGCAGAACAGGCAAGAACGCCAAGTCGGATTCGACGACCAGTTTTTATTATATCATCCTTGGGAAGTAAAACCCTGCCAGCGGGGAAATCAGATCCAAAGGGGTTGCGGGCCGATTCACGAGAGCTGCGGGTTTTGGGGCAGGGATTAGGAGAAGAGCCCCAATAAGCGTATGCTCACTGCAGAGGGGATCAGCAGCACACTTCTATCTCCAGCCCTCCTCATCCTCGTGTTTCCGGCGTGGCACGCCAAGAGCACCAAGCCTGGCTCTACGGACTACACCAAGACGAGCCCGGCTCAGTAGCAAACGCACGACTACCGAGAATTGGGGCGCACATGCGATCAAAACTAGTGTATTCGGCTGGACTCAAAATAGAGAACCGCTTTCTGTTGTCGGCCACGGTGATGCGCGCAGTGCGCAAGCTGCACGTCAGCTCCGGCAGGACTGAAGACACGCTCAATCGCGTGTTCGCCGATGTGGCTGAAGGCCGCTATATCGACGTGAAAATGCCGGAGATCACGCCCCCTCCTGCCATCGACGCCCTGGTGGTCACTCCGCTGGTTTGATCGGCGGTTCAAGCTGCCCGCTCTCCCGCCAGCCGCAGATGCAGTGGGCCTGCCCGCCGAAACACGCGAGCGGACGTAAAGCATAAACCTGTACAGCATCCGAGAATCAAGCGCCTGGCAACGACCCTTGAGGATCGCTGCCAGGCGTTCAACGTTGAGGCTGACATCAACCTGAAACCGTGGTCTATGCCGCGTTCTCGCGTGCCGCACCGTCATGCACACCGCGCACGCGGAAGTGCGCCATCCGGATGGAAAGCGCGCGTTCGATTTTGCGCAGATCGTTGCGCTCGGCCGGTCCGGCAAAGGTGGAAGCGACCCCGCGGGCCGATGCGCGGCCGGTGCGGCCGACGCGATGCACAAAATCTTCCGCAACTTTGGGCAGATCGTAGTTGACCACGTGGGCAACGTTGGCTACATCGATGCCGCGGGCAGCCACGTCGGTGGCCACGAGCACGCGGTGCCGGCCCTCGGAAAAGTTGCGCAGAGCCGAGTTGCGTTGCGCTTGCGAACGGTCGCCGTGAATCTGGATGGCCGCATGGCCTGAGCGCGCTAACCGCCGCGCTACCCGGTCGGCGCCGTGCTTGGTGCGCACAAAGACCAGAAAGCTGCCCTTCTCGGCATTCAGCAAATGCTCCAGAAGCTCCTGCTTCTTGTCATGATCCACACTGAAGGCCCGCAGTTCGACATTTTCGGCTGGCTTCATCACCGAGCCGATCTCGATGCGAACTGGGTTTTTGAGATAGTTGCGCGACACTTCCTTGACCGTACCTTCCAGTGTGGCCGAGTAGCACAGGGTCTGGCGCTCTTTGGGGATCATCGAGGCGATGCGGCGAATAGCCGGTTCGAAGCCCATATCGAGCATCCGATCGACCTCGTCGAGCACCAGGATCCTGACGCCCGCGAGCCGGACCAGTTTGCGCTTGAGAAAGTCTTCGAGCCGCCCCGGAGTAGCCACGATTAACCGCGCGCCGCGGCGGATGGTCTCGAGTTGCGCTTGCTCCGGCATTCCGCCCACCACCAGCGCAACGGTTTGCGCCGGGTTGGAACGGACGGCCCGGTAGGACTTTTCAACCTGCATGGCCAATTCGCGCGTGGGCAGAACGATGAGCGCATGCGCGTCGCGTGCCTCGATCCTTTCGAACATTTCTACGATGGGGATGAGGAAACTGAGGGTCTTGCCGGTTCCCGTCTGCGCCGTGGCCAGCACATCGCGGCCTTCGAGCGCGGGAGGAATGGCTGCGGCCTGCACCGGCGTGGGGGTCTTGAATTGGTTGGCTTCGAGGCGGGACATCAAAGCAGGGGAAAGTGAAAACTGTGAAAACTGAGTCGTCAAAATAGACAATCTTCCTTTGGACTCCGCGAGCCCAAGATTTCATGGGGGCCTGCAAACGGAGCCGGACACAAGAGGCGCGCAAACCCATCCATGGGCGCGAACCTTCATAAAAAAATACGCGTAAGGAAGAACCGGAAACGTCCCTGGGACTGGCGGCAAGCATTCAAAATGAATGCCCGCGGCCCGGAACTGACCCACGCACCACGAAACGCCAAGCGGCACACTGCCGATCGGCACCCTTTTGTTGCGCAGAGTGTGCGCTGTCCTGGCGTCGCTGCCAAACCCACTGTGCAGTGGAGAAGCAACTTGGCATTCCTGATCCTTACAGGGATCAAGAGTTGAGTCGCCGGGAGGGAAACTCAAGGGTTACGCTGTAGGGGCTTGGGGAAATCTGTGCAAGGCAGAGTTGCCTTCAGGGGCAAAGCGCCGCTCACGACCAAATCACTGAGCGCAAACTCAGTATAGCATGGTTGCGCATTCCGGAGTGTCCAAAGATTGTTCAAGCACACGCGCACGATCAACGACCAAGCGTCGCGGATCTTCGAGGTGCTTCCTGCCGTAAAGTCGCGCATCGACGGACCAGATTCCAGGTCCGATCATCGCCACCGTGACGCCCAGAATGGCCAGCACAATGGTGATCAGCGGATTCACTGCCCTCGCCAACAGAATCCAGATCTCGACAATGGCAATGGTGATGCCGGCTAGTGGCGTCCAAAGGCCAAGAAGGAGAAGTACGCCCACGACAGCCGCAATCAGATAAGGAAGGTTCGGCGCCAGGCCGATCGCAAGATGAACCTGCTCCGCCGCGTGGCGGCCTGTTTCACCAACGGCCGTTCGCCCTTGCTGGTCAAGCACCCGTTGGTAGAGATGCTCTCGCAGCGCATCTAAGGGTTGGCGTTGGGCTATGAGGACATCAACGATCATGAGCAGCTACGTCACGATCCCTTCGGCGCTGAAAAAGTCCCTCCGCGCAAGCGCTGGACCGCTTCGAGGACAACTTCTTGTCGGAAAGCTACTCTCCAGGCCCGCTCAACCCCGCCACTCCCTCCCAAAATCGACCCTTGTGATATATGCGGGTTAGCGGTGCGGACCGGATTCCGGCCAAGCCGCAGGCCGGAGGCCATTGCTCCATTGCGTCTCTGACTGCCGCTGTGGAACGGCGAAGAGCGCATAGTAGTTGTCGGTGAGGTAGCCTTCGTAGCCCATAGCGGTTCCATCCCAGCGCCGCCAGTCGGGTGAGCGGCCCTTGGCATCGCGTCCCTCGAAGCCGGATTTGCCATATCCCTCCAGCATGGGAAAGAGTATTGCGTCGGCTTCGGCGGCGCGGCCCAGATCGTATAGAGCGGCGAGGGTGAAGAAGGCGAAGGAGCCGGTGGCGCCGCCGTTCTCATAATTCTGGAAGCCGTCGGAGTTGTCAGCGAGCACGCCGCCGCCAATGTGGCCGTCGGGGGTTCTGTGCACGTAGTCCTTGAGCGTGACGGTGATGAGATTGCCGGGCAACCCCATTTGGAATTTGTCGTAGCCCACGGCCTTCATCTTGGCGAGGAGTTTGTCCATGATGGCGTTGGCCTGCGGCTTGGGGACGAGGCCATAGTGAATGGCGATGCCGTTGACGAAGAGGAAATAGTAGTCGTGCAACTCGCCGTCGGCGCTGCGCCAGCCGCCAAGGACGCCGGTGGCGGGATCGAAGAAGCGATCGTAATAATGAGCGCGCAGCTTGTCCGCGGCGGCCTGATAGCGCGCGGCATCGGCGGGCTTGCCGGCTTTGCGGGCCGACATCACCATATCGCCCAGCGCACGATAGGCAAGCGCATTGGCATAGGCATCTTCGTAGCCGAAGCCGATGGTGTCCCACCAATTCGACGGCCGGATTTTGGGAAATCCGCCGGACCAAATCCCGGAGTTGCCGCTGACGGAGTATTTGATGAGGCCGTCACCGCTGGAATCGGTGGCCAGCATGGACTCAACCCAGCCACGAATGCCGGCGTAGTTTGCGGTGAGCCATTCATTGCTGTGCCCCGCGCGCACGCAGTTGGCCGCGGCAATGACCATGGAAGGCCAGGTGTCGGAGGAGGTGGTCGGATGATCGGGAATCGCAGGCATGCCGTAGGCAAAACCGCCGGCCAGCATGCGGTCGAGGGTTTGACGAACGACATCGAGAGCGGCGAGGCCCGGAGCCAACGGAGGAGTGAGCGCGGCGATGTCAGCGAATTCGTAGTAGCAGAAGGCGCAGGAATCGCTGGCCGTGTTGTTGGCGAGCGCCTGGAGCGAGGGATTGAGCTGCAGGGCATTGAGCCAGTTGCGGCGGAAGGCGTCGAAGCGCGGATCGCCGGCAATTCCCGGAACGTCGGGATGGATGGCCGTCACGTCGAATGTGTAAATGATGCGCTTGTGAACGAAATCGGCGCCTGGGAGCGAGAGGGCGGCCGCGGATTGACGGCGGTCGGAGGTATACGTCAAACCGATGCCGGGAACGCTGGCAGTGAGCCGCATCGAGCCCTGGCCGGGAAAATGCAGGAGCGCGGGCGTAGACAGAAGACCGTCGCGCGCGAAGAGACCGAGCACCGTGCTGTGAACCTGATTCAGGTTGAAATGAAGGACCAGGGGCGCGGGCTCAAAATCCGCAGACCACTCGGTGGTAAGAACGATGTTGTTGGCAGAAAATTCGAACGTCCATCCGGCGGGCGTCTCTTTGGGCGCGGTTGCGGGGCGGTATGCGACGCGGAGCGTGTTACCGGAAGTAGCGGCCGAGGCTTGATAACCAGCATCGTTGCGATTGGCGCTGAGGATGTTGGCGCCGCGCAAGGCTTTGCCCAGACCGTCAATGTTGAGGCTCAGCAACTCCGGCGCGGACGGCGAGAGTTCGAGCTCCATGTGGTCCGAAGCGAAATGAAGCAGCGGATTCTCAGTGCCGGCAACCTTCGCCCGCAGGAAAGGCCGGGCGAGCAACAGAGCCGTGGTTTGCCCGGCAGCCTTCAAAAACTCTCTGCGCTTAAGCATTGCTAACGTTCTCCTGGATCTGGACGCGCTTAGAGTGAGCGCTCCTCGTGATTTGTGGACCACATCAAGCGTAATGGATGAGGCTGGACCGGGGTTTAACGGCCGGCGCGAATTCTAACGATCACGGCGGTGGTGCTTTCGACGGTGAGCACGAACTTGCCGCTGTGCACGCGGCCGAGGGGCGTCCACTTGCCCGACCAGGTCGCATGATTGGAAATGGTGGCTCCGCCCAAGATGGCAGTGGTGAGTGCGGCATTGCCGGGTTCGTCATCGGTCAGCACCATTGAATCCACTCTGGCGCCGTTGAAGCTCCCGGCTTCGAAGACAACCGCGGCATCGATAGCATCGTGCGTCGTGGTGTGCCACAATCGCGCTGAACGGCATACCCCTTGTCGCGAAAGCACGGACAAATCGTCACCCACGGTCGCCAGCGCCGACTGGTGCGCGACTACCTGGGCACGACCCCGAGACCCGCCGGCGCAGGTAGACTATCGATTGTGGAGGATAGATCTTGCTTCCGCTTCGCGGTCTTTTTCCGGCATTCTGTGCGTTGCCCTCCTTCTCCCCATCGAGTGCCGCGCACAGCGTAGTTTAGTTGTCTTCGCAGTGAGACCTGAAAGCTACCTCATCGGCTCTGTTCCGGCAGGCCCATTCGCGTCGAACGCATCGCTTAGAGAAATGGCCTTCAGCTTCGATCTAAGTTCAGCGAGCGGAGCGGAAGTGGTCGCGTGGACCTCGATCGTCTCACCGGGAAGCACGTCAAAGTAATTGTCGGAAAGGCTCACGTCTAGGTCGCCGAAGGAAAGATAGACGCTGCGAGCGAGCACCGGTGAAGTTACGCGAATCGTAAAGCTGCCGCCGGCATCGGCGGTTTCGACGCCGAGTGCGGCCGGCTTGAGGTGAACCTCTTTTACCGGCACAAGATAAGTGAGATTGCGCGAGAGCTCTGCTCCGTCATCGGTAAGGTCAGCCACGGCAAACACGCCGGAAGTATCGGTCACCCCAACATCGGCAAGCTTTTCAAGTGGCCACGTGAGAACAACAACGCTCGCCAGCGGCGCCACGTCGACGGAACGCGATTCATCCATGAATACCTTGCCGTCGAAATTCATGAGCCGCAGGCGCAACCTGGCGGGAGCCGGTTTCACCCTATCGGAAACGATAAAGACTTTGAGTGCGCCATCCTCCACGTGCGGCGAAACCAAAATGGGTGCGTAGAAACGGCGGGCATAGTATTGCAGCGCCTTCCATCGTCCAAAGTAGTCAATGCTGGACCACGACGCCACGGGCCAGCAGTCATTCAGTTGCCAGAAGATGGAGCCCATGGTCTGGGGACGGCTGCGCCGGAAATGCTCCGCCCCGATCTTGATCCCCTCCGCCTGCAAGACCTGGCTGACGTAAAGGAAGCTCGCGAAGTCTTTGGGCTTGGGATAATCGCGTGCGATGTAGTCCTGGATGATGGAATTGCCTTCGTTGTTCTTCTGGTGGGCGAGCATCACCGGCGTGAAGATCCCGGTACGATCCTGCGGCTCCGTAAAAGTCTCTACCGTGCGCATTTCAGGGAAAGATTGGAATCCGTATTCGGTTACGAAGCGCCAATGGTGCTGCTCATATTCGCTGAACGGAGCGCGGCCGTGCCAGACGCTCCAATCGTGCGTGTCGCCGGATTGGAAGCGGTCGCTCAGAGGCTCGTAATCGGCGCTTGGCGAGCTGGGCCAATAGGGGATCTCCGAATCAAGACGCGCAACAACGCGAGGAAGAATGCCGCTGAACTCGGTCAGATAGTCCTGCCACATCTGGAACTTCACATCGGCCGGAAGGGTGTTGCGTGGAGGCCAGTTGAATCCCATTTCGGTTTCATTGTTGCCGCACCACAGAACGATACTCGGGTGATTGCGCAGACGGCGCACCTGGTCTTCGGCTTCGGCTTCGATGTCCTGCTTGAACGCATACGTGCCAGGCTGCCAATCGTTGCCGAACATGAAATCCTGCCACACCATGATTCCCAGCTCATCGCAGATGGAATAGAACTCGTCTGTCTCGTAGTAGCCGCCGCCCCAATGGCGGATCATGTTCATGTTGGCGTCGCGTGCTGATTCCAGGATGCGGCGATAGTCGGCGGCCGTGACGCGCCTGGGGAAACTGTCGAAAGGAATGACGTCGGCTCCCTTGGCAAAAACCGGAATTCCATTCACTACCAGTTCGAACGAACGGCCCCACTGGTCCAACTGGCGTCGCAGTTCGATGGAACGAAGGCCGGTTTTCACCTGCCGCTCGGCGACCACATGGCCATCCAGCTTGATCTGTGCCGTGAATTGATAGATCGGCTGCCCGCCGTAGCCCGCCGGATACCAGAGGTCAGGCTGCACGATCTCGATGGGAATATCGATCGCGTTATCTCCAGGATGCAGAGCGACGGCCTGGTCAATCACAACCTGCTTTCCGTGGTGAGTGTATTCGATTTTGAGGGCAGCCGTGGGGCTGCCCGAGGATTGAATATCGAACTCGGCGTCGAGATGGGCGACGTGGCTGCTCACGTCGCGCTGGCGAATGGCGAAATCCGCAATGCGCGCCTTGTCCCACGCCTCAAGATGCACAGGCCGCCAGATGCCGCTGGTGACGAAACGGGGGCCCCAATCCCAGCCATACTCATAGGCAGCTTTGCGGATATACGTTTTATCCGCAGTCTTCGATTGCAGGCGGAAGGGATCGCCCGCAGCCGCCTGCTCGGCGGCTTTGATCGGCGAGGGGAAGACGACGCGCAATTCATTCTTGCCGAGATGCAGGTGATCTTTTGCCGGTACACGCCAGATGCGGAACTTGTTGTTTGCATCGAGCACAGGCGCGCCGTTCAGAAACACCTGGGCAGCGGCGTCGATGCCATCGAAAACCAGGTCTGCGTTCGCGCGCGCGAGAAAATCCGCAGCAACGTCGAAGTCAAGCCTGTACTCCCAACTCGCGTCTTCGATCCATTGCAGCTTGGCTTCGTTGTCACGATAAAAGGGATCGGAAATCTTCTTGTTGGCGAGCAGATCGAGATGAACGTCTCCCGGCACGGTAGCAGGAAGCCATCCGCCATTGTCCTGCTCCTGCGCGGTGACTTGCCGGAATTCCCAGCCCTTATCCAGACTCAAACTGACGTTTTCATCGAGCTTTGCCTGAGCGGACGAAAGGACGGCGCAAAGTGCAAATGCAGCAGCGATGGAGAAGCTCTTCACAATCTTCAGAACATGGAGGCGGTTCATGCGAACTCCCGGTGGACAAGTTTAATGCAGGATCTCAATCACGCGAGTTTCCTCAGGACCGAGCTTCAGCTCGACGCGGCCTTGATGAGCCGGCAGAGTTCGGTCGTGCGCCAGATCGCGCACCTCGCCCGCAGCGTCGACGCTAATACTCTTCGTCGTCGAAAACGGATTGTAGTAAAGAAACGTTGGTGGAATGCCGCGATCAAGAAAATTCGTTCTGGTTAAATCCCAGCGCAGCAGCCAGGGATCGCCTTGCGGTGCGATCATTTTGGCAAGCCACATGACGTAAGCGCCACCATAGACCGATCGATGCCCGGCAAAGTCGCCTTCGGCATAAGGTGAATGTCCCTTTGCTTCGCGATTCAAGCGCTCATAGGGCACCATCGGAGGAAGATCGGGCCGGCTCTGGCTGTCTTTGGGAAGAAACTCAGGATAGAACCAGCGCAGATTCGCAGCAGCGTTAAGCGCGTACCGCGCGACCTCGTCGGCCAGATCAGGCCGGTAGCGAAGCGCGGGCATGAGATATGGAAACGTGACCATCGATTCCATGCTGTAGGCCTGACCCGGCGGCTCGGTCGCAAAACCTGCCATCAAGCCGTCGACCGGGCAAGCGCCCCAGCGACCGCATGCCATGAGGCCCACTCTTGAATCGAGCACAAATCTGAGCGCCTTGCTGGAATTGGCGGGATAGCTTGTGGATTGCAGGTAGGCCGCTGCCAGAACGGCCATCGCGCCGCTGGGAACTTCGTACCACGGGTTCTTTGCAAAAGCCAGATAACGATCCATCCCGGCCTTCGCTTCTGCTAGACAGAAGGCCTTGCCGGTGAGCTTCCATGCCAGAAGCATCACATAACTGTAGCCGCCCACCGCGTCTGGCTGCCGGTAGATATCGTGCCGCGTAAACGGCATTGCTTTTTCGAAGTCGTACCCCTGGTCGTTGAAGTCGTAGTGAATCTGATGCGCCATATCTCTCAGCCTCGCGGCGGAGCGTTCAACCCGGGCAAGCCATTCGGCATCGTGGACGAACCGAGTCCGGATCAGCGCGAAGGCCAGCGCGTTCACATTCATCAAGTACCAGTACTCGCACAGGGTCGCCCCCGGGCCGTCGAGAAACAGCCCATAGGGCTCGTTGAAATAGGCCTTCAGGGAGCGCGCGAGTTCATCGAGGCCGCTGCCCCGCAGTTCCTTTCCCATGGCCACTGGCCCGTAGCATGTCAACCCGCCCTCGTCGGTGGTTTCGAGGGCCGAAGCAAAATACTGGCGGCCAGTCTTGTCGCGAAGGTTGACCCCGTGTGCGGGGTCCATGACCCAGGAATCAAACGCATCGGCCATCTCGCCAAAATTGAGCGGCTCCCGGTCCGGTTTGGGCGGCAATCCGCTCCATCCGGGGGACTCTGCCGGCATGGAGAACATGGTTCGCGTACAGACGGCGAGACTCGCTGCCACCGTACCGGCAAGGAACCTTCTGCGGCTGGTCTGCCATCGCGGCGCGGCGGATTCGGACGTCTGTTCGGCCATTTCGTCTCCTTTGCAGTCGATCAGGGTCACAGCAAACATGCGGCGCTTCGGGCGCATCACTGGAAGGGGTATTCGAGCAAAGCCTATTCTTCACATCGATGCACGAACCGGCAAGGGTTTAACACGGCATATCATCAGTCAACAACGGCCTTACATGTGAATCGCCAGGCTCTACCGCAGGGCTCTTACTCCGGGAATCCGCAGTGTATAGCTGATCCCTGCCGCGACAACGTACATCAACGCAAAGATCCAGATGACGCCTGATACTCCCAGCCTGGGCAAAAATACGCCGGCCACCGCCGGACCAATGAAAGTGCTCATACCGGAGCCAAGGTTCATGATGGACATGGCGGCGCCGCGTGACTCGGGTGCCAGCGTCGCCATGATAGCGCCGATGGGAACAAACCCGGCCAGGGCCGTGCCATAGGCCATGCCGGCGGCAACCGCAAGCGCATAGTTCGCGCCAAATACGTGCGGCACGTAATACAAGCCCAGCGTGGTGACGGCGCATCCGCACGCGCCGATGAACGTAATGGTGCGGCGCCAGCCGATGCGATCGCCGACCCAGCCCCAGATGAGATTGGCGACAACATTGGTGGCGAACATGATGCTGAGGATTTGGAGCCACTGCTGGAGGGTAAAACCGACTACCCGGATGAAGAAGATGGGAAGAAAGACCAGGAATCCGAACTCCGATGTGGTCGTGATGGTGGCAACAATGCCTCCGAGGCCCACCTTGGGATGTCTCCATACGACGGAAACACTGGACAAGAGCAGCCTGACCGGATTGTGGCCAGTCTTTGAGAGGGGCACCATTCCGTGCTTCTCGCGCACGCCGAGCAGCGTGATCAGTCCGCCGGCCAACACCATGGCGACGGAGATCCAGAGCGTCTTGTATGCGCCGGCCCAGGGGACGGAGTAACTGGCGAAGAGCGCTCCCAGCGTGGGCAGTCCGCCGGTCCGGGCCGACCAGAACCACCCCACCGCAGTCCCCATGTAGCGCTCCGGAGTCACTGCGGTAATCCACACCAGGAACCCGTAGGCGAATAAGGGATAGCCAAAACCGCGCAACGCATAGCTGACCAGGATGGCGAAGTAATTTGCATGGGCGATGCCGAGGGTCAGGAAGGGCATTTCGAAAGCAAGCCAGATAAGAAAACCGGCCCACATCACTTTCTTGGGACCGAAGATGTCAGACAAGGCGCCGCTGAGCCACGAGGCCAGCGCCGCGGAGGTTCCGTATCCGGTGAAGACGATGGCTACCTGGGATGGTGTGAAGTGAAGATCGATGAGCATCGGCGACAGAAAGCCCGCTTCCACGCCGTCGCCAATCATGAAGAGAAGCAAGCCGAAATAGCCGATCACCATCTCCGGGTGCAT